>CEOS01015804.1_pt1 | contig 123163 bp, 120 predicted proteins | sample 530601 | NCBI WGS metagenome assembly CEOS01 (sample SAMEA2620666, study PRJEB7988) | marine metagenome | biome: marine biome (ENVO:00000447); feature: mesopelagic zone (ENVO:00000213); material: "saline water (ENVO:00002010), including plankton (ENVO:xxxxxxxx)" | depth 1000 m
CCCGCCAACCCTTCGTAGCCAACCCCGTGAATAAGACGGGCTAGATCGCTGGGGCCATGAAAAAGGCGCAGGCCGGTCGGTGAACCCCTTGGCCTGCGCCGCTTTTCAGCGCTGTCAGTTGGCGATCTTCTCCGCGGCCTGATCGGCGGCGTTGCCGATCGATTCCGCCGCATTGCCGACGCTGCCGGCGGCATCGGCCACGGCATTGTCCTTGGCGATTTCGGCGTTCTGGCCCTGCATCAGGACGAAGCCGCCCACCAGCAGCGCGATGACCAGCACCACCAGCAGCATGACGCCGAACCCGCCCGAACGGCGCGGTTCCGCATCGCGGATGACTTCGGTACGGACATGCGTATTGCCTTCGGGCGTATCCACCCGCGTAATGCGTTCTTCTGTCATGCGAATTTCCCCTTCGCTATCGATGGACGGGGAAACGCCGGATGGGGCATGCGGTTCCGGAGCCGGTTCCGGGCGGGGTATTCCGCCCATCCGGTCTGCAAAGAAAAACGGCGGAGATTTCTCTCCGCCGTGTTTCGTCAATTGTTCATCAGGGAATCGATGGTACGTCGAAATCCGCGAGAAACGTCGTCTGCGGGTTGCCTCAACGCATCCAGCCAGGCAGCGATGTCGCCCAGTCCTTCATTGTCGTTGAGTGCATTCTGTTCGTGCATCTGCGCATACATTTGCTTCATGCTCGCCCTCATATCATACCGAGCCATTGGTCATGAAACTTGCAGATTTGACAGGCTTGTCAATAGAACAGCGGCTTCGTCATGAAATTGAAACGAATGACCGAAGCTGTGGCGGAAAAGCGACTTATTATTACTTTTGATTGCAGAAGGGGCTTGCGGTGATGCAAGATCGCGCAAGCAATTTTTTTTGGGCCGATGTCCCCGGACGGCTGACAGAGGACGATACGGAAGAATTGCGCGCTGCGTTGGCGATTCTATCGGGTCTCTCCGGCGGTGAGGCAGGTGGTTTCGATTGGCCTGACGATGTGGTGTCCATCAGCGCTGGGCTCGACGATTTCCAAAGCGAGATCGGGCGATATGTTGCATCCGGCAAGCGCGTAGTCGTGCTGGCCGGAAGAGCGCATGCCGCGCGCCGGCAGGCCGCGCTGGCGGCGGGCGCGGATGAATTTCTGTCTACGGGGCCCATCGAACCGACCGAACTGGCGGCGAGACTGCGGTGGCTGAACACCGGGTCTTCGCTGCCGCCGTCGATCCGGCTGGACGGGACCGTGCTGACGCTGGACGGCACGGACCATGCGCTGACCGAACGCGAGGCGCAGATCATGGCGCTGCTGATCGCGGCGAAAGGGCGGTTCGTGCCGCATGAAGACCTGCTGGCGCTGTGGGGCCGCCATGCGCATGACGCGCAATATGTGCGGGTCGCGATACGGGCGCTGCGCCGCCGGATCGAGCCCGAGCGCGACATGCCGCGCTATCTGCTGAGCGAACCGGCCATCGGTTACCGGCTGGGGCCGGGCCACGCGCCCGGCTGGCCGCCCGTCACCCCCTGATCACATGTAGAACATCACCAGCAGGATCGACAGCGTGGTCGCCATCAGCATGACGAGCGGCACGCCGGTGCGGATATAGTCGCGGAACTGATAGCCGCCCTCCTCCATGATCAGCATGTTGGTCTGATAGGCGATGGGCGTCGCGTAGCACAGGTTGCAGCCGAACAGCACGGCCAGGATCAAAGGTTCGGCAGGCAGGTTCAGCGTCTGCGCGATGTTGAACGCGATCGGCGTGCCCACCGTGGCCGCCGCCGCATTGGACGCGAAATTGGTCAGCAGCGTCACGAACAGCATGATCGCGGCCAGCACCGCGGTGGGCGGCAGGAATTGCAGCCCCGCCGACATGACGAGGCCCAGCCATTCCGCCGCCCCGCTTTCGAGGATCAGCCGACCGATCGCGATGCTGGCCGCGACCAGCACGATGACATTGGCCGACAGCGCCCTGCCCACCCGGTCGAACTTGACGCAGCCGGTGACGAACATGGCGATGGCCCCGCCCAGCGCGGCGATGGCGATGGGCCACAGGCCGAAGCTGGCGGTGGCGACCGAACCGACCATGATCGCGCCTGCCAGCACCGCCTTGGACCGGCGCGGCACTTCCTTCGCGCCTTCGAGCAGGAGCAGCCGGTCGGTCTCGGCGAATTCCTCGATCTCGGCGATCGGCCCCATGACGAGCAGCACGTCGCCGGCCTTCAGCTGAAGCTCGGAATATTCGTGGCGGCCCTTATCGGGTCCGCGCTGCTGCTGATGGATGCCGAGGACTGCGACGCCGAACTGGCCCGCGACGCCCGAGGACGGAATCGTCAGCCCGACGAGGCGTGATTCGGCGGTGATCGCCATTTCCACCACCACCACGTCGGCCTGCTGCGAATGGGCGGCGGCGTTCAGGCGCTCGATCACCCAGGCGGGCGCGACGCGGGCCTTGAAGGTGCGCATCGCCTCTTCCAGCGCGCGGTGCGATCCGCTGACGGGCAGTCGCGAATTGGCGGTGATCTGGCGGTCGAGCGGGCCTTCGAAGCGGAAATTGTCGGGCAGCTGCTCTTCGAGGTCGCGCGGGGTCAGGCCGATCAGTTCGGAATTGTCGTCGACCCGCAAGGTGGCGGCAAAGGCGCGGTGCTGGCGCAGATTCGCGGTGCCGTGATCGGGCAGCAGGCGCGGCATCACCAGCCACAGATAAGGCAGCGCCACCAGCGCGGCGATGGCGACGATGGGCGTGAAATCGAACACGCGCATGTGCTCCATGCCCAGATCCTCGGCGATGGAGACGACCAGCAGGTTGGTCGAGGTGCCGATGGTCGTCGCCATGCCGCCGATCAGCACCGCGGCATTGAGCGGGATCAGCGTTTTCGATGCCGCCATCGCGCCGCGTTCGGCCAGCGCCACGAAGATCGGCAGCAGCAGCACCAGCACCGGCGTGTCGTTCACCATCATCGACAGCAGCATCGCCATCAGCAGCGAGACCAGCATGCCGAGCTGCGTGTTGATCTTCCACACGCTGTCGAGGAAACGCGTCGCCGGTTCGAGCGCGCCGGTCACGACCAGCCCGCGGCCCATGATCATCAGCGCGCAGATGGTGATCAGCGCGGGATGGCCAAAGCCCGAGAATGCCAGCATCAGCCCGTCGGTGGGGTGCAGCGGATCAAGCGGGAAGAAGAACAGGCCCAGCGCAATGAGCGCGATGGTCGCAAGGCTTACGATCTCGGTCGCGATGCGGCCGCGCGCGAAGGCGATGAACATCCCCACGGTCAGCACCATGGCGCCCAGCGCGTGATATGTTGGAAAACCGGGCATTAATCAGCCCGATAACAGCCGTTTGACCGCCGCGCCAGCAAGATTGCTGCCCGATGAACGCGAATTTTTGCGGGAAGTGGTGCCCCTGGCCCGACTCGAACGGGCACGTCTTGCGACAAACGATTTTGAGTCGTTCGCGTCTACCATTCCGCCACAGGGGCACGTTTCGCGAATGCAAAGCGCGGTGGAGCAGGCCCTTTAGTAACAGAAGGACCTGCCATCAAGCAGGATAAAAGATCAATCCGCTTTCAATGCGCCCACCAGCAGCTTGTGCAGCCGCGAATGGAGCGTGTCGTTGCCGGCAAGGATCGTCTGGTCGCAGATCGGCAGCGAACGGCCCCGCCAGTCGGAGACGAAACCGCCCGCCTCGCGGATCAGCAGGCAGCCTGCCGCGCTGTCCCATGGCTTGAGGCCCGCTTCCCAGAAACCTTCGTACCGGCCCGCCGCGACCCATGCGAGGTCGAGCGAGGCCGCGCCGAAGCGGCGGATGCCCGCGACGCGCGGACCGATGGCGCTGGCGATCTTCATCCATTCGGGGAAATTGCCGTGGCCGCCGAACGGAATGCCCGTGGCGATCAGCGATTCGGACAGGTCGCGCCGGGCCGAAACGCGCAGGCGCGCATCGTGCAGCCATGCGCCGCGGCTCTTTTCCGCCCAGAAGCTTTCGTCGGTAATCGGCTGATAGACAAGCGCCGCGGTCACCTCGCCCCAGCCAGACCCGTCGAGCTTGGGTTCCTGCACCGCGATCGAAATCGCGAAATGCGGCATGCCGTGGAGGAAGTTGGTCGTGCCGTCGAGCGGATCGATCACGAAGCGCGGCTTGGTCTCGTCGCCCTTGATCTCGCCCGCTTCCTCAAGGAGGAAGCCCCAGTCGGGGCGCGCGGCGCGCAGTTCGTCCCACAGGATGCGCTCTGCCGCCTGGTCGGCCTTGGACACGAAATCGGCAGGCCCCTTGCGGCTGACCTGCAGATGCTCGACCTCGCCGAAATCGCGGCGCAAGCGCGAACCGGCCTTGCGGGCGGCGCGCTCTAGCACGCGAATGATACCGGAAACTGCCATATCGATTACTCTGGTTGGTAAGGTCTAAGGTGCCGGATTTGGGCCTAGGCCGGAGCGAAAATGGTGTCCGCCGAGAACCGGCGCCCCCGTAAACTGCTTTGGGCGTACTGCAAGTATGTGAGCACCGGAAGCGCAAGGCGGATGGCTTTCGCAGCCCGGCATGGGGCGAAAGCCGGTGCCTTAGCCGGCTTTGCCGACGTAGGTGCGCTCATACACATCGACCACGATGCGCGTGCCGCTTTCGATGTGGGGCGGGACCATCACGCGCACGCCGTTTTCAAGCACGGCGGGCTTGTAGCTGGAGGACGCGGTCTGACCCTTCACCACGGCGTCGGCCTCGACGATGGTGGCCTCGATCTGTTCGGGAAGCTGGACCGAGATGGGCTTTTCCTCCCACAGTTCCAGCGTGACCTGCATGCCGTCCTCAAGGAAGGCGGCCGCATCGCCGAGGAGGTCGGCGGGCAGGTTGATCTGCTCGTAGGTCTCGGTGTCCATGAACACCAGCATGTCGCCCTCGGCATAGAGGAACTGGAAGTCCTTGGTGTCGAGGCGGACGCGCTCGATCGTGTCGGCGCTGCGGAAGCGGACATTGGTCTTGCGGCCGTCCTGCAGGTTCTTCATCTCGACCTGCATGTACGCGCCGCCCTTGCCGGGCTGGGTGTGCTGGATCTTGGCGACCTTCCAGATGCCGCCTTCATATTCCAGGATATTGCCGGGACGGATGTCCACGCCGCTGATCTTCATATGCCGATTACCTGCCGATAGGGGGCGCTGGCGGCGCAAGGGCCGCAGGCGTCCGATTCCATGGATGAGAAAGAATTGAGCGCGCCCTTAGCGTCTGGCGAGAGGCGGCACAAGCCGCTAGGCTTTCGCGATGATTACGCAAGAAACGCCCAATGCCGATCTGGCAGAGTTGATCCGCACGATTCCCGACCACCCGAAGCCGGGGATCGTGTTTCGCGATATTTCCACCCTGATGCTGGACGGCGGCGCGTTCGCATCGACCATCGACCGGCTGGCTGAAGCGCTTGAGGGCGATCCTCCGGAGCTGATCGCCGGGACCGAGGCGCGGGGTTTCATCTTCGCCTCCGCCCTCGCCTATCGACTCGGCTGCGGGGTGCTGATGCTAAGGAAGCGGGGCAAGCTGCCCGGGCCGCGCGTTTCGGTCGAATATGCGCTGGAATACGGCACCGACATGCTGGAAATGCACGACGATGCCTGCGGACCCGGCGCGACGATCGTGCTGGTCGACGATCTGATCGCGACGGGAGGCACCGCGCTGGCGGCGGTGGAACTGCTGGAAGGGCGCGGATCGCATGTCCGCCAAGCGCTGTTCGTGATCGACCTGCCCGATCTGGGCGGCGCGCAGCGGCTGCGCGATGCGGGAGTGGAGGTCCATTCCCTGATTACCTTCGACGGCGACTGACGGGCTTCCAAAGCGCGGCATGCAAGCGCAGTTGCGCAGAATGAGGTTCAAGTGCCCGCGATAAAGGTCTAGGAGCGCGGTCATGTTCGAGGGACTCGACGCTCTGTTTCTGGCCCGTGCGCAATTCGCGTTCACGGTCAGCTTTCACTTCATCTTCCCATCGTTCTCGATCGGGCTGGCCAGCTATCTGGCGGTGCTTGAGGGAATGTGGCTGTGGACGGGGCGGGAGCGCTATCTCGACCTGTTCCGGTACTGGCTGAAGATCTTTGCCGTCGCCTTCGCCATGGGCGTCGTGTCGGGCATCGTGATGAGCTATCAGTTCGGCACCAACTGGTCGGTGTTCTCGGACAAGGCGGGGCCGGTCATCGGGCCGCTGATGGCTTACGAAGTGCTGACCGCCTTCTTCCTCGAAGCCGGGTTCTTGGGCGTCATGCTGTTCGGGATGGAGCGCGTGGGGCGCAAGCTGCATTTCGCCGCCACGCTGATGGTGGCGCTGGGCACATTCATCAGCGCGTTCTGGATCCTGTCGGTCAACAGCTGGATGCACACGCCCACCGGCTATGTCATCGGTGCGAACGGGCAGTTCCTGCCGGGCGACAGCTGGCTCGACATCATCTTCAACCCCAGCTTTCCCTATCGCCTCGTCCACACCGGGATCGCGGCCTATCTGACGACCGCGCTGGTCGTGGGCGGCGTCGGCGGGTGGCACCTGCTGCGCGATCATACGAACAAGCAGGCGCGCACCATGTTCTCGATGGCGATGGGCATGATCGTGGTGGTCGCGCCGATCCAGATATTCGCGGGCGACATGCACGGGCTGAACACGCTGGAGCATCAGCCCGCCAAGGTGATGGCGATGGAAGGCCATTTCGAAAGCCATCCCGACGGCGCGCCGCTGATCCTGTTCGGCATTCCCGACAGCGAGGATGAGACTGTGCGCTATGCGGTCGAAATTCCGAAAATGTCCTCGCTGATCCTGAAGCACGATCCGGATGCGCCGCTGGCGGGTCTGGACACGGTGCCGAGGGACGAACGCCCGCCGGTCGAGGTGATCTTCTGGACATTCCGCATCATGGTGGGGCTTGGCTTTGCGATGCTGGGGCTTGGGCTGTGGAGCCTGTTCGCGCGCGTCCGGGGCAAGCTCTACGACTGGCCGTGGCTGCACCGCGCGGCAATTCTGATGGGGCCGTCGGGCTTTGTCGCGGTGATCGCGGGCTGGTTCACCACCGAAGTCGGGCGGCAGCCCTATACTGTCTATGGCCTGCTGCGGACCGAGGATTCGGCAAGCCCGCTGGCGGCCCCCGCGCTGGGCGCATCGCTGACCGCCTTTGTGCTGGTCTATTTCGCGGTGTTCGGCGTGGGCGTGTGGTATATCCTGCGCCTGATGTCCTCGATGCCGCACAGCCATGAATCGGCGATGCAGCGCGGCGACGATGGCCCGATCCGCACGGCCGGCGTCACGCCCGGGCTTGGGCAGGACGACCTGCCGGCCGAGACCCGCGATACCCCGCCCATGGAAGAGGAAGGCGACTGATGGCCGTTTCCGTCGATCTGACCGTCATCTGGGCCTTCATCATCGCCTTTGCCATCTTTGCCTATGTGGTGATGGACGGGTTCGACCTTGGCATCGGCATATTGTTTCCCTCGATCGAGGCGGGGGTCGAGCGGGACCGAGCGATGAACGCCATCGCGCCGGTGTGGGACGGGAACGAGACCTGGCTGGTGCTGGGCGGCGGCGGATTGTTCGCGGCCTTTCCGCTGGCCTATGCGATCCTGCTGCCCGCCACCTATCCGCTGATCATCGCGATGCTGCTGGGGCTGGTGTTCCGGGGCGTGGCGTTCGAATATCGCTGGCGCGACCCGCGGCACCGCGCGTTCTGGGACTGGGCGTTCTGCGGTGGATCGCTGGTGGCGGCGCTGTCGCAGGGCATGGTGCTGGGCGCGATGCTGCAGGGCGTGACCATCGCGGACCGCGCCTATGCGGGCAGCTGGTTCGACTGGCTGACGCCCTATACGCTGCTGACGGGTGCGGGCACGGTCGCGGGCTATGCGCTGCTGGGCGCGTGCTGGCTGGTGTGGAAGACCAGCGGCAAGTGCCAGCTGCACGCCTATCGCATGGCGCGATACGCCTGCGCGATCACCGTGGTGCTGATGGGTGCGGTTTCGCTGTATAATATCGTGCTGCGCCCCGAATACGAGGAGCGCTGGCTGTCCGCGCCCGAGATCTATTACGCGTGGCCCATTCCGATCGCGACGGCGATCATCGCGATCTGGCTGTGGCGATCTTTGTGGAAGGGGCGCGAAGTGCTGCCGTTCTGGCTGGGCATCGCGCTGTTCGTGCTGGGCATGGTGGGGCTTGGCGCGACGATCTGGCCCAATGTGGTGCCCCCTGACCTTACCATCTGGGACGCCGCCGCGCCCGAACGCAGCCAGATATTCATGCTGGTGGGTGTCGCGATCACCATGCCGTTCATCTTGGCCTATACGTTCTGGGCCTATTGGGTGTTTCGCGGCAAGGTCGGCGACGAGGGGTATCATTGACGCGGCAGCACACCCCGCCCGGCGCGAAAGCCGAAGCGCGGCCGCTGTGGAAGCGGCTGGCCTGGATGGCGGGGATCTGGGCGGCCAGCGTCGCGGTGCTGGGCGCGGTCGGCTGGCTGATCAGGCTGTGGATCGCCTGACCGCCAGCCTCGCTTTGAGACAAGGCGGACTGGACGCGAAAGCGTTTTGGCACATTGTCGCTGAGAATATCGTGGCCGCGTAAAGCGGTATTGCGAATTCATTGGCAAGTCGCAACAATCGTGCAAAGCTGCTCATGCAGATTTGTTGACCGAACATGCGCCATCTTTGCCAGACAGGAGAACCGCCCATGGCCCTCACCCGCATTTCCGCCACATCTTTTGCCGCGCTTGCCATGACCTTGTCGCTGGCGGCCTGCGGCGAAACGGCGGATGACACGGCAGTGGCCGATACCGAAACGGAGATGGCCGCAGCGCCCGCCGACATGGATATCCTGAAGGTTCGCCACGATAATTTCGAGGGGATCGGCGATGCTTTCAAGGTGATCCGGGGCGAGCTTGAGAAGGGTTCTCCCGATTTCGATGCGATCCAGGCGAATGCGCGAATCATCGCTGACAATGCGGTGCTGATCCCCGAACATTTCCCCGAGTGCACCGGCCCCGCCGATGGCGCCGATACCGAGGCGCTGGACACGATCTGGGAAAAGCCGGAGGAGTTTTCCGCTGCGACCGAACGCATGCTGGGCGCAAGCCGCACCATGCTGGCCGCTGCCGACAGCCGCGATGCCGCCACCGTGCAGGCCGCGGTCAAGGAGCTGGGCGGCGCCTGCAAGAACTGTCACGACCAGTTCCGCGAAAAGGAAGACTGATCGGGCGCGGAACGCAAAGCCCGTTCGTGATTTGAGCGCGTAAATGCCCGAAAAACCTGTGAAACTCTGGGACCTGCCCGTTCGCATCTGCCACTGGGCATTCGTCCTGCTGATCCCCGCATTGTGGTGGACGGCAGAGAATAACGAGATGGGCTGGCACATGCGGCTGGGCCTGTCGCTGCTGGTGCTGGTGGTATTCCGCGTGCTGTGGGGCTTCTTCGGAAGCTCCACCGCGCGTTTCGGCTCTTTCGTGAAGGGGCCTCGGGCCGTGGCCGCCTATCTTCGGTCGCTGCGCGGCCGCCACGAACCGGCCGCGGGGCATAATGCGGCCGGAGGATGGAGCGTGCTGGCGCTGCTGAGCGCGATGCTGCTGCAGATCGCGATGGGGCTGTTTGCCGGCGATCCCTGTGACGGGGCGACCGGCCCGCTGAACGAACTGGTCGGGGTGATGACCGCCGACTGGTTGACCGACTGGCATCACAATTTCTTCTGGGTCCTCGTCGCCCTGATCGCGGTGCATATCGCCGCGATCATCTTCTATCTTGCGGTGATGCGCGAGAATCTGGTCGGCGCGATGATCACCGGACACCGCCCCTTGCCCGCCGGCAAGACAGGCATGGAGCCCGTACCCGTGTGGCGCGCAATCCTGTGCCTTGCCGCGTCGATGGCCTTTGGCGGCTGGATCTGGGTCGGCGCGCCGCCTTTCTGACATCGGGTCAAAACCGTGAGTGTGGCATTTTGTGCACTGCAACAAAGTAATCGGCAACGGGGGCTATGAATTGGCCCCTTTTTTTGTCACAATCCTGTTCGATGGTCGCAATCGACTGGCTTCGAATTTCAGGGGGGCTTGTCGGAACTACGCTGCGATGCGTGAAAATGGCCGGATTTTGGGCCAAGAGAACCGGAGAAGCCGATGAAGAAGATCATGCTTACTGCCGCTGCTGCATCCCTGCTGGCCGCGGGCCCCGTCATGGCAGCCGAGGATACGCGCGCGAGTGCACCTGCGAAGCAGGCCAGCCAGCTTGAGGCTTCGCCGATCCTGGCGGTTGCTGCTCTGGCCGGTTTCGTGCTTGCCATCGTGCTGGTCGCCGACGAAGACGACGACGAGCCGATCAGCGTCTGATTTTTTCAAACCGAACAAAGAAAGGGGCCCGGCGCGCGATGCATCGGGCCCCTTTCCGTTGGGGTAGCAAAGAGCGCTTTATGCGCCCTCGCCCCCGACCCCTGCCAGCGGTTCGCCCGGCATCAGCACATAGCGCCAGATCAGCGCGCCCAGCGCTCCGCCTACAAGTGGGGCGACCCAGAACAGCCAGAGCTGCGGAATCGCGGCCGTTTCGGCGAACAGCGCCACGCCGGTGGACCGCGCGGGATTGACCGAAGTATTGGTCACCGGGATCGAGACGAGGTGGATCAGCGTCAGCGCGAGCCCGATGCCGATCGGCGCGAAACCGCCCGGCACCGCCGCGCTGGTCGATCCCAGGATCACGATCAGGAAGCCCGCGGTCAGCACGATCTCGATCAGCAGCGCCGCCATCATCGAATAGCCGCCCGGCGACAGCAGGCCATAGCCATTGGTGGCAAAGCCGCCCGGCTCCCACCCCGCCTGCCCCGATGCGATGGCGAACAATACGGCCGCGGCGACGATGGCGCCCACCACCTGCGCGATCCAGTAGGGCACCAGATCCTTCCACGCGAAGCGCCGCGCCACGGCCAGCCCCAGCGACACCGCCGGGTTGAAATGCCCGCCCGAAATGCCGCCGACCGCATAGGCCATCGTCAGCACGGTCAGCCCGAATGCCAGCGACACGCCCGCAAAGCCGATGCCAAGTTCGGGAAATCCCGCCGCCAACACCGCCGCACCGCATCCACCGAATACCAGCCAGAACGTGCCGAAAAACTCGGCCGCCAGATTTCGCATCATCGCCTGTCACTCCCTCCAATCGCCCAAACAATGCCGATGAAGTTGGTGACATGATCGAGGTGGCAGGCAATCGGGGTAAACCCGCTGAATGAACGGTCACGCCCCCGTTTCGGAGGCGATCATTCCGCGCGCACTTGCATGTCTCTCGGGGTTTCGAAGCCGATACGAAAACCGCGGGCGGTGCCATATGCACCCCCCGCGGCCTTGTTTCACCGATAGAAGGGGATCAATGGTTGTCGCGCGGCAGTCCCTTGGTCTGGGCGATGCGCTGGTATTTCTCCGCGCCTTCGAGGATCGCGCCGGTGTTCATCTGGCCGACCACGCCGCGCTGCATTTCCTGCCACGGCGTCTGCGAGGCGGGATAGGGATAGCCGCCCTTGGCTTCCAGATCGGCGCGGCGCTGGGCCAGTTCCTCGTCGGGGATCAGCACGTTGACGGTGCCCTTGCGCAGGTCGATCCGCACGCGGTCGCCCGTCTTGAGCAGCGCCAGACCGCCCATCGCCGCCGCTTCTGGGCTGGCGTTGAGGATCGAAGGGCTTCCCGATGTGCCCGACTGGCGTCCGTCGCCGATGCAGGGCAGCGCCGAGACGCCTTCGGTAATCAGATAGCTGGGCGGGCGCATATTCACGACCTCTGCCGCGCCGGGATAGCCGATGGGGCCTGCGCCGCGCATGAACATCAGCGTCTGCGGCGTAATGTTCAGCGCCGGGTCGTCGATGCGCTCGTGATAATCCTCCGGACCGTCGAACACGACGGCGGGGCCTTCGAACGCCTCGGGGTCGTCGGGGTTCGAGAGATAGCGCTGGCGGAACTCGTCCGAGATCACGCTGGTCTTCATGATCGCGGCGTCGAACAGATTGCCCGACAGCACGATGAAGCCCGCGTCCTTCAGCAGCGGCTGATCGAAGCGCTTGATCACGCGCTCGTCCTCGATCGTGGCGTCGCGGCAATTGTCGCCCATGGTCTTGCCGTTGACGGTCATTGCGCCCTCGCGGATCAGGCCCTGCCCGATCAGCTGCGCGACCACGGCGGGGACGCCGCCGGCGCGGTAATATTCCTCGCCCAGATATTCGCCCGCGGGCTGCAGATTGACCAGCAGCGGGACGTGGTGGCCCAGCGTCTCCCATTCCTTCAGCTCAAGCTCGACCCCCATGTGGCGCGCGATGGCGGCAAGGTGGATCGGCGCATTGGTCGAACCGCCGATGGCCGAGTTGGTGACGATGGCATTGTGGAACGCGTCCTTCGTCATGATGTCCGACGGCTTGAGGTCTTCGTGCACCATCTCGACCACGCGCTTGCCGGTGAGATAGGCGCACTCCTGCCGGTCGCGATAGGGCGCGGGGATCGCGGCGGAACCGGGCAGCATCATGCCCAGCGCCTCGGCCAGCGAGTTCATCGTGGTCGCGGTGCCCATGGTGTTACAATAGCCCGTTGACGGGGCCGACGATGCGACCAGCTTGATGAAGCCCTCGTCGTCGATCTGGCCCGCGGCCAGCATCTGGCGCGCCTTCCACACGATGGTGCCCGAACCGGTCCGCTCACCCTTGTGCCAGCCGTTCAGCATGGGGCCGACCGACAGGGCGATGGCCGGGATGTTCACCGTGGCCGCCGCCATCAGCATGGCGGGCGTCGTCTTGTCGCAGCCGGTGGTCAGCACGACGCCGTCGAGCGGATAGCCGTACAGCGCCTCGACCAGACCCAGATAGGACAGGTTGCGGTCGAGCGCGGCGGTGGGCCGCTTGCCGGTTTCCTGGATCGGGTGGACCGGAAATTCCAGCGCGATGCCGCCCGCTTCGCGGATGCCTTCGCGCACGCGCTCCGCGAGCACCAGATGGTGGCGGTTGCAGGGCGACAGATCGCTGCCCGATTGCGCGATGCCGATGATCGGCTTGCCCGAGCGCAGTTCCTCGAGGCTGAGGCCGAAGTTCAGATAACGCTCAAGATAGAGCGCGGTCATGTCGATATTGTCGGGATTGTCGAACCAGGCGCGCGAGCGCAGTTTCGGCTTCTGGGTGTCGGTCATGATAGCGGTTACTCGGTTCAGCGGTCGACGGACACGCGATAGATCATGACATGCCGGTAGGGCTTGCCCGGATCGACGCGCGGAGAAACGAATTCGGGTTGGTTGGGGGCGTTGGGGAATTTCTGCGGTTCAAGCGCGATGCCGTCGCCCATGCGATAGACGTGGCTGTTCTTGCCGATATAGGTCCCGTCGAGGAAATTGCCGGTGTAAAGCTGCAGCCCCGGTTCGGTCGTCAGCACTTCCAGCACGCGGCCCGAGGCGGGATCCTCCAGACGGGCGGCCATTTCCGGCTCGGCCGTCACGCCCTTGTCCAGCGCGAAATTATGGTCGAAGCCGCGGCCGACGACGATCTGCGGATTGGTCCCGTCGCGCAGCCCGTCATGCAGCGGCTTGCCTGCGCGGAAATCGAACACCGACCCTTCGACGGGGCGCAATTCGCCGGTGGGGATCAGATTCTCGTTCACCGGGGTGTAATGGCTGGCGGGAATGGTCAGCACATTGCCCATCGCGCCCTCGGGTGCGCCCTCGCCCGCCATGTTGAACAGCGCGTGATTGGTCATGTTGATGATCGTTGGCTTGTTGGTCGTCGCGTCAAATTCGATGCGCAGCGAACCCGCGTCGTCGAGGAAATAGGTCACCGCCGCATTGACCGCTCCGGGATAGCCGTTCTCGCCGTCGGGGCTCTGCAGCGTCAGGCGCACGCTGGCGTTCGGGCCGGATTCCACCGATTCGACGGTCCAGTTGCGCACGTCCCACGCGCTGCCGCCGCCATGCAGCGAATTCGCGCCGTCGTTCTGGGTCAGCTGATAGGTCTTGCCGTCGAGCGTGAAGGCGCCGCCGTCGATGCGATTGGCATAGCGCCCGATGGTCGCGCCCCAATAGTTGGGTGCCTTTTCATAATCGGACACCTCGCCATAGCTGACGGCGATGTCCGCGACATTGCCGTCGCGGTCGGGGACCATGAATTCATGCAGCGTCGCGCCCAGGGTCAGGATGGAAACGGATACGCCGTTCTCGCCGGTCAGCGTGATTTCGGTCACTTCGGTGCCGTCGGCCAGCGTGCCGGCGGATTGCTGCGTCGCCTCTGCGGCCAGCGCGGGGGCGGCGCCCACCGACAGCGAGGCAAACGACAGGGCGGCAAATGCCGCGCCAGTCATGATATTCCAGCGATTCCTCATTCCCAATTCGCTCCCGTCTATGCATGGAGTTGTCGTGCCCCATTGACGGGACCCTTTCCTCGCATATAGTCCGACAAATCAAGAAAGCGCAAGCCGCTTCATAGGCAATGCAGGCCGCGCTGCGTCAGAGAGGAAACCGATGCCTTCAACCCCCTCGTCCCCCGGCGTGTCCAGTGATGGGCGCGCGTTGGCGCCCGACGGCACCGTCGTGAAATACGGCCCGGCGCTGACGCTGCTGGCCAGCCTGTTCTTCATGTGGGGCTTTATCACCGTCATCAACAACACGCTGCTGCCGCATCTGCGCAGCGTGTTCGACCTCAACTATACCGAGACGACGCTGATCGAATCGGTGTGGTTCATCGCCTATTTCGTGGCATCGATTCCCTCGGCCAAGCTGATCGAGCGGATCGGGTACAAGAGCTCGCTGGTGGTCGGCCTGCTGGTCATGGCGGCCGGATCGCTGGGCATGATGCTGGCAGCCAGCCTGCCGTCCTATGGTGTGACGCTGACCATGCTGTTCGTGATCGCCTGCGGGATCACCCTGCTGCAGGTCGCGGCCAATCCCTATGTCGCCGTCGTCGGCAAGCCCGAGACCGCGTCATCGCGCCTCAACCTCGTGCAGGCGATGAATTCGGCGGGCACGATGCTGGCTCCGCTGTTCGGCGCCTATCTGATCCTTGGCCGGTCGCGCGGCGGCACGGCAGAGGCCGGAACCGTCCTGACCGAAGCCGAACGGCTGGCCGATGCGCAATCGGTGATCCTGCCCTATGGCCTTGTCGCTGCGGTGCTGATCGTGCTGGCCATCATCATCGCGCGTTTTCCGCTGCCTGCGATGGGTTCGGCCAATGCGCGCAGTTCCAAGGAAGAGCGCAAGAACCTGTCGCTGTGGAAGCACCGCAATCTGGTGTTCGGCGTGCCCGCGATCTTCATCTACCTGATCGCGGAAATCGGCGTCGCCAATCTGTTCGTCAACTTCGTCGCCCAGCCCGACATCGCCAATCTAACCTATGAGCAGGCCGGCCGCTACCTGACCTTCCTGTGGGCGGGCATGATGGTCGGACGCTTTGCCGGATCCGCGATCATGCAGCGATTCGATCCGGGCCATGTGCTGGCGGTGTTTTCGGTCGGCGCGTTCGTGGTGATGATGATCACCGTCTTTGCCAGCGGTCCTGTCGCGATGTGGTCGCTGATCCTGGTGGGGCTGTTCCACTCGATCATGTTCCCCACGATCTTCACTTTGGGCATCAAGGGTCTTGGCCCGCTGACCGAGGAAGGATCGGGCCTGCTGATCATGGCGATCGCGGGCGGCGCGCTGGTCGTGGTGCAGGGCTGGCTTGCCGACCGCTATGGCCTGCAGCTGTCGTTCCTGCTGACCGCGGTGTGCGAGCTTTACATCCTGTTCTACGCCTTGTGGGGCAGCAAGCCGACGCAGGCGCTGCCCGAGCCGAAGGTGCAGGCCGCGGCCTGATTCGCCATCGACCGGCATGAAATGGAAAGGGCGGCACTTGCGGGTGCCGCCCTTTTTCGTCTTTTCGTCCGGATGCAGCCTCTCGCCCGTCAGCCGCGGTCAGGCCGCGAGGATCGGGATCATTCCTCCATCGCGCTGCGCGTATCGTCCAGGGCGAGTTCGACCAGCACGTTCATCGCCGCCGCCGCCGCCTCGCCGTCGCCGGCTGCGATCGCGTCATAGACCAGCACGTGGTCCGGCATGGGATTGCGCGGCAGGGCGCGCGAACGCTGCTTGAACTGGGTCGTCCAGTTGACCGCGGCGCCGATGCTGGCGCTCAGCACCATCAGCGCGTCGTTGCGGGTCGCCTGCAGGATCGCATTGTGGAAATCGCGGTCCGCGGCGCGCCCGGCCTCAGTCGTCAGCGTATGGCGGCGCATGTCGGCCAGTGCGGCCTTCATGGTCTTGAGGTCGTCGCGATCGCGGCGCTGCGCGGCAAGGCGGGCCGCGGCCGGTTCGACGATGGCGCGCAGTTCGAACAGGCTGCGCACGAATTCGACATCGGGATCGCCGGTGAAGGCCCAGCCCAACACATCGGGATCGAGCAGGTTCCAGCGGTCGCGCGGCATGACGCGCGTACCCGCCTTGGGCCGGCTGGCGACCAGTCCCTTGGCCGTCAGCACCTGTATCGCCTCGCGATAGGCGCTGCGCGAAACCTTCAATTCCTCGGCAAAGGCGACCTCGCCGGAAAGAATGTCTCCCGGTTGGTACTTGCCTGACAAGATCTCCGTTCCCAGCTTGTGGGCGATCGCGCCGTGCAGGCGCCGTCCGGGGCCGCGCACATCCTTGGTTGCCTTCTTGTCGTCCGTTTCGGTCGAGATGCTATCGGTTTTCACAGTTTTTCGTCCCTCCAGCGGCGAACCTATCAGTCCGGTGGACACGAAGGAACACAAAGATTGCGTTTAACGTGCGCCCGTAATATGTCGGAGTAAATAGGGAGATACCAATGAACGAATTTCGCTCCGTGATCGCCGAAACCGGCGAAGCCCATGGCGACCCCCTCACCGTCCATGGACCCGACGATGTCGCGGCCGCCTGCGCCGCAGCCGATGCCGCATTCGATAGCTATCGCGCGACCAGCAACGAGGAACGCGCCGCTTTCCTTGAGCGAATCGCCGACGAGATCATGGGTCTCGGCGATGCGCTGATCGATGCCTATACCCGCGAAAGCGGCCTGCCGCGCGGACGCGCCGAAGGCGAGCGTGGCCGCACCTGCGGACAGATGAAGATGTTCGCCGATGTCGTGCGCAAGGGTCAGTGGGAACAGATCCGCATCGATCCCGCCATGCCCGACCGTGCGCCCCTGCCCCGCCCCGATCTGCGCCTGCGCATGATCCCGGTCGGTCCGGTGGCGATCTTCGGCGCGTCCAACTTCCCGCTCGCCTTCTCCACCGCGGGCGGTGACACCGCTTCGGCGCTTGCGGCCGGTTGCCCGGTCGTCGTGAAGGGCCATCCGGCGCACCCCGAAACTGGCGGTCTTGTCGCCAGCGCCATCGCCAAGGCGGTTGCCGCCAGCGGCCTGCCCGAAGGCGTGTTCCAGCATCTGATGGGCCCCTCGAACGAGCTGGGCGCCGCGCTTGTGAAGGATCCGCGCATCATGGCGGTGGGCTTCACCGGTTCGCGCGCAGGCGGCCTTGCGCTGGCCAAGCTGGCGCAGGAACGTCCGGTGCCGATCCCGGTCTATGCCGAGATGTCGAGCATCAATCCCGTCATCCTGATGCCCTCGGCCCTCAAGGCGCGCGGATCGGACCTGGGCACGGCTTTCGTCGGTTCGCTAACCATGGGCGCGGGCCAGTTCTGCACCAATCCGGGCCTTGTCCTTGCCATCGAAGGCGACGGGATCGAGGAATTCATCACTGCGGCGAGCGGCGGCGTGTCCGAAGCCAAGCCGCAGACCATGCTCACCAAGGGCATCGCCGCGGCCTATGCCAAGGGCTTGGAAGTGCTGTCGGGCCTGCCCGGCGTCGACACGCTGGCCAAGGGCGAGGAAGGCAGCGTCACCACCGGCGGCACCGCGTTGTTCCAGACCTCGGCCGAGAAGTTCCTGGCCGAACCGGCGATCGCGCATGAAGTGTTCGGTTCGTCCTCGGTCATCGTTCGCTGCAAGGACGAGGCGGAACTGAAATCCGTGCTGGAGGCGCTGGAAGGACAGCTGACCGCGACGCTGCACATGGACGAGGCGGACGAGCCGATGGCCGCGCGCCTGATGCCCGTGCTGGAACGCCGCGTCGGACGCATCCTTGCCAATGGCTGGCCCACGGGTGTCGAGGTCTGCCACGCGATGGTGCATGGCGGTCCCTTCCCCTCGACCACCGACCCGCGGACCACGTCGGTCGGCAGCCTTGCCATCGACCGGTTCCTGCGTCCGGTCAGCTATCAGAACCTCGCCGCCTCGCTTCTGCCGCCCGAACTGCGCGACGAAGCCAAGGGTGACGGCATACCGCGCCTGATCGACGGCAAGCTGACCGTCGGCTGACAAGACCACCATCCTCGCGGCGCGCCCCGGCAACAAGGGGCGCGCCGTGACAGGGAGAGTACGACTGCAATGCCCTTTCTTCGCCTGCTTCAGCACCGCGCGGCCGACGGTTCGCGCTCTGTCATCCTTGCAGAGGACGACACGGCCCATTTCCTTGAAGGCGTCGGCTCGGTCCGCGAACTGGCGCTGCGCGCCATCGCAGCGGGCGACACGCTGGAGGCCGCGGCGCGCGCCTGCGGCATGGGCGCTTCGGTCGATATCGCCGCCGAACTGGCCGCCGGAAGGCTGCTGGCCCCGATCGACCACGAGGATCCGGCCCATTTGCTGATGACCGGCACGGGGCTGACGCATCTGGGTTCCGCCGAAGGGCGCGACAAGATGCACAAGGCCGCCGCCGCGGGCGAGAACGTCACCGATTCGATGCGCATGTTCCTGGAAGGGCTGGAAGGCGGCAAGCCGTCCGATGGCGCGGTGGGGCAGCAGCCGGAATGGTTCTACAAGGGTGACGGGTCGCAGCTGGTCGGGCCGGATCAACCACTCACCATGCCGTCCTTCGCGCAGGACGGCGGCGAGGAGCCGGAGCTGGCGGGCATCTATATCGTCGGCGATGACGGCACGCCCTACCGCCTTGGCGTCGCGCTGGCGAACGAGTTCAGCGACCACGTGACCGAGCGGCATAATTATCTGTGGCTTGCGCATTCGAAGTTGCGGCAGGCCGCGCTTGGACCCGAGCTGCTGCTGGGCACGCCGCCCAGCCATGTCGAGGGGACCAGCCGGATCCTGCGCGATGGTAAGACGATCTGGGAAATGCCGTTCCTGTCGGGCGAAACCAATATGTCGCACAGCCTTGGCAATCTGGAACATCATCATTTCAAATATGATCTGTTCTGCCGCCCCGGCGACATTCACGTCCATTTCTTCGGCACGGCCACGCTGTCGTTCAGCGACGGGATCGAGACGAAGGAAGGCGACGTGTTCGAGATCTCGGCCGCGCCCTTCGCGCTGCCCGTGTCCAACCGCCTGACCCGCGCCAGCGAGCGCGCGGTCAAGGTCAAGGTGCTGTAAGGGCCATGGAACCGATCCGTATCGCGCTTGTCGGCATCGGCAAGATCGCCCGCGACCAGCATATCCCCGCCATCGACGGCTCACCCGCCTTCAGCCTGGCCGCAACGGTCAGTCCGAACCACAAGGGGCCGGAGGGGATTGCGCATCACGCCAGCCTTGACGAATTGCTGGAAAAAGGGCCCGCGATCGACGCGGTCGCGCTCTGCACCCCGCCGCAGGTTCGTTATGATCTTGCAGTTCAGGCGCTGAAGCGCGGGGTTCACGTCTTCCTCGAAAAACCGCCGGGTGCGACCTTGTCCGAAGTCGTCGCCCTGCGCGACCGCGCCGACAAGGTAGGGGTCACGCTGTTCGCATCGTGGCATTCGCGTTTTGCCGCGGGCGTGGCCCCGGCCCGCGCATGGCTGTCGGACCGCACGGTGCAGAAGGTGTCCATCGTCTGGCGAGAGGACGTGCGCGTCTGGCATCCCGGACAGGACTGGATCTGGGAGCCGGGCGGTCTTGGCGTGTTCGATCCCGGCATCAACGCGCTGTCGATCCTGACCCATATCATGCCGCGCCCCGTCTTCATGAAGAGCGCGGCGCTGTGCATCCCTGAAAATCGCGCGGCGCCCATCGCGGCCGATATCCAGTTCAGCGATACCGCCGGCGCGCCGATCCACATGGATCTCGACTGGCGGCAGACCGGGCCGCAAAGCTGGGACATCGTGGTCGAGACCGATGCGGGCACGCTGAAGCTGTCGCAAGGCGGGGCCGTGCTGACCCTGCCTTCGGGTACCGAGCATAACGAGGACCTGGAATATCCGGGCCTCTATTCACGTTTCGCCAATCTGATCCGCGGCGGGCGCAGCGATGTCGATATCGACCCGTTCCGCCTTGTCGCCGACGCGTTCCTGCGCGGCCACCGGCAGATTGTCGAACCGTTCCACGACTGATCCGCCGGGAGGGGACAGAACAATGATCAAGACCATTCGCAATACCGCCGCCGCCATGCTTCTTGGTGCGACGGCGCTGTCGGCCCCTGCGCTGGCCGATACCAATGGACAGCCGACCACCGCCAGCATCGATGCCGATGCCGAAGGGCCCGTCTATGACAAGGCGATGTTCACCCAGTTCGCCGAGCATCTGGGCACGGGCATCTATGGCGGCCTGTGGGTCGGCAAGGATAGCGAGATCCCCAACACCAACGGGTTTCGCAACGACGTGGTCGGCGCGCTGCGCGATCTGTCAGTGCCGGTGATCCGCTGGCCGGGCGGCTGCTTTGCCGACGAATATCACTGGCGCGAGGGCATCGGCCCGCAAAACGAGCGTCCGGTCAAGGTCAACACCCATTGGGGCGGCGTGACCGAGCCCAACGAAGTCGGCACGCATGAATTCTTCGAGCTTGTCCGGCAGGTCGGCGCGGAGGCCTATGTCGCGGGCAATGTCGGCAACGGCACGCCGCAGGAAATGGCGGAATGGGTCGAATACATGACCGCCCCTGCCGGAACGCTGGCCGATCTGCGCGCCGAGAACGGCCATCCCGAACCCTGGGACGTGCCCTATTTCGGCATCGGTAACGAGCTGTGGGGTTGCGGGGGCAACATGCGGCCCGAATATGCCGCCGACGTCACGCGCCGCTATGCGACCTTCATCAAGGCCCCCGCCGATACCAAGATCCTGAAGATTGCCGCGGGCGCCAATAACGACGATTACAACTGGACCGAGACCATGGTGCGGGTCGCGGGCAATATGCTCGACGGCTTGTCGCTGCATTACTACACCCTGCCCGAAGGCGGCTGGCCGCCCAAGGCAGACCCCGTCAATTTCGACGAGACCGGCTGGGCCGATACGCTGGCGGCCACCTGGCGCATGGACGAGTTCATTGCCGGCCACAGCGCCGCGATGGACAAGCACGATCCGGAAAAGCGCCTGTTCCTTGCCGTGGACGAATGGGGCGCGTGGTATGCGCAGGATCCCGGCACGCATCCGGGCTTTCTGCGGCAGCAGAACACGATGCGCGACGCGCTGATCGCGGCGATCAACCTCGACATTTTTGCCAAGCATGCCGACCGGGTGCGCATGTCGGCCATCGCACAGATGGTGAACGTGCTGCAGGCGATGATCTTTACCGAGGGCGACCAGATGGTGCTGACGCCCACCTATCACGTGTTCGAGATGTACAAGCCGTGGCAGGACGCCACCGTGCTTCCCATCGCAATCGACACGCCGACCTATAGCCATGGCGAGTTTTCGCTTCCGGCGGTCAGCGGTTCGGCGGTTCGGGCCAGGGACGGCAAGGTTCACGTGGGCCTGTCGAATGCCGATCCCGACGAAGCGAACAGCGTGACCATCGATCTGGACGGGCTGGATGCGTCGCGCGTCACGGGCCGGATCCTGACCGCGCCCGCGATCAATTCGCACAACAGCTTCGACAATCCGGAAGCGGTGAAGCCTGCAAGCTTCAGCGCGGCGCGGATCCGGAACGGCAAGCTGTCGGTCACGCTGCCTGCCAAGTCGGTCGTCGTCCTCGAACTGCAATGAGCGGGGACCATGTCCTCGGCGACTGGGGCACCAGCCGTCTGCGGCTCTACCGCATGCGCGGTGGAGCCGTGACGGCGCGGCTTCAGGGACCGGGGATCGGGGGGTTGGCCGACCCCCCGGCAGCCGTGCTAACCGGATTGCTGGAGCAATGGCTGCAGGAGGGCTCGCTGGAAGGCGGGGTCATCCTGTGCGGCATGGCGGGGGCAAAGGGCGCGCTGGTCGAGGCCGGTTATGCCCCCTGCCCCGCCGGTCGCGGGTCGTGGCTGCAATCGCGGTCGATGTTGACCGTGGCAGGCCTGCCCGTCGCCGTTCTGCCGGGACTGAGCCATCGGGGCGCAGACGGCGTTCCCGACGTCATGCGGGGCGAGGAAACGCAGGTTTTCGGCGCAACGGCCCTGCATCCTGAGCTGGCGGAGGGCGAGCATCTGATCGCGCTGCCCGGCACGCATTGCAAATGGGTGCGGCTGAAGGATGGCGACATCACCGGCTTTTCGACATGGCCGACCGGGGAATTGTTCGCGCTTCTGTCTGAGCAATCGACATTGGCCGGGCCTGTCGATGGCGGCAGCGGCGAATTCGACGAGGGGTTCGAGCGGGGGCTTGCCCGGCGGGCCGATCCGGTGCCTGCTGCACTGTTCGAGGCGCGGGCCGCGCGCATGGTCGATGGCAGGTCGCAGGCGTGGTCGCGCGGCTATCTGTCGGGGGTGTTGATCGGTTCGGAAATGTCCGCGCTGTCGCCGCAGGACACGGTGGTCACGCTAATTGGAGAGGCCGCGCTGGTGTCGCTTTACGAACGAGCGCTGGCGGCGATGGGCCGTGCGGTGCAGCGCGTGGACGCCGAAGCTGCGGTGATCGCGGGGCTGGAACTGGCGCGCCGTGCCGCTCAGGGAGAACAGATCGCATGAGGCTGCAGGACGCACTGGATGCAGGAGCGCCGCCGATCGTCGCGATCCTGCGCGGCATAAGGACCGACGAATCCGCCGAAATTGCCGAGGCGCTGGTCTCTGCCGGTATTCGCCTGATCGAGGTGCCGTTCAATTCGCCCGATCCGGCCGGTTCGATTGCCGCCATGGTCGATGCGGTCGGCGAACAGGCTGCCATCGGCGGGGGCACGGTCGTCGCCAAACCCATGGCCGAAGCGCTGGCGGCGGCGGGCGGCAGCTTCATGGTGTCGCCCAATATCGATCCCGACGTCATCGCGCGGGCCAGGGAACTAGGCCTCGACCTGCTGCCCGGATTTCTCACCCCGACAGAGGCTTTCGCGGCAGTCGGCGCAGGTGCACGGGATCTCAAGATCTTTCCCGGTTCGGTGCTGGGCAGCCATTACGTAAAGGCGGTCGGCGAAGTGCTGCCTGCCGATGTGCGCCTGTGGGCCGTGGGCGGTGTTGGCGCGGCCAATATTGCGGAATATCGCGCCGCGGGCGTGTTCGGGATCGGCGCTGGCGGCAGCCTCTATCGCCCCGGCGACGATGCCTCCGCCGTTGCCGCCAAGGCACGCGCGCTGGTCGAAGCGTGGAATGCAGTGGAAGGATCCTGATGTCTGTGCTTTCGAAAATCACCCCCCTGCTCGCGCTCTCGGCTCTGGCGCTGACGGCGCCTGCCGCGGCGCAGGACGATGCGGCGGGCACCACGCTGAACGACAGGCTGTCGGGCGATCTCATCACCCACGACCCGGTCATCATCCGCGAGGACGATACCTATTACGTCTTCACCACGGTCGGCCGCTATATCGGGATCAAGACCTCGCCCGATCTGGAACACTGGACCAATGCGGGTGCGGTGTTCGAGGAGATCCCGGCGTGGGCGAAAGAGGCCGTTCCGGGGACCGAGGGCATCTGGGCGCCCGACATCGCCTTTGTCGATGGCGAGTACCGGCTGTATTATTCCATCAGCACCTTCGGATCGAACCGGTCGGCCATCGGCCTTGCGACCAACAAGACGCTGGACCCTGATGCGAAGGATTATCGCTGGGAGGATCAGGGCATGGTCGTCATGTCCACGAAGAACAGCGATTTCAATGCGATCGACCCCAATCTGATCGTCGATGCCGAAGGGCGCCACTGGCTGGCGCTGGGCAGTTTCTGGTCGGGGATCAAGCTGTTTCCGCTGAACCCCGAAACCGGCAAGCCGGAACCGGGGGCGGAGCCCTATTCCATCGCGCGCAGGCTGGGTGTCGAAGGCGGCCCTAACCCGATCGAGGCGCCTTTCATTTTCCGGCACGACGGCTGGTACTACATGCTCAACTCGTTCGACTATTGCTGCAAGGGCGTGAACAGCACCTATTACACCGTGGTCGCGCGGTCGCGGAACGTCACCGGGCCCTATCGCGGCAAGGACGGGACCGAGGCGATGATGGGCGGCGGCACGATCTTCCTGCGCGCCGATCTGCAGGAGAAGGAGCGCTTTCGCGGCCCCGGCCACGCAGGCTTCTTCACCGACGAGGATGGCACCAGCTATGTCGTCTATCACGCCTATGACAAGGATGCCGATGGCGCGCCCAAGCTGCGCATCGCGCCGATCCGCTGGGGCGAGGACGGCTGGCCCGTCGCCGAATACTGATCACTAACAAGACCGGAGAGGTTTCATGTCGTTCAAACTTTCGCGCAGGGCCTTTGCCGCCAGCGCCGCGCTTGTCCCGATTGCCTGCACGAATGCGGGGCCGATGCGCTCGGCGGCTTCGACGGGGGCGGACCCGGACAAGCGGATCGTCAATCCGCTGATCAAGAACCGCGCCGATGCGCAGATCTTCCGGCACGACGACGGTTTCTACTACATGACCGGATCGGTGCCCGAATACGACCGGCTGGTGCTGCGACGCGCGCGCACCATCGCCGGGCTGACCGATGCCGAGGAGCGCGTGTTGTGGCGCCATCAGGACACCGGGCCGATGTCGGGCTTCCTCTGGGCGCCGGAGCTGCATCTGGTCGATGGCCGCTGGATCGTCTATTTCGCGGCGGGCCCCAGCGGCGGCGGCGAGGACGTGTTCCGTATCCGCACCTATGCCGTGGTCTGCGACGGCAGCGATCCGATGAGCGGCAACTGGTCGGTGCTGGGCGAGTTCAAGGGGCCGTGGGACAGCTTCAACCTCGATTCCACGATCTTCTATCACAACGGCACACGCTATTTCGCATGGGCGCAGCGCGAGCCGGGGATCGAGACCAATTCCAACATCTATATCGCGCCGATGGCCTCGCCGCTGACGCTGGCGGCAGCGCCCGCGCGGCTTTCGGTGCCCGAGCTGGACTGGGAGATCCGCGGCTTCAAGGTGAACGAGGCGCAGGCGATCCTGCAGCGCAACGGCAAGATCTTCATGACCTATTCGGCCAGCGCGACCGACGACCGCTATGTGCTGGGCCTGCTGACGGCCGATGCCGATGCGAACATCATGGACCCGGGCGCATGGACCAAGTCGCAGCAGCCGGTGTTCCAGACCAGCGTGGCGACCAGCGTCTATGGCCCCGGTCACAACAGCTTTACCGTGGATGAGAACGGCCATGACATGCTGGTCTATCATGGGCGCGACTACAAGGAGATCGAGGGCGATCCGCTGTTCAATCCCGACCGTCACACGCGGGTCCAGCGCCTCTATTACGACCGCGAGGGCAATCCGGATTTCGGCGTGCCGGTCGGCAATGGCCCCCTGCCCGACCGCTATGGCGTGCCGGACCGCGAATGGACCTTCCTGGCGCATCAGGGCCAGTCCCTGATGACGGGCGATGCGCCGCTGCCCAATACGCAATTTCGCGCGTGGCCTGAACAGGGTGACGCGATCCGCCTGTCGCCCATCCTGCTGCGCGACCAGCACCTTTTTGTCGGCGAAAACGGAGTCGTTTCGATCGGCACGGCAGCGCGCGCGGGCAGCGACATGTTCCGCCATGTGCCCGGACCGGTCGAGGGGACGGTGCGGATCGAATCCCTCGCCTTTCCGGGTCAGGCACTGGCCCGTAGCGGCAGCGGCATCGCGCTTGCCGCCATTGATAGCGGTAACACGGTCTGGACGCTGGGCTGACTGGCGTAAACTCAGACAATTACCCGGGTGGCGCCATCAGGTCTGTGTATTCGTGATAGCGGTAACATCATGGGCAAGATTGGCTGAAACGTGCGGGTTATACGGACAAATCGGGACGGCCGTCGCAGTATTGCAACAGCGACGGCAGTTTTGACACCGCGCGCCAAAATTTCCTCTTGCATGTTATAACTCCGACAAATAACAGGACCCATCAGGTTAGAAAGAGGCATGGTATCGACCAGCCTCGATGGGAGGGTAGTGTCATGGCGCTCAAGCCAATCGCATTGTGTACCGCATCCGTTTTCGCTCTGGGCTTCGCGGGTATCGTCCATGCGCAAGACGCCGCGCCCGGCGACTTGCCGACAACTGACTCGCAGGCCGGCGACACCAGCGGGCCGCCCGCCGATGACGTGATCGTGGTCACGGGCGTCAAGGCGTCGATCATCGGCGCGCTGGATGTGCGTCGCGAATCCGTGCAGATCGTCGACTCGGTCGTGGCCGAGGATGTCGGCAAATTGCCGGACAACAACGTGGTCGAGGCGCTGCAGCGCGTGACCGGTATCCAGGTCACCGACCGTGCCGGCGGCGAGACCGCCTTCATCACCATTCGCGGCCTGCCCGATCCGGTTACCACCTGGAACGGGCGCAACATCTTTACCGCGGGCGGCACCTCGTTCGCGCTGCAGGATATTTCGGCCAACCTCGTCAGGCAGATCGACGTCTACAAGACGCGTTCGGCGGACCAGCTCGAATTCGGACTTGCCGGACAGATCGACGTGCAGACGCGCCGCCCGTTCGACTTCGACGGGTTCACCGTGTCGGGCCTCGCCCGCGGCATCTACAGCGAGCTGGCGGACGAGTTCAATCCGAACGTCGCGCTGCTGGTCAGCGATACGTGGGACACCGACATCGGCGAAATCGGCGTGCTGGTGAACGGCAGCTACACCAAGTACAAATATCGCAACATGAACGTGCAGGCGGGCGCGATGGTGCCCTTCGCGACCGAGAACCCGCCCGAGGGTTCGAACCTGTTGCCGCTTGAGCGCATCTTCCCCAGTAACAACCCCGAATTCGCCAGCTGGACGCCGGGGCTGAACGCAGGGCTTCCCACCGCCCCCGGCTCAACCTTCAACTATGGGCCCGATGGCGGGGTCGAGGTTCCCTATTACCTGTCGCGTGACGCGGTCATCAGCTCGGACCTCTATGGCGAGCGTGAGCGTCCTTCGGTCAACGCGGCGCTGCAATGGGCGCCGAACGGCAGCTCGGTCTATACGGCCGAGTTCTATTACACCGGCTTCCGCGGCAACACGTTCAACTCGCTGTTCTTCAATTTCGCCGACTGGTGGAACGCGCTGGGTCCGAACCCTGCCGAGACGTTCGAGCTGTATGAAGGCACCAATATCATCAAGTCGCGCCAGGTCGGCGATGTCTATGGCTTCAACAGCGGCGACTATGGCACCGCCAAGACCGACAGCTATGTCTATGCGGTAAACGGCGCGTGGGATCTGGGCAATCACGGCCAGATCACCGCCGATCTTGCCTATCAGGACAGCACCAACGAAACCTCGTTCATCGCGGTTCGCACCGATCACGCCGGTTTCAGGCAGGACATCGACGTCGATTTCAACGCTGGCGGCGGCATTCCTTCCTACAGCTTCAGCGATCCCGATCTGCACACCGATCCCTCGCGCTGGTTCGTGCGCGACCTGTTCGACAATGCGAACCGGGCCGAAGGCAGCGCATGGACCTTCATGCTCGACGGTTACTACGAGTTCGACGAAGGCTTCTTCCGCCGCGTCAAGGCGGGCTTCCGCTTCGACGACCGCGACACCAGCACATTTGTGCGCGAACAGGGCGCGGGCGGTCTGGGCATCAGCCTGGCCGAGCTGGGCGAGCAGTACCAGTTCACCAACAAGGGCTTCTATGACGGCAAGGCCGATGTGCCGACCAGCTGGGTGCTGGCCGACGGTCCCGCGATCTATGAAAACCGCGATGCGATCCGCCAGCTCTATCAGCCGAACAATCCCAATATCCTTCTGTCGGACCAGCTGACGTTCGACCGGGTGTTCGACATCAACGAAGTGACCATGTCGGCCTATCTTCTGGCCGATGGCGAGGTCGACATCTTTGGTCGTCCGCTGCTGGTTCAGGGCGGTGCGCGGCTTGTCGCGATCGACACCGACTACAACTACTTCGACCGTCTCAACAATTTCGCCGAGAGCAATGTCTCGACGAACCAGATGAAGGTGCTGCCCAGCTTTACCCTGCGGTATGAAGTCACGCCCGACGTGCGCCTGCGCTTCAACTATGGCGAAACGCTGCGCCGCCCGGCATTCGGCGATCTCAACCCCAATGTCGCGCTGGTGGGCGATCTCTCGCGCCTCGGCTTCGGCACGGGCAGCGCGGGCAATCCCGAGCTGAGGGCCACCGAGTCCAAGAACTTCGACCTTGCGCTGGAATGGTATTTCGATCGCAGCAGCGCGATCACCCTCACCGCCTTCCGCCGCGAGATCGACGGGCTGGTCGTTCCGCTGACGCAGCTGGAATTCATTCCCGACAATCCGATCGTTGGCGACACCGCGACCGATTTCTTCCAGATCACCCGCCCGTCGAACGCATCGGACGGCTGGCTGCAGGGTCTGGAACTGGGGCTGACCTATTTCCCCGACTATCTGCCGGGTCTTCTCGACGGTCTGGGTTTCCAGGGCAGCGTCACCTATCTCGATTCCGAGCAGACGATCCCCGACACCGATGTCGACGGCAATCTGACCGAGACCGAGTCGCAGTTCTTCAACGTGTCCAAGTTCTCGTACAACGCGACGCTGGCCTATGACCGCGGTCCGATCGGTGCGCGCCTGTCCTATGTATGGCGCGACGGCTTCCTGCGCTTCAACGAGGCGCGGGCCTTCGCCAACCCGATCGGCATGTGGCGCCGGCCCGAGGACAGCCTGGACTTCCAGCTGACCTGGGACGTGACGCAGGATGTCGCGCTGACCTTCGACGCGGTGAACCTGACCAAGTCGAGGCAGCAGGAATACTACAAATACGCAGACGCGGGTAATCCCGAGCAGTTCAACACCAATTCGCTGCTGCTCGACCGTACATTCGCGCTGGGCGTGCGGTTTACCTTCGACTGATCCGAACCCGGCCGGGCGTGGCCATGCGGCCCTGCCCGGCCCGTCGTCGGCGGCTGCCTGCCGGGCAATCCGCTCCCTCTCTCCCGTCCGGAAGGGGCCGCCGATGTCGCACGGACAGAAGGGTCAAGGCGCGCTGCCGGAATGGATCGAGCCTGCCCGCCGCGATCTTGCTCGCGGCGGGCGTTTCCGGAAACGCCGGCCCTTCTGTCCGCGCAAGGGAATTGATCGGGGGCAGCCGCTGCCACCGGATTTGACGGCGGAATAGGGTCTGGCCGGGCCGCCGGGCTCCCGCCGCTCTATCCGACGCCAATGAACGACGTCCGCAAGTGGGTGGCCCCATTTCGGGATAGGCCCAATCGACGCCCGCATCCTATCGCCAGTGCGCGCGCAATCATGCCCCGAGCGATCCGGCTGGCCGAATTCACGGTGGCGACCTCCGACCATCGGGGCACGATCCTACCGTCAGCAAAGGGGAGCGGCGCGCGGGTTTCGATAGATCGGGAAAATGGCTGGGGCGGCAGGATTCGAACCTGCGCATGCCGGTACCAAAAACCCGCCTTCAGCGCTGATTTTGTTGCCGAACTTTGCGGAACGCCAATTTTCGTGAGCACGATAAATCAATAACTTATAAGAGAAGTGCGGAACAGAACCGTCGAAAACTCTTTAGCAAGACTCGACTCTCTAGGACCGTTCGCATGATCCCCCTCATCGACTATGGACCTACAGTAATCCTGCCCCGGGGGGAGCATGACGCCAAACAACGAGCGAGAAGTCGTTCAGTTTACCGTCCACCTGAACACGACACCGCAGGGCCGCTTCGGAGATATCGAAGATTTAGCCGAACAGATCGTGGACGATGCTAAATCAGGTATCTGCGTCAAACTGATCGATGCTGGGCGCCTCCAGATCGGACTGTCTGATGCCAAGGTCGTAAAGCTGCCGGATGGCGGCAAGGCTCTGGCGATGCTGTTCGATCTGACTGATCCCAACGCTTCGGTTGCGGCAAATCGCCACATGCAGACTAGGAAGATCAGGACTTTTGACAAGGAAGAGGGCGAAGGCAGAGCAGTTTCTGCTCATATGCTTCTGGCGCTGAACCCAATCGACAATTCGAACCGCTTCAGGGCACTTCTCGAAGTTTCAATCGGTCTCGGACAGAGCCGGGTCAAGCCTCATCTTCAACGGATCATCCGTCGCATCTTCAGCGAGAAGGGATACATGGTCGAGGATGCAGACGGCAATGAGGTTGTCGCGCAGCCGAGCTTTGGCATGTTCGCCGTGCGGTCGGATCGTCTGAAGCAGGAGATCGAAGCAGCTGAAATTGCCGAACTAGTTTTGATCCAAGCGTCTGTTCCCCAGGGTGAGTTCGACCCTCCGGATGTGATCGACGTTCGAAGACGCGAGATGAGGTTGAAGGTTCACAAAGACGCTGCAACTCGCGCAGCCGAAGTTCTCGGCAAAATCAAACCTTGGGCTCGAGATCAAGGCTACGATCAAATATATGTTCGCTGGAAGCCCGGTCCTGATGAGACGTCACTTGTGGGCTCGGCTCAAGGATCCTACAATCGAGCGAAGATCGATCTCCGGAACAAAGACATCGGGGAAACGCTCTTCGCAAGACGTCATTTCATAACGCTGCAGAGCGAAATGATCGATTGTGTGGAAGATATCCGAGACGATATGATCCATGCGATGATCGACTTGATTTGAGTCCGCACACCACAGGTGGATATTGAGCCCTCTCCTCTCCCCCCTACGGTATCTGACGATCCGGCACGGATGGTGGGTCAGATATAACCTGGTGTTTCCGGGAATTGGCGGAATTTGCCTCGCAGCGGTGGCAGTAGCATCGCCCGCACGGGGGTTGGTCTTCGGAGGTGCTGGGCTACTTAATGCTTTGGAACCGCTGCTGGCGATCGTAGGAGGCTTCTTTGTCGCCGCGCTCACCTTAGTCACCTCAGACCGCAGTGACGTTCTGAAAGCGCCGGTGGGTGGTCAGAACCCGCCGCGCCTCAAAGGCGAGGTGCTAAGTCGGCGACGATTCCTTGCCTTCCTGTTCGGATACCTAGCTTTTTCATCATTCGCGCTTTTGGGGGTTTCTGTATTGTCGACGCTCCTCGCTGCGATTGCAAAGGCTTGGCTCTCCGAATCGCTATTGGCTATCGTTGAGAATACCGGCGCAGCATTCGTCGGCGGTTGGCTAGCTCACATCGCGATCACCACGCTCCTGGGCCTCTACTATTTTACCGAACGCCTCCAGGTTTCGGATCGACGGGTTCGTATGGGCAAGAGTTCCGAAACGCATCAGAAAGATAAGGCAGCACCAGACGCCGCTGGCTAGGAGTAGTCTCAATTGACGAGAACGAAAGACTAGCAATTCTGCCCGGTCCCGTTCCCTCAACATTTACCGATTCTACATGACTTCGGCGGATGATCACGGCCTACTCAGGCTAGGGATATGCGTGTGAACTTCATTAAGACGCTGATGACAAAAGCAGCGCAGGACAAAGCCGCAAGGCTCGATATTCTCGAAATCACCGAGGGGTGGAGCGCTGGCGAATTCGGCACGAGCTTCACGCGCAAGAGTTCGCTCTATACCTGGGCCACCATTGGCGCCGCTCTTATTGCACTTTCGCTGATAACGGCTTCGGAACACAACGCAGATGATGCTTTCAAAGTGCTGGCGATGTTCGCGGCGGGGATGCTTATTGTCGTGATAGCGCCGCTGATGCACTACTACATGCAGGAGAAATGGCGCCTGATCGCTGAGGCCAAAGATCGACTGGCAGCCGATCCACAGGTACATGCCGAGTACCTGGCTGCCGCAGAACGACTGGAAGCTTTGAACGCAGCCCGCGCTCAAGCAGCAGCAGCCGAGGCAGCAGAGATGCAGTCCGCTGCAGCTCAGGCTCAAATTTGCGCCGCCAATGCACAAGCCCAGGCTGCCAAGATTGAGATGAAGTCTGCCCTCACCTCACGCGACAGAAGTAGGCTGGAAAACGAAATTCGCTCGGCAACATCGACGATAGAAATTAAGCAACGCCACGGAAGCGATGCCACGGCAGCCAAGACCCGGCTCGCAATCGCGCAGGCCAAACTTGCGAGCGGGAAGAAGTAACCTTGCCCGTGCGGCAGAGATGCTCCGCCGGACGCCTTCCAAGGTCTGCGGTAATTCTGCTCTTCCCGACCACTACAATGCCATTGAAACGGCGTCGGCGGAGAAGCGCAGAAACCCGCGTTTTTTAAATGCCGCAGCTTGAGAACGGCACATGAACAACGCCGCCTCTTGCGCGAGTTTTACCGCAGTTTTACCGCGCGTTCGACTGAGCGAATTCCGAGAACTGGTTGCCACCGATCGGTACGACGCCAATGTCCTTGCCAAAATCGAAGAGAGCGACGATGAGTGCGGCACAATTCAGATCCGCTGCAATTCGACCAGCATCGACAGCACTTCCAAGCGGCTTCGCCTCGTCTGGTCGCTCGGTAAATATCCGCAAAGCTGACCCTCTGGTCTCATCAGTCCCCATGTAGAAGGTGCCGTTGTCAGGGCATTGGACAGACCATCCGATAAACGGAGTTTCCTCTGGAAGATTGAGGTCCATCAGCAACTGATCAGGCGTAGGCGCGGCACCGATGATTTCCATGTAAGTCTCCTAATTCGGACTAACATGGCCACTTCTCAATGATTTACGAGCGGCTATCGGCAGAACGAGCCTTTTCGGACATCGATCGACCTTGACCTGCCGGATGGTCGATGCGAGACGCTCCGCAGGAAAAGCTTTTCCTGGTCAAGGAGCCGCCCTGCTCACCCCGAACAGGGCGGCTCATCCTTTGAGCAATGGCATGAAGCTGAAGCTGGAATTCGCCGCCCTGCTGCTATCAACGCTGGTCTTCCTTGCCTGGTCGATCGAGCAGATCGTGGCATTTCTGACGCTGGCTTGAGATTGCTTCCATGATCAGCCCATTATTTATCTTGAGTTTGCTCGCCTTCATAATTGGGGGTTATCTCGCTATAGCCTTCGATCTGCCCAAGGCGTACCGCAGCAAGCAAGACGCTGTGAATGCAATTGGCGCCATTCTCCTCGTTGGCGGCTTCCTAGGCATGGCGTGGGCAGCGCTCGCTTAACGCACGTTGCTGATAATTTCCGGCATGGCGGCGCTGATCTTCGCACCCCGCGCACCACAAAAGCCGCAGCGCAACTTCGGCTCCAGCCTCTCGACATCGTAAGGCAGTCGTCGTTTCTGCAACATGACGATCATCTCGAACGGCGACCAATCGACCTTCCGTCCGCAGCTGCAGCTGACACGCACCTTGTACCCGTGACGCGCGAATTCATTGATCGAATCGAGTTTTGTCCGGCCCATGCCTCCTGCTGGAACGGATGAGGAACAAATTCAAGCTTCAGAACAGCCCTAGGAACTTCGGCCGGACAGTTTCCACCGCCGCCCTATCACGCGCCTCGCAGCGCCCCACGATACCGATCGCGTCGGCGGTGCGCCCGTTCGCCTTGTCGAGCTGCGCCGTCTGCGCGTCGCCAAAGGCGATCCAGTCACCGACGGTGTTACCTTCCGGCAGCGGGGCGCCGGGGACACCGCTCCGCCACTCGTTAGGAAGGAGGCTGCTGCAGGCAGCGCGGGTCGCCGCGATAGGCGGCCCTCCGGCACAGCCGGTCAAGCCCGACACCGTGAACGCCAGCATCGACAGGAGCATCGGCCCCCGGCGCATTTCGGATCGCATGTTCGTTATCCCTCGTCTGTTGATCGATGGCGCGCTCGCGCCCGCCGGCCGCGCCGACAGTGTTCGCCGCGTCCTGACCGCTGGCGATTCCGGCATCCGCACGGCCAGCGTTCAGCTCGGCCTCGACCCCGGCGCGCTTGCCTCCGGACAGAGCGGCCGACAGCCAGAAGCCAAGGGCGATCAGGGCGGCGATCGCAACCGCCGCCCCTGCCCATCTTGGCAGCCCCGTCACGCGCGGAAACTCGCCCATGCCAGCTTCAGCGTCTTCCACAGGTCGCGCCCGCCGGTGATCAGCGCGATGCCGATCCCGATCGCCTGCGCGACATACTGGATTGTGGCCTCGGGGATCTCCTTGCCCAGCACCGCGGCGATCACCGCCAGCACCATGATCAGCTGCTCGACCACCGTGTCGGTCTGAGGCTTCGTCGACATGGCGGCGAAGGTCTGAACGCCGGGCACGGCGGAAGCCAGCCTGCGCTGCGCGCGCCATTCCCACACCAGCAGCGCCGCAATACAGATCGCACCCGAAACCAGATAGACCGCCGCGCCCGTCAGGATCCCGAACGCGACGAAGACCGCCGCCAGGATCAACAGGAACTTCCGCAGGCCCGTCCAGGCAAGCGGGTTGATAGCCTTGAAATCCATACTCACTTCCCTTCTTCAAGAACCGCACCATGCGGCGTTCCCGGCTCTGTGCCGAATAGTGGGTCGCACCAGCTCAGGCCCACGCGCCTGCGCATCGCGATCGGGTAGGCAGCGCCGAGCTTGGCGCGCAGATGATGGGTGCGAACGGCCAGCCCATTCAGCGGCCAGTCCGGTTCATTGTCGGTGGCGAATTCTGCGATGAAACTGCGCCTGACAGGGCGTCCCTTGCCTTGTGCGACGGCGTACAGAACCTTTGCTTCACCTGCCGAAATGGCGAGACGCTGCCCATCGATCGTTGCCCAGTCCGGCCCCAGCGTCCACCTGCCCAGGCAGATCGTCTCGTTCGGATCGAATGGCTCACCGCACTTCAGGCACCAGAGCGTCACGGCTCGTCGTCTACGACCGGCACCGGATGGCTGGGATCGTTTGTCACCTCGACCTGTTCAGGGCCATGCCGGTCACGATCCTTGTCCGTGAACCAGAATGCCATCGCCAAGCCTACTAGTCCCTGGACGATAATCGCCTGCGCAAGCGTCTTGAACAGATCGTCGCGCGCCAGTTCTGGCTTCGTGTAGATCATGACCAGCACCGTCATGCTCAGCAGAAAGATGCCTGCACCGGCGATCGTGCGCGCCTTGATGCCGGAAAGGCTACCGAAGGCGGATTTGATCCGCTCGATCACAGCGCCACCCGATTGGCGATCCAGCCATACAGAAAGCTCTCGTTTGCGCTGCGCCGCTGCGCCAGGTCGATATAGCGCGCACCCTGCAGGCAGTTCAGCGCCTTCAGCAGCACCCGCTCGCCCGCGTCGCCCCGGCGGCCGAGAAAGGCGCGCAACGCCGCCAGCGTGGCAGGGCCGATGTCGCCGTCTTCCCTGATGTCCGCGTAATGCGTGCCGCCGCTGTTCAGCGCATTGAGGCACTGCTGCAGCCACAGCGCGGGATAGGCCGGGCCCATGTTGACGCCAGTGTCGAACAACTCCGCTCCGATCGCTGGAGAAACCCGCGCCACCGACGAGAAGCCCGGCTTGTCAGCATATTGCCTCCGATAGATCGCCTTCGCGTGGTCGCGGGTCAGCTGACCCATGGGGCCACCATAACCGTTGGCCCGGGCGACCGCCTTCGTGATGCCGAACATGGTCTCGCCGCCGGTATCGTCAGCGTGGTTCGAGTAGCGCCCCTCGTGACCGATGGTACGCTCGATCATATCGTCAATCGTCATCTGCGTTTCCCATAAAAAAGCCCGCACGGCGGCGGGCGAAGGCTTCAGTCTCGGTTCGGCGACGGCGGAGGATCGTCGATCTGCTCGGCCATCTGCTGCAATTGCTCGCGGTCCTCGCCCGCAACGTTCCCGGCCATCCGCCGGCGCTCCTCGGATCCGCGACGCGCCATCTCAATCGCCTGCGCCTGCCGCTTGTCCGCGATCTTCCCGACCAGAGGGGCGAGTTGGTCGAACAGCCACAGCAGCATCTTCATCGTGCCGCCCAGCAGCCGCTTGATCATCCGCACCCCGCCGAACGCGATCGCGCAGGAAATCAGCGCTGCGCCCAGCGGATCGGCCCGCAGAGCCCGCACAATGAAGATCGCGAACAGCGCGCCCGCACCGCCGACCATCAGCGCCACGATCATCGCCTTTCGGATCTCGGCCCAGGACTGGCCTTCGTCGTATTTCACCGCGGCCAGTGTGGCCCAGCCCGTCACCATGCCGAACGCGATCGCCGCCGCCAGCGGGTCGATGGCGCCCGAAACGGCTATGATCATGGCCAGCCCGTACTTCGCCGCCGCTTCGCTCCCTCCCGGCACCATATCAGGCGGTCGCGGTCGCGACGAGGCAGACGGCGGCAAACCAGCACCCCGCCGCGATCATCCGCATCTTGCGTGCGCGCGAGAACGCGACCGCCGCCAGCCACGCCCCGCCCGCGCCCAGCGACCAGGCCACCGCCATCACGCTTTCAAACAACCAGTGGTCGAGCCCGAAGCCCGAGATCCGTGAGGTGAACGGAATGATGCTGCCCGCGATCAGCACGAAGGTCAGGAAGCCCATCAGCGCCGAACCGGCATAGACCAGTGTGATGAGGGGCAGCACTACCGTCCGGCGACCGCTGCGGATCTTGCCACGCACGATGGTGACACCCTTGCCGATCGCCGGAAGAGCCTGCGCCGCGCCCACGAAGGACCACCAGCGCATGATGTCGGACCAGTCATTGGCATCGAATTCGGCAAGCGGCATCAGCCCGCACCTGCAGGGTATTTCATGGCGACCTCAGTTTTCGTTCTTAGTAAAAGGCGATGAACAGCCCGAATGCTGCGATTGCGCCGCCTATCCAGCGGGCGACATGATTATACGTCGTTGCGGCCCATATCGAGCCAATGGAAAGCAGCGCGAATCCGATGATGGAGAGCATGCAGGGCTTTTACTTGATTTTCATCCCGCGGCGCTAGACGCTGGCGCATGGCCAGAATTACGGGACTTGATGCACTGCGCGGCATAGCCGCCCTGATGGTCTTCGTGTCGCACTTAAAAGTGTACGTTCTTGGTACCGGCTATATTCCCGGAGCCGGTCTAGCCGTCGATTTCTTCTTTATGCTTTCCGGCTTCGTCATGGCCCGAACCTATGAACACCGGATGCCCAGCACCGCAGCCTTCGCGCTTCTCAGGGGCAAAAGATTGTGGGCACCGCTTGCGGTAGGAACCGCTCTGGGGCTGCTGATCGTCGGTCCTTCACCGATGCTATTTCTAGCGCTGCTGTTCCTGCCCAGCCCAATTAACGGCAGGCTGTTCCCGTTCAATGCGCCCGCCTGGTCGCTGTTCTGCGAGATAGTCGCGAACATCGTTCATGCACTCATCCTGTGCAGACTGAGCAATCTGCGCCTCTCTGTTCTGCTACTCGCAATCGCGCCTCTATGGGCCATCACCCTGCTTGATGGGGCAAGGGCAGCTTCCACATGGGCCGGTATGCCTGAAGGTCTTCTGCGCGTCGGCGTGGCCTACATCATCGGCATTCTGATTTACCGGACTTTCGGGGACACACCACCGTTACGCATTCATCCAGCGATCACACTGGCTCTGTTGCCGATTGCCGCAGCCATGCCGGTTGTCACTTCGCCGCTCATCGTCCTTATCGTATTCCCACTGGCGATGTTTGGCGGCATGACTTACGCGCCCCGCTGGGGGTCCTTGATGGGCCGGTACTCCTATCCGCTTTACGCCGTGCATTACCCAATCATGCGGATGGGGCTGTCGATACCCGCAACGTTAGCGCTGATATTGGCGGCGACAATATTGGCCGATTGGGCCTCTAGGTTAAAGGGTCTACCGGGAATGGCGCGCTCGGCGGCGTGAAGCCCTCCGCATAGCGCACCGCCCTCAATATGCAGACTGTATCGATTTTACCGTTGAAATACAGCGGCGTCGGGCGAAGTCGCGCAACAATGGCGGTGGCCAAACCACGGTCGCCGCTGTGATATTGTTTTATTAACCGATTGAGACGATACCAGCGGTCTGGATCGGCGTCTCAACTATACGAAAGCCATAACCATGGTGGGCAAATGACTTTGGTGACATCTATCGCGATCTCAACGGCCATACACTTTGCCTTACTATGCGGCATTTTCTCGATAGTCTTTGCCATGGAACTGGCGCGCCCAATGGGCGAGCAGGCCCCTTTGCGGGCGCGGTTCGATGGCATCCGGTTCATGTTTATACAGGTGATGGCAGGGGCGTATATTCTCGCAGTCCTGCAAGCTGTCCTGTTCTACTACGACTACCGACCTGAACCCATTTTTGACGCCAGAACCGTACTTGGGAGCGTGGCGTCCGCTTTTGTCGCTATAGTCCTGTATGATTTCTTTTATTATTGGGTGCATCGCGCCCAGCACACTTACCCGCTGCTATGGCGCTTCCATGCCGTTCATCATTCCGTCCGCCATCTTTCAGTCCCGTGCGGTTATGGCCATTTTACCGAGCAAATCTTCAAGGCCATCATCATCTTGGGGCCGCTTTCGCACCTCATCGCATGGAATGGCGCTGTGGTCGCTACGCTCTTCATCCTATTTCAAGGCACATACATTCATTCAAGCACGAGTATTTCACTTGGACGAGGCGCGTGGTTGATCGGAGACCCTCGAACCCATCGAATTCATCACTCGCGAGAGCCGGAACACTTTGACAGGAATTTCGGCTCGCTCACGCTAGTTTGGGACAAGCTATTCGGAACTGCGCATTTTCCCCGTCGCGATGAGTGGCCCGATGTCGGTATTGATGAACACGGCCCGCCAACCTCCGTCGCGGATTATCTTTTCCTACCCTTTCGTCGGCACAGCGAAGCCCTAGGATCCGAGAACGAGAAAGGCACAGTCGAGCCGCAGTCAATCGGTTGAGACGCAGTTTGGTTTACCCCTGGCGGTAGGGTAATATTGTCCTGCGTCATGCTCCCACTGGACCGACCGGGAATGGCGCTGTCGGCGGCGTAAATGCGCCGCCATAGCGTGCGACCTTGGAAATGCGGACTCCCTCTATTCTGCCGTTGAAATATAGCGGCGTCGGGTGGATCCGCGCTCCGATTCCAACCGCGGTCGATACCGATTGTATTGGCCTGCTGTCGGTTACTGTATTGAGAACGATGCCGTTCTTATAGAGGCGAAAGGTATTGCCCGAACGTTCGACCGCGACATGATACCAGGTTCCGACCGTCATGGCCGTAGACGATGAAAGGACGGCGACGGTCGTGGAATTGATGCGATAGACAAACCTCAAATCGGTGCCGGTATGATCGAGATACCAGGCTTCGGCTGAGAGCGAACTGCCCGCCTTTGTGACGATCATCATCTGGCCAGTCGCGGCGCGCTTTACCCATGCCTCGATTGTGAAATCCGACGATCCTAGGTTTGCCTCGGGCGCAGGAGAGACGGTCAGATAGTCACCGCTTCCATCGAGCAATATGGAGGAGGATGCGGTAGCGCTGCCCCCAACTACCCCCTTCGTATTGCCGAATGATGTTACCTCGTTCCAATTGAAGCCAATATCGTTGAATCGATCCTCATCCCCGAAAGCATAGCCGGGTACATAGACCACGACGGATGACCAATCCGGATCACCTGCACCCGGCAATGCCATGCGGATGCCCTCGCCAGGGAAGACATAAATAAAGGTTCCAGCCTGGGGGTGAAGCATCGTCGTGCAATCTCGGCTTATTGACGCCAGGGGCGCACCGATTGCATCTGTCCAGTCGATGAGGTCTGAACTCGTCGCCACGCCAGCGCGAAAATCCCAAACGCCCGAGTTGAAGCCGCGACCGTGGAAATGCAAAACATAGGTCGAGCCGGTCTTGATGATGTCATCGGGCACGATGCCGTTCGACCACGAGATTGCGCCAGCAAATCCGAAGCTTGCGTTCTGGCCCCTTACTACCGGATTACTGGCGCTGCGTGTCCACGTTAGACCATCGCTCGAAGTCGCAAGGCCAATCGCGCCTTCCTGCCCGCTAGCCCGCCCCTCATAAAGCATGTACCAAGTCGCACCCTCGCGAAACACAGTCGGCGAGGAAACGTCCTGAGCTTCCCATCCCGTCGTCGGTCCGAGGACTTCCCCTTGGTCGGCCCATGTAACGAAGTCCGTTGATGTGTAGCAGCGAATATCGCGAAAAGGGACGTCCGACTTGTCCTCGACGTAGAGGTAATAGGTAGACCCGACCTTAACGAGATACGGGTCTTCCGAGGCGCGATTTGCGCCAAGGGTAAGCTTTCCGCCTTTGGTCCAGTTCACCCCATCAGACGAATAGACATAGCCGACATAAGTGACACCGCTGTAAGCGCCTTGGTGACCGCTATAGACGAGCTTGTATTCTTTGCCCGTGTCAGCCGGGTCGTGCAGAATATTGCCAATTTCACGAATAGTCTGATCGAAATCAGACGAGCTGCCGGGTGCGACAATGGTGGCGCCCAAAGCAAGACTACGCGGACTATAGACTTCCGGTGCGACCGTCTGCGCTGGAAAAGGCATAACCTGCAACAGCATCACGCACGCCTCAGATGCGTGGCGCAGAAGCCCGACACACCGGCCGCTGTAACACGCAGCCATGCTCCAGCTTCCAATGTCACCGGCAGTGTGGCGCTGGTGAAGGCGTCGGGATCAGCAGCGCTCGACTTGGCGAAAGTGATTGTGCCCATACCGATCTTTGCGTTCCCCTGCGCAATCTGCATCGCAGTATAGGCGGGCAGATAAATGCTCGCATCGCCCGTCCAGTTCAGGGCCCACTCCTGCGAACTGCCGCCACCGCCAACGCCCTCGACATCGCCCAGAGAACTGACTGGGATAAGCCCTTGGCTGTTCGGCGTGCCTGACAGGACGCCGTACAGCTTCACATTGGGAATATCGTCGGTAGCGAAATTCGGAAGATCCTGAACCTGTGTCGTCATGTCCTGCCCTTAATATCCGTCAGCGTGCCAGCTGAGTTCGGCGGTCGTATCGTCGGGATTGCGCCAACCCTGACCGGTCGTGGTCGGGCTTCCGGTTACGGTCGGATAGTTGTCCTGGTCGTTGAAGCCGCCGCCACCCGAGCCGCCGGTCGTGACACTGATCGAGGCAGCATTCGTGTAAGGGACCGGGAAAGTAATTGTCCCGGTGCTGTTCGCGGTGGCGCTGATCCGCCCCCACTGGCGCCAGAATATGCGATTTCCGATGCGGGTGCCCATTGCCGTGCCATTCGCATTTTCGACGAATAGCCCCGTCTCGGCCGCAAACAGGATGCGGAACGGCCCGAAGTCCACGCCCGCCACGTTCACCGTCAGGTCGATGTGGCCGCTCGTCCCTCCGGTCGCCGTGATCTTGCCCTTGTCGGCATCGCCGGGGGTATTGTTGACCGTCGCAGTGATTCCGCTTGTCGCTATCGAATAGCTGACATCGTCGTCATCGCGAATGTCGGTCGCGCCCCGCTTCACCGTCGGCGTCAGGTTGCGCGGATAAGCAAGGCTGGAAATTCAGCCCCACCGATGTCGCTAAGGAAGCGAACAAGATCATCGAGGCCATCCGCGCTAGCGATGGAATTAATCTGCCATGACCGCAACCGCAAGCTTCATCCCCGCCGCGCGCCTCCAGTCGAAGGAAGGCATCTGCGCCTATCTCGGCGGAATCAGCACGGCCACCTATGACAGCTGGCACGCCAAGGGCATCGTGCCCGGCCCGGTTCGCGGCACGAACCGCTATGACGTCAAGGCGCACGACTTGGCGCTGGATCGGCGCGGCGGGCTGGAGCATACCGTGTCCGGCGGCTCGACGCTGGAAAACTGGGAACGGAGCCATGCGGCTTAAGCTGAAGGGCGTTTACGCGAACACGAAGACGCTGTCCGACGGCACGAAGCGAACCTATTATTCGCTCCGCGGCGTCGGCGCGATCAGGCCGGAACCCGGCGACGAGGATGCCGCCTTCCACCCCGGCACACCCGCCTTCATGCGCGCCTATAACAAGCTGATCGAGGCACCGCGCCAGGCGCGTGTCAGCGGAACGCTGCAATCGATCATCGACGGCTATCAGAAGAGCCCGCAGTTCACGAAGCTCGCTCCGCGCACGCAGAAGGACTATATCGAGCACATCGTGAAGATCGAGCGAGCGAAGTTCAAACCGAACCTGCCGCTGCTGCCGACCTATCCGCTCGACGTCATCGACGATCCCAAGATCCGCAAGCGCTTCCTCGACTGGCGCGACGAGATGGCGCGCTCATCGCCTCGCCAAGCCGACGCCACGCTGGGCGTGCTGCGCATCATACTCGAATGGGGCCGCGATCGCGGCATGATCGCCAATAATCATGCCACGCGGCCGAAGAAGGTCTACAAGGCCGACCGGTCGGACAAGCTTTGGCTGCCCGATCACATCGCCGCCTTCCGAGCCGTTGCCCCGCCAGAGATACTGCTTGCGCTGGATCTCGCGCTATGGACCGGCCAGCGTCAGGGCGACCTGCTGAAGCTAGGCTGGTCGAGCTACAAGGATGGCCGCCTGACATTTCGCCAGGGCAAGCGGAAGCGCAAGGTCGACATGCCGGCCCCCGCTGCTCTGAAAGCGGTCCTGGACGCGGCGCCGAGAAAGGCCGCGACGATCTTGACCAGCAAAACCGGCAAGCCATGGGGCAAGGTCAACTTCCAGCACAAATGGCGCGCGGCCACGCTGGCAGCTGAGCTTGACGGTCTGCACTTCCACGACATTCGCGGCACGACATGCACGATGCTGGCCGATGCAGGCTGCACTCCGTCGGAGATCGCGGCCGTGCTGGGCTGGACCGTGTCGACCGTCAACGAGATGCTCGACCGCTACCAGTCCATGACCGCCACGCAGTCGAATTCCGCTATCCGAAAGCTGGAAGCGCGGGCCTGAAAGTGCGGAACGGGGTGCGGAACGGTGCGGAATGCCTTCTGGAACAATCCGAGAAAACCGTTAAATATCAATGGCTGGGGCGGCAGGATTCGAACCTGCGCATGCCGGTACCAAAAACCGGTGCCTTACCGCTTGGCTACGCCCCAACATCTGACGGCCGTTTCGGGCCGAGGGCCGCCATATAGCCGGTTTCGCCGCGTTGAAAAGGGCTTACGGCGCGAAAATGCCCTGCTGCGAGGAACCGCCGCGGCCTTGCCCACGTTTTCCGCTTCACCATGGCCAGCGCAGCAAAAGAGGGCCTTGCTCCCTCGCTCATCTATGTCGACGATTCCCTTCCGGGCATTACCCGCACGAAGCGGGGGCGCGGCTGGGCCTATCATGATCCCACGGGCAAACGGATCGAGGATCGGGCCGAGATCGACCGGCTGAATTCGGTGGCGCTGCCGCCAGCCTATACCGATGCGTGGTATTGTCCGGCGGCGAACGGGCACATATTGGCGACGGGGATCGATGCGCGCGGGCGCAAGCAATATCGCTATCACCCCGATTTCCGCAGCCATCAGGATGGCGAGAAATTCGATCGCTGTCTCGCCTTCGGCAAGGCGCTGCCGCTTGTGCGCAAGCGGGTCGCGGACGATCTGGCCGGCAGCGCGCTCACCCGCGAGCGCGCCATCGCCAGTGTCGTGCGCCTGCTCGATCTGGGCCGCCTGCGCATCGGGAACGAGAATTACGCCAAGTCGAACAAGAGCTTTGGCGCGACGACCCTGCGGCGGCGGCATGCCGAGATCAAGGGCGCACGGCTGATGCTGCGCTTCAAGGGCAAGTCGGGACAGAACCGAGAGGTCACGCTGACCGACCGCAGCCTTGCCAAGACCGTGCGCGAGATGCACGAATTGCCGGGGCAGCACCTGTTCCGCTACATCGGCGACGACGGCGAGGCGCATTCCGTGCTGTCCTGCGATGTGAACGCCTATCTGCGCGATACGATGGGCGGGGATTTTACCGCCAAGGATTTCCGCACTTTCCACGGCAGCGTGCTGGCCTTTACCGAGCTTGCGCAGGCGGACGGGCGCGTGCCGATCAGGGCCCTGCTGGAAGTGGTGGCGAAGAGGCTGGGCAACACGCCCGCCGTGACGCGCAAGGCCTATATTCATCCGGCGGTGATTGGACTGGTGGACACGCAATTGCGCTGGCGGGCAGCGCTGAAACTGCCGCGCAAGACACGCTGGCAGAGCCGCGAGGAGCGCGCTTTGATCGCGCTGCTGGAAAAGAGCCCCAGCGCGGCGGAGTTGCTGGCTGCCTGAGGTTAAGGCAATTTTACATTATTGAACGCCAAGCCATTCATCGCGAATGGGTCTATCGCTGACGCAGACAAGGTAACCGGCTTGAGCGTCGCGTGGTCTGGCAGTTCGTTGTTACGCCCCGAATGGAAGCTGTTGTTCCCGCGGTAGTCTCACACCTAGGCGCGGTAACGGCAAGTCTCACCTAACCCTGAAATGTTAGATGGCTTGCCGTCGCGTGCCTTCCACACGAACATAGGTTCATGCTGTGAGTGGTAAAATTCCCTTTCCGCCCTTGCCCTCGTTCCAAATGACAAAGTTCTTGAAAATGCCATACGCAGTACCCCCACCATCGAGCATCTCGCGCATGTGTTGCCAGTCGATGCACTGGTAATGGATCGCACCGTTGACGCTGTACCGCGCCGTGCGCCCGAACGCCGTCGTAAGGAACTTGGTAAATTCCTCTCGCGACATCTCGCCCGACGCTATTGCGAACTCACCGTCCTGGGTTCTGCCCTTGCCCGAGATCGCATTCATCGACTGGTTATAAGAGGCATCAATAAAGGCCATCTGCGCCTTCTCGCCATCAAGCAGTCGTTCGTAACTGACATTCTCCAACGCATCACCGCATAGCAGGCGATGTTTGCACAGCAGCTATAAGTCACCCTCGCGCGTCAACGGCGGGAGGAAGGCAGTGGTTTCACTCTCGTCCTCGTTGACCGCCTGCTCGATAAGCAGATCGTCGAGCTCGCTCATCGTAAAGCCGAACGGTTCCAGATGGAGATCGAGCCTGAACCCGAGATCGACCAGTTCGCCAAACTCAAGCCGCAGCGCTTCGGCGTCCCATTCGCCCAACTCGCCCGACTTGTTCTCGGCAATCGCGTAAAGCCGCTTCAGTTGATCGGTCAGATGGTCGACACCGATGGCCGGCGCTGCTGCAAGATCGAGATCCTTCGCCACCATCCAGCCAAGCGTAACCGCAGATGATCCGCCCCGACCCGTCGACCAGTATCGGGTTGAGGAAACCGAACTCGGCAGTCGCGGATCGCGGCCATCTGGCGGGTACCATTCACTTGCAACCTGCGCGGCGGCGGCTTCAGCGTGGCGGGATGTCCAAAAACAACCGCCAGTGCCCGCGCGTTGCCAGTATCGTTGGAGGTGGATGAAGGGTTGGAAAGAGTAGCGGGATTATCAGTATGCAGCACGGCACGTTTGCAAGTGCGAACGGGCTTTTCCATTCGGGGGCTCCGGACACGGGCCTGCGCGCGCCAAACCTTAAAGGCAGGTAAAGTCGTCCTGCCAAAAGTAATGTCCGCGAAGCACGTTCTTTGTTTTATCGGCAGGAACGGGAAGAAATGGAACGGAAGCAACCGCAATTGGCGGTCCCTTACCTCATTCAATGCTGGCGGAGAAAAGGCTTAGTTATGGCGCGGAGTTCTCTCGCTTCCCGCCCTCCGTGGTACGGGATGCCAGCGCAAAGCGCGCAGCACTGCGCCGTTTGCCGAATTCGTCAGAGGTCCAAGAATTGGTGGACTGCATGGCGGAGCGGGAGGGATTCGAACCCTCGATACGGGGTTACCGTATACACACTTTCCAGGCGTGCGCCTTCGACCACTCGGCCACCGCTCCGCTTGCCTGATCCCAAAGGGAAACGCGCCCTAACGCCGGTGTGAGAATTGTGCAAGGCGCTCTATCGGCAAAGACGCAATCCGGCGCGGATAATTTCTAGATGGCGGCGAAAGACGGAGCGATCCGCGCGAAATAGGCCGACATGGCGTCTTCGGCCGGGCGGCTCAGCCGGATGATGGCGCGCCGCCGGTCGGCGGGATCGGGCAGTCTTTCGAAAAGCCCTGCATCCGTCATCTGTCCGATCCAGCGCAGAGCCGTCGTCGCAGGCACGCCCGACGCGATGCACAGGCTGGACACGCAGACATCGTGACCTTCCGCACGCGCCGCCGTCAGGTCCAGAAGCATGTCCCAGGCCGGATCGGCGAACAGATCGCCTTCGAAGAAATTGGCCCGCAACTGCCTCTGGCGAATGATTTCGCGCAGCAGAGCCGGCGGAGGCAGCCCCTCTTCGGCGCGATCATCCACATCCTGCTGCACGGTGCGGGATGGCGCGGCCATATAGGCCAGCGTTGGGGATTGCACATGGTCGCGGCTGTCCGGCTCCATCGTCACCCCGCCCAGCTTGCGCGCCAGCGAATGCACCTGTTCGGTCAGCCGCACGAGCGCAATCCGGTCTTCATGCGCAATCTCATGCACAGAGCGTCCCGGCAGGCGTGCCAGCGCGGCGCCGACCGCCAAAGCGTAGTCGGCCAGCGACGGGTCGACCAGAAACTGCACATCGGCACAATCCATCGCGCCGAACACGGCATCGATCGCGTCGACCCGCGTCGCCACAACAAGCTGCGTCCCGCTATGCGCGGCCCGGGCATCAAGCCGCGCAAGTGCCGCCAGGAGTTCGGCACCGGGAACAGGTATGTCGATGACGACGATATCGCCGAGCACAAAGGCCTCATCCGACAACAGCCGGTCGAGGGGATCCGCCTGCCGCAAGAGCAGGCCGGCTTCGAGCATATGATCCACCAGATCGGCACGGATGCGCGGTCGATCCGACAGGACAGACACCGGAACCGACGGCCGATCGACCATCTCTCCGGTGCCATCGTCTTCGTCAAATACGAACGGCTGTGCGATCTGCATGATTCGTTGCTCCCCTATGCAGGAACAACTATGGAACATTCCGGAAACATGTCAATATGTTCCGTGAATGTTCCTTAAGATCAGTCGACGAAGGGGTCCCGCACAAGGATGGTGTCTTCACGCTCGGGACTGGTCGAGACCAGCGCCACCGGAGTCTCGATAAGCTCTTGAACACGCTGGATATATTTGATCGCCTGCGCCGGCAGGTCGGCCCAGCTGCGCGCCCCCGCGGTGGTCCCGGACCACCCCTCGACTTCCTCGTAGATCGGCTCGACCCGTGCCTGTTCCTGCGCATGCGACGGCAGATAATCGAGGATCTTGCCGTCCAGCCGATAGCCGGTGCAGATCTTCACCGAATCGAATCCGTCCAGCACGTCCAGCTTGGTCAGCGCGATGCCGGTTACGCCCGAAATCGCGCAGGCCTGCCGCACCAGCACCGCATCGAACCATCCGCAGCGGCGCTTGCGCCCCGTCACCGTGCCGAACTCATGCCCGCGCTCACCCAGTTTCTGACCGGTCTCGTCGTCCAACTCGGTCGGGAACGGCCCCGATCCGACGCGGGTGGTATAGGCCTTGACGATGCCCAGCACGAAACCGGTGCTACCCGGCCCCAGCCCCGACCCGCTGGCCGCCGTGCCGCTGACGGTGTTCGAACTGGTGACGAAGGGATAGGTGCCGTGATCGACGTCCAGCAGCACGCCCTGCGCGCCCTCGAACAGGATCTTCGCCCCCGCCTTGCGCACCTTGTTGAGCCGCTTCCACACCGGCTGCGCGAATTGCAGCACATAGGGCGCGATCTCCCGCAGCTGCGCGACCAATTCCTCGCGGTCCACAGGATCCTCGCCGAAACCGGCGCGCAGCGCGTTGTGATGCGCGCACAGCCGGTCGATCTGCGGATCCAGCGAATCGAGATGGGCCAGATCGCACACGCGGATCGCGCGGCGGCCGACCTTGTCCTCATAGGCAGGGCCGATGCCGCGCCCCGTCGTGCCGATCTTGCCGGCACCCGCCGCCGCCTCGCGCAGACCGTCGAGGTCGCGGTGCAGCGGCAGGATCAGCGGACAATTGTCGGCAATCGCGAAATTCTCGGGATTGATCGTCACGCCCTGCGCGGTCAGCTTCTCCACCTCCGCCTTCAGCGCCCAGGGATCCAGCACCACGCCATTGCCGATGATCGACAGCGTCCCTGTCACGATGCCCGACGGCAGCAGCGACAGCTTGTAGGTCACATCCCCGACGACCAGCGTATGGCCCGCGTTATGCCCGCCCTGAAAGCGAACCACGGCATCGGCGCGGCTAGCCAGCCAGTCCACGATCTTGCCTTTGCCTTCGTCGCCCCACTGGGCACCGATCACCGTCACATTGGCCAAAGTCTTGCCTTTCCAGCCCGGGAATGAAATCCGTAGCGGCGCTTAGGGTGTGGCGCCGCGCACGGCAAGAGCATGGCCGTGCAAAATGCCCATCCGTTCGGATCAGCGAAAGCTTTCAAGGGGTATGGCCTGCCGCATGAAGATCCTGTTTCCCATTTCGGCGATCGTGTGCGCCGCCAGCCTTGCCGCCGCGCCGTTCCTTGCGCAGGCGCAGGTCGCGCAGCCTGCCGCGCGTTCCAACGCGTCAATGCCTTCCGCTCCCCCCGCGCAGCAGGCCCCGCCCGCCCAGCAGATCGTGCCCACGGCACAGGAATTGTCGTTCGGATCGCATCCGCTGCAACGCATGGATTTCTATCGCTCGAGCGCACAAGGCCCGCGGCCCTTGATCCTGTTCGTGCATGGCGGGGCTTGGATCGGGGGCGACAAGTCGGATTCGACCGGCTCGGCCAAGATCCGGCATTACACCCAGTCGGGCTATCAGCTGGCCAGCGTCAATTACCGCCTGCTGCCCGAGGTAGACATCGAACATCAGGCCGACGACGTCGCCGCCGCGCTAGCCGCCTTGCTGGAGCAATCGCGCGAGCTGAACATCGATACGCGGCAGATCGTGCTGATGGGCCACAGCGCGGGTGCGCATCTGGCGGCGCTGGTCGCGACCGATCCGCGGTTCCTGAAACGATATGGCCTGACGCCCGGCGACATCGGCGGCGTGGTGCTGCTGGACGGCGCGGCCTATGACGTGCCCAGCCAGATCGTGGACGCGGGGCCGCTGCTGGGTTTCGCCTATCAGATCGCGTTCGGCTCGGCGCAGGCGCGGCAATTGTCGCTGTCGCCCGCCAATCATGCCAACGGCGACAATGCGCGCGATTTCCTGCTGCTGCATGTTGAGCGGCCCGAGGCGGAGAGGCAGGCGCGCCGCTTCGCCAATGCGCTGCAAGACAGCGGGACCCGCGTGTCGGTGGCGCAGGTGCCGGGGCGCGGCATGGATGGGCACAACATGATCAACGCCATGCTGGGCCGCAGCGATTCGCAGGCCACCCCGATCGTCGACCAGTGGCTCGCCGGGCTGTTTGCCGCCCCGACCTATTAGGTCAGAGCGCCTCAGGACCTTCCGCGCGCAGGACATGGGTGCAACCCAGCGCCTTGCCGTCATCCTGCGGCGTCAGCGCCGCGCGCGTACGCCAGCCATCGGCGCGTAGCTGCTGCGCCGCAGCGCGGTCATGGCCCAGCGGCAGGAAGACGATCCTGTCTCCGCCGTTCAGCGCGTTCGCGTCGATCAGCGGATCGGGATAGAGCGAGAAACCGGTCGCGACCTCATCATGCGCGGAATGTCCGGCCTTGGCCTGCCCCATCACGCGATAGGTGCCGCCCCGCCCCAGCGCGCCGCGCAGGCCATCGGCATAGACGGTAAAGCCGAACCAGCTCTGATATTCGAAACCGTGCCGCTCGGTCGGGTCGAGCGTGAGGCGCGCCGCATCGCCGACCAGTGCCGCGATCTCGCGCAGCGCGGCGATCCGCGTGCCCAGCGCGCCGCCGTCGATGATCGCGCGGTCGAACTCCTCAAGCTTGGCGATGGCGGTGTCGAAAGCGCCGGTGGCATAGAGTAGCGGAAGGAATGCCTCCCCCCCCGCTGCGGTCAGCCCGCCCGCGTCCTTGGCGTCAAGCTCATGCCGCACCGCGTCGACCGTCTCGGCATCCATCGGATGCGCGCGTTCGGCCAGCGTGTCGACCAGGTCGGGCAGGGTGAAGTCGACCGATATGCCCGTCGCGCCCGCGGCCCGCAGTGCCTCGATCGCCAGCAGCACGGCTTCGGCGGCGGCGGCGACATTGTCCGCGCCGACGATCTCCGCACCGATCTGCAATTGCTCGCGCTCTGGCTCTAGCCCGTTGCCTTTCAGCCGCAGGACCGGCCCGGCATAGCTGAGCCTCAGGGGACGCGGCGCGTCGCCCATGCCGGTGGCGGCGATGCGCCCGACCTGCACGGTGATATCGGCCCTGACCGCCAGCGTGCGCAGCGATACCGGATCGGTAAAGCGCACCAGCCGGTTACGGCTGACCCCCGCCATGCGCGCGGCGAGCGAGCGTTCGAATTCGACCAGCGGCGGCTGAACCGGGTCATAGCCATGCGCCGCCATCGCATCGACCATCGCGCGGGTCACGCGCATCGCCTCGGCTGCGCGCGGCGGCAGGCGGTCGGCCAGCCCCTCGGGCAGCAGGTCGGGATCGGGCGCACCGCTGCGCGGCGGGCGAATGGCGGTCGGCTTGGTCATGGTGAGGCGCGTGTATGCCGGCGCGCGGGGAGAGGCAAGGCGATTGCCGCCCGCCCCGCCCCACGCGCCGCGTCCTTAGAAGGACAGCGCCTTGACGACCTTCACGCCGGGCGTGTCGCAGATCTGCTTCATCACGTCCTGCGAGATCGGCTGGTCGACCGACAGCAGCAGCACCGCTTCCCCGCCCGCTTCGCGGCGGCCAAGGTGGAAGGTGCCGATGTTGATGCCGTTCTTGCCCAGCAGCGAACCGATGCTGCCAATGAAACCGGGCGCATCCTCGTTCACGACATAGAGCATGTCGCCGGTCAGATCCGCCTCGATCCCGATGCCGAAGATATCGACGAGGCGCGGCTGCGTCTTACCGAACAGCGTGCCTGCGACGGTGCGTTCGCCCTGCTCGGTATCGACCTTCACGCGAACCAGCGTCTGGTAGTCGCCTTCGCGCTCACGCCGGATCTCGCGCACGTCGAGGCCGCGCTCCTTGGCGAGGAACGGGGCGTTGACCATGTTCACGCTCTGCGAATAGCGCTTCATCAGGCCTGCCAGCACCGCGCCGGTGATCGGCTTGATGTTGAGCTGCGCCGCCGCGCCCTCGACCTCGATACCGATGCGGGTGAGGTTGCCGTGCGCCAGCTGCCCGACGAGCGAGCCGAGCTTTTCGGCCAGCGCCATATAGGGCTTGAGCTTGGGCGCTTCTTCGGCGCTCAGCGACGGCATGTTGAGCGCGTTGGTGACGCCGCCGTTGACGAGATAGTCGGCCATCTGCTCGGCCACCTGCAGCGCGACATTGACCTGCGCCTCGGTGGTCGAAGCACCCAGATGCGGGGTGCAGATGAAGCCGGGCGTGCCGAACAGCGGGCTGTCCTTGGCCGGTTCGGTGGCGAACACGTCCAGCGCCGCGCCCGCGATATGCCCGTTGTCGAGCAGTTCCTTGAGAGCCGCCTCGTCGATCAGCCCGCCGCGCGCGCAGTTCACGATGCGCACGCCCTTTTTGGTGCGACCGAGCCGCTCGCGATTGAGGATGTTGCGCGTCTCATCGGTCAAGGGGGTGTGAAGCGTGATGAAATCGGCGCGTTCGATCAGGGCTTCCAGATCGACCTTCTCCACGCCCATCTCGACCGCGCGTTCCTCGGTCAGGAACGGATCATAGGCGACGACCTTCATCCGCAGGCCCAAGGCGCGGCTGGCGACGATCGCGCCGATGTTGCCCGCTCCGATCAGGCCCAGCGTCTTGCCGGTGACTTCCACGCCCATGAAGTCGTTCTTGGGCCATTCGCCAGACTGCGTGCGCGCATTCGCGGCCGGAATCTGGCGCGCGAGTGCCATGATAAGGGCAATCGCGTGCTCCGCAGTGGTGATCGAATTGCCGAACGGGGTGTTCATCACCACCACGCCCTTGGACGAGGCGGCGGGAATATCGACATTGTCGACGCCGATCCCGGCGCGGCCGATAACCTTCAGATTGGTCGCGGCCTCGAGGATTTCAGCAGTGACCTTGGTCGAGGAGCGGATGGCGAGACCGTCATAATCGCCGATGCGGGCCATCAGCTGTTCGGGGGTTTCGCCGGTAATGACATCGACATCGCAGCCGCGCGCTTCGAAAATGCGAGCGGCATTGGGGTCCATCTTGTCGGAAATAAGGACTTTCGGCTTGGCCATGATAAAGCCTTCCTGTGTTTTGAAATCAGGGGGTTGCGGGCAGAACCTGTGCGCCGTCCGCAAGGAACGTCAGGCGGTCAGCAGCCCGTAGGCCCAGTCGAGCCAGGGGCCGAGCGCCTCGATATCCGCGGTGTCGACGGTCGATCCGCACCAGATCCGCAGGCCCGGAGGCGCATCGCGGTAACCGGCGACATCATAGGCCGCGCCTTCATCTTCCAGCAGCTTTGCGAACTGCTTGATGAAATCGGCATCGGCGCCCTTCACCGTAAGGCAGACGCTGGTGTTCGAACGGATCGCCGGCTTCTCGACCAGATGGCCCAGCCATGCCCGCGCCTCGACGATCTTGTCGAGAGCCGCCGCATTGGCGTCGGCCCGCGCCTTCATCGCGTCGGCGCCGCCGATCTGCTTTGCCCATTCCAGCGACACGATCGCGTCTTCCACCGCCAGCATCGACGGCGTGTTGATCGTTTCGCCCTTGAAGATGCCCTCGATCAGCTTGCCGCCCTTGGTCAGGCGGAAAACCTTGGGAAGCGGCCACGAAGGCGTATAGCTTTCCAGCCGTTCGACCGCGCGGGGACCAAGGATCAGCACGCCGTGGCCGCCCTCGCCGCCCAGCGCCTTCTGCCACGAGAAGGTGGCGACATCGATCTTGTCCCACTCAATGGTCTGCGCGAACACCGCGCTGGTGGCATCGGCGAAGGACAGGCCTTCGCGGTCGTCGGCGATCCAGTCGCCGTTCGGCACGCGCACGCCGCTGGTGGTGCCGTTCCAGGTGAACAGCACGTCATTCGACCAGTCGACCTGCGTGAGATTGGGGATGTCGCCGTAGTCGGCCTTCATCACGATGGGGTCCAGCTTCAGCTGCTTGACCGCGTCGGTCACCCAGCCTTCGCCAAAGCTTTCCCACGCCAGCGTGGTGACGGGGCGCGCGCCCAGCATGGTCCACATCGCCATTTCATAGGCGCCGGTGTCCGAGCCGGGCACGATGCCGATCCGGTGCGTCTCGGGCAGCTCAAGCAATTCGCGCATGAGATCGAGGCAATAGGCCAGACGCGCCTTGCCGATCTTGGAGCGGTGCGAGCGTCCAAGCGATGCGGGATCGAGTTTTTCGGGGGACCAAACCGGCGGCTTGGCACAGGGACCGGACGAGAAATAGGGACGCTCCGGCAGCGTCGGTTTTGTATCAGTCATTTAAGACTCTCCTTTCAGAGAGCTCGCGCGGCGTTGGGACCGCGTGGCCCGTCGGCCGCCCTAGAGATCCTCGCCGTCCTGTCAAGCGAATGCAGCGATGGCGGGGCGGACCGTTGTTCAGCCACGATGAAGGCGGGAGGCGTAAAACCCTTGGAAAAGCGCCCTGTTCGCCTTGGCCGCAAGATCGTCCAGGGACTAAGGATTGCAGCCATGGAAACGCATCGCCACGCATTTCGATCGTTGCCGGTGACGCACTGGCCTCGCCGACTCGGCCTTGCCGCCGCGCTGGTCGCACTATTCGCGGTCGCCGGCTGCGCGCCCGAGGCGACCCGGCAGGTGCCCGCCCGTCCCGTGTCGCGGCCCGTCGTCCAGCAGGACTTGCCCACGCAGGCCGAGCGGATCTGCCGGACCGGCCTCGCCGAACTGGGTGCCGATTTCGTGCCGCTGCCTGACCTCACCGCCGGATCGTGCAGTTCCAGCAATGCCGTCACGCTGTATCACCTTGCCAGCGACAACACGCGGGTGGTGGTGACCAATCTTCCCCGCATCTCGTGCAGTCTTTCGCAGGATCTGTCGAACTGGACGCGCTTTGGCGTCAGCCGTGCGGCGCAGCAAATCCTTGGCAGCCCGGTGGTGAAGCTGGAGACATTCGGCAGCTATAATTGCCGCAATGTCGCCGGTTCCAGCCGGCTTTCCGCGCATTCGACGGCCAGCGCGGTCGACATTTCGGGCTTCGTGCTGGCCGACGGGCGTCGCATAACCGTCAAGGGCGGATGGAGCGGAAGCAGCGAGGAACGGCAATTCCTGCGCACCATCCATCAAAGCGCCTGCAAGCGCTTCGGCACCGTGCTCGGCCCCGAATACAATCGTGCGCACGAGGATCACCTTCACCTCGAACTTGGCGGCGGAAAGTTCTGCCGCTGACGGCTTGATCGCCCTGCCCGTTTATCCTAACCCGCCCGCGTCATCCGGGGAGTAGCCACCCGCGCCGTCCTTCATTGGGCAAGCGGGCCCACCATCGACATGCTCGGCCGAGAGGTCGCGGTGTTGGGACAAGAGCCGGGAAGCACATGCTGCTTCCAAAGGCGCTTCTGGCGAGACCGCATGACATGGGCACTGCCTTGCCGGGCGGGTGCGCATGTCATCGGTTATCGTGGAAACGCCCGGCGTGCCTTGATGGAACATTGCCCTATGGAAGCCTTCCTCACCTCCGCCACCGTGGTCGCCCTTGCCGAAATCGGCGATAAGACCATGCTGCTCGCCATCGTGCTGGCCGCCCGGTTTCGCCGGCCGTGGCCCGTGGTGTGGGGCATATTGTTCGCGACGCTAGCAAACCATTTTCTCGCCGCGCTGCTGGGCGCCACCATCGCGGGCGTTCTGGACGGAGTGTGGTTCCGCTATGCCGTCGCGGCAGGATTCGTCGCGATGGGCCTGTGGACCCTGATCCCCGACAAGCTCGACGAAGACGAAGAACCCAAGGGCCGCGGCGGTGCATTCCTGACGACGCTGATCGCGTTTTTTCTGGTCGAAATCGGCGACAAGACTCAGATCGCGACGATTGCGCTGGGCGCGCGGTTCGATGCGACCCTTGCGGTCACCGCCGGCACGACGCTGGGCATGATGATCGCCAATGTGCCCGCCGTGTTTGCAGGCGACGCGCTGACAAGGCGCGTGTCGCTGAAGGCGATCCGCATCGTGGCTGCAGTGCTGTTCGTTGCCATCGGCCTGTTGCTGGCGGCGCAGACGGCACGCTGGATCTGAACGCCTGGATCTGAAAGTCAGGGCGACGCGCTGCGGTCAGGGCTTGCGCTCCAGCAGCGTCACCTGCCCGCCCTCGTGGATGGCATTGCCAAAGGGTCGGTAACCCAGCCTGTCCGCCAGCGCGAGGCTGCGCACATTTTCGGGATCGATCATGCAGATCGTGCGCTGCGGGCCGAAGCATTCGAAGAACCAGACGTGCGCGGCCGATGCCGCCTCATGCGCGATGCCCTGTCCCCTCGCCTTTTCCAGCATCACCCATGCCGCCTCTGGAGCCTGATTCATCGCATCGATGCAACGTCCGAAACGCGCAAGACCCGTGTCGCCCAGATAGGCGCCGTCCGACCGGTCGGTGACGACAAAGATGCCATAGCCGAGCAGCGCCCAGATGCCGCAATTGCGGGTAAACTTGGCCCACGCCGTCCCCCGGTCGATCGGCGGCGATCCACGCATGATAGGCGGCATCGAACGCGCAGCCTCGAAAAAACTTTCGAAATCGCCTTGCCGTGGCGGGCGCAGCAACAGCCGATCGGTGCGAATGACGGGTTCGGTCGGAAGTCGGGGCGGCGGGTTCATCGGGCATGGATAACCCCGCCGCCCACCAGGAGCAATCAGTGCAGCCAGTCGACAAGGCTCGCCTCAAGCTGCAAGCGTACGGCTTCTGCCGCGTGGCGTGCGCCCAGCTTTTCCATCATATTGCCGCGGTGGATTTCGACCGTGCGGGGCGAGATGTCGAGATCGCGCGCGATGACCTTGTTCGAGCAGCCCTGCGTCAGCCGGTCCAAGACCTCGCGCTCACGATTGGAAAGCATGGAGATGCGCATGCGCGCTTCCATCGTGCGGCGGCGCTGGCGGGCCTGCATCTCGGCCTCTCCGGCCACGCGGCGCAGAACCGATTGAAGTGCCTGTGGATCGAGCGGCTGGTCCAGATAATCGAAGGCGCCTGCCCGCATCGCGTTGACGACACGCTCCATCGGGGGATGACGGTCCATCGCGATGACCGGCAGCCAGGTGCCCTTTTGCGAAATAGCGTCCATGATGTCGATCACGCTCTCACCGCCGGGATCGTCATGAGCCAGCACGATACCCTTGCCGGGCATCTGGGTGATTAGTTCGGTGACGCTCTCGTACACCTCTGCATGGTGGCCGAGATCGAAGATGGTGCGGGCAAAGCTGGCGCGATTGCGAGCGTCCGCGTCAACGATGTGAATGATGATGCGCTGTTCCATGCTTCTGACCATGTAGGTGCTGAAGCGCGCTCGCCATTACGGATAAACCCGTAATGGACCTATTGAAATCGTTCGTCTTTTCTTTCGCAGATTTGCGTGAGGGGTCGATCCGGAATGGATGGAATTGCCACGATTGAAAGCCGCACCTTGCTGAATTCCGCGGTTCGGAGGCAATGTTTCGTTATTGGTGAACGCCTCGTCAGCCTTCCGACTCGGAATCCTCGAAACTATAATCCGGCAGCGAATGAAAGGCGGTGCGCAGCGCATCGCTCCAGCTCGACGAGATTTCCTGGAAATAGGGATCGCTCGCCATGATCCGGCGTTCGTGCAGCGGTTCGAAGCGGTCCCTTTCCAGCACCAGCACGTCCAGCGGCATGCCGACCGAAAGATTCGCGGCCAGCGTCGAATCCATCGACACCATCAGCAGCTTGATCCCATCCTCGAAACTCATCGTGCGGTCATAGCCGCGAATGATGATCGGGCGCCCGTATTTGGTCTCTCCGATCTGGAAGAAGGGCGTATCGGCGCTTGCCTCGATGAAATTGCCTTCCGGATAGATCAGGAACAGGCGCGGCTCCATGCCCTCGATCTGGCCGGCAACGATCATGCTGGCGGTAAAGCGCGGACCGCCCGACTGCCCGTCGGTGGACATCTGCCGCTCCTCGATCGTGGCGCGCAGCAATTCACCCACCAGATTGGCGACCTGAAACATGGTGGTGCATTTCAGAATCGACGGTTCGCGGTCTTCTGGCGCCTTGTTGCGCTCCTCAAGCCGGCTGACGACCGCTTGGGTGGTCGCCAGATTGCCCGCCGTCATGATCGCGATGATGCGATCGGGATCCGACCAGTGGAACATCTTGCGGAAGACGGAAATATTATCGACGCCCGAATTGGTCCTGGTATCGCTCATCATGACGATACCCCGGTCGAGCATCATGCCGACGCAATAGGTCACGCTTCCCCCCAAGGCTTCACTGGATGACTTTCACTGACGCCCGCGCCCGATCGCGCGGCCGGTTCGCATCATAAGGCGAAACATCGCAAATTACAGATACGCGGCCACTAATCCTGTGGGTCGGGCGCGTTTTCGCTGCCGAAATGGTCCTGCTGCGACTGGCGCTGCTGCAGCTGGCTCTGCGACTGGCTGCCGGTGCCGGAACCGTTGCTCTGGCTCTGCCGCTGGCCGTTCTGCGACTGCGTCTGCTCCTGCCTGCGAACGGCGAGTTCGACGTTGAGGTCCGCGCTGCCGCCGCCGATCGAGATGCCCTTCACGGGCGCCGCCTCGGCATAATCCTGCCCGGTGGCGACACGGATATAGCGTTCGTCGGGGCAGATCTGGTTCGACACGTCGAACCCGACCCAGCCCAGCCCGTCGATATGCGCCTCGGCCCAGGCATGGCCCGCCTCCTGATCGACGCGGTCGTCCATCATCAGATAACCCGAGACATAGCGCGCCGGAATGCCCAGCAGGCGCGCGCAGCCGATGAAGATATGCGCGTGATCCTGGCACACGCCTTCGCCGCTGTTCAGCGCATCCTCGCCCTTCGTGTTGCTGTCGGTGCGGTCCTTCACATAGGACACGGCATCGATCACGCTGTTCGACAAGGCGTGCAGCCGGGCCAGCGTGTCGTTCTCCCGCTCGACCTTTTCGGCAAGCGCCCGCATCCGGGGCCCGGGGCGAGTGAGCGGGGTGTGGCCCGAAAAGTGCCAGCACGGAAGATGGCCCGCATGGCGCCCGATGATGCCCGCATTATCCGCCGTCTCGATCGTACCGTCGCAATCGATGATCACTTCGGTCACGCCCGGCTCGATCTCGATCAGCGTGGTCGTGTTCATGTTGTGGTCGTCGAACTGCAATTGTTCGTGTGCACCCTGATAGCTCATCTTCCAGTCCAGCACGCTCTGCCCGCTGGTCGACTTGGGCGTCATGTGCAGCCGTTGAAGGGCGTGCACGACGGGGGCGTCGAACGTGTAGCGGGTGCGGTGGTGGACTGTCAGGCGCATGGGACGGCTATCGTCTCCTTCATTCGGAAAATCTGTATTCGGTTTCGACCGCGCGGCCGATCTCGAAATTGTCGGCGATGAAATCGGACAGGAACTCGTGCAGTCCCTGTTCGAAGATGGCTTCGATATCGGCGTCGTTCAAGCGCATGTCCGCCTTGCGCATCAATTCATGCGCGTGCAGTTCCTCACCATATTGCAGCGCCAGATTGCCGAGATTGGTGCGGATCTTGGAATAGCAGAACGCCAAAGAGCGCGGGAAGCGCCCGTCCAGAATCAGGAAATCGGCGATCCCGCGCGCATCCATGTTCCCCGCGTTCAGCCAGCGATAGGCGCGTTCCGCCCCCAGCGAGCGCAGGATCGTCTCCCACTGCACATTGTCGAGGCTGGATCCGACATAGGACAGCGACGGCAGCAGCACGTAATATTTGACGTCGAGGATCCGCGCCGTGTTGTCCGCGCGTTCGAGGAAACTGCCGATGCGCCCGAAATTATAGATGTCGTTGCGCAGCATCGACCCATCCATCGCGCCGCGCACCAGCGTCGCCTCGCGTTTTACCGCCGCGATCGCGTCACCCAGATTGGCCTGCGTGACGGGGCGCGACAGCAGTTCGTTAATCTGCAGATAGCTCTCGTTCACGGCCAGCCACAATTCGGCGGTGATGACGTTTCGAACCGCGCGCGCATTGGTGCGCACCTGCCCGATCAGCGAACGGATCGAGTTCGGGTTGTCCTTTTCGCGCAGGATGTAATTCCACACCTGCATGCCGGTAAACGTCCCGTTCTTTTCGAGATAGGACTGCGTCATCCCGGCGGTTTCGAGGACCGAGCTCCACTCCTGCTCCGCCGTGATGGAATCGCTGGTCAGCGCCATGCGAAAACCGGTGTCGAGGAGGCGCGCGCAATTCTCCGCCCGCTCAAGATAGCGGAACATCCAGAAGACGCCATTTGCACTGCGACCGAGCATTATTCCTCCAGCACCCAGCTGTCCTTGGTGCCGCCGCCCTGGCTGGAATTCACCACCAGCGATCCCTGTTTCAGCGCCACGCGGGTCAGTCCGCCGGGGGTTATGTCGATGCCGTTCGGGCTCATCAGAACGAACGGGCGCAGATCGACGTGGCGCGGGCTCAGGCCCTTTTTCGCCAGGATCGGCACTGTCGACAGCGACAGCGTGGGCTGCGCGATATAGTTCTGCGGGTTTGCCTTCAGCTTCTGAACGAACTTGGCGATCTCGCGCTTCGACGCGGTCGGCCCGATCAGCATGCCATAGCCGCCCGAACCGTGGACCTCCTTGACGACAAGCTCCTCGATATTGTCGAGCACGTATTTGAGCGCGTCGGGCTCCATGCAGCGCCACGTCTCGACATTGGGCAGCAGCGGCTTTTCGCCGGTGTAGAACTCGACGATTTCGGGCATGAAGCTGTAGAGCGCCTTGTCGTCCGAAATGCCGGTGCCGGGCGCATTGGCGATGGTGATCCCGCCCGATCGATAGACATCCATGATGCCGGGCACGCCCAGCATGCTTTCCGGATTAAAGGTCAGCGGATCGAGGAAATCGTCGTCCACCCGGCGATAGATCACGTCGAGCGGCTTGTATCCGCGCGTCGTGCGCATCTGGACACGCCCGTCGATGACACGAAGATCCCCCGCCTCGACCAGTTCGGCGCCCATCTGGTCGGCAAGGAAGCTGTGCTCGTAATAGGCGGAATTGTAGATGCCGGGCGTCAATACCGCGATGGCGGGCTTTCCCTTGCCGTCGAACGCGGGCGGGGCGCAGGCGGCCAGGCTGCGGGCCAGCCGCCGGGGATAGTTCGATACCGGCGCGACCTTCACCCGCGTGAACAGCTCGGGGAACATCGCCATCATCGTCTCGCGGTTCTCCAGCATGTAGGAGACGCCGCTGGGCGTGCGGGCATTGTCCTCCAGCACGTGGAAATCGTCGGGCCCCGTGCGGACGAGGTCGATACCGGTGATATGGGTGTAGATCCCGCCGGGCGGGGTAAAGCCGCACATATTGGGCAGGAACGCCGCATTGTCGCGCAGCAGCCATTCGGGCACGCGGCCCGAACGCACGATCTCCTGCCTGTGATAGAGGTCGTGCAGGAAGGCATTGATCGCCCTCACCCGCTGCTCGATCCCCTTGGACAGGCGGCGCCATTCCTGCGCGGTGATGATCCGCGGCACCGGATCGAACGGGATCAGCCGTTCCTCCGCCTCATCCTGTCCATAGACGTTAAAGGTGATGCCCGTGCGGCGGAAGAAATTCTCCGCCTCGCGGTGTTTTCTCCGCAGGGCCTGCGGGTCCTGCTCTTCGAACCAGTTTGAATAGCCCGCATAGGCGTTTCGTATGGAGCCATCCGCTCCATGCATTTCATCGAAGGTTGGGTCCCGGTCCCTGCTCATGCGCCAATGCTCATGAGTCGGGGTTGTCTCCGGTTTTTTGCTGCGTTGCAAGATGCGTAAAACTTTCGGGTGAGCGCGCCAGCACGCGCGACACGGCTTCGATGGCCGCGGGATGCCATGCAAACCCCATATGCGTGCAGCGCACCGGCAGCGCTAGGTCGCGTTCCCCCACCTTGCCGCAGGCGCAGTGGCGGTGGACGACACCGTCCTGCGCGCTCCACATCGCGATGGTGGGCACCGGAGGCTTTTGCGCGAATTCGCCACCTACCGGCGGTTCGTCGACCGGATGACCCGCGATCGCATGATAGAGCCGCCACCCGTTATTGCCATGCATGTCGCCCGAAAACGGCGAGCCCATGGTCACGACCATCTCGACATGATCGGGCAATTGCTTGGCCGCCTCGCGCGCGAAGACGCCGCCGAGGCTCCATCCGACCAGCACGATCTTGCGATCCTCTGCCCGCGACACCCGGCGGATGCGCGAAAGCAGGCGGTCGAAGCGGTCCTCGCTCGCCCCCATGTTCCAGCCGAGGCCCCAGTCGGTGACCGAATGCCCTGCATCCGCCAGCGCCTTGTGCATCGGGGCCATGCGCCACGGATGCGATCCGAACCCCGGAAGCAGCATCACCGCGCGCGGTTCCTCCGGCGTCGCCACGTCCATCTTGCCATAGGCCATGCGGAACGCGGCAGGCGCCGCAAGCGAAGCGAGTTCCTTGAGCAGCAGACGCGATGCCGGCGTCGACACACCCTGGGGCTGTGGGCGCATCGCAAGCGAATGGCGCCGCTGCCATTCGCGGAACAGAACCAAAAAGCCCTTGCCGGGACGTTCGGCGCGCGCTTCGCGGGTCTTGTCGCGTTTCCGGGCCAGAGCCGGACCGGCTTGCTCACCAGGCTTGCCGACGGACGCATCGGCCCATTGGCGCGCGGGCAGTGCATTCGCATCGATGCCGGGCAAGGCATGGCTGGAAGGAAGACTTTCGGGTTTCATGTAATCTGGCTGTAACAGTTCCGGCATCATAGAACCAATGCGAAACGGCCCTGCAGTTTCCCGCAGGGCCGTATCATTTATCCGAGATTATGTATCTGAGGCAGCGCGTTCTACGCCGCGCAGTCGCCGGTTCGCGTCTGCACCATGCGCATGGTCATCTCCATGGTCTGCCCCTGCGCATCCATCTTGGTATTGGCGACGATGTCCGAACCCGTGGCGCTGACGGTTCCGTCCATGTCCAGCGTCATGGTGCCGCCCTGTACGTCGCACACGGCATTGGCGCTGACCTGTCCGCCATCGACATCCATCCTGCTGAAATTGCACTCGCCGCTCTGAGCGACCTGGCCAAGCTGTTCCTCGAACCCCTTGTCGGCTTCTTCCGGCGTCAGGCAGAACCCTTCGCCATAGGCGCCTTCCAGCGCGCTCCTCATCTGGTCGAGCATGCCTTCAGGCGCGCCGGGCATTTCAAAGCTGGTGACGTCGACCTTCAGCGAATACTGGCCGGGCTGCGGCTTTTCCAGCTTGCTGAATTCCTGAGCGGCTTCCTCGACGCTCATGGCCGATCCCGCATCGGCAGAGGCGTCCTCGCTCTCGCTCTCGCTCGAACAGGCGGCGAGTGCCATGGCGGCACAGGCTGCCAGCCCTGCGGTCTTCCAGTTCTTCGTCACGCTACATGCTCCCCTTCGGCACCGGAATGGCGGCTCGATCGAAGGACGGGACATTGCAGATGCCAGACCGCTTGGCAATTGCACCCTTCTCATGAGATTGGACTGGGCTCATGGAATTGCACTAGGCGGCCATCGCACCCATATCATACCGCATGGCCGAACTCGTCATCCGTCGCGGACTGGAAGAGCCCGACACATCCGACAATTTCACCCCCCACCGCCCTGCCCGGCCCGAAAAGTCGCTGCCGGGCAAAAGGTTCGAACTGGTCAGCGATTACCAGCCGGCCGGCGACCAGCCGACCGCCATCGAAGAGCTGGTCAAGACGGCTCAGGAAGACGAAAAGACGCAGGTCCTGCTGGGTGTCACGGGCAGCGGCAAGACCTATACCATGGCGCAGGTGATCGAACGCCTGCAGCGCCCCGCGCTGATCCTTGCGCCCAACAAGATCCTGGCCGCGCAGCTTTACGGCGAGTTCAAGAGCTTCTTCCCGAACAACGCGGTCGAGTATTTCGTATCCTATTACGACTATTACCAGCCCGAGGCCTATGTCCCGCGCTCCGACACCTATATCGAGAAGGAGAGCTCGGTAAACGAGGCGATCGACCGGATGCGCCATTCGGCCACGCGCGCGCTGCTGGAACGCGACGACGTGATCATCGTCGCCTCGGTTTCCTGCCTCTACGGCATCGGTTCGGTCGAGACCTATTCGGCGATGATCTTCGACCTGAAGAAGGGCGATGAGGTCGACCAGCGCGAGATCATCCGCAAGCTGGTCGCGCTGCAGTACAAGCGCAACGACGCCGCATTCGCGCGCGGCAATTTCCGCGTGCGCGGGGACAATCTGGAAATCTTCCCCAGCCATTATGAAGACATGGCCTGGCGCATCTCGTTCTTTGGGGACGAGATCGAGGAGATCAGCGAGTTCGACCCGCTCACCGGCAAGAAGGGCGCTTCGCTGGACAAGGTGCGCGTCTATGCGAATTCGCACTATGTCACCCCCGGGCCGACGATGAAGCAGGCGACCGAGGCGATCCGCTTCGAGCTGACCGAACGGCTGAAGGAACTGGAAGCCGAAGGCAAGCTGCTGGAGCACCAGCGGCTGGAGCAGCGCACCAATTTCGATCTGGAAATGATCGCCGCAACCGGCAGCTGCGCGGGCATCGAGAATTACTCCCGCTTCCTGACGGGCCGCCTTCCCGGCGAGCCGCCGCCGACCCTGTTCGAATATCTGCCCGACAATGCGCTGCTGTTCGTGGACGAAAGTCACCAGACGATCCCCCAGATCGGCGCGATGTCAAAGGGCGATCACCGCCGCAAGATCACGCTGGCCGAATATGGCTTTCGGCTGCCCAGTTGCATCGACAACCGCCCGCTGCGCTTCAACGAGTGGGACGCGATGCGACCGCAGACCTTCGCCGTGTCCGCCACGCCCGGAAGCTGGGAGATGGAGCAGACCGGCGGCGTCTTCGCTGAACAGGTCATCCGTCCCACCGGGCTGATCGACCCCCCGGTCGAGATCCGCCCGGTCGAGGATCAGGTTCAGGACTGCATCAATGAGTGCAAGGCGGTCGCCGCCAAGGGCTATCGCACGCTGGTCACCACGCTGACCAAGCGCATGGCCGAGGACCTGACCGAGTTCATGCACGAGGCGGGCGTGCGCGTGCGCTACATGCATTCCGACGTCGAGACGCTGGAACGGATCGAGCTGATCCGCGACTTGCGGCTGGGCGTCTATGACGTGCTGGTCGGCATCAACCTGCTGCGCGAGGGGCTGGATATTCCCGAATGCGGCCTCGTCTGCATCCTCGACGCCGACAAGGAAGGATTCCTGCGCAGCGAGACATCGCTGATCCAGACCATCGGCCGCGCCGCGCGCAATGTCGACGGGCGCGTCATCCTCTATGCCGACCGCATCACCGGCAGCATGGAGCGCGCCATCGCGGAAACCGATCGCCGCCGCGAAAAGCAGCGCGCCTATAACGAGGAACACGGCATCACCCCCGCCACGATCAAGCGGCGCATTGCCGACATCGTGGCCGACACCGCCTCGCAGGACAGCGTCACCATCGATACCGGCGACGACGAGCGCAACAACATGGTCGGCCATAATCTGCGCGCCTATATCGAGGAGCTGGAAGGCCGCATGCGCGCCGCCGCCGCCGATCTGGAATTCGAGGAAGCCGGCCGCCTGCGCGACGAGATCCGAAGGCTGGAGGGCGAAGAGCTGGGCCTGCCCGACGACCAGAAGCGCGCCCCCATCGTGGGCCGCAGCAACGAAGGCAAGCCGGGCACGCGCAAAACGCGTTTCGGCAAGACCCAGCGCAAGTGGAAGAAGTAACCGCGGAAACCGGTTTTACGGCAAATCGAGGGGAAAAACAGGCGACATAAATTGCGTTTTGCGCCCTGCCACCGCATGAAGCCTGCCATGCTCTATCGACCTTGCTCGCGCCGCCTGATCGCGCTCGCCCCTGCCTTGCTTCTGGCCACGTCGCTTTTCGCTGCCCCCGCCCTCGCGCAGGACGACGAGAAGGAAGACGCGAAGCCCGTCGCAGATTACGAGCCGAATGCCGCGTCGAAGAAGATGAGCGGCACGTTCGGCGGCAAGCGCATCAGCTATACCGCCACGGTCGAGGAACAGGTGCTGGAGGACGACGACGGCAATCCCGCCGCTGCCATCGTCACCATGTCCTATGTCGCCGAACCGCAGGACAAGACGCGGCCCGTGACGTTCCTGTACAATGGCGGCCCCGGATCGGGGTCGGTCTGGCTGCAGATGGGCGCATTCGGGCCAAAGCGGGTCGCGATCCCTTCGGATGCGCGCGACGACGGCGGACCGCCTTACCCCATAGTCGACAATCCGGATTCGCTGCTCGACGTCACCGATATCGTGTTCATCGACCCGGTGGGGACCGGATTCTCGCATGCCATCGGCGACACCGATCCCAAGGATTACTGGGGCGTCACCGCCGATGCGAAATCGGTCGCCGCGGTGATCCGCAAGTGGATCAGCGACAATGGCCGCTGGAACAGCCCCAAGTTCCTGGGCGGCGAAAGCTATGGCACCACGCGCAGCGCCGCCGTGGTGCACGAGCTTGAGGGTGCCTATAACGATGTCGCCCTGAATGGCGTAATCCTGATCTCGACCATCCTCGACTTCGCGGCGGGCGCGGATACCGAAGGGAACGAGCTTTCCTATATCACCAACCTGCCCACCATGGCCGCGACCGCGCATTATCATGGCAAGGTGCAGGCAGCTTCGGTCGAGGCGCTGGTGCAGGAGGCACGCGATTTCGCGACCGGTCCCTATGCGGCCGCCCTGCTGAAAGGCCAGGCCCTTCCCGATGCGGAGCGGGCAAGCGTTCGGGCCGAATTGTCGCGCCTGACCGGATTGTCGGAAACCTATCTCGACCGCGCCGATCTGCGCGTCAGCCCCAACCGGTTCTATAAGGAACTGCTGCGCGACCGCGGCCTGACGGTCGGTCGGCTCGACAGCCGCTATACCGGCGTCGATTACGACAGCGCGGGCGAGACGCCCGATAACGACCCCAGCTTTTACGGCATCGACGCGGGCTATGCCGCGGCGATCAACAGCTGGCTGCGCGAGAGCATCGGTTACGAGACCGATCGCCAATATGTCACCATCGGCGGCGTGGGCGACTGGGACTGGCGGCTGGAAGGCGGCCGCGACACCAATGCCTATCTGTCGGTCGCCCCCTATCTGGGCCGGGCCTTGCGCGAAAATTCCGACCTGCGGATCTTCGTCGGCCAAGGCTGGTACGACTTTGCAACCCCGTTCTTCGCGGCCGAATATTCACTGTCGCGCACCGGGTTCGATCCTTCGCGGATCGAGTTCCAGTATTATGACGCGGGCCACATGATGTATATCCGCGACGAGGACCGCGCCAAGCTGACCGCCGACCTCAGGGCCTTCATCAATGCGCGCTGATCGCCTTTGGGCCGCGGCGATCGCCGCGCTGGCGCTCGCATCCTGTTCGGGTGACGAGGACAAGGCCGCGACCGCGCCGATCCGCCTGCAACTGACCGATGCCCGCCCCGCGCCGGACGAGATCTCGATGCCGGGCAAGATCGATCCTCCCGACGGCCGCTGGATACGCACCGGCGAAAGCGCGGTCTATGGCGAGCCGGGCATGCCCGCCCTGCTCAAGCTGTCGTGCGAGAACGGATCGGTCCGCGCGATCCGCAACGTTCCGTCCGACGACGGCGCCAAGGCGATGCTGAGCTTTGTCGGCTATCGCGGGATATTGCGCCTGCCGGTCAGCAATGACGGCGACAAATGGGCGGGCGCGCTGGCTTCTGACGATCCTCACTGGATCGCGCTGACGGGCGGGCCGTTCTATGCGACGGTCGCGGGCGGCGGGAAAGTCATCTTCCCCGCCTCGTCCACGCTGGGCGAGCTTGTCGATGGCTGCAAGACGCGGCTCGCCAAGGGCACCGAGCGCGACTCCGCTTAAACGCGGTCCCTTACAGCTTCCCGAATTTTTCCTCGTAGCCGTCCTTGTCGCCGGATGCGAGATAGCGCGCCTGCGTGCGCCAGTCGTCGCGATTGATGCGCCCCGCGAAACGGCCCATCCGCGCATCCATCTCCTGCACGTCGGCATCGCTCCACGCGGCGATCTGGTCATAGCGCGATATGCCCATAGAACCGAGCAGTTCGGCAAGCTTGGGTCCCAGCCCCTTGATCTTGAGCAGATCGTCGGACTGCCCCTCGTCCTGATCGTTCGAATGCATCTTGACCGCAGCCGCCACCGCCTGCGCATCCCGCGCGTCGGCGGGCATCTGGTCTTCATTCTTGTGTTTCTCGGCCTCGCGGGCTTCGTGCTCTTCCTCGGCCATCAGCGCCGCGGCGGCGACGGCGACGCCTGCGCCGCCGACCCCCTCGGGCGCGGCGGGGGGCTCATGCTCGTGCAGCGGTCTTCCCGCGCTGGCGGGCGGCGCGTCGATGAACGCCTGATTGCGCTGAGCGGGCGCGACCCCTTCGTCCAGCACATCGGGGCGATACATGCGGTCGCGCGGCTTCTTGGGCCTTGCGATCAGCCATATGGCGATCAGCACGGCCACGATCACGACCAGCAGGAACGCCAGCCAGTTCGACTGGATCATCTCAACCATTTAAATATCCTCGCTCTTCCCACTTTTCCCGCCAATCGGCTAGTTCTTGTCGATCCGGTCCTTCGCAACCTGCCGCTTCGCACGCTCGCGCGTCAAGCGCGCAAGCCGGGCGCGGCGTTGCAGCCAGCTCATCATCACGGCCAGTACGGCACCATATATGATGAGGAGTAATACCATCAATTCTACCCAAAGCGGCATGTTTCGCACCTTTCCGCCATGGTTCAGCCCGCGTCCGGAATATCGATCGGCGTCGGTTTGAGCGGCGCGACCTCGATCACCGAGAACTCGATGCGGCGATTGGCCGGATCCTCGGGCTCCAGCCCTTCGATCGGCTGTGCCGAGCCGAGGCCCGTCGCGCGCAGGGAATCGCGCGGCAGCCCCCGGTCGACCAGCGCGGAGCGCACGGCGGCGGCCCTTTCGCGCGACAGGCGCAGATTGACCGCGGCATCGCCGACCGCATCGGAATGGCCGGTGATCGCGATGATGCTGCCCCGGCAAGGCTTGAGCGCGGTGGCGACCTCGTCCAGCAACACTTCGCTGGCGGGATCGATTTCGGCGCTGCCCTGACCGAAGCGGATGACGCGCACCGACAGCAGGCTTTCCACGTCGCGCTGGCAATGGAACGGGCCGGGTTCGATCACGGGTTCCGGCGCGATCACCCCGCGCGAGCGCGTTTCCCAATGCGCACCGCCCACCCCCGGCAGGTTGGCCACCGCGCGCGCCACCCGGGCGCGAACATCGTCGGGCAGATCATCGCCCCCGCGCAGCACGGGATGGCGTGTCGGCCAACCGTTCGAGGTGGTGAAATCGGCCGTGATGCCCGCCCCTCCATTCGCCTCGATCGCGCGCTCGGCGCGGATCTGCAGACGTTCGATCACGTTCCGCCCGGTCTGGGCATTGGCGACCAGCGCAATGCAGGCCACGATCACCGCTCCCGTCAGGATGCGCAGCCAGTTCGGTATTTCGAACAAGAGTTTCATAGCAGGGTCCTAGCGATCCCGCGCAGGCGATGGAAGCGGCTCGGTGGGCGGAACCGCCCCGCTTTTCCCGGCCGATTTGAACAGCACGCGGTCCTCCGGCCCAAAGCCCTTTTTCCAGATCACGAAGCCATAGGTGGCAAGGATCGCGGGCACGCCCAGCGCCAGCTCGATCCATTCGGGCGCGAAGGTGAACAGATAGCCGACGACCACCGCGGGCGCGATTGCCCAGACCAGCGGCCAGCGGAAATTATTGATCGATTGCCCCAGCATCCGGCCCAGCATGAGCGACTTGGTGATCGACGCAAAGCCAAGCGCGAGCCCAAGGCCCAGCGCCACCGCAGCAGCCTGAAACGGCTCCGACAGGCCGAGATAGCGCGCCAGCATGATCAGCCCGACGGTGAAGGCCGCCTGCAGCGCCAGCGTCATCACCGACACGAGCAGATTGCGGATCCGCGCAAGATAGATAAGCGCCGCTTCGGACACCACCGCGGTCGCGGCGACGACCTCGGCCCCCAGCAGGAACGCCAGCGCGCCGGTGCCGCCGACGAAGCCCGGACCGACAAGCCCCATCACCGCCTCGCCCGGAATGCCCAGCGCCAGCGCCACGCCGGTCTGCGCGGCGATGATCCAGAACCCCGCCTGGCAGACCTGCCGCGCGATGGCGGCATAATCCTTCTCGTTCAGCTTGCGCACGATGACGGGGCCGAGGATCGGCTCGAAACTGGTCTTCAGCTTTTGCGGCAGGCTGGCGACCTGCACCGCGACGTAATAGACGCCGACGGTCGCAGGGCTGACGAAAATGCCCAGGATTGCGATGTCGAGCCGCCTCGTGCCCCATTCGATCGCATCGGCCAGCGCCAGCGGCAGATTCTCGCGCGCGATTTTCAAAAGGCGCAGCGTATGCGGCTTCCACCCGCGCGGCAGGCCGTACATGCGCAGCATCGGGATGAAGGCCGTGACGGCGGCCGCCGCGACCGACAGCAGATAGCTGATCGCCAGCCCGCCATCCGCCAGCGCAGGCACGAACAGCAGCACGCCCGCCGCGATCGACAGCACCCATGGCTCGACCACGGCGCGGCTGCGCACGGTGGCCGCGATGTTATAGCGAAACGCCAAGGCCGCCAGCATGACTTCGGTGATCGCAAGGAACACCAGTGCAAAGGGCAGCAGCAGGTCCCAGCGGCTGTTCATGCCATTGGGGAACATCGGATCGGGAAAGAGGAACAATATCCCCGCCAGCAGCGATGAAAACATCAGCGACAGCAGCAGCCCGTCCGCGATCACCGCCGCCTCATCGCGGTCCCCCTGCCCCAGTTCCTTGGCCAGCCCGCGCTTCAGACCCAGCGTCGCAAGCTGTCCTCCGATTTCGATAATGATCAGGGCAGAGGCAAAGCGGCCCAGCTGATCGGCACCGTAGAACCGCCCCGCGATGAACAGGAACGGCAGGCGCGCAACAAGGCGCAGCAGGAAGCCGAAGAAATTGGTGCGCCCGCCCTTGGCCAGCGTCGCGAGATCGTCGGCCTCGCCCTTTTCGGGCGGTGCCGCGCTGCCCGCGCCGTTCTGGCCCGTCACGGCGTTTCCATCTCGGTACGAAGCGGCCGGGCGAGGACGCCGCGCACCATGTCATTGGCGCTGACCTCGCCCGCCAGCAGGGCGCAGACCGCTTCGGTAATGGGCATCGCAATGCCCAGATCATCGGCCAGCGCCTTCAGCACCGGCGCGGTGAAGGCACCCTCGGCCACGGTGCGGCGATGGGCCATCAGGTCGGCGGCAGGCGTGCCTTCCGCCAAAGCCCGGCCCAGCGAGAAATTACGGCTGGAGGTCGAGGAACAGGTCAGCACCAGATCGCCCAGACCGCACAGGCCCGACAGCGTCTCCGCCTGCGCCCCGCGGGCAAGACCAAAGCGGAGCATCTCGGCATAGCCGCGCGCGATGGTGGCGGCTCGCGCGTTCTGGCCCAGCGACAGCCCGTCGACGACCCCGCAGGCAATGGCGAGCACGTTCTTGACCGCGCCGCCGATCTCGGCCCCGACGATGTCGTCGGAGAAATAGGGGCGAAAGCTGGGCCGCGCGATCTGCGAGGACAGGCGCTGCCACTGCGCATCGCCGCCATCGCAGGCCAAAGTCACCGCCGTCGGGAGCCCCGCGGCGACTTCATGCGCGAAAGTGGGTCCCGACAGCACCGCAAGCTGTGCGTTCGGCGCCACATCATGCGCGACCTCTGCCATCAGGCGGCCGCTGCCTGCCTCAATCCCCTTGGCGCAGAGCACCGCATCGCCCGCAAAACCGGACAAGGCCCCCGCCATGACCGAGCCGAGATGCTGGGCAGGTGTGACGATCAGCAGCGTATCCAGTTCGGCAAAGGCAGGCAGGTCGCTGCTGGCCGTGATCGAACCGCTCAGCGTCGCGCCGGGCAGATAGAGTTCGTTGCGATGGGTCCGGTTGATCGTACCCGCCACCTCCTCTGTCCTTGCCCACAGCGACACGGGCGCGCCATCCGCCGCCAGCATCTGCGCCAGCGCCGTTCCCCATGCGCCCGCCCCGATCACGCCGATGGGCTTTTGTGCGCTCATGCCTTTACTCCCGCTCCCCGCACGGCTTCCGCTTCGGGGTCGAGCGGCCAGCGCGGGCGGGCCGCGATGGAAAGCGGGTCGCCGCCCGGTTCCACCAGCCCTGCGCCCAGCCTTTCCTGCCCGGCCCATGCGATCATCGCCGCATTGTCGGTGCAGAGTTTCATCGGCGGCGCGGCAAATTCAAGCCCGTGTTTCACGGCCAGAGCTTCCAGCGCGTCCCGCAACGAGGCATTGGCCGCAACGCCGCCCGCCACGACCAGCGCGGTCATGCCCTGCGCGCGCTCCAGCGCCCGGGAGGTGCGGTCGATCACACAGTCCATCGCCGCCTGCTGAAAGCTCGCCGCCAGATCGGCGGGTTTGTGAAGGCCGCTGTCATTCGCGCGCAGCACGGCACTTTTCAGCCCTGCGAAGGAGAAATGCGGTTCCTTCGATCCCTTCAGCGGCCGCGGCAGATCGACCCCGTAAGGATCGCCCTCGCGCGCCAGCCGTTCGACCGCGGGCCCGCCCGGATAGCCCAGGCCGAGGATCTTGGCCGTCTTGTCGAACGCCTCGCCCAGTGCGTCGTCGATGGTGGTCGCAAGACGGCGATAATTGCCCACCCCGCGCACTTCCAGGATCTGGCAATGCCCGCCGGATGCCAGCAGCAGCAGATAGGGAAACGCAAGATCCGCATCGGCCAGACGCGGGCTGAGCGCGTGGCCTTCCAGGTGGTTGATCGCCAGCAGCGGCTTGTCGCCCGCCAGCGCCAGCGCCTTGGCAGTGACCAGCCCCACCATGACGCCGCCGATCAGCCCCGGCCCCGCCGTCGCCGCGATCGCGTCGACATCGGCCAGCGTCATGCCGCCGTCGGCCAGCACGCGCCGGACCATCGGGGCCAGCACCTCGACATGCGCGCGCGCCGCGATTTCGGGGACCACGCCGCCATAAGGCGCATGCTCCGCGTCCTGCGAGGCGATGGCCTGCGCGATGATGGTGCGGTCGTCCGCGACCAGCGCCACGGCGGTCTCGTCACAGCTCGATTCGATGCCGAGCACGATGCGGCGGCCGGACAAGACGCCGTCTGGTGCCACCTCCGCCTTTTCCGCGAAACCTGGCCATTCGGGGGATGGGCTGCTCATGGGAACTTCCCCTGAACGCTTTGCCCCGCTAGCACAAGCCGCTGCATGACACCGACCGAACCCCTATCGCCGCCGCGCCCCCTGCGGCTTGGCACACGCCGCTCCCCCCTCGCCATGGCGCAGGCGCATGAGGCGCGCGACCGGCTGATCGCCGCCCATGGCTGGAGCGTGGATGCGGTGGAGATTCTGCCCGTCCTCGCCAGCGGCGACCGGATACAGGACCGCCCGCTGGCCGAAATCGGCGGCAAGGCACTGTGGACCAAGGAACTCGACGCCGCGCTGGGCGAAGGGGAAATAGATTTCGCGGTCCATTCGATGAAGGATGTCGAAACGATCCGGCCCGATGCGCTGACCATCGCCGCGCTGCTGCCACGCGCCGATGTGCGCGACGTTCTGATCGGGGCGACTTCCATCGCGGCAATTCCGCAGGGCGCCCGGCTGGGCACCAGCGCGCCGCGAAGAGCCGCGCAAATGCGGAACCTGCGGCCCGATATCGACATTACCGGCTTTCGCGGCAATGTCGCGACACGTCTGGCAAAGCTGCAGGCGGGCGAAGCAGATGTGACGCTGCTGGCCTCGGCCGGTCTTGGACGGCTGGGCGAAACGGGCGTGGGGCGGCCACTGGACGCGGACGAATGGCTGCCTGCCCCCGCGCAAGGCGCCATCGGTATCGAATGCCGCACCGATGATAATCCCATGCGCGCATGGCTGGCGGCCATCGACCACGCGCCTACGCGCGCGCAAGTCATCGCAGAGCGTGCCTTGCTGCTGGCGCTGGGCGGAAATTGCCACAGCCCGGTCGCGGTGCTGACGACCGGCAGCGACCGTCTTACAATGCGCGCCGCGATCTTCAGCCCCGACGGCGCAATCCGCATCGAAAACAGCGCCGCATTCGATGCGGACGACACCGCTGCCCCCGCCAAACTGGCACGCGCACTCCTTTCCGAAGCGCCCGAGGCCGTGACCGCCTTCTTCACCGGTTCGCCGGGGTGAAGCGCATCGTCACGATCCGGCCTGCCCCCGGCGACCGGGCCACGGTCGAGCGTGCGGCACATCAGGGACTGAAGGTAGAGACGTATCCGCTTTTCAGTGCCGGTCCGGTGCCCTGGTCGGTTCCGGAACCCGTCGATTTCGATGCCGTCCTGCTGGGCAGTGCCAATGCTTTGCGGCACGGGGGCGCGGGGCTGGCCGCGCTGACCGGCCTGCCCGCGCTATGCGTCGGCCAGACGACGGCCATGGCTGCCGAGCATGCCGGTTTCGACGTGGTCGCGACCGGCGCGCGCGGGATGCAGAGCCTTTTGCCGCATGCCAAGGCGAGGCAAATGAACCGCCTGCTCCGCCTGTCGGGCGAAGCGCATGTGCCGCTCGACCTGCCGGAAGGGATCGCGGTCGACACGCGCATCACCTACACTGTTTCCGCCCATCCGATCGATGCCGAGCTGGCGGAGATGCTGGCGGACGGCGCGCTGATCCTGCTGCATTCGGGACAGGCGGCGCGGCATTTCGCGCAGGAATGCGGCCGTCTGGGTCTGGAGAAGGACCGGATCGCGCTGGCCTGCCTTGCGCCGCGCATTGCGGACATGGCCGGAACGGGCTGGGCCGATTGCCACCATGCCTCCTCGCCCGACGATAGCGCCTTGCTGGAATTGGCGAGACAAATGTGCCAAGGCGGTCTTTGAGGTAAGAAACAGAACCCGATGGTATCCAATTCCCCCGACATCTATGCCCCCTCCGGTCCGACAAGGGGCACCAACCGCATGCGCAAGATCGCGGCAAGCGTGCTGCTTGCCTTTGTGCTGGGTGTCGCCGCGGCCTTCTATCTGGCGTGGAGCACCGGCTGGCTGGCCGAGGAGCCGGCTGAAACCGCGGCGCCTGCCGCGGCGGTCGAGTCCGCGCCGACGCCGGATGCCGAACTGACCGCTGCCGCGCCCTTGCCAAGCGTGCCGGTGGGCGAGCCGACCGCGGCGCAGCGCATGCGCGATCTGGAACGACGGCTGGACCGGCTGGACATGCAGGCAGAGGCCGCGTCGGGCAATGCCGCGCGCGCGGAAGGCCTCCTCGTCGCCTTTGCCGCACGCCGGCTGGTCGAACGCGGCGCACCGCTGGGCTATCTGGAAAACCAGCTGCAACTGCGCTTTGGCAATGCACAGCCCAATGCCGTGCGCACGATCATCAACAGCGCGCGCAATCCGGTTACCCTCGACCAGCTTCGTCAAGGTCTGCAGAACCTGCCCCAGACCGCGACCACCGAATCCGACGATCTGACCGGCTGGCCGCGCATCCGTTCCGAAATCGCTAGTCTGTTCGTGCTTCGGCAGGCCGATGCGCCTTCTCCGCAGCCCGTCGTGCGGCTTGAACGCGCGCAGCAATTGCTGAATGACGGGCGGGTAGAGGCTGCCGCCGCGCTGGTCGAACGCCTGCCCAATCGCGAAGCGACGCGGGAGTGGCTTGAGAATGCGCAGCGCTATGTCGCGACGCAGCAGGCGCTGGACCTGATCGAGACTGCCGCCTTGCTCGAACCGCGCAATCTGGGCGATTCGCAGGGGCAGCCCGTTCGCCAGCCCAGCCCCGCGTCTCCGGCTTCCGAAGGCAACGCTGCGCCGACTGCCAGCACCCAGACGGTGCAATCGGCGCGCTAGGCCGCGCTCACCGAACGATCAGCCGTCCTGAAGCAGTTCGGGAAGCTTGCCCGACACGCCGCGCGCCTCGTCCATGAACCAGCGCTTCAGCGGATCGGTGCGCTCGATCGCGCCCATGCCAAGGCGGCGGATCGCGCTGGCGGCGCGGCCGGGGACGCCGAAGATCCATGTTAGCCCGTCGGTCGCCACCGCGACCATCAGATCGTCCAGCCCGCGCCATTGCTGATAGCGTTTCAGCAATTCAGCATCGCCGAGGTCCAGCCCCAGCCGCACGCCTTCGCCCAGCACTTCGGCCAGCGCCGCCGCGTCGCGCAGGCCAAGATTCAGGCCCTGCCCGGCAATCGGGTGGATGCCATGCGCGGCATCGCCCACCAGCGCCAACCGCTCGGCAATGATGGTAGGCGCGTGATGGAACCCCAGCGGATAGGACGACCGCGGGCTGGCAAGCTCAAGCCTGCCCAGCAGCCCGCCCATGCGCTTTTCCGCTTCGGCAAGGAACGCCTTCTCGCCCAGCTTCAGCCACGCGGCGGCGTCGTCCTCGGCCACGGTCCAGACCAGGGCGGTACGATGGCGGCCCTGATCGTCGTCCTTCATGGGAAGCAGCGCGAAGGGCCCGGCGGGATAGAATATCTCCCACGCGATGCCGTCGTTGGGCTTGTCATGCGCAAGGCCGCAGATGATCGCGCGGTGGCGATAGCTCCAATGCGCGATGGCAAGGCCCGCCTGATCACGCGTGGGCGATGCGCGCCCTTCCGCCCCGACCATAAGGCTGCCTTCGAACCGCCTGCCGTCGTCCAGCACCGCCGCCACGCCGTGATCGCCGCGTTCGCGCACGGTGACATTGGCATTGGGGTGATAGGCGATCTCGGGCACGTCTTTCACCGCATCGAACAGCGCAAGGCGCAGGCGGCGGTTTTCGAACATGCGGCCCAGCGATCCCTCTTCGGGCGCGGGGCGAAACCGCAGTTCGCCCGGCTTCAACTGGTCGCTGACGGCGATTTCTGTAATCGGGCTGGCAAAGGCCTCCAGCCTCTCGGCAAGGCCGATATTGCCGAACAGGTTCCAGCTGGCAGTGGAGATGGCGGAGGCGCGCCCGTCGAAACCCTCTGCCGTTTGCGATGCGGGATCGGCTGCGTCGAGCACATGGCTGGTGATCCCCTGCCGCACCAGCGCCAGCGCCAGTGTCAGCCCGACCAGGCCGCCCCCGACGATCACCACATCGCGCCTGCCCGTTTTACCAGTGTGGCCCGTTTTACCAGTATGGCCCGTGTCACCGGTATGGCCCGTATCGCCTGTCGCCATCTCATCCATCGCCCTATCAATCAGCCCGATATCGACCATTGCATCATCGGACATCCAAGTGCCCTTTGGTGCGAAATGGCCGCGCGCATTGGTGTCATCGCGCCTCGCCACTTATGGACATGGCGCAAAGCCAGCCCTAAGTCCCACGCGAGTTTAGATATGTCACCCAGATGGCCGCCCCCTCGCCCCGGTGCAAGCCCCACGGCCCCCATGGCGCGCTTTCCAAGGTTCATGACCGCCGCATGATGCAGACCAGCCCATTCACGATGCCGATCCGGTCGATCCGCCTGCTGGCGGCGGCCCTGCTGGTCGTGCTGGCGGCCTTCGTTTCCGTTGCGGCAAGCGCGCAGGATCAGCGTGCCAATCACATCGCGGCCCGGCTTGTGCCCGAACGCGCCGCCATGCCGGGCGAGACCATCGAACTGGCGATCGAGATGGTGCCGCAGGACGGCTGGCACGGCTATTGGCTCAATCCCGGCGATGCCGGTTTCGGCATGGGGCTCGACTGGGACCTGCCCGCCGGGGCGAGCACCGGGGAACCGCGCTATCCGACGCCCGAGCCGCTGCTGATCGGCACGCTGATGAACCATGTGTACGAAGGGCCCTATGCGGTGCTGGTGCCCTTTACGGTGCCGGACGATGCGGCGCCGGGTTCAAGGCTGAAGATCGGGGTGGAGGCCGACTGGCTGGCGTGTACCGACCGCGTGTGCGTTCCCGAACAGGCCGATCTGTCCGCAACGATCACGGTTGCCCAGACGGCGGGCAAAGCGGATGCACGCTTCGACCGCTGGCGACAGGCGCTCCCCGCCCCGGTCGCGTCACAGGGCCGCTATGCCATCGACGGCGAGCAGATGCGGATCGCCGTCCCCCTTGCCGCCGGGGCGGAGGCCTCGGATCCGCACCTCTTCGTCGCCGACGACGGCTATGTCGATTATGCCGCGCCGCAGAGCTTCTCTCGCGAAGGGGACTGGCTGGTCGCCTCCACCACGGCGCGGCAAGGCGCGGAAGGCGACGGACCGGTCGCCATGGTCCTGCGCCTCGACGGTGCGGGGACCGGCATCGCCTTCACGGCAGAACCGGGAGATGTGCCAGCAGTCGCGGCAGCGGGCGGCGTTCCCGATACATTGTGGGGCGGCGCGGGGCTGGCGCTTGTGCTGGCGGCCTTTGCGGGCGGCCTGCTGCTGAACATCATGCCGTGCGTTTTCCCCATCCTCAGCCTGAAGGCGATCCATCTGGCGCGCGCGGGCGGAGACGGCCATGCGGCGCGGCGCGAGGCGCTGGCCTATACGGCAGGGGTCGTGCTGGCCGTCCTCGCGCTGGGCACGGTGATGCTGGCCCTGCGCGCCGCCGGGAACGAGGTTGGCTGGGCCTTCCAGTTGCAGGAACCGGCCACGGTCGTGCTGCTGCTTGCACTGGTGGCGGCGATCACCGCCAATCTGGCCGGCATGTTCGAATTCACCCTGCCCGTCCGGGTCGAGGCTGGCGGAGGCGGCGCATTCATGACCGGCCTGCTCGCGGCGGTCGCGGCCACGCCTTGTACCGCGCCCTTCATGGCGGCGGCGATGGGCGCGGCACTGCTTCTACCGCCGGTGCAGGCGCTTGTTCTGTTCGCAGCACTCGGCCTTGGGCTGGCCGCGCCTTTCCTCGCGATCGGTTTCATCCCCGCCGTGCGGCGCATGTTGCCAAGGCCCGGCGCGTGGATGGTTCGGTTCCGCCATATCATGGCCATGCCAATGGCGCTGACTGGGCTCGCACTGCTGTGGCTGTGCGTGCGGCTGGGCGGCGTGCCGCTGCTGGCGGGCGGACTGGTCATCGTGGCAATCGTGCTGGGCCTGTGCTGGATCGCGCGGAGGAAACAGCGGGGCGGCGGATCGGCCCTGATGCCTGCCGTCGCGGCCTGCCTCGTCGCGGTCGTCGGTGCGGCCGGTGCCAGCGCCCTTGCGCCGCCGGACGGTGATCGGGGATCGGATGTCGCTATTCCCGGCTCGATTCCGTTTGACGAACAGGCCTTGGCGCAGGCACGGGCGAAAGGCCCTGTGTTCCTCTATTTCACCGCCGATTGGTGCGTGACCTGCAAGGTCAATGAAAGCGTGGCGATCGATCGCGATTCCGTCATCGACAGCTTTGACGAACACGGGGTGACCGTCATGGTCGGCGACTGGACGCGCCGCGACCCCGCGATCACCCGCTTTCTCGCCAGCCAGGGCGCCGCGGGCGTTCCATTGTATCTGTGGTATCGTCCGGGACAGGGTGCCGAGCAATTGCCGCAAGTTTTGCACAGCCAATTGCTGATTGACCGGGCCACCTTGTCGAACCCCACCACACGTCTATAACATTTGGTATATTCGTCGCTGCACGGAACCCGGTGTCACATCCCGCGTTTTCGAATTTGCGGTCGGCTATCCCGGACGGGACAGATCCGGGTAACGACAATTGAAGCTTGCAGCGTTTTAGTGGGGTAGTCGGTTCGATCATGACTGCGGGGGGGCCAGTCCAGCAAATGGATTGCAGAGAACGGCCAGTGATTCTTCTTGTTGAAGATGAAATGATCATCGCATTCGACCTACACGATCGGCTCGAGGATTCGGGCTTTACCGTCGACGGGCCATATCCCAGTGTCGCCCGTGCGATGACTGCGATCGGCGCGATGCGCCCGCAGGCGGCCGTTCTGGATGTTCAACTGACCGATGGCGACGTGATACCCTTGGCCGACCGGCTTGTGGAAATGGACGTTCCGATCATTTTCCATTCCGGCCACGCCAAACCCGATGCGCTTAAGCTGCGCTATCCCACTGCAACCGTTTGCGCCAAGCCCTGCTCTCACGGAATTCTTGAGGATTCGCTGCGCACGATCCTGGTCCGGAATTGCTGATCAGTCGCTTGCGCGCCGGCACCAGAGTATTCGGATCGACCGGCACCCATTGCAACAAACCGGCAGTCATGTCACGAGACGGGCGCATGCACCGGCGGGGGACGACATCATGGGGCTGATCTGCGTATTTAACGGGCCCAATCTGAACCTTTTGGGCACGCGGGAGCCCGAAATCTATGGCCGTGACACGCTCGACGATGTCGAGAGCATGTGCGCCGAACGCTGCCGTTCGCTGGGCCATGCGATGCGGTTCACCCAATCCAATTCCGAAGGCGATCTGGTCACTTGGATCCAGGAAGCACGCGGCAAGGCGGATGGCATCGTCATCAACCCCGCCGCCTATACCCACACCTCTATCGCGATCCGCGACGCGCTGGCCGCGTTCGACGGACCGTTTGTCGAGGTTCACATCTCGAACGTCCATGCGCGAGAGAGTTTTCGCCACCGCAGCATGCTGTCCGATCTGGCCGCAGGCGTGATCGTAGGCTGCGGCGTGGCAGGGTACGGCTATGCGATCGACACGGTTTCACGGCTGCTGGAAAAAGGCTGACCGGCCTGCCCGGCACCGCCGGTGGCGAACGGAACAAAAGCGTTTCTGACCAGTCCATATTGCAAGCGCAGGCCGATCTACGGCCTTTCGAACATGCAATATCGACAGGGATTTAAATGGAACGCTTCAAGGACAAAACGGTCATCGTGACGGGCGCGGGATCGGGAATAGGCACGGCAACCGCACAACGCTTTGCCCAAGAGGGCGCGACGGTCGCCCTTTTCGGTCATTCGGATTCGGTCGAACAGGCCCTTACCAAGATGCCGGGCGACAAGGCCTTTACGGTGAAGGTCGACGTACGCGCCCCGGACAATGTGAAGGCGGCGATCGACATGGTCGCCGAAAGGACCGGCCGGATCGACGTGCTGGTCAATAATGCGGGCGTCGCGGTCACCGGACCGCCGGACGAGCTGACCGACGAGGATTGGGACAAGGTCCTTCGTACCAATGTCGATGGCGTGTTCCATTGCAGCCGCGCGGCCATCCCGCATCTTGAGAAGACGGGCGGCTGCATCGTGAATACCAGTTCGGTTTCCGGCATGGGCGGCGACTGGGGAATGCTGGCCTACAACACCTCGAAAGGCGCGGTGACCAATTTCACGCGCGCTCTGGCGCTGGATCTGGGCAAGCGCGGGATACGGGTGAACGCGGTCGCCCCCTCGCTGACCGATACGAAGATGGCGCAAGGCATTCTGGAGGACGAGGAGAAGCTGGCCAAGTTCAAGGAACGCATGCCGCTCGACCCTCCCGCGCAGCCGTCCGACGTCGCGGCGGTGATTACGTTCCTGGCGAGCGACGACGCGCGCATGGTGTCGGGCGTGATCCTGCCGGTCGATGGCGGCGTCACCGCGGCCAATGGTCAACCGCCCTTGGGCTGACGGGCAACCTGGGACCCGGCCCCACCGCAGGGCCGGGTCCAGGGCACGAAAGCCGTCAGGACAGTTCCGACACCAGCTTGAGCACCCGCTCCGCATGCTCCTTGCGGCAGATCAGCAGGTCGGGGAGCGAAACATCCTCGCGGTTATAGAGCAAGGGCGACCCGTCGATGCGCGAGGCGTGCAGCCCATGCGCCAAGGCCACCGCGGCGGGAGCGCAATTGTCCCACTCGTACTGGCCGCCCGAATGCAGATAGATATCCGCCTCGCCGCGGATGATCGCCATGGCCTTGGCGCCCGCGCTGCCCATCGGGACCAGTTCCGCCCCGATGGCCTCGGCCACGGCCTCGCTGTCCTTGCCGGGGCGCGTGCGGCTGACGACCATGCGCAGCTTTTCGGGCGCCTGCGGCAGGGCTGCGATCCGGTCGGTGCGCAGCACTTCGGGAACGCCGGGTAGCGCAACAGCGCCGATCACCGGCTCCCCCTTGATCGCAAGACCCACGTGGACGGCCCAATCGGTCCGGCGTTCGCCATATTCGCGGGTGCCGTCGACCGGGTCGATGATCCACACGCGGTCCTTGTGCAGCCGTTCCAGCGTGTCGCGGCTTTCCTCGGATAGCACGCCGTCCTCGGGCCGCTGCGCCGCGATGGCGCGCATCAGGAAAGCGTTGGCGGTATTGTCGCCCGCGCTGCCCAGCGGCTTGCCGTCGATCAGGCCGCTGTCGCGCACCTCGACCGCGATGCGTCCGGCGAATTCGGCCAGCCGCGCCGCCAGTTCGGCATCGTCCTTGATGATCGCTTCACCCATCGTCACCACCCTAGCACATGTTCGACGATACGGTCGGCGGCTTCCTCGGCCGTCATGCTCGTCGTGTCGATCCGGATTTCCGGGCTCTCGGGCGCTTCATAGGGGCTGTCGATGCCGGTGAAATTCTTGAGTTCACCCGAACGCGCCTTCTTGTAGAGGCCCTTCACATCGCGCGATTCCGCCACGCTGAGCGGGGTATCGATGAAGACCTCGACGAATTCGCCTTCCTCCATCATCGCGCGCACCATGTCGCGCTCGGCGCGGAACGGGCTGATGAAGGCGGTGACGACGATAATACCCGCGTCGGTCATCAGGCGCGCGACCTCGCCCACGCGGCGGATATTCTCGATCCGGTCGGCGTCAGTAAAGCCGAGGTCCTTGTTGAGCCCGTGGCGCACATTGTCGCCGTCCAGCAGGAAGCTGTGGCGGTTCATCCGGTGCAGCCGCTTCTCCACCAGATTGGCGATGGTCGACTTGCCCGAACCCGACAGGCCGGTGAACCAGAGCACCTTCGGCTTCTGGTTCTTGAGATCGGCGCGCGCCTCGCGCGTGATGTCCATCGCCTGCCAGTGTACGTTCTGGGAACGGCGCAGCGCGAAATGGATCATGCCGGCGGCGACCGTCTGGTTCGTGATCTTGTCGATCAGTATGAACCCGCCCAGCGCCTTGTTCAGCCGGCCCTGATCGTCGCGATAGGGCAGGAAGGTCAGCGGCTTGTCCGTCACCATCTCGGTCACGCCGATGGCATTCAGTTCTAGCGTCTTGGCCGCCAGATGATCCAGCGTGTTGACGTCGATCTGGTACTTCGGCGCCTGCAGGCTGCACGACACGGTCTGCGCCGCGCATTTCAGCCAGTAGGAGCGGCCCGGCAGCATCGCCTCATCCGCCATCCACACGATGGTGGATTCGAACTGGTCGGCGCTTTCGGGCGGATTGTCGGCGGCGGCGATCACACTGCCGCGCGAGACGTCAACCTCGTCCTCCAGCGTGATGGTGACCGACTGACCGGCCTGCGCCTCTTCCAGATCGCCATCGAAGGTGACGATCGACTTCACGGTGCTGGACTTGCCCGATGGCACAATACGGACGGGATCGCCCGGCTTGACCGTGCCGCCGGTGATCTGCCCCGAAAAGCCACGGAAATCGAGGTTCGGGCGGTTCACCCATTGCACCGGCATGCGGAAAGGCTTGGCGAGATCCTCGTCCGCCGACAGCTCCACCGATTCCAGGTGCTGCATAAGGGTCGGACCGGTGTACCACGGCGTGTTGGCCGACAGTTCGGTGATATTGTCGCCCTTGAAGCCGGAGATCGGGATGGCGGTGAACGCCTCGATCCCCAGTTCCTCGGCGAATTCTCGGTAATCCTGCACGATGTCGAGGAAGGCCGAGCGGTCGTAGTCGACCAGGTCCATCTTGTTCACCGCCAGCACGACATGCTTGATGCCGACCAGATGGGCGAGATAGCTGTGCCGCCTCGTTTGCACCAACACGCCCTTGCGCGCATCGACGAGGATGACGGCCAGATCGGCGGTCGATGCACCCGTCACCATATTGCGCGTATATTGCTCGTGCCCCGGCGTGTCGGCGACGATGAACTTGCGCTTTTCGGTCGAGAAGAAGCGATAGGCGACGTCGATGGTGATGCCCTGCTCGCGCTCTGCCGCAAGCCCGTCGACCAGCAGCGCGAAATCGATTTCCTCGCCCTGCGTGCCGACCTTCTTGCTGTCGGATTGCAACGCGTCGAGCTGGTCCTCGAAAATCATCTTGGAATCGTAGAGCAGGCGCCCGATCAGCGTGCTCTTGCCGTCGTCCACGCTGCCGCAGGTGATGAAGCGGAGCATGGTCTTGTGCTGGTGCGTTTCGAGATATGCGTCGATATCTTCCGCGATCAGCGCATCGGTCTTGTAGACGGGCTCTTTTTCGATGTCGGCCATCAGAAATAACCCTCCTGCTTCTTCTTCTCCATGCCGGCGCCGCCGGCATCCTTGTCGATGACACGGCCCTGCCGTTCGCTGGTCGTGGTGAGCAGCGTTTCCTGAATGACTTCGGACAGCGTGGTCGCCTCGCTCTGGACCGCACCGGTCAGCGGGAAGCAGCCCAGCGTGCGAAAGCGGACCGAGCGTTCGGTGATCTCGGGCCGGGTACCCATCACCTGCTCCAGTCGCTCGATGTCGTCGGCCATGAACAGGCCGCCCTCGTAAATGAAGGTGGGGCGCTTGGCGGCAAAATAGAGCGGGACGATCTCGATGCCCTCAAGCTGGATGTATTGCCAGATGTCCAGCTCGGTCCAGTTGGAGATGGGGAAGACTCGGATGCTCTCCCCTTTCGCCTTCTTCGCGTTGTAAAGGTTCCAGAGTTCCGGCCGCTGGTTCTTGGGGTCCCAGCCATGGCTGGCGGTGCGGAACGAAAACACGCGCTCCTTCGCGCGGCTCTTCTCCTCGTCGCGCCGTGCACCGCCGAAGGCCGCGTCGAAACCGTATTTGTCGAGCGCCTGCTTCAGCCCCTCGGTCTTCCACATGTCGGTGTGCAGCGGACCGTGGTCGAACGGGTTGATGCCGCGCTCCTTCGCCTCGGGGTTCTGATAGACCAGCAGCTCCATCCCCGCGTCCTTCGCCGCCTTCTCGCGCAGCTCGTACATCGCCTTGAATTTCCAGGTCGTGTCGACGTGCAGCAGGGGGAACGGCGGCGGGCTGGGATAGAATGCCTTCTTGGCAAGATGCAGCATCACGGCGCTGTCCTTGCCGACGGAGTAGAGCATGACCGGGTTGTCGGCCTCTGCCGCCACTTCGCGGATGATATGGATACTCTCGGCCTCTAGCCGTTCGAGATGGGTCAATGCACGCGGCAAGATACGCTCCCGTTGTCAGGTCGCACAGCGGTCTGGCTGCTCGATCAACGAGATAACGAGAGCGATTTGACGCGGGTAGAAATAAAAGCTTGCTAAGCCTCAAGCCATTTTTTTGCGGAGATGTCGCGCAGATGATCCGGCGTCAGTTCAACTGCCAGAATTGCAGGTTGAGCACCGATGCGAATGCGACCCATGCCAGATACGGCACCAGCAACCCCGCCGCCAGCGGACTCACTCGCGCGAAATAGGCGATAGTGGCCAGCACCAGCACGACCATCATCACGATCCAGAAGAAGCCGAAGGCGATCATGTGCATGCCGAAAAAGATCGGCGACCACAGAAGATTGGCGGCGAACTGGACGCCGAACATCACCAGCGCGGATTTCTTATGCTCCTTGCGGTCGCTTGCCAACACCAGCGCGAGAGCAAAGCCCATGAGCGCGTAGAGGATTGTCCATACGACACCAAACAGCCAGCCGGGCGGATAGATGTCGGGCTTGACCAGCGCCTCGAACCAGGGATCGTCCGCTCCCGAACCGGAAAGCTGGCCCGACAACAGGCCAAGCACGACGATGACGGGCACGCAGACCATCGCCCACCAGAGGACGGACTTCTGCCGGTAAGCGGGCTGATGTTTCGCTGCGGGCGGTGCGTCGGCTTTGTTGCTGATCGGCTCGTTCATGCCTCTTCAAACCCTCCATCCGCCGCGCGCGTTCCCCGTCCGGCCCAGATCAGGAACTCGACATTGCCTTCGGGCCCCTTGATCGGGCTTTCAGTCAGGCCGCGCACGGTCCACCCCTCGCCCTCCAGCCATGCGGCCACTTCATCGCACACGCGGCGATGCAGGACGGGATCGCGCACCACGCCGCCCTTGCCCACTTCTTCGCGGCCCACCTCGAACTGCGGCTTGATCAGGGCGACCAGTGTCGCGTCATGCGCGGCCAGCGACAGAGGAACGGACAGCACTTTTGCCAGCGAGATAAAGCTGGCGTCGCAAACGACCCAGCTGCAGGGGCGGTCGATGTGATCGGTCGTCAGGATACGCGCGCTGGTCTGCTCCAGCACCGTCACGCGCGGATCGCTACGCAGTTTCCACGAGAGCTGGTTCGTCCCCGAATCGACCGCGAACACACGTTCGGCGCCATTGGACAAAAGGACATCGGTAAAGCCGCCCGTCGAGCTCCCGATATCCATCGCGGTCGCGCCCTGCGGATCAAGAGCGAAATGATCCAGCGCATGGGCGAGCTTGATGCCGCCGCGCGAAACCCATGGGTGATCGCGCCCGCGCACCTCGACCGGCGCATCTTCGGGCAATTGCTGGCCGGGCTTCGACATCTTCACCTCGCCTGAAAAGACCAGCCCCGCCATGACCAGCGCCTGAGCCCGGCTGCGGCTTTCGGCCAGTTCGCGTTCGACCAAGATCTGGTCGATGCGTTTTTTCTGCGGTTTGGCGCGGGCAGAGGTTGGAGGCATGGGATGGCGGGTTTCTGTGATGATCGGTCGGCGGGAAGTCGGCGGGAAAAGGCGCTCTGGCCGATTGGGCTTGAGCATGCGGCCAAGGCTTCGCATAAGCGCCCCATGACGCCAAGCCGCAATTCAGCCTCGCCCCTTACCGAAACCCTCTCCAGTTCTCAGCGAAAAGCCCTTGCGGCCCGCGCAATGCGGCGTTGCTGGACGATCACGGGCACGATGATCGCGGCGAGCGGGCTGCTGCTCGCCGCGGCCTGTGCGCCGAGTCGTCCGGCACCGGCGCCAGCCCCCGCACCGGCTCCGACGCCTGCACCGGCCCCGGCGCCCGCCGTCACGCCGCAACATTCGATCGCGGATTGGGCTGATCTGCCCGCGACGCCGGGCACGTGGACCTATCGCGCGGACGGCAATGTCACCCGTGCGCTATTCGGGACCACGCAGTCGGGCGCCCAGTTCACCATGGCCTGCGAAAAGGCCAGCCGGCAGATCCGCTTGTGGCGCGCCGGCAGCCCGGCCAGTGTCGCCGAGACGGGCATGACCATCGCCACCACGTCGACCACGCGGACCGTTCCCGGCGCGATCCAGTCCGGCCAGATTCCGCAACTGGTCGCAAGCCTGTCGCCCAATGATTCGCTGATCGACGCGATCGTCTTTTCGCGTGGACATTTCGCGGTCGGGGTCACGGGAATGCCGCTGCTTGTGATGCCCAGCTGGGGGGAAGTCGCAAGGGTTGCGCAGGACTGCCGCTGAACCCTGCGGAACCGCCGCTTTGCGGGGACAGGCCAAGGCTATGTCAGAAGGCTGCGCCGGTATTCGCGACAACCCGTCTATCCTGACAGTGAATAAAACCGATTCAAGTCTTGTCGTTGCAAGGCAAAAAAAGCACGTTGCGAATCAAGGACGGGGCGACGGGATGTCGGCAGCCACAGGGCAGCCAACGGCCCGTATCCCGCCCCGGCCCGGCCGCACGCAAGGCACCTGGGGGCTTGCGGATGAGCGGTAGTCTTGGCCCCGGCGCGAAAGGAGGTGATCCGATGTCTCATGGTCCAGCAGAGAGGTCGGTGAAGTCCACTACGAGGCATTATCGCTAAGTGGTCGCCGCCCCGTTATTCGGTAACGACTGACCATCTGTGGAACGGCGTTCCGAACGGAACATTTCCGAACGAAACAGGGGCGCGAAAACGCGATAGAGGCATCGTCAGGGCGGCACTTCCTGGCCGCTGACCATGCGAAACCCCGTGGCGAGCATTCTCGCTGCGGGGTTTCTCATATCGAGTGGGATATCCCATCAGCGTTGCATCTGGCGGCAGCGTGAGTGCGATTCATCGCATTTGCGAGAACCTTTCGCCCTTCGGTTCATTTCAAGGGCAAGGTAATGTGAAAAAAACGAGCGTGGCTCAAAGACTTCTTGGAACGCTAATTGTCTGAAAGTCTGATTGCGGTAACTGTCAGGTTCTCCGCACACATGGCGGAAAGTGGCCCGGGCCTTGGTAGCTTTAAGATGTTGTCGCTGATGCGCTCCATCTCGCAACTGCAACAAGATCGCGCCGAAAATACGCTGCATTGCAAAGTGATCGATTTTCGGATATAACGGAATAGAACGCTAACCGAATAGCCATATCAAAAGCGGGGTAATATGCTGCTGAAGAAAGTCACTGCCGCGATTACAATCGCTGGATTGGCGACCGCACCGGTTGCCGCTCATGCTTCGCCGCTGGGCACCGTTGGTACGTCGAACCTGCGCGTATCGGCCCCGGCCGGTTCTGCCAGCAAGCTTAATGCCGAAGGAAACGGCACCCTGCTGATCCTTCTTGGCCTTGCCCTTATCGCGGGCGGCGTGATCGTGCTTACGGATGATGACGACTGCGGTTGTCCGCCGGTCAGCTTCTGATCCGTCACCAGTAATTCGAATTTCGGGCTGCTCGATTTTCTGGATCGGGCGGCCTTTTTCATGGCGGGCGCATCGGTTGGCACGACAACTGGCATTTCGTCCATTTGCCATTCGCGACCGGGCCAGCCATCCCACAGCCTGCATATGCGAAGCGATTCGCTTCAACAGGCCGTTTGGGAGAGCAAGCTATGGGCGAAGCCGTCACCGTCAGCGTAGAAAATGGCATCGCGATCGTCACGATCGCCAATCCGCCAGTCAATGCATTGGGTCATTCCGTCCGCTCGGGGCTTGATAAGGCTGCCGACCGAATCGATTCGGACGTCGACATCCGCGCCGCCATCATCCGCGCCGACGGATCGACCTTTCCCGCCGGCGCCGACATCGGCGAATTCCCCAATGTTCCGCAGCCCTTTCACGGCGACGTTTTCGACAAGATCGAGGCTTTGCCGAAACCCGTCATCGCCGCCATCCACGGGACCACGCTTGGCGGAGGCCTGGAACTGGCGATGGCCTGCCATTACCGCGTTGCCGCCGACGATTCCAAGATGGGACTGCCCGAGGTTCAGCTGGGCCTGCTGCCCGGTGCGCGAGGCACGCAAAGGCTGCCCCGGCTGATCGGCGCGGAAGCAGCGCTTGGCATGATGCTGTCCGGCAAGCCGATCGCGGCGAAAAAGGCGCTCGATGCCGGGCTGGTCGACAAGATTGTCCCGCAGGCCGAACTGGACGCCGCGGCCATCGAAATGGCCACCGCGCTGATGGCGAAGGATGGCCCCCTGCCCCGCGCCTCGCAGGATAGCAACTGGACCGAAAAAGACCGCGCCGATCCGCAATTGTTCGACCGCGTGCGCGAAACCCATGGCCGGTCGTTCCGCGGGGTGATCGCGCCCAACGCGATCCTGACCTGCGTCAAGGCCGCCGTCGAACTGCCCTTCGAACAGGGCGTCGAAGTTGAAAGCAGCGAATTCGAACGACTTTTGGCATCCGACCAGTCCCGCGCGCTGATCCATGTGTTCTATGCCATGCGCGAAACGGCGAAAGTGCCCGGCATCGGCAAGGAGACGCCTCTGGTCGACATCAAGAGCGTCGGAATCATCGGCGCGGGGACCATGGGCGGCGGCATTGCGATGTGCTTTGCCAATGCGGGCATTCCGGTGAAGCTGGTCGAGGTAAAGCAGGACGCGCTCGACCGCGGGCTGGGCGTGATCCGCAAGAATTACGAAAACACGGCGAAGAAGGGCCGCCTGACGGACGATCAGGTCGAATCGCTGATGGATTCCATCACCGGCACATTGGCGATGGAGGACTTGTCCGACGTCGATCTGGTGATCGAGGCCGTGTTCGAAAGCATGGAGATCAAAGAAAAGGTCTTCACTCGCCTCGACGCCATTGCAAAGCCGGGCGCGATCCTCGCCTCTAATACCAGCTTCCTCGACATCGACCACATCGCGGCAATGACCAAGCGGCCGGAGATGGTGCTGGGCCTGCACTTCTTCTCTCCCGCCAATGTCATGCCGCTGCTGGAAGTGGTGCGGGGCGAGAAAAGCTCTGACAGCGTGATTGCGACGGGGATGAAGCTGGGCAAGACATTGCGCAAGACGCCCGTGCTTGCCCGCGTGTGCGACGGTTTCATCGCCAACCGCCTGATGTTTCCCTATATGGTCGCCAGCCAGAACATGCTGCTGCGCGGCACGCCCATGCAGGAGATCGACGCGGTGATGCGGCAATATGGCTTTGCCATGGGCCCCATCGCGCTGCTCGACCTGATCGGGCTGGACGTCATCACCTTCCCCGGCGAGACGACGATGACCGGCGAACTGGTCAAGGCCGAACGCCGCGGGCAAAAGCTGAACGGCGGCTTTTACGATTATGACGAGAAACGCCGCGGCACCCCCTCGCCCGCCGCGCTGGATATCATAGACAAGGTGCGTCAGGCGAACGGCGTAGAGGCCGCTCCCCCACTGTCACCCGATGAGATCCTGACCGGATTGCTCTATCCTGTGGTGAACGAGGGTGCGAAGATCCTTGAAGAAGGCATTGCCCTGCGCGCAGGAGACATCGATGTGACGGCGATCCTCGGCTATAACTGGCCGTCCTATCAGGGCGGGCCGATGTGCTGGGCCGACATTCACGGGCTGCCGAAGATCGTCGCGGGGCTTGAAAAGATGGGCATCGAGCCTTCCGCCCTGCTCGCCGAAAAGGCCGCGTCGGGCGGTTCGTTCACCTGACCGGCGCCGCCGCGGCGGTCCTAGCCGGGCGCATGCGCCTGGGCATAGGCCGCCGCCGCGCCGAACAGGCCGGGTTGCGGGTGCGTGATCAGCTTGACGGGTATCTTCTCCATCAAGCCCCTGAACCGGCCCTTGTAGACGAAGCGGTCGGAAAAGCCGGGCTTCGACAGCTCGTCCTTCAGCCGCAGGCCCAGCCCGCCGGCAATGACAACCGCATTCGCGCCATGCGCAAGCGCAAGATCGCCCGCCGCCGCGCCCAGGATCATGCAAAAGCGCTCGCACGCCATGACCGCGACCGGATCGCTGCCTGTCAGCGCGGAAAGCCATAATTCGCGGTCGTCGCCAGACGGCACCGTCAGCCCCTCGATCCGGGCGATCGATTCGGCGAGATAGACGATAGCGGGTCCGGAACACATCCGCTCAACCGATACGCGCGGCAGCGAGGCGCGTACATGCGAGAGGATCTGCTCCTCCACCCGATCCTCGGGCGCGAAACCGATATGTCCGCCTTCGGTCGGCTGCACGCGGTAGGACCCGTCGGGCCGCCGGACCAGCGCTGCAACGCCCAGTCCGGTGCCCGGACCCGCAATTGTGGTGGTTCCATGCGGAGGGAATTGCTCGGGTCCGGTCAGATGGACGAAATGGGCGGGATCGGCGGCGGCCACGGCATGGCCCACCGCCTCGAAATCATTGATCAACAGATGCGAATCGAGCCCGAGTTCGCTTGCGATGTCCGCAGGCCGGATCACCCAGTGCGAATTCGTGAACTGGATTTCCTGCGCGCTGACGGGTCCGGCAACCGCGATCGCCGCCGCGCGGGGCAGCGGCTCGCCCTGCGAATCCGCGAAACGCTTCCACGCAGCGGCCAGCCCCGATACGCTTCCCGTGGCCAGCGTGACAGGTTCGGCCAAGTGAGTGACTGAACCGTGATCCACTTCGGCAAGGGCAAAACGGGCGTTGGTGCCACCGACATCGATGGCGACGATTTTCTGTGCGGATGTCATGGGAAACCTGCCTAGCAGCGCTGCCGTGATACGAAAGCCTGCAATCGTATGCGTGTCATCGCGGGAGCAAAAAGGCGCCTTGCGGAACGGGGTCGTCGAAACGCTTCACGCTGCCGGCCAGCGCCTCGGCGACGAGATGGTTGACCAGTTCGGGAAACAGCAGCGGCTCCTCGGCCGCTTCCCACAGAAAGAAGCCATAGCTGCCGGGGATGGCATTGATCTCGTTGAACCAGATCTCGCCGGTTTCGCGGTTCGACATGAAGTCGATGCGCGGCGCTCCGCGGTGGCCCAGCGCGATGAATGCGCGGCGCGCATAATCGTGGATCGTCGCCTTCATTTCGCCCGGGAGATCGGGATTGATGTCGCGGGTAAGCGACAACATGCCCTCGGACGGCAGGAAGGAGCCCTTTGAGCCGCCACCGGACGAAAGGTATTTTTCCTTGAAATCAAGCAGTTCCGCGCCGCTCTTGGGCCGCTCTATCGCGGAGAGCTTCACCTCCTGCGTATCGCGGTCCCAGCGCATGGCGATGTTGTATTCGACGAGGTTCTGAACCTGCGGCTCGATGATGGCCAGATTGTCCTGCGCCAGCACATAGGCGACCAGCGCGGGCAGATCGGCCGCGCTTTTCGCCAACCCGACGCCGATCGAACTTCCCAGATTCGCGGGCTTCACGATGGTGGGAAAACCGAACTTCGCCTCGACCTCTGCGATCAGGGCATCGGTGTCCGCCAGCCTGGCGCGATTGGCGGTGACGTGATCCAGCACGTTCACGCCCGCCAGCTTGACCAGCGCCTTGGTCGCGTCCTTGCGCATTGCCATCGCGCTCGATCCCGCGGCAAAGCCCGTGACCGGAATGCCCAGCAATTCGAAATGGCCCTGAAGGCGACCGTCCTCTCCGAACGGGCCGTGGAACACGGGCAGCACGCAATCGATCGGCATCTGCTCGCCGCCCTGCAGCGTCTGCATGACCGGCCCGCGCTCGCTCCAGCGAAAGAACACCTCCGGCGCGCCGGACGGTTTCGGCTTGAACCGCCTGATATCGCGAAGAAAAGGCGCGGAGAAAAAGCGGTTCTCGAAATCGGTGTACACGGGGATCACCTCGATCTCGCGCACGTCGCAGCCGTCCATCAGCTGATGCGCCGACACGACCGAGACGTCATGCTCCTGGCTCGCGCCGCCGAACAGCACGGCGACCCTCAGCCTGTTGTCATTCGCGCCTGTCATTCCCGCTCCGCCATTTGCGCTATCCCCAGTTCCAACGCAGGCCACCCACAGGGCATCGCCCGCCAATCTTGTGCGCCGCATCTGGCGCTGTAAGAAGGGCGGCATGAAGCCTCCCCATCATATCCGGATCGGCACGCCCGGCGCACCGAAAGTGGCGTTTGGCCACGGCTGGGACCGGTCGCATCGCGATTTCATCCCTGTTGCCGAGGCGCTTGCGCCGCTTGTCGATGCCTACCTGTTCGATCTGCCCGGTTTCGGCAAGAGCGAGAGGCCCGATGATGCATGGGGAACGGTGGAATACGCCGATTACATGGCGCGCCACATGGTTGACCAGCTGGGTTTCGATCTTTGCACATGGGTCGGACACAGCCTTGGCGGGCGCATCGGCCTGCGGCTTGGTCGCCGTTCGGGCGGATTGATCGAGCGGCTGGTGATTGTCGCCGGTGCTGGCATCCCACGAGAGCTGAGCCAATGGGAACGGCTGAAGCGCAAGCGCAATTCGGCCAAATTCCAGAAGCTGAAAGCCAGTGCGAAGGACGAGGCGGAACTGATCGAACTGGAACGCAAATTCGGCAGCGTCGATTACGTGCACAGCCGCGAAACCGGCATGCGCGACATCTTCACCGCGACTGTGAATGAGGATCAGAGCCCCGATCTTGCCCGCATCATGATGCCGACAACGCTGATCTATGGCGCCGAGGACAAGGACACCCCGCCGGAGATCGGCCGCAAGATCGCATCCTTGGTGCCCAACGCCAGCTATGTCGAAGTCCCCTTCTGCGACCATATCTCGATCCTCGATCGCGGACGGCACCAGATTGCGCTGGCGATCAAGGAGGGACTGCCAAAGGGCGCGCCGACGGCTGACGGCTTTGCGGGGGCCCGGACATGATACTGGCGCCTATCGCGATCTTCGCCGCCGCCTTCGCGTTCCTGCTGTGGGTGCGGCTGCACACGCTGCTCACCTATTTCCAGCAGGAGGAATATGATGCGAAGCGTTTTCCCGCCGCGATCCTGCGCATGCGGCTTTACGACGTGCGCGCCAGCATTGTGCTGCTGGTCCTTACGCTTGTCAGCGCGCTGGCCTATTCGCGCGGGAACCTGATCGGCGTATCGGTAACCGCCATTCTGGCCAGCGCCGCGCTTCTGGCCGGTATCGCCTGGCTCGAACGGCAATACCGCTACAAGAAGCCGCTCGCCCTGACGGAGCGGGCGCGGCGGATCCGCAACGTGGCGGCGATCATATCCCTGCTGCTTGTCCTGCTGGCCTCCATGGGGCCAATACAGGCGCTGATCGCGGTGCAATTGCCGCCGGTTGCGCTGATCATCGCGAATGCCATTCTCCAGCCTGTCCAGAACAAGGTGAACGAAGGCTTCGTGACCGAGGCGCGGGAAAAGCTGGCCCGGCTCGACCCCGTCCGCATCGGCATCACCGGCAGCTTCGGCAAGACCACGACCAAACACATCTTTGCCGAGGTTCTGGGCGTGGCCGGGCCGGTGTTCTATTCGCGCGGGTCGATCAACACGGTGCTTGGCCTTACCCGCCACATCCGCGAGCGGCTGCAATGGAGCCACCGGTTCTTTATCGCGGAAATGGGCGCATACGGCATCGGTTCGGTGGCGCGGCTGTGCCGCTTCGTGCAGCCCGACTATGGCATCGTCACGGCCATAGGCGACGCGCATACCGAACGTTTCGGATCGGTCGAGAATATCGCGAAGGCCAAATCCGAACTGGTGGAATCCGTCTGCGAAAAGGGCGGCACGGCCGTCGTCGCGACCCAGGTAATGGACTATGCCCCCTTCCGCGGTCTGGCCGAGCGTTATCCCGGTCAGGTCGTGACAGTCGGCCCCGAGGAAACCGCCGATATCCGGATCGCCTCCGCCGCGCTGCAGGATGCCGACTGGGTGATCACGCTGGAAGACCGGCGGCAGGGCGGGTTCGGCACGCTCAGTTACGACCTGCCGCTGCTGGGCGAGCATAATGTCACCAACTCGGCGCTGGCTGTGGCGATGGCCGCGATCATCGATCCCTCTATTGCCAAGCGCATTCCACTCGTCACGCCCGATGTCGAGCAAGTCCCGCACCGCCTGCAAAAGCGCGAAAGCCCCGGCGAGCCGCTGGTTCTGGACGATGCCTATAACGCGAATGAGGCGGGTTTCCGGAATGCCGTTGCCGTAGCAGCGGAACTCGCGCGGCAGCGCGGCGGGCGCGCGATCCTTGTTACGCCGGGAATCGCTGAACTGGGCATGGAGCACGACCGCGTCCACGCCAAGCTGGGCGAATATGCCGCCGGGCTTGCGGATGTGATCTATGCGGTAAACCCGTCGCGCATCGGCAGCTTTACCTCTGCCCTGTCGGCAGCGGGCAAGCCCGCGATCGAGGTCGCCAGCTTCAGCGAAGCGCGCAAGGCCTTGAAACTGGACGCCAAGTCTGAAGACGTCGTGCTTTACGAGAACGATCTTCCCGATCTGCTGGAGGAAAAGCGCCTGCTGTGATCGCGAGGCCGCAGGCGAATCGCGTTGACAACAGCGACAGCTTGCTGACGATCCGCGCCAATCGATGATACTTGTCGCCTGAACCCATAGCCGGAGCCGCCATGAATCTGCGTATCGAAGACCGCTCGCGAGTGACGGTTCACGGCCTGTACCGCGTTCAGAACGGGCGTGAGCGTGCCGCGATCATCATCGACCTCTCTTCCAAGGGATGCCGCCTGCTGGAACGCATGTACCAGTTGCCGATCGGCGCCGACATCATGCTGACCATGGGGCATATCTCAGCATTTCCGGCGCGCATCTGCTGGAACGAGGGATCGTTCTATGGCGTGGAGTTCAAGCGTCCATTGCACCGCGTGGTGCTGGACCATCTCTATCGCGGCGGCGCGCCCATATTGCGCGCGCCGTCCGGTGAGGAATTGCCCGCCAGCGAAGCCTAGAGCGTTTCGAAGATCGCGCCGAAATCCTTGCCGCCCAGCCCGGCCGCATTCGCGGCTTCGTAGATCTCCGCCGCCTTGCTGCCGAGTTCGACCTTGGCACCGCTACGCTCTGCCGCGTCCATCGCCAGCTTGAGGTCCTTGAGCATCAGCGCAACCGCGAAACCACCCGCATAGCCATTGTCGGCGGGGCTGGCGGCGCCCACCCCCGGCGCAGGCGTATAGTCGTTGAGCGACCAGCAATAGCCCGTCGATTTCGAACTGATCTCGTGGAATTTCTCCATCGCCAGCCCGTTGCGCTCGGCCAGCTTGAGCGCTTCGCAAGTGCCGATCATGTGGCAGGCGAGCAGCATGTTGTTGCACATCTTGGCGACTTGGCCCGCGCCGCCCTCGCCCGCGCGGATGACCGCCTTGGCCATCGGGTTCAGCACCGTTTCGGCCCGCTCGAACGCTGTATCGGTGCCGCCCACCATGAAAGTCAGCGTGCCGCCATTGGCCGCCGCTATACCGCCTGAAACCGGTGCATCGACCATGTCGTATCCGGCCTTTTCCGCAGCCTCGATCACCTTGCGCGCGGTCGCGACGTCGATGGTCGAACAATCGATCATCAGCGCGCCTTGCGGAGCATGGCCGATCACCTCGTCAGTATAGACCTTGTCCACGATCTGGCCGTTGGGCAGCATGGACACCACCGCATCGACGCCTTGCACCGCCTCTTTGGCCGAGCTGAAGCCCGTGCATCCAGCTTCGCGGGCCTGCGCGAGCGCGGTTTCGCTAAGGTCGAAGGCGCGTACGTCATGTCCCGCCTTCGCCAGATTCGCGGCCATCCCGCCGCCCATGTTGCCAAGGCCGATGAAGGCGATCCTCATGCTTTTAGTCCTCTCGATATCGTGATTTGCGGAACGTCTCAGCGTCCCTTCCACTGGCCTTCGCGCTTTTCGACAAAGGCGGACATGCCTTCGGCCTTGTCCTCGGTCGCGGTCAGGATCTGGAACATGCGGCGCTCCGCGAGCAATCCCTGATCAAGCGTGGTCTCGAACGCGATATTGACCATCTCCTTGTTCATCATCGCGGCCATCGGCGGCATCGCGGCAATGGCGGCGGCGGTCGTGAGCGCGTCGTCCAGCAGTTCGGCGGCGGGCACCACGCGTGCGACCAGTCCGGCCCGCTCGGCTTCCCCGGCATCCATCATCCGGCCCGTCAGGCACATTTCCATCGCCTTGGACTTGCCGACCGCGCGGGTCAGCCGCTGCGATCCGCCCATGCCGGGCGCGACGCCCAGCTTGATCTCGGGCTGGCCAAATTTCGCGGTGTCGGACGCGAGGATGAAGTCGGCCATCATCGCCAGCTCGCACCCGCCGCCCAGCGCGAAGCCGTTGACCGCGGCGATCCACGGCTTGCGGGTTTTCTTGACCAGATCCGCCGTCCAGCCAGCGAAGAAATCCTCGAGGTAGAAATCGGCCGCCTGCTTATCGAGCATTTCCTTGATGTCGGCGCCCGCGGCAAAGGCCTTGTCGCCGCTGCCCGTCAACACGAGGCAGCGCTGGCCTCCGTCCTTCTCATAGGCGGCGAAGGCGCGGATCAGCTCGTCCAGCACCTGCGAGTTCAGCGCATTCAGCGCCTTGGGTCGGTTCAGCGTCACCAAGGTGACGGCATCTTTCTGTTCGACGAGGATCGTTTCATAGCTCATAGCGGTTTCCATTCCTGTTCTGGCGGGAGTGGCGCGAACACCGCATCGACGGCCTTGGGATCGATGTCGGCGACCCTGGCGGGTTTCCACTGGGGGTCGCCCGTCTTGTCGACGATCAGGGCGCGAACGCCTTCGGCAAAATCGGGGAGCATGATGGCACGCCCGGCCGCCCGATATTCCATCGTCATGTTCTCGGCGAAAGTCGATGCCCTCACCCCTTCGCGCAGCTGACGCAGGACGAGCGCGCAGGTCATCGGGCTCTTGCTGCGCAGCGTCTTCAGCTCCTTGGTCGCCCATTCGCCGCCATCGGCCTGAAGCGCATCCATGATCTCGGCCAAGGTATCGCCCTCGAACAGGCGGTTGATCGAGTCCATGTTTCCTTTCAGGCGCGGCTCCGGCGGCTCGACCGACAACTCGTCGAGAATGGCCTCTATCTGGCCGGGATCCTCGCTGATCCGGGCCTTGGCCTCGGCGGTCGCGCTGCTGTCCAGATAATGCGTGCCCAGCCCCGCCCACAGGCATTCCGACCCGTCCAGCCTTGCACCGGTCAGTCCGAGGAACTTGCCCAGCTGACCCGGCAGGCGCGACAAATACCAGCCGCCGCCGACGTCGCAGATCAGCCCGATGCCCGTTTCGGGCATGGCGTACCGGGTGTTTTCGGTGACGACGCGGTAGCGCGCGGGCTGCGATATGCCCACGCCGCCGCCCATGGTGATGCCGTCCATGAAGGCGACCACCGGCTTGGGAAAGGTGAACAGCAGGTGGTTGAGCTGATACTCGGTGTGAAAGAACGCGCGGCCCGATTTCCCGCCGTCTTCCAGCGCCGAATTGCGCAGGAGCGTCACGTCGCCGCCCGCACAGAAACCGCGGCCTTCGGCATGATCGATGACCACGGCCTTCACCTCGGCATCGTCGCGCCATTCCAGCAGCGCAGCGATCATCGCCTCGCACATTTCCATCGTCAGCGAATGAATCGCCTTGGGCCGGTTCAACGAGATGTGACCGATCCGGCTGCCCGGCTTGCCATGGGTATGGATCAGAACCTCGCTCATCGCACCATCTCCCGCCCTATGATCATGCGCATGATCTGGTTCGTGCCTTCGAGGATCGAGTGGACGCGCAGATCGCGCCACAGCTTCTCGACCGGATATTCCTTGAGATAGCCGTAGCCGCCGAACAGCTGCAGCGCCCGGTCGACGACACTGCTGCCGGTTTCGGTCGAGATCATCTTGGCCATGGCGGCAAAACGCGTCTTGTCGGGCGAGCCAGCCGTCACCTTGGCGGCGGCAAGGTAAAGAAGCGCCCGCGCCGCCTCCAGTTCTGCCGCCATTTCGGCCAGCATGAACTGCGTGTTCTGGAAATCCGCGATGGCGCGGCCAAACTGCTCACGGTCTTTCACATAGGCCAGTGCCTCGTCGATGGCGCGCTGCGCGCCGCCCAGCGAACAGGCGCCGATGTTCAACCGCCCGCCATCGAGACCCTGCATCGCGATCGCGAAGCCCTGCCCTTCGGCACCGATGATGTTCTCCTTGGGCACCTTCACCTTGTCGAGGATCAGCGCCGCGGTCGGCTGGGAGTTCCACCCCAGCTTCTTCTCCTGCGCGCCAAAGGACACGCCTTCCATGTCCTTTTCGATCACCATGCAGGAAATGCCCTTGGGCCCGTCCTCGCCGGTGCGGACCATGGTGACGTAGAGCTCGTTCACGCCGCCGCCCGAAATGAACTGCTTCGAACCGCTGACTTCCCAGTGATCGCCCTTGTCGACCGCCTTGGTCTTGAGCGCCGCCGCATCCGATCCCGATCCGGGTTCGGTGAGGCAATAGCTGGCAAGCGTTTCCATCGTGACCAGCGAAGGCAGATATTTCTCCTTCACCGCATCGGCGCCAAAGCAGTCGATCATCCAGCTGGCCATGTTGTGGATCGAGATGAAGGCGCTGGTCGAGGGGCAGCCATAGGCAAGCGCCTCCATGATTAGCGCTGCCTCCAGCCTGCCTAGCCCGATCCCGCCCGATTCCTCGGACACATAGATCGAGCCGAACCCCAACTCGCCCGCCTGCGTCAGCGTGTCGCGAGGCAGGATCTTCTTCTCATCCCATTCGGCGGCATGCGGGGTGATGGCATCAGCGGCGAAGCGCCGCGCCATCTCCTGTATGGCCTGCTGGTCGTCGGTAAGGTCGAACTGGCCTGTCATGGGTCCTCAAATCATCTGTGGGTGGCTCGCCCGATCAGCCGCAGCTGATCCGGTCGATCACCATGTTGTCGTCATAGGAAACCGTCAGGCGGTCGGGGCGATAATCCATCGTCATGGCGCTGCGCGGCGGACCCCAGCGCAATGTCCGCGCACCGGTCGCAGCGAGCAGTTCGGCGCCCAGCTCCGGGGTGGCGACCTGTCCGATACGGTCCTGAACATTATCGGCGTTACACACGCCCGAACCTCCGCGTTCGATCGGCGCGGCATCCGTGGACGGGGTCGTGCATCCCGTCACTGTCAGGGCTGCAACGGCAAGAAGAGAGATATGTCGCATCATCGGTCACCTTTTGCTCAAGTGCATTTGCGGTATTCGATGGCACCGGGCATCGCCTCATCACCCAATTCCTGCCTGACCAGAACCTGCCCGTTACCGCGGGTTTCCAGCTTCATTTCGCGCGTCCATTCCATGCCTTCGCCTTCGAAGGCGAATTCGGCCTGGATCGAACCGGGACTGGCGTTGTCGACGTTTTCCAAAGTGCCGACCGATTCATAGAAGGTCAGCGTCGTCCCGTCGATCTCGAGCAGCCCCTTGGCGGATGCACCGCCTTCGCAATCGGCTGCGTTCATGCCCCAGTTGCCGCGCAGGTTCGTGGGGATCGTGTCCGCCTCAACCTCCGCGGGTGCCTGAGGCGGAACCTCTTGCGCGGCGCCAGCCGTATCTTCCGGCGATTCCGACGGCGAAGGTCCACAGGATGTCAGCACCGCCGTCGCGCCGAGCGCCAGCGGAAAAGCCAGATCCCTGAATGATATCGAACGAGCCATTGCGTCTCCTGTGCAATCGAATGGGCATTGTTCCCCATCAACGCGCCAGCGTGCGTCGATGTCCCGCGGCGACAATGCCCGATGCGATTGAATGCCCGCTACGATTACAAAGTCGGTATCACGAACGCATTGGCCCCGTCGCCGACGCCGCCGTCGGGCCAGCGCTGGGTCACGGTCTTGACCTTGGTCCAGAACCGCAGGCCTTCCATGCCGTACTGGTTGGTGTCGCCGAACGCGCTGCGCTTCCACCCGCCAAAGCTGTGATAGCTGACAGGCACCGGGATCGGCACGTTGATGCCGACCATGCCGACATTCACCCGCGCCGCGAATTCGCGTGCCGCGTGGCCATTGCGGGTGAAGATCGCGACGCCATTGCCGTACTGGTGCTTCGACGGCAGCGCGACCGCTTCCTCGAAATCCTTGGCGCGCACCATCTGCAGCACGGGGCCGAAGATCTCTTCCTTGTAGCTTTCCATGTCGGGCGTCACGCGGTCGAGCAGCGTGGGCCCCATGAAGAAGCCCTTCTCGTGCCCCTGCAGCGTAAAGCCGCGCCCGTCGACGACCAGCTCGGAGCCTTCGTCGATGGCGGTCTGGATCCATTTCTCGATCCGCGCCTTGTGCTCAGGCGTGACGACGGGGCCGTAATGCGCATCCGGATCGTTCGAAACCCCGACACGAAGCGCATCGATCGCGGGCAAGAGCTTGTCGCGCAGGCGGTCTGCGGTCTCTTCGCCGACCGGCACCACGACGGGGAGCGCCATGCAGCGTTCGCCAGCCGATCCGAAAGCCGCGCCGGTAAGGTCGTTCACCACCTGGTCGAGGTCGGCGTCGGGCATCACGATGCCGTGGTTCTTGGCCCCGCCCATCGCCTGCACGCGCTTTCCGGCAGCGACGCCGCGGTTATATACGTAATGCGCGATGTCGGACGAACCGACGAAGCTGACCGCCGCGATGTCGGGATGGTCGAGGATCGCATCGACCATCACCTTGTCGCCGTGCACGACCTGCAGCAGGCCTTCGGGCGCGCCCGCTTCGACAAAGAGTTCAGCCAGACGGACCGGTACGGACGGATCGCGTTCGCTGGGCTTGAGGATAAACGCATTGCCCGCTGCGATCGCCATGCCAAACATCCACATCGGGATCATGGCCGGGAAGTTGAACGGGGTGATGCCCGCGCCGATGCCCAGCGGCTGACGCATCGAATAGACATCGATGCCGGTGCCCGCGCCGACCGTGTATTCGCCCTTGAGCACCTGCGGAATGCCACAGGCGAACTCGATCACTTCAAGCCCGCGCTGCACATCGCCCTTGGCATCGTCGACGACCTTGCCATGCTCGCTCGAAAGCAGCTCGGCCAGCTCCTGCATGTTCTGCTCGATCAGTTCCTTGAAGCGGAACATGACCCGTGCGCGGCGCTGCGGATTGGTCGCGGCCCATTCGGGCTGAACCTTTTTCGCGATCTCGACCGCCTTGTCCAGCAGGGCTGCATCGCCAAGCGGAACCTCCGCCTGCACTTCGCCGGTCGAGGGGTTCCAGACCTGGTGCTTGCGGCCCGTGGCCGCGCCCGCTCCGCCCGCGATGAAATGGTCTATCGTGCGCATGACCTGTCACTCTCCGTAGTTTTCCGGCGCAAAACACTGGCGCCTTTGTATTGCCAAGCACCATCGCAGGGCGCACAGTTGCAAGCAACGATCAATTTTACGGCTTGGCGCTGCAAAAATGCAGGATATAGACTGGAGCGACTTTCAGGTGTTTCTGGCACTGGCCCATTCGGGCCGGACGGTCGACGCCGCCAATCTGCTGGGGGTCGATGCCACCACGGTCAGCCGCCGGCTGAAACGGCTCGAAACGGCGCTGGGCGCCGCCCTGTTCGAACGCGGGCGCGAAGGGCATCAGCTGACCGAGGCGGGCGAAGATCTGTTCGAACAGGTCTCGACCATGGCCCGCGCCGCCGCGCGCATCCGCGACGGCGCCGATCCCGCAGGAGGGCTGGCCGGGACCTTGCGCATCAGCGTGTCCGAGGGTTTCGGCACATGGTTCCTGTCGCGCCATATTCCCAAGCTGGCCGCGGCCCATCCCGCGCTGACCATCGACCTTGTCGCCAGCAGCGGGTTCCTGAACCCATCGCGGCGGGAAGCGGATATTGCGGTGATGCTGTCGCGGCCGCGATCGGGTCAGCTGATCGCACGAAAGCTGTCGGATTACTCGCTCGGGCTCTATGCGACGCAGGGGTATATCGAAAAGTCGGGCATGCCTGAAAAGGCAGAAGACCTGACCCGCGGGCACCGGCTGATCGGCTATGTCCCGGAACTAGTCTACGCGCCGGAACTCGTCTATCTGGACGAGATCCATCCCGGACTGCGCGCCAGCCTGCGATCATCCAGCATCAATGCGCAGCACCGCCTGATCGCGCAGGGCGCGGGGCTTGGCGTGCTGCCGCGCTTTATCGCCGGGGCCGATACGGCACTGGTGCCGATCCTGCCCGACCGCACGATCCTGCGCAGCTTCTGGCTGGTCACCCATGCCGACACCAGCTCGCTTGCCCGCGTGCGTGCCGGAAAGGAATGGCTGATGGATACGGTGGCAGAGCACCGGTCGGTATTGCTGCCGCGATAAAGGCGAAGCAGGGCCTTCTCGGCCCTGCCCGCGTTCGATCAGATATGCAGCGCGCGTCCATATGCTGCGAGCACGCTTTCATGCATGCTCTCGCTGATGGTCGGGTGCGGGAAGATCGTGTTCATCAACTCCGCTTCGGTCGTCTCCAGGGTCTTGCCCACGACGTAGCCCTGGATCATCTCGGTCACTTCCGCACCAATCATATGCGCGCCCAGCAGCTCGCCGGTCTTGGCATCGAATACCGTCTTGGTGAAACCCTCGGCCTCGCCCAGCGCGATTGCCTTGCCGTTGCCGATGAAGGGGAAGGTGCCGGTCTTCACCTCATAGCCCGCTTCCTTCGCCTTGAGCTCGGTCATGCCGACGCTGGCGATCTGCGGGTGGCAATAGGTGCAGCCCGGAATGTTGCGGCGATCCATGGCATGCGGATGCACGTCCTTGTTGCCCAGTTCCTTCGCAATCGATTCCGCCGCGGTAACGCCTTCGTGGCTTGCCTTGTGCGCCAGCCACGGGCCGGGCGTGCAATCGCCGATGGCCCACACGCCCTTCACATTGGTGCGGCCGTAATCGTCGATCTGGATAAAGCCGCGGTCGGCGGTGATACCCAGCTTCTCCAGCCCGATCTCCTCGGTATTGGGAACGATGCCGATGGCGACGATCGCATGGCTGAATTCGGTTTCCTCGGCCTTGCCGGCCTTGTCGGTGATCTTCGCCTTGACCGACTTCGCGGTCTTTCCGGTAACCTCGACCTTGGCGCCGGTCTTGATCGTCATGCCCTGCTTGGTCAGCGCCTTTTCCAGAAAGGCCGAGACGTCCTTGTCTTCCACCGGCACGATGCGGTCCATCATCTCGACGACCGTGACGTCGACACCCATGTCATTGTAAAAGCTGGCGAATTCGATCCCGATCGCGCCCGATCCGATGACCAGCAACTTGCTGGGCATTTCCTTGGGCGTCATCGCGTGGCGATAGGTCCAGATGCGGTCGCCATCGGCCGGATTGCCGGGCAGGTCGCGCGCCCGCGCGCCGGTCGCGACGATGACATGCTTGGCGGTCAGTTCCTCGGTGCCCTTTTCGCCCTTCACCTCGACCTTGCCCGCAGCGACAAGCTTGCCGCTGCCCATGTGGACCGTGATCTTGTTCTTCTTCATCAGCCCGGTCACGCCCTTGTTGAGCTGCGCGGCAACCCCGCGAGAGCGCTTGACCACCGCGTCCAGATCGGCCTCGATCTCCTTGGCGGCAAGGCCATAGTCCTTGGCATGCTGCATGTAATGGAAGATCTCGGCCGAACGCAGCAGCGCCTTGGTCGGGATGCAGCCCCAGTTAAGGCAGATCCCGCCCAGCAGCTCGCGCTCCACGATGGCGGTCTTGAGGCCAAGCTGCGCGCAGCGGATCGCCGAAACATAGCCCCCCGGACCCGAACCGAGCACGATTACGTCATAGCTGTCTGCCACTTTGCAGTCTCCTAACCCTGTATCGGGCGCGGCCGCCCGTTGTCATCTATCGCCACGAAGGTGAAATCCGCCTCGGTCACCTTCACCGCATGTTCCTCGAAGCGATGGCGGCGCCATGCCTCGACATTGATCGTCATCGAACTGCGTCCGACGCGCGTGATCTCGCCATATACCGACACTTCGTCGCCCACGGACACTGGTGCATGGAATAGCATCTTGTCCATCGCGACGGTCACCGCGCGGCCCTTGCCGTGGCGCGAAGCGATCAGCCCCGCCGCATTGTCCATGACGCTGACCAGCCAGCCACCGAAGATGTCGCCATAGACATTGGTGTCGGCGGGCATTGCGACCACGCGGATCGCCGGTTCGCCTTCGGGGGGATTACCGTCTTCGGCGGTCATGCGGGCGCGACCATCAAGCCAGCATGCCCAGCGGGTTTTCGACCAGCTCCTTGAAAGCGGCCATCAGGCGGGCGCCGTCGGCCCCGTCGATCGCGCGGTGATCAAAGCTTCCCGTCGCGCTCATCATCATGGCGGGGGCGATTTCGCCGTTTTCGTCCACGATGGCGCGTTTTTCGCCCGCGCCGATGGCAAGGATCATGCCCTGCGGCGGATTGATCACGGCCTCGAACTGCTTTATGCCCATCATGCCCATGTTGGACAGGCTGGCGGTGCCGCCCTGGTATTCCTCGGGCTGCAGCTTGCCCTCGCGGGCACGGCCGGCAAGGTCCTTCATCGCCTTGGCGATCGAGCTGACCGAACGGCCATCGGCATCGGAAATGATCGGCGTGATCAGACCGGCCGGAATGGACACGGCGACCGAAACATCGGCCCGCTCGTACTGGATCAGCTCGCTGCCCGAGAACGCGACATTGCATTCGGGCACCGCGATCAGCGCCTTGCCCAGCGCCTTGACCAGCAGATCGTTGACCGACACCTTCACGCCCTGGCTTTCCAGCGCCTTGTTGATCTCGCCGCGAAGCGCCAGCAGCTTGTCGAGCCGGACATCGACGGTCAGGTAGATGTGCGGAACCTGCTGTTTGGATTCGGTCAGGCGGCGCGCGATGGTCTTGCGCATGCCCGACAGTTTCGACACCTGATGCGGAATGCGCGCATCGAGAATGGCGCGGGTTTCGTCCGACATCTCGACCGTGGAGGCCGGAGCAGCGGCGGGCGCACCGGCAGCCGGTGCCGCAGCCGGAGCGGATTTCGCCGCGCCTTCCTTTGCGCCCTTAATGTCGGCCTTCACGATCCGCCCGCGCGGTCCGCTGCCCTGCAGTTGGGCAAGGTCGATGTTCTTCTCAGCGGCCAGACGGCGCGCGAGCGGCGATGCGAACACGCGGTCACCCGACGCGGCCGGAGAAGGTGCCGGAGCCGCGGAAGCGGTCGGAGCAGGACTGGACGAAGCAGGACTTGACGAAGCAGAACTGGGCGAAGCAGCGGAAGCGGATTCCGAAGCGGCAGGCGCGGAACTGGGCGCGGGCGCAGCGCTGGCACCGGCTTTCGCGGCTTCCTCCAGATTCTCGCCTTCCTCGGCCAGCACGGCGATGACCGTACCGACCTTCACGTTCTCGGTCCCCTCATCCACCGAGATGGCGGCGATCGTTCCCTCGTCGATGGATTCGAATTCCATCGTCGCCTTGTCGGTCTCGATCTCTGCAATGATGTCGCCGGGTCCGATCTTGTCGCCGGCCTTGACGAGCCACTTGGCCAAGGTGCCCTCTTCCATGGTGGGGGACAGGGCTGGCATCTTGAGAGAGATCGGCATGATCGTCGGCGTTCCTGGCTTTGATTGCTGGCCGTATCCGGGGGATCGGAAGGCCATGGCGGGGAGAATTTCGGAGCATATCTCTAGCCTTAACCGGAATGGGTCAAGGCCGGATTTGCGTCATCCTCTTGCGAAAAGCCGCGACGTGCCGCAGGCTTTGCAGATAGTTCAACTGGCAGGCCGATATTCGCAATGCGCATCTATCTCGTCATCATGGACGAAACCCCGGAGTCCCGCACTGCGCTGCGCTTTGCATCGCGGCGCGCGCTGGATACCGGAGGCGCGGTGCACATCATCGCCGTGGTGCCCAAACAGCAGTTCGTGGCGTTCGGCGGCGTGCAGGCCACGATCGAGGACGAGGCGAAAAGCCGCGCCGAGGTTCTGGTGATGGCCGCGGCGGGTTCCTTGTTCGAGGAATCCGGCAGGATGCCGTCGATCGCGGTCAAGGTCGGCGATGCGACCCGCGTGGTGCAGGATTATCTGGCCGAGCATCCCGGTATCGCCGCACTGGTGCTGGGCGCGGCGGCCGAGGGTGCGCCCGGCCCGTTGATCGCCCACTTCGCAGGCCAACGCGCCGGACAGCTGCCCTGCCCGCTTATGATCGTACCGGGCGCGCTGACCGACGAGGAGGTCGACGCGCTCAGCTAGGTGCTGAATTCAGCTTTATGCGTGGACCTTGCCGGTCGCAGTGCCCCGCGCCGGGTAGTCGTTCTTCTTCACGAAATCGATGCCCTTGAGCAGTTCGTCCAGCGGAGGCCGCGTGAAAGGCGCGCTCTGCACCTGCGCAAAGAATAGCGTGCCGTCGGGCCGGATCAGGAACAGGCCGGGTTCCGAAAACATGTCGGGTTCGTCCGACCCTTCGCGCTTCTCGGACAGATAGAGGCCCCATTCGCGCGCCTGCTCTGCCGACAGATCATAGGCAAGCGGCAGGTCGCCCGTATCCCATTCGCGGTCGACGACCATCGCCCGCTCCTCGCTATCCATCGAGATGGCGAAGATCGAAATTCCGCGGCTGGTGAAATCGTCGAGCTGGTCGGCGATCTGCTCCAAATAGGATTTGCAGATCGGGCAGTGCTTGCCGCGATAGAACACCAGCATCGTCATGTAGTCGGGCGACTGATGCGCCAGCTTGAACCGCGCATCAATCGTCAGCGGCAGGTCGAGTTCGGGAACCTTCGAATTCGGGGTCAGCATAAGAATCTCCTTTCCATCCGAACGGACGGGCGGGAGGATCGTTTCAGCAAACCCTCACTTCTTGCGGCCCTGATGCCGTATGTTCCCCGGTCGGCCGCGCTTTCCAACGACATGCTTGCCCGCCTTGTCGTGGCGGATCTGCGGCTTCGCCTTGCGGCGCGGCGCGGGCCGGTTGCCGCGCGGTTCGATGCTGCCGGCGAATTCGGGCGGTTCGAATTTCAGCGCGCCGGACAGGGGATTGGCCTCTGCCAGCCGCAATGTCAGGCGGTCGCCCGCGCGGAAAGTGGTGCCGCTTTCCTGCCCGACCAGCACCTGCGCCTTGTCGTCATAGTTGAAACGCTCATCCCCCAGCACCGATACGGGCACCAGACCGTCACCGCCGAGACCCAGAATGGTCGCGAAAAGACCGAATTTCTGCACGCCGGTGACACGAGTTTCAAAGGTTTCGCCCACGCGGCCCGATAACCATGCCGCGACATAGCGGTCGATGGTATCGCGCTCCGCCTCCATCGCGCGGCGTTCGGCGCGGCTGATGGCTTCGGTCACGCGGTCCAGCGATTCGCGGTCTCGGTCCGACAGGCCGCTGCCATCGGGGATGGCGTTCGATTGCGGTTTGGGCTGCTCCAGCCGATAGGCATCGACCAGTGCGCGGTGGACCAGCAGATCGGCATAGCGGCGAATGGGCGAGGTGAAATGCGCATAGCTGCCCAGCGACAGGCCAAAGTGCCCTGCGTTGCGCGGCCCGTAATAGGCCTGCATCTGCGTACGCAGCACCTGCTCCATGATCAGTTCCTTCTCTGCCACGTCGGCCACATCCTTGATGAGGCGATTGAACAGCGAAGGGGTGATCACCTGACCCAGCGACAGGCTGCGATCCATGGTCTTGAGGTAGTCGCGCAGCGAGACCAGCTTCTCCCGGCTCGGCGTTTCGTGGACGCGATAGACGACGGGCGCGGCCTTGGCCTCCAGCGCCTTGGCGGCGGCGACATTGGCGGCGATCATGAAATCCTCGACCACGCGGTGCGCGTCGAGCCGTTCGCGCACGACGATGGCGTCGATGCGCCCCTTCTCGTCCAGCACGACGCGGCGTTCGGGCAGGTCGAGGTCGAGCGGCTCGCGGTCGTCACGCGCAGAGGCCAGCCGTTTCCAGCAGCCCCATAGGTTCTTCAGATGCTCGGGCGCGTCGCCGTCGTCGATCCGCTCCTGCGCGTCTTCATAGGCGATCACCTCGTGGATACGAACGATGGCGCGGGTGAACCGGAAGTTCCTCACGCGCCCGTCGGCGTCGATGGTGAGGTGGCAGGCCATCGCAGCGCGATCCTCACCCTCGCCCAGCGAGCAGACGTCGGCGGACAGCACTTCGGGCAGCATGGGGACGACGCGGTCGGGGAAATAGACCGAATTGCCCCGCTTGCGCGCCTCGCGGTCGATCTTCATGCCGGGGCGGACGTAAAAGCTGACATCGGCAATCGCGACCAGCGCCTTCCACCCGCCTTCATTGTCGGGATTGTCGTCGGGCTCGGCCCAGATCGCATCGTCATGGTCGCGCGCATCGGCGGGATCGATGGCGACGATGGGCAGGCCGGTCAGATCCTCGCGCTCGTCCCTGGACAGCGGCAGCCGGGCCGAGGTCTCTGCCTCGTCCAGCACCTCGTTCGTGAAGACATGCGGGATCTCGTATTTATGGATCGCGATCAGGCTGAAGCTCTTGGGTGCGAGCGGGTCGCCCAGCACCTCGGTCACCTTCACGCCCGAACGGGGCGATTTGCCCGCCGGTTCGGCCAGCACAAGTTGCCCTTCCTCGGCCCCGCCCAGATCGGCGATGGGCATCGAATTGCGCACGGATTTCTCGACCGGCGCCAGCCAGCCCTTGCCGCTGCCGTCGATCTCGACAACGCCCATCAGCGCCTCGGCCCGGTCGGGCAGCTTGCGCATGACATGGGCGATCCAGCCCTTTCCGGCCTCTTCCGTCCGGGCCAGGATGCGGTCGCCCTTGCGCAGGGCGGGATAGGCGCGCTTCGCCTTGCCCTTGGGTTCGACCACGCGCAGCCGCGGCGGGGCCTGCCCGCTGTCGGGATCCCATGTCTCGGGAACGGCGACAGCCTCGCCCTCTTCGATCTCGACCACGCGCAGCACGGTGACCTTGGGCACGCCGCCCATGCGGTGATACGCGGTGCGCTTGCCGTCGATCAGCCCGTCTTCGGCCATGTCCTTCAGCAAGGCCTTGAGCGCAATCTTCTCCTGACCCTTCAGCTTGAAGTGACGCGCGATCTCACGCTTGCCGACGGGGGTGTCAGAGCCGTTGATAAGCTCCATGACCTGCTCCTTGCTGGGCAGGCCTTCGAATTTCTTGTGATGTGCCATTGGACCCTATGTGGCCCTGCCCGGCCCGCTTGCCAAGCGGTGCCTATTCCGCAGCGGCAAGCGGATAGAACGCGCCGCCCGGCACGGCTGCCGCGACGGGGCTTTCCGCGCCGCTGGCCGCGATGGCCGAGACGCCCACGATCCAGTCGTCGCCGCGCAGGTTCAGCGTGCTGCTGGTCGTCCCTGCAGGCACTTCGCGCACACGTTCCCAAGCCGCGTCGTCGGTGCGGCGGCGCCACAGCGCATATCCGGCTGCCCCCTCAGAGGGTTGCCATTCGACCAGCGTGTCGGTCCGCACGGCGGCATCCGCCGTCACGCGCGGCGGCATCGGCGTGCGCGCTAGCTTTGCCAGCGCCAGCGTGTTGAGCCTTGTCACCCGCGCCAGATAGGGAAAATCCATCTCGTCGGGCACGTCGCCATAGAACACGCCTTCCTCGGTCCGGACGTTCTGGTGCTGGTGTTCGTAATCCTCGACCGCCACGGACAGGCGGACCGCGGGAAAGCCCTTTTCGAGCATCGGCAAATGATCGCCGCCGCGCCCCATGCGATCGGCGCGCCAGACCTGCCGCACCGTCAGAGCGTCGTCGCCGTCATTCTCGGACAGATCGGCCAGCCAACGCGAGAGATTGCGCGAAGGCGCGTCATTCTCGCCACCATTGCGGCGCATGTCGCTGCGCTGCTCGTCGCCCGCATCGGCGCGAACGGCTTCGGAAAAGACCCGCACATGGCCGTCGTCGGTGAAACCGTCCGACCCGTGGCTGCCGCCCACGATGTCGTTGTTAAGCACCGCCTTGACCGTCCAGCCCTGCTCCTCGGCATAGTCGGCCAGCAGCTTGCCGCCATACAGGCCCTGTTCCTCGCCCGAGAGCACGGCATAGACGATGGTGGTCGGAAACTTGAAGCGCGAGAGGTTGCGCGCCGCCTCGAATATCAGGACCGTGCCGGACCCGTCATCGTTCGCGCCGGGGGCATCGGTCGTCGCATCGGTCGGATCGGATGCCATGGAATCGATATGGGCCGATACGATCACGACCTCGTTCGGGCGCTCGGTGCCGGGCTGGATGGCCAGCACGTTGACCAGCCGGGTCGGCTCGGCAATGCGGCGGCCCTGCACCATGCGTTCGGGCAGCGCGATCTGCAGACACCCGCCGCATTCCTCAGATATCCGCCGAAACTCCGCCTCGGCCCAGCGGCGCGCGGCACCGATCCCGCGCGTCGGATGATCCTGCACCGACAGCGTGTTGCGCGTGCCGAAACCCACCAGCGTGTCGATATCGGCGCGAAGCCGGTCCTCGGAAATCCGGATGTCGGATTCGCTCTGGGCAAAGGCGGAGGGCGGCAGGGACGTGGCGCAGGCCAGCGCGGCGAGCGCAGCGACAGTAGAGCGGATTTTCATGACCCGCACTGTGCGTCGCGCTCCCGCGCTTGGCAAGGGCCCTGCCTAGTAAGCGCGTGCGATATAGATATATTCCACCGCTTCCTTGCCGGTGAAGATGCAGGGATCCTCGGGCTTGTCGCTGTCCGACGGGATATTCCGCAAGGTCAGCTTCAGGCTCTTGAGCTGTTCCACCACCGTGTCGAGTTCGGCACCGGTCGGGCGGGACCATGCCGCGCGGACCCAGCCGGGTTTCACAGCACCTTCCGCGAAATATTCGGCAACCGCGTCCATGTCCGAAATGTCGGTGCGGATCGCCTCGTCGCGGCGGGTCTGCGCCTCGGTGAACAGGTTTTCCTGGATCTGTTCCAGAATACCGGCCGCGTTGAAGAGAAAATCGTCGCGCGCTTCGCCGTTGATGTCCGCCTTGCCGTCCTCGCGCCAGAGCCGGTCGCGGCGCAGCACCGACACCTGCTCGCTCGCCATGTCGCGCGGGCCGACCTCCAGGATGATGGGCGCGCCCTTGCGGACCCAGTCCCACCGCTTTTGCGCGGCCTTGCCCGGGCGCTGATCCAGCAGCACGCGCACGGGTTCGCGGAACGCGTCCTGCGCGGTCAGGGTCTTACGAACTTCTTCGCAATAGGACAGGATGTCGCTGTCGCCATCCTTGCCGCGCAGCATGGGCAGGATGATGATCTGGTGCGGCGCGATGCGCGGGGGGACGCGCAGCCCGTCATCATCGCCATGGGTCATGATGACGCCGCCGATCAGCCGCGTGGATACGCCCCAGCTGGTCGTGTGGCACAATTGCTCGGCGCCCTGATCGTCCTGGAACTTGATGTCCGCCGCCTGCGAGAAGGTCGTGCCCAGATAATGCGAGGTGCCGGCCTGCAGCGCCTTGCCGTCCTGCATCATCGCCTCGATCGAGAAGGTCGCGTCGGCGCCCGGAAAACGCTCGTTCTCAGGCTTTTCGCCTGCGACGACGGGCATCGCCAGCACATCCTCGGCAAAGCTGCGATAGACTTCGAGCATCAGCAGCGTCTCGTCCATCGCGTCTTCGCGCGTGGCATGGGCGGTGTGGCCTTCCTGCCAGAGAAATTCGCTGGTGCGCAGGAACATTCGGGTGCGCATTTCCCAGCGCACGACATTGGCCCACTGGTTCAGCTTGAGCGGAAGGTCGCGCCAGCTCTGGATCCAGCGGCCCATGGCCTGACCGATCACCGTCTCGGACGTAGGGCGGACCACCAACGGCTCTTCCAGCTTTGCGTCGGGATCGACGACCAGCGAGCCATCCTCGGCCTTGAGCCGGTGATGGGTGACGACCGCCATCTCCTTGGCGAAGCCCTCGACGTGTTCGGCTTCCTTGGCGAAATAGGACAGCGGGATGAACAGCGGGAAATAGCAATTGTCGTGGCCGGTTTCCTTGATCCGGTCGTCCAGCAGGCGCTGAATACGCTCCCAGATGCCCCAGCCCCATGGCTTGATGATCATGCAGCCGCGCACGCCCGATTCCTCGGCCATGTCGGCCTGGCTGACCACGGCCTGATACCATGCGGCGAAATCGTCCTTGCGCGAGATGTCGAGCGCGTGGCGGATGGTGGCCTGCTGGGGATGGTTCTGATGGTTCGAGGGCGCGGTCACTAAGCGGCAAACCTTGATAAAGAACGGCCCGGCGCCACGGGCGAAACATCGGCGCGTCGAGTCAGCACGAAAAAGGGGGCTCGAACCGGCCCCCTTATTGACGCAAGAACGCATTGCCAAGAGGCAGTGCGCCAACACGTTCGATTGCGACCCCGTAAGACCGCGCCCATTCGATTGCGCGTCCGGCCGTGACGATCACGACCGGCGCGCATTCGATCAGTTGCTCAGCTTGTCGATCTGTTCCTTCATCGCGGCCATCTGCTTGCGAAGCTCGTCCAGATCGTCGCTGGACTGGGCCGAGGGCTTTGCGTCCTCTTCCTTGGCTTCACCCTCTTCGGGCGCGCCCTTGACCATGCCGGGCATGAAGGCATCGGTCGCCGCCTTGAACATCGCCATGTTCTGCTGCGCAAGCTTGGCGAGCGGATTGCTGCCCATCGAATCCTCGAACGCCTTGCGCATCTTCAGCTGGTTTTCCCGGAACTGCGCCATCGACATTTCAAGGTAATGCGGCACCATCGCCTGCATCGAATTGCCGTACATGCCGATCAGATCGCGCAGGAAAGCCACGGGCAGCATCTGCGAGCCGGCCGCTTCCTCATCCATGATGATCTGGGTCAGGATCTGGTGGGTAATATCCGCGCCGCTCTTGGCGTCGATCACCTGAAACTCAACCCCCTCGCGCGTCATTTCGGCAAGATGGTCGAGGGTAATATAGCTGGACGAATCGGTGTTGTACAAACGCCGGTTCGCGTATTTCTTGATGATGATCACATCATCCGATTTTTCTTTATCCGCCACATATCCCCCAGGATTGAATTGCGCCCCATTTCAGAAATGGCGGATGCAACCCGGGCATTTCCAGCAATGCTGCGCAAGTTTGCTGCAAATGCTAATAGCACGGCCGGGCCCGATGCTGCAAGCTATCCCCGCCGCAAGCGCGGTCCGGTGGCCGTCAGCAATTCATACTGCGACAATCCAGAGGCTTGCGCCGCATCGGCCAGCGAATATTCGGCGCGAAGCCAGTCACCTTCCTGCAAATGCGGCGCTGCGGTGATGTCGACCGCGGTCAGATCCATCGACACGCGGCCCAGCACGGGAAGGACCGCCCCGTCTTGCGCCGTGAACGCGCCAAGGCCCGACCAGCAACGCAGATAGCCGTCCGCATAGCCGAGCGAAAGTATGGCCACACGCATGTCATGCGCGGCGGTAAAGGTCGCGCCATAGCCGATGGTCTCGCCCGCGGGCACGCGGCGGATCTGCACGATGGCCGCTTCCGGCGTGACGACCTGCTGCACCGCTTCCGCAAGTTCGCTGCGCGGAATGCCGCCGTAAAGCGCAAGGCCGGGACGCGTGAGATCGAAGTGGTATTTATCGCCCAGCGCGATGCCCGCGCTGTTGGCAAGGCTGGCGCTGCGATGACGCACATGCGGCAGGACATCGGCAAAGGCCTGCCATTGCTGCGCGTTGAGCGGCGCATCCTCGTCCGCGCAGGCAAGATGCGACATCAGCACTTCTATATCCAGCGCCGCGATGGCGGGATCCGATATGTCCCCGACCCTCAGGCCAAGGCGGTTCATTCCCGTGTCGACCATCAGGTCGCACTTGCCGCCCCCGGCATCCACCCAGCGCCGAGCCTGTTCAATACTGTTGATGACCGGCCGCACGCCGGTTTCCAATCCATAGCGCGCATCGGCATCCGTCATCGGCCCCAGCAGGACCGAGATCGAAACTGCCGGTGCATGAGCCAGAACCGCTGGCACCTCCGACCAATGCGCGACGAAGAAATCGCGGCATCCCGCCTTGATCAGGGCCGGAACCGCACGGTCGACACCAGTACCATAGGCATCGGCCTTGACCGCCGCGCCCGTTCTTGCCCCCTTGGACAGGCGGTCCATCGCCCGCCAGTTCGAACCCAGCGCCTCGGCATCGAAAGCCAGACGCAGCGGCGGCTGAGGCAAGGAGGGATGCGGGAAAGCGCGGGGATCGCCGGAATCAGCCGTCATTCACCGCCGTTCGCACATCGCCGCGGCGCGCGCCAGCCCCGGTTTCATCCAATTCCGCTTCGTGGAAATCTCTTGGCGGGCCGCCCTTCAATCCGATCACCGCAAAGATCAGCCCGATCAGCATGAAGCCCCAAGTGTACCACAGACCTGCATAGGCATCCCCCGTGCGCGCAATGATATAGGCAGCGATCAGCGGCAGGAAACCGCCGAAATAACCGGCCCCGATGTGGTAGGGAATCGACATCGAGCTGTAACGGATGCGCGGCGGAAACATCTCTGCCAGCAAAGCCGCGACCGGCCCGTAGGTCAGCGCCGACATCACCGCCAGAACCGACAGCGCGGCAAGCACGCCGACAATCTGCAACGGGCCCGGATGCTGCGTCGAAAAGTCATAGCCAGCCGCGGACAGCCGTTCCTGCAAGGCTGCCCGCCTGCTGGCCGGATCGACGGCGGGATAATCCGGCACCATCACCGTGCTCGCGCCGACGCCCAACGACAGGACCGGTGCTTCGGACAGCGTATAGGGGACGCCGCTTGTCGTCAGATCCTCGATCAATCGCCCGCAATCGGTTGCCTGCGCATCGGCGAACGGATCGTAATCGCAGTGCGGCCCTGCCACGCTGACCGGATTGGCGTTGGCGGATTGCACCAGGCCGGGATTGGCCATCTGCCCCATGAACCAGAATGTCGGGAAGAGCAGTAGCAGGGTAACGACCTGGCCGATGACGATCGGCTTCTTGCGGCCCACGCGATCGGACCATTTGCCGACCACCACATAGAGCGGCATCGAAATCAGTCCGCCCGCAAACAGCAGCAGTTCGGTCGTCAGCGCGTCGACCCGCATCGGCCCCTTGAGGAACGACAGGCTTGAGAAGAATGCCGTGTACCAGATCGTCGTCAGCGATCCGGTGATTCCGAACAGAGCCACAAGGATCCGCCACTTGTTGCCCGGATAGGTAAAGCTTTCGACGAAAGGGTTCTTCGACGTTTCGCCCGCGGCCTTCATCGCCTTGAACACCGGGCTTTCCGACAATTTGAGCCGCATCCATAGCGATACGGCCAGCAGCACCAGCGACAGCAGGAACGGAAGACGCCAGCCCCATGCCGCGAAATCGTCGGCAGGGATCAGGAACCGGCACGCCAGCACGACCGCGATGGACAGAACGAAGCCGCCCGCGACGCTGGCCTGGATGAAAGACGTGTAGAAACCGCGCTTTTCCGGCGGGGCATGTTCGGCGACATAGATGGCCGCCCCGCCATATTCGCCGCCCAGTGCAAGGCCCTGCAGAATGCGAAGGACGATCACGATGATGGGGGCTGCGATCCCGATCGTAGCCGCGGAGGGGATAAGACCAACCCCCGCCGTGGCGATCCCCATCAGCGTTACGGTGACCAGAAACGTGTATTTGCGGCCCAGCCTGTCGCCCAGAAAGCCGAACAGGATGGCGCCCAGAGGCCGGAAGCCGAAACCGACCGCAAAGCCTGCCCAAACGAGCAGGATCTGAAGCGTTTCATTGTCAGAGGGGAAGAAAGCCGCGCCGATCAGTCCGGCAAGCGTGCCATAGATGAAGAAATCGTACCACTCGAAGATGGTCCCGACAGAGGAGGCTCCGATCACCAGCCGGATGTCCGAACCGCTGAGTTCCTCGTCGAGCCCGGCCGACCCATCCTGCGCCAAGCCTGCTTGCGCCATTCCCGTCTCCCCAACTTGATGCGCAATCCCTAGCCCGCGACAGGCGCGCTTGCCAAGAACCGCCGGTGACGGATCGGTGGAACGCTGCGCTCAGGCCTGCTGCCCGGCGGCAGATCCGCCGGCATTTTCCAAGGCCCTGAGCGCGGCATCCCAAGCCAGCATGATCGCGCCGTGACGAGCGGGATAGGCGCGCGCCGGTTCGATAAGCTCGATCCCCGGCCAGTCGGGCATGCCGCCCTGCCCCGCGAGCCACGCCCTCATATCATCCGCCGTGGCGGCAAGCTGCGCGCCAGCGCGTCCCGACGCGCCTTCGGCGAATAGCGCCGCCGCCGCCTGACCGATCGCGCAGGCCTGCGCCGACACGCCGATGGTCTCGACCCGCCCCGCTCCATTTAGCGCAAGCCCGATTTCCAGTGTGCTTCCGCAACTGGCGGAACGCGCCGAACCGCGAAGGGGCAGCGCGTCGGTCATCGGGTAACGCGCCAGCGACACGGCAGACGCCAGCACCTGCGGCGTATATAGGCGAGCCGCGTTCATGGGCGGCGGGGGCTCGGTGAATGCATCAGATCGCCTCTGCCGAATCCTGGAGATCCTGTTGCCGCGCGGATATCGTCTCGACCAGCGCATTGCTGGCCGAATTCACGAAGGGATAGCTGCGCGCCAGCTTGATCCAGTCGGGCCTGCCTTCCGCGCCCCACGCCATGTCGTAGCCCAGCGCCAGGATCGAGAAGGACAGCACCACAAGGATCGCCCCCTTCACGATGCCGAAACCCATCCCCAGCACGCGGTCGATGGGCCCCAGCACCGAATTGCGCGACTTGCCCCCTGCCCAGCGCGCGACGAGCTTCATCACGCCATAGGGCACGAGGAGCAAGAGGACGAACGCGAGCAGGCCGGCGTTGGTCTGGTTGTCCTTGAAAAAACCGACCAGGATTTCGGTCAGCGGCGCGTGGAAGAAATAGATCGCCGCGATCGCCGCGATCCATGCGCCCAGCGACAGCACCTCGTGCACGAAACCACGCAGCAGTCCGCCGACCGCCGCGAGGCCCACGATCACCAGCACGGCCAGATCGAAACCGGCGAAGTTCATTCCGGAAATGTCCATGAAATCAGTCTGCGCCCACCACCCTGTCGACGAGGCCTATCAAGAGGTCGAGCGCGTCATATCGCACACCCCCTTGTTCCGAGCTTAACGACGCCGAACTTAGAGAGGGTCCGAAAGCCTTGTCAAAGCCCAGTTTCGCCGACTCCCTCAGGCGTAGGGGTGCGTGGGCGACCGAACGGATCTCTCCCGACAGCGAGACTTCGCCGAACCACACCGATTGTTTGGGCAGCGGCTTGTCCGCCAGCGCCGAAACGAGCGCCGCCGCCACCGCAAGATCCGCTGCCGGGTCGGACAGGCGATAGCCGCCCGCGACGTTCAGATAGACCTCGGCCGAGGAGAAATTCAGCCCGCAGCGCGATTCCAGCACCGCCAGCAACATGGCCAGCCTGCCCGAATCCCACCCGACCACCGCCCTTCGCGGCGTCGCGCCCGACTGGAGGCGCACGATCAGCGCCTGTATCTCAACCAGCACGGGCCGCGTACCCTCCAGCGCCGGGAAGACGGCACTTCCGGCGACGGGCTCGTCCCGGCTTGATAGGAACAGGGTGGACGGGTTCGATACCTCGGTCAGGCCGACACCTTCCATAGCGAAGACCCCGATCTCGTCCACCGCGCCGAAACGGTTCTTCAGCGCGCGCAGCACGCGGTACTGGTGCGACCGCTCGCCCTCAAAGCTCATCACCACATCGACCATGTGTTCAAGGACGCGCGGGCCGGCAATCGTCCCGTCCTTGGTGACATGGCCGACCATGACCAGCACGCATCCCGATTCCTTGGCATAGCGGATCAGTTCCAGCGCGCAGCCGCGAACCTGGCTGACCGTGCCGGGCGCGCCTTCGATCTGGTCGGAATGCATGGTCTGGATCGAATCGATGATCAGCAGCGAGGGCGGCTCCATCGATCCCAGCGTCGTCAATATGTCGCGCACCGAGGTGGCGCTGGCCAGCCGGATCGGGGCGTCGGCAAGACCAAGCCGTCCTGCGCGCAGGCGAACTTGCCCCGCCGCTTCCTCGCCGCTGATATAGACCGCGTCCTTCCCGGCGCGTGCCACGCTGGCGCTGGCCTGCAGCAGCAGGGTGGACTTGCCGATGCCGGGATCACCGCCCATCAGGATCGCGCTACCGGGCACCATGCCGCCGCCCAGCGCGCGGTCGAATTCGGCCATACCGGTAGGCTGGCGCACCGGCAGCGGCGTATCGGCATCGAGCGCGGTGAAGGCGATCGGCCTGCCCCCGCCCGACAGATCGTGCTTGGCCGCGAAGACGGTGGCGGGCGCTTCCTCCACCAGCGTGTTCCATTCGGCGCAATCGGCGCACTGTCCCTGCCAGCGGGGCGCGACGCTGCCGCACGCTTGGCACACGAATCTGCGTTTGGGTTTCGCCATGGCCTCGCTTATCGGGAACGGATGGGGAACGCAATCGGCGAAAATTGCGCATTCCCCGTTCAATTCACTTGGCTTTCGCACCGCTCTGCTGCCACAGTCGGGCGATGCGGGAGAAAGAATTGAGGATCGCGCTGGTCTGCTATGGCGGGGTAAGCCTGGCGGTCTATATGCACGGTGTCACCAAGGAAATCTGGCACTTCGCCCGCGCCAGCCACGATGCGCGCAGCGACGAGCCTTCGGTCAATCCGGTGCAGCAGGCCTATCGCAAGCTGCTGGATGCCATCGCCGAACAGGGCGAAACGCGGCTGCGGGTCATTCCGGACATTCTGACGGGCGCCAGCGCGGGGGGCATGAATGCCATCTTCCTAGCCGAAGGTCTGCTGACGGGCCGCTCGCTCGATCCGCTGACGCGCCTCTGGCTCGAAAGGGCGGACAGCGACGTGCTGGTCGCGCCCGAGGCGCGGCCCGGCAACCGTTTTTCCAAGCTCTGGGCGCAGCCGCTGGTCGAATATGCGCTGCGGCGGCCCGGTAATGCCGTCTCGCGCACGGTCGCGCCCGAAACGCGCGAGGAAGTGCGGGGCAAGCTGTCGCGGCTCATCCGGTCGCGCTGGTTCGCGCCGCCGTTTTCGGGGATCGGTCTTGCCCGCCTGATCGACGACGCGCTGATCGCCATGGCCGAGCAAGGCGATGGGCCGTCGCTGATCCCGTCCGGCCACCCGATCGACCTGTTCGTGACAGCCACCGACTTTCGCGGCAGCCGCGTGCCCTTGCGGCTCCATTCGCCCGCATTGGCGAGCGAAACCGAACACCGGTTGCCGATCTCCTTCCGCGCGCATGGCGGCGATGCGACCATGGCGCCGCGCACCGATCTGGTATTCGCCGCGCGCGCGACCAGCAGCTTTCCCGGCGCCTTCCCGCCCCTGACGATTGCCGAGATCGAGAGGCTGGCGGCAGAACGGGGCATGGGCTGGGCGAGCCGCGACGCGTTTCTATCGCGGATTATGCCGCATCATGCGCATGCGGATGATCTGGAGCAGGTCGCGCTGATCGACGGTGCCGTGCTGGTCGGTGCGCCCTTTGCCGAGGCGATCGCCGCCTTGGACGGACGGCCTGCCACGCGCGAAGTCGACCGGCGCTTCATCTATATTGATCCGCATCCCGAATTGCGTCTGAACGGCAGGCCGCACAGGGAGGAGCCGAAGGAGATCGGCTTCTTCTCCTCGATCTTCGGCGCATTGTCGGCGATCCCGCGCGAACAGCCGATCCGCGACGACCTTGAGCGCATCGATGCCCACAGCCGGGAAGCCGCCCGCCTGCGCGCCATCGTCGAAGGCTTGCGCCCGGAGGTCGAGGCCACCGTCGACCGCCTGCTGGGCCGCACCCTGTTCCTTGACCGCCCCACCCCCGAACGGCTGGCCAAATGGCGCAAACGCGCACAGCAAGCCGCCGCCGAACGGGCGGGTTTCGCCTTTCACTCCTATGCCCGCAGCAAGTTTGCCGGGATCGTCGAGCATCTTGCCAATTTGATCCACCGCGCGATCCCCGGCGAAAAACCCGCGCGCGAAAGCGTCATCGGCGCGCTGTCCGCCCATTTCCGCCACGAAGGACTGGGCAGCCTGTCGGGCGGCAAGCTTGGCGCAAGCGAAGAGGCGATCCTGTTTTTTCGCACGCATGATCTGGGCTTCCGCATCCGGCGGCTGCGGCTGCTGGCTCGCCGCCTTTCGCCCAACGATGTCGGCGGCGCACTGCCGCCCGCCAAGCGCGAACTGGCCCGCAAGGCCGTGTATGACGCGCTTTCGATCTATACCAGCCTCGACGGCGTCAGCGCGCTTGGCGACGGTTTCGACGCGCTTGCCGTCAATGTGCTGGCCGACCCCGAAGCGGCGGTCGAACGCATCGCCCGGACCCGCGATCTTGCGGCCACCGATACGAAGGTCGATGCATTGCTGGTGGAGGGACTGGGCCAATTGCCGCGCGAACAGCGACGCATTCTGCTGCTCGCCTATCTGGGTTTTCCGTTTTACGATATCGCGACCCTGCCGCTGCTGGGCGCGCGCGGCTTTGACGAGTTCGAACCGATCAAGATCGACCGCATCGCGCCCGAGGACGCATCGGCCATCCGCCCCGGCGGCGCATCGAACTGCCTGCGCGGGATCGAGTTCTATAATTTCGGCGCCTTCTTCAGCCGCGCCTATCGCGAGAACGACTATCTATGGGGCCGCCTGCACGGCGCGGACCGGATGATCGAGATCGTCGCCTCCACCTTGGGTTCGGAGCATTATCTGTCGGACGACACGCTTTCGGCCATCCGATACGAGGTGTTCCTCGCGATCCTGGACGAAGAGCGGGACGCTGGCCTGTGCCGCCCCTCTCTCGTCGATGCGCTGCGCAAGGAAGTGGAGGCCGAACAAGCAGCTAAGGCCAGCGCCTAGCGTTTCGTGAAGTTCGACTTGATCCGCTCGAAAAAGCCCATCGCGTCGGGGCACTGCGCCTTGGTCTCGCTCTGCTGGAATTCGCGAAGCAGTTCCTTTTGCTTTGACGAAAGCTTGCGCGGTGTTTCGACCTGGATGTCGACCACCAGATCGCCGCGGCCGCGGCCCTGCAGGACCGGCATGCCCTCACCCCGCTTGCGCAATTGTTCGCCCGACTGGACGCCGGCGGGAATGTTCACCGTGATCCATTCGCCGTCCAGACCCGGCAGGCTGACCGTGCCGCCCAGCGCCGCCTTGGTAAAGGTGATCGGAACCTTGGTAAACAGGTTGGTGCCGTCCCGCTCGAACACCTCGTGCCGGCGGACATGCATGAAGATATAGAGATCGCCCGACGGCGCGCCTTGCGGCCCCGCCTCGCCCTTGCCGGACAGGCGGATGCGCGTGCCGGTTTCGACGCCGGGGGGGATCGTGATGTCGAGGTTCTGGACCTTGTCGACGCGGCCTTCGCCGCGGCAGGCCTTGCACGGGGTTTCGATGACTTCGCCCCGCCCATGACAGGTCGGACAGGCGCGTTCGACAACGAAAAAGCCCTGCTGTGCGCGGACCTTGCCGAAACCGCCGCACGTCTCGCACCCGCGCTTGCCGGTGCCGGGTTCCGCGCCCGATCCGTGGCAAGGCTCGCAGGTCTGCGAAACCTCGATCGAGATCTCCGTCTCCTTGCCATGGAACGCGTCTTCCAGCGTGATTTCCATGTCGTAGCGCAGATCCGCGCCGCGCCGCTGGCGGCCGCCAGCCGATGCGCCGCCAAAGGCGGACCCGAAGATCGTCTCGAAAATATCGCCGATGTCGGAGAAGCCCTGCCCCCCGCCATGGCCGCCGCCGCCGCTGGCCGCCTGCTCGTAAGCGGCATGGCCGAAACGGTCGTATGCCGCGCGCTTTTGCGGATCCTTCAGGCAGTCATAGGCGCGGCTGATCGCCTTAAAGCGCGCCTCGGCATCCGCATCGCCCGGATTGCGGTCCGGGTGAAAGCGCATCGCCAGCTTGCGATAGGCAGACTTGATCGTCTTGTCGTCCGCCGACCGCTCGACTTCCAGCAGTTCGTAAAAGTCGATTTCGGTTTCCACTCAACCTCCGTAACGTCCGGTTCGCGCGATGCTGCACCGGATCGGCATATTCAAATTCCTGATCAGCGAGAAGCGACCCTCACCACGATTGCGTCCCCGGGCCGCAAATGGCCTGCCGTAGATATAAAAACGCAGCAGACCCGCGAATACATAGACCCGCGGGCCTATCGGCAAGGTTAACGCGGTCGGTTAACCGTTTCATGCCTAATAGACCCGCGGGCCGATTTTCAAGTCCGGCCCCGACGCGGGCGCGGATAAGTTACGACGACTTGGTTTCGCCCTCGCTGTCTCCGTCCACTTCCGAGAACTCGGCATCGACGACATCCTCGTCTCCGCCAGCCTCGCTGCCGGCAGCCGCGCCTTCATCCGCCGGAGCGGCTTCGGCCTGCTGCTTTTCATAGATGGCCTGACCCATCTTCATCGCCTTTTCGGCAAGCGCGGCGGACTTCGCATTGATGTCCTCCACGTCCTCGCCTTCCAGCGCGGTGCGGGTTTCGGCAATGGCGGCTTCGATCTCGGACTTGAGCCCTGCGTCGATCTTGTCGCCATTTTCCTTCAGTTGCTGCTCGGTCGAGTGGACGAGGCTGTCGGCCTGGTTGCGCGCCTCGGCCTTGGCCTTGCGCTGCTTGTCCTCCTCGGCGAACTTTTCGGCGTCCTGCACCATCTGTTCGATGTCGTTGTCGGACAGGCCGCCCGACGCCTGGATGCGGATCTGCTGCTCCTTGCCGGTACCCTTGTCCTTGGCCGACACGTTGACGATGCCGTTTGCGTCGATGTCGAAGGTCACCTCGATCTGCGGAACCCCGCGCGGAGCGGGCGGAATGCCGACCAGGTCGAACTGGCCCAGCATCTTGTTGTCCGCCGCCATCTCGCGCTCGCCCTGGAAGACGCGGATCGTGACCGCCTGCTGATTGTCGTCAGCGGTGGAATAGACCTGCGACTTCTTGGTCGGGATCGTGGTGTTGCGGTCGATCATCTTGGTCATGATGCCGCCCAGCGTCTCGATACCCAGCGACAGCGGGGTGACGTCGAGCAGCAGCACGTCCTTGACGTCGCCCTGCAGAACGCCTGCCTGAATGGCGGCGCCCATGGCCACGACTTCGTCCGGGTTCACGCCAGTGTGCGGTTCCTTGCCGAAGAAGTTCTTCACCGTCTCGCGCACCTTGGGCATGCGGGTCATGCCGCCCACCAGCACCACGTCGTCGATTTCCTTGGCGGTCACGCCGGCATCGGCCAGCGCCTTCTTGCAAGGCTCCAGCGTGCGCTGGATCAGACGGTCGACCAGACGTTCCAGATCGGCGCGGCTGATGTTCTCGACCAGATGCAGCGGGGTCGTGCTGCCACCTTCCATGCGGGCGGTGATGAACGGCAGGTTCACTTCGGTGGTCTGCGCGCTCGACAGCTCGATCTTGGCCTTTTCGGCGGCTTCCTTAAGGCGCTGCAGCGCAAGCTTGTCCTTGCGCAGGTCCATGTTTTCCTTCTTCTGGAAGGATTCGGCCAGATATTCGACGATCGCGCTATCGAAATCCTCACCGCCCAGGAAGGTGTCGCCGTTGGTCGACTTCACCTCGAACACG
>CEOS01040812.1_pt1 | contig 118051 bp, 106 predicted proteins | sample 530601 | NCBI WGS metagenome assembly CEOS01 (sample SAMEA2620666, study PRJEB7988) | marine metagenome | biome: marine biome (ENVO:00000447); feature: mesopelagic zone (ENVO:00000213); material: "saline water (ENVO:00002010), including plankton (ENVO:xxxxxxxx)" | depth 1000 m
CATCGAGCCTGGCGGTAAAAAGGGGGATCTCGGGCGCCTGATCGGACGCACCAAGGGCGGCATGAATACGAAACTCCATGCCGTTACCGATGCCAACGGCCGCCCCTTGAGCTTCTTCATGACCGCCGGTCAGATCAGCGACTATATCGGCGCAGCGGCCCTTCTCGACGAATTACCCAAAGCACAATGGTTGCTTGCCGATCGAGGATATGATGCCGACTGGTTCAGGGACGCGCTGGAGGAAAAAGGCATCAAGCCCTGCATTCCGGGTCGGAAATCGCGCAACGAGCCCATCAAATACGACAAACGCCGCTGCAGGCGCCGCAACCGCATCGAGATTATGTTCAGCCGCCTCAAGGACTGGCGCCGCGTCGCCACCCGTTACGACCGCTGCCCAACCGCCTTCTTATCGGCGATAGCACTCGCTGCCACCGTCATCTTCTGGCTCTGATCAGTGAGTCCTGACCCTAGACGCTAATTGACATTTGAAATCAATAAACGCTCCATACGTAGCTTCTCTTCTTGGACTAACGCGGCCGGGCGGCCGTCAACTGCCTTTACCATAACAGCCTCACTCAGGGCAAAGCAGACGTCATGTTGGAACGCGGCCTGCGCAATGATGTACGAGCTGCTTCCTATCCGAGTGAGCCCGGTCGCGATCTCGACTGCTCCAGGATAATGGGCCTGCTTGATGAAATCGATCGTCACGGTCGCAAACAGCAGTTGCAAGCCGCCTGGCGGATCGATCATGCTCTCCTTCCCGAACACGGACATGTTGAGATCAGCGCGCCCTTCCTCGAAATAGCGGCCTGTTGCGCCATTGTTGAGATGCCGGAAAGCGTCCATGTCGGCGTAAAGAATACGGGTGGTAAAATGCAGCGGATAGCGATCGCGGATGAGCCACGTCGGATCGTCCTTCAAGGCCATCCCTTACCGCTCCCGCCAGCCATATTGTGGACGATAGCCGATCAGGTCGCGGGCGCGCGAGGACGACAGAAAAGATGCATTCCCTTCAAGGCCGTCCCTGATCGGCGTTTCAGGGAAATACCGGGCGGCCAGCTCTGCGCTCGGTACGCTTACCACCGAGTCAGCTGCCGCAATGATCATTCGCTGATGGCCTGAAAGATCGGCCTCCACCGCCAGCCGACATGCCTCCCCACAATCGCGCGCATCGACATAAGCCCACAGATTGAGCTTTCGCCCTTCGGGTCGCGCTTCGATCGCGTCACGCTGAGCATAGTCAGCCGCATCGAACACGTTGGAGAAGCGCAGCGAGGCGATCGTCATCTGCGGGTGCCAGCGCACAAATTGTTCGGCCATCGCCTCGCCCAGATGCTTTGACAGCGAATAGGACCAGTTAGGCAGGTCGGGCGCGTCTTCGTCCAGCGGGAGATAGGTCGGCGGCGTGGTGAAGGGCAAGCCGAGGATCGTCTCACTCGACGCCCATATCACGCGGCAGATGCCCAATCGTGTGCAGGCGGAAAAGATATTATAGGTCGAAAGGGTGTTGACCTGGAATATATCGGCATCGCTGGCCAGGCCGGGCATCGGGATGCCCGCCAGATGCACGACCGCATCGGGCTTCGAGATGGTATCGACACCGGAAAAGGCGCCCATGACCTCGCCGAAATCGGCGCAGTCCACCTTCACCGTGCGAACGCCATCGACGATACCTCCCTTAAGGTCGATACCGGTCACCTTGTGCCCCGCAACCTTGAGCGCGCGGACGGCTTCGCGTCCGATCTTGCCGGCGCTGCCGGTTACCACCACATGCATGATCAACGATCTCCCTGTTCAATCGCCGAGGGCGGCGTGATCCGACCACGAAATGGGGCGGAAAAAGAAAGGCCTACAACCGCGTGGGTAACGTACGGGGCCTCCAATGCTTCGATCTCAGCGCCTTCCAGAACCAAGTCCAGTGCCGCAATGGCGTCGGTCAGATGCTCCGGCTTGGACGCGCCAATAATCGGCGCCGTGATGCCAGGCTTGGCCAGCAGCCAAGCGAGCGCGATTTGAGCTGGAGCGACACCCCGGTTCCTGGCCAATGCCAGCACGGCTTCGACCACCTGCCGATCCTCATCCTCGGTCTTGCCGAACAGAAATTGACTGAACTGATCGGTGCGCGAGCGCGTCGTCGCCGCATCCCAGGACCGGGCCAGTTTGCCGCGCGCTAACGGGCTCCAGGGAAGGACCCCCACGCCCTGATCGATGCAGAGCGGGATCATCTCCCGTTCTTCCTCCCGATAGAGAAGGTTCACCTCCGGCTGCATCGACACGAAACGAGTCCAGCCGTTGGTCTGGGCGACATGTTGCGCCTTTGAAAACTGCCACGCCCACATCGATGATGCGCCGATATAACGGGCTTTGCCGGCCTTTACGATATCGTGCAGCGCCTCCATCGTCTCTTCGATCGGCGTGTCGTTATCCCAGCGATGGATCTGATACAGGTCGATATAATCGGTGCCCAATCGGCGCAGACTGTCATCAATCGCCTGGAACAGGGCTTTGCGGCTCAGCCCGCCAGCATTTGGGGCGTTGCGCCATGGGATGTAAGCCTTGGTTGCGATGACCACCTCATCGCGGCGTGCCATCGCCTTGATGGCGCGGCCGGTAAATTCCTCGGATGTACCGGCGGAATAGCCATTGGCCGTGTCGAAGAAATTGATCCCGGCCTCCAAAGCGGCCCGAAAGAAGGGACGACTCGTGTCTTCGTCCAGCGTCCAGGCATGTCCTGTGCTGGAGGAACCGTTCCCGGTAGCACCGTAGGTCATGCAGCCCAAGCAGAGGCGAGACACTTTGAGGCCTGTATTCCCCAGATTGATATAGCGCATGGCTCGTCCTCCCCACCGAATCCGTTGGTAGAATAACTAGACCATATTCTTGCATTGGGTCTAGTCCCTCTATATTTGAATCTCATGACCAGCGCGCCTCGCCCAACCGTCGTCCGGCTAGACCAAATCGTGGAAGCCACGCGAATCCTGTTCGTCCGGCATGGGTATCGGAGGACATCGATGGACGATATCGCGCGCGAGGCGGGTGTCGCGAAAGCCACTCTTTATCTGCATTTCAGTGGCAAGGTGGCGATTTTTGCCATGATGCTGGATCGCTGCCAGGCCGAGGTGGAAAGTCGTGTCGTCGCGGCGGAAACCAGCGACGCACCGCTGTCGCAGCGCCTGCGCGCTTTGCTCTACGCCTATTTCGGCGTGGCGCTCGAATGGTTCGGCGATGCCGAGCATCTGAGCGAACTCAAGGCCTTTGTCGCGGCCCATCCGGACCATTTTACCCAAGGCGGGCCACGCCCGCGCGCCCGCATCCAGGCCATGCTCGACCGGGCGGAAGCGGATGGCGACACTGACTTTTCCGGCAAGGGCCTGTCCACGGCCCAGGTTGCGAACGTCCTCGTACATGCCGCGCGCGGCGCCAAATTGGGCAAGGCGCCCACGCCCGAGACATTTCGCCGACGAATCAATGATGCGGTTTCATTGGCGCTCGCCGGCGGCTGCTGATCGATCATAGGTCGCGCACGATCAGCCATTTCGGCAGAGTGCGGCTTGGACGAATGACGATGATGAGGACACCGCCCACTGCGAGCAATGCGCCAGCTATCAGGCGCCAGCCGATGGGGTCGCCGGTGATTACCGCGCCTAGGGCAATGGTGAATATCGGCGTCATCAGCGTCAGCAGCGCGATCATGTTGGCGTCGTAGCGCTGGAGCAGGCCATAATATGTGGTGTGCGCGATGATGGACACGACTACCGCGGAAAAGAGCAGAGCGGCGACGAACTGCCAGTTCGCAGCTTGAATTGCGGCCCACTGCCCCTTCTCAGCCAACAGGCTGAGCGGCATCAGCACGATACTGCTCGCTACACCGCCCCAAGCCTGAAGCCGGATCGGCTGGGTCGACAATTGCTTGAGCATGACGGACCCCAGCGATCCCGCCAAGGCGCACAACCCCACGAAGATCAAGCCGAGCGACCCACGCATTCCCATCGGATCGAACAGCACCACCAGAACGCCAGCCAATGTCAATATCATGCCGATAATCCGTCGAACGCCCACCTGCTCGCCGAGGAGCAGCACAGCGAACAGGATGGTGAGCGGCGTCTGGGACAAAATGACGACGGCTGCCGACGAAGGCGTAGCGGTCTGCAAACCGATGAACAGGAGTGCAAAGCCCCCTCCCCCGACCAGCAGCGTCACGAAGCAAACCCGCCATAGCTGTTCGGGTATCGGGAACAGGTATCGGTACAGAAGCGCCCAACCACCAATGTCCTGGCCGCCGCGTAAAAAAGCGGCGGCACAGCCATGTCTCCGACGACCAGCTTGCTGACGATCGTATTGAGAGCCCAGGCCACACAAATCGCCAGGAAAATCAGAAAATCCCGTGGCGGCATGTATACTCCATATCAGTCATCGGGTGGTCAGCGTGGAATGTCGTTAAAGGCGACACCCTTGTCCGGCCTGTGGTCCTGCGGCAGCCCCAATATCTTTTCAGCGATTGTATTGAGCAGCATTTCGTCCGCGCCCCCCGCGATGCGGCCGGTAGGCGCGGTCATCCAGCTTTTCGACCAGCTTTCCTTGCGCGTCTTATCCTCATCATAGCGCATCCCATCGACGCCCTTGAGGTCCATCGCGAATTCGCTCAACTTCTGACGGGTGCGGACAGATACCAGTTTATGGACCGATCCTTCAGGGCCAGGCTGCATACCGGCAGCCAGACTGAGCAAAGCCCTGCGATGGATTGCCGCCAGAGCGGATTGCGCGGCATAGGTTCGGGCAATGCGTTCCCGCACGCGCCCGTCTTGGATCGCGGACTTGCCACCGATGCGGATCGTCTTCGCTTCCTCGACGAACAGGTCGATGGGTGGGCCGAATCCAGCCGGATCGGTCGCCTGGTAGCGCTCGATCATCAGCGTCTCCATGGCCACGCCAAAACCACCGCCGACCGAACCCAGCCTCTGGCTATCGGCAATTCGGACGTCGTCGAAGAAGACCTCATTTACCTCGGAACGGCCTTCCGCCAGCCTGACCGGCCTGACCGTGACACCGGGAGACTTCATGTCGACCCAGAAATAGGTAAGACCCCGATGCTTGGCTACCGTCGGATCGCTGCGCGCGACGATGACGCCATAATCGGCATATTGCGCCCAGGTGGTCCACAATTTCTGGCCGTTGATTATCCAGTCCCCGGTGGCGTCGTCGCGATCCGCCCGCGTCCGCAGGCCGGCAAGATCCGATCCCGCAGCCGGCTCGGAAAAGAGTTGGCACCAGATCTCCTCCCCCTTCAACGCCTTGGTCGCGCGTTCGCGCGCCCAATCCCCCTTCACATAACGCAGCATGATGGGCACCGGCATCCCGAGACTGACGCCGAAATAGTCGTTCGGAAAGCTGTGCTTCATCTCTTCCTGTTCGAAGGCGAGTTTCTCCAACGCACCTAGTCCCTGGCCTCCATGCTCCTTGGACCAGTTGATGGCTGAATAGCCCGCCGCGAATTTTTCCGCCTGCCAGCGCCGGCCGAGTGTCAGGTCTTTCTCTTCGGACAGGCCCCGGCGCGCGGCGCGCCCGAACTCCATGGCTTTCGTTTCGAGCCATGCCTTCGCATCGGCGCGATAGATTTCCAGATCTATACTCATGCGGCCTCTTCCACCAGATAGTCTACCAGGGCATCTTCCCAGAACAAGGCGGGGCCATTCTCGATCGCCAGCGTCCGCGCGCGGCGCTGATGCAGGTGAAGGTCGGCTTCCCAAGTGACGCCAATGCCACCGTGCACCTGTGTCGCATCGCGCGAAACGCTATCATAAGCTTCGGTTGCAGACAGCCGCGCCGCAGCGGCATGGCGGCCGAAATCGGCTTCGCCTTCGGAAGCCGCAGCATGGATGGCATTGGCGCGAGCCAGTTCCACCAGAACATAACCCTCGGCAATACGGTGCTTCACGGACTGGAATCCACCGATCACCTGGCCAAAGGCGCGGCGATCCATCGCATAGTCGCGCGCCTTGCCCAGCATCGCCTCGGCCCCGCCCACCTGTTCATGCGCGGTCACGACGGCCTGCAGTTCCAGCACAGCGCGGGCCGCAAGCAGCGCGCCCTCGCCGGTCAGGACGGACGCTTCCACGCCATCGAAGTGCAGGTGGGCCGTGCAGCGGCTATTGTCGAAAGTGTGGACCATATCCCGCGTTACCCCGTCCCCAGCCAGTTCAACCAGCGCGAGAACTGGACCCTGTTCGCCCGAAGCCAGCACGAGCGCGACCTGGGCGACGGCGCCAGCGCAAACCGCCGGCTTCGCTCCGACAAGGCGGCCGTGCGTAAGGCGCAAAGCCGGCTCCGATGGCAGCATATCGGCGCCTTCAGCAAAAGCGACCGCACCGATCGTTTCGCCACTTGCCAATGTCGGCAGCCAGCGCTCTTTCAACGCGTCCGAGCCGTAGCGCAAAATGGCTTGGGCCACGCCGTGGCCGGTGCCGAGAAAAGGCGCACCGCCAGCGACCTGCCCAATGGCCTCTGCGATGAGCCCCAGTTCGACCAGACCCAGACCGATACCGCCAAACACCTCTGGTATGCCGACGGCGGTCCAACCCTGCTCCTTGCAGGTTTCCCAGAAGCGCATGTCATAGCGCCCCGTCGTTTCCAGCAATGCCTTCAGCGTCTCGCTGCGCGTCCGGTCGGCCAGAATACGAACGGCCTCTCCGCCGATCGCCTGCTGTGCGTCATCATATAATATCGACATCTCTAGCCTCTCCAAACATGTGAGGGCGGCCGACCGTGTCGCGCTGGCCGTTCGCTGTGCGCGCTTCAGCCCTCGCCCGGCTGCCCGGCAGCATGGCCCGCCATCTCTTCACGCGGATGAAAATTCTCGGTTTCGCCATAGCCTGCATCCTGGGGAATCACGACCGCCATGCCGCCCTCGCGTCGTTCGACACGCGGCAGCACTGTAAAGACGGGCCGGGCACGCGCGGTGGTCAGGGCATCCTCCACCGTGCCGGACTCCGCCAAACGCCGAAGGTTCATGCGCGTGGGAAAGAGGATCGATCGCTCGCCTGCAGCCGCCCGCGCCAAGATCGATTCCGGCGAGGCCCATTCCAGAGCGACGGCCTCCCCGCCATCACACACCGCTTCCTGATTCGCCGCAGTCCGGGCAAGAAAGAAATGCGTATCGAACCGCTTTGGCCCATTCACAGGCGTGATCCAATGGCCGAACTTGATCAGATCGTCGAGCCAGAGCGTGCCGCCACTCTCCGCAACGACCGTGCGAAAATCGTCACGCTCCGTGCTGCGACATGATACGGGCCTGCCGTCGGCATCCCGCGCCAACAGGATAGCCGTTTCCTCGAAAGTTTCGCGAAAGGCGGCAATTCGCAGAGCGCGTTCCGCGGGGTCCAGGGCTTCACCGCCTGTCGCCAGGTCCAGCCAGGCGTCAGACCAATCGCTTTCGTCAACCGTGCCGCCCGGAAAAACAAGCGCGGAAGAAAAGGTCTGACCGGCATGGCGCCGCACCATAAGCACCTCGAACGGCGCGTCGCGCACGAGCAGGATGGTCGCTGCCGGTCGCGGTATCGCTATTTCCCTGGGTTCGCCCGCCATACATCCTCGATTGCCCATTTGGCCATTTCACAACAAGGTTCACCTATGTACCTATGTGTGGGACAGGATCATTCGAAGGACAAGCATTGTTTGTGGGCAAGATGCGTTACGCCCCAATTTCAGGAGACGATACGTGCAGGCAATACAGATCAGTAACCCGGCAACTCTCGACACGATGCGCGTCGTCCATCTGCCAAATGCCCCGGCGCCCGGCCGCGGCGAAATCCAAGTCCGGTTGCGCGCCAGTTCGCTTAACTATCATGATTATGCAGTCGTGACGGGCGCCATCCCGGTCCCGGCCGGTCGCATTCCCCTGTCGGATGGCGCCGGTGAGATCATAGCCTTGGGAGAAGACGTCACCCAATTTGCCGTCGGCGACCTGGTAGTTTCGACCTTCTTTCCCGATTGGGCCAATGGCGGACCGCAGGATGGCGGCTTCACCAACGTGCCAGGGGACGGTATGGATGGCTACGCACGCGAGGTCGTTACTGGCCCGGCCAATTGGTTCACCCCTGCGCCCCGAGGCTATGACGCGATGGAAGCGGCGACGCTGACCTGCGCTGGCCTCACGGCCTGGCGCGCGCTGGTCGTCGAAGGCGCGATCAAGGCAGGCGACAGCGTGCTGGTCCAGGGCACGGGCGGCGTCTCCATTTTCGCGCTACAATTCGCCAAGGCGATGGGTGCCACCGTGATAGCCACTTCATCTTCCGACGAAAAGCTGGAACGCTTGAAGGCGATGGGTGCAGATCACATCATCAACTACCGGGGGGACACAAAATGGGGCTCGACTGCGAAGAAGCTGACCGGCGGACGCGGTGTCGATCATGTCGTGGAGATCGGCGGCGCGGGAACTTTGCCGCAGTCACTGGCGGCGATCCGGGTTGGCGGGCATATCTCAATGATCGGCGTACTCGCCGGCTTCCAGGGTACAGTACCGACCGCGATGCTGATGGGCAAGCAGGCGCGCGTCATCGGCGTGACGGTAGGCAGTCGCAGGCATCAACTGGACATGATCGCCGCGATCGATGCCACCGGCATCCGCCCAGTGGTCGAAACGCGATTCGCTTTGGCGGACCTTGCAGATGCCTTTCGTCATCAGGAAAGCGGTTTGCATTTCGGTAAGATCGGCATCGAAATCTGAAGCAGCATAATGGCAGGCGCCGACTGCGTGTTCGGCGCCCTCCTTCGGCAGGTTCGTGCAGTGGCCGACCGCGCCACGTGGACGCTATTTGCGCGCCGACCTTTGGAGGAAAGCTTCGACGGCGGCGCGATGTGCCGCCCCGCCGCGAACCCTTTGAAAACTTTCGCATTCATGTAGCGCAGCTTTGGCAAAATCATGCTCTGTGGCAAAATCCAGGTTGGCCTTTATCGCCGCAGCGGCAGATGCGGGAATATGGGCCAGATGCTGCGCACGGCGCTGTGCTTCTTCGAGCAGCGCAGCGTCAGGGACGACGCTTTCCACCAGACCGGCCGCCAGCGCAGCTTGTGAGTCGAGCACCCCGCCAAATGCAATGCTGCGCGCCCTCGCCTGTCCCACCGCGCGGACCAGTAGCCAGTTTATACCAAGATCTCCCGCCAGCCCGATAGCGCCATAGGCATAAGCGAATTTCGCGCTGTCGGCGGCGACACGCAAATCGCAAGCGAGCGCTAGTGCAAGGCCCCCACCCGCCGCAGGGCCGTTGACCGCCGCTAAAGTCGGAATCGGCAAGGTCCGCAAAAGGTCCACCGTCGCGACCGCCGCATCCAGCGCGGCCCTTTCGGCAGCCATGTCACGGGTTCGCAGGCCGTCAAGCAGCGCCTGCAAATTGCCGCCGGCACTGAACATCGATCCGGCCCCGGTCAGGATCAGCGCGCCAATGGTCGGATCAGCGCGCGTCGCATCAAGTGCGGCCGCGAGTTCGCAAAGCAGGTCCGGTCCGATCGCATTATGCCAGTCTGACCGATCGAGCGTCAGCGTCCGCACATTGCCTTCGTCGATGCTCTGGATCAGCGCCACGGGACGCCTACATCACCGCATAACCGCCATCGACAGGAATAGCCGTGCCGGTGACGAAATCGGATGCGCGCGAGCAGAGATAGACGGCGGTCCCAGCCAGATCGTCCGGTTCGCCCCACCGCCGCGCTGGCGTGCGGGCGACGATGCCCTCGTCAAATTCCGGCGCTCTCGCCTTGGTGTCCGCAACCATGTCCGTGACCAACCAGCCAGGCAGGATGGCGTTCACCTGGATATTGTCGCGCGCCCAGGCGATCGCCAGGGATTTGGCAAGCTGCACCACGGCACCCTTGCTGGCTGCATAATTGGCGGCGCCCGCCGCCCCGAAGATCGATGTCATCGACCCGAGCATCACCAGCTTGCCACCGCCAGCCGCTTTCAGGTGCGGATATACAGCTTGGGCGCTGAAGAAGCTGCCGGACAGATTGATGTCGAGCGTGCGGCGCCACATGGCTTCATCCATCGTTTCAGGCCGGGCGCCTTCGCCGATGCCGGCATTGGCGATCAAGATGTCGACCCGTCCTAGCCGGTCCGCGACGCTCTGCGCCATGGCGAAGCAGGATGCGCGATCCGCTACATCTGTTTCGACGAAAATCGCCCTAGCGCCCATCGCGTCCAACTCAGCGAGAGCAGCCTGCGCCTTGTCGGCACGCCGCGCGGCAATCGCGATCGATGCCCCCGCCTGCGCCAGCCCTTTGGCCATGCCTAGGCCAAGGCCCCCATTGCCCCCGGTGACGATGGCAACCTTGCCGGACAGATCGAACAGCAGCGACGATGCCATTGCCTCATCGCCCCTTGAATTGTGCGGGACGCTTGTCGCGGAAGGCCGCTACACCCTCCCCGAAATCTTCTGTCCGCCCAGCTTCGCGCTGGGCGACGCGCTCGTTCGACAGGGCTGTCTCGAAGGATGCGTCGAGCGCTGCCCAAGCCACCCGCTTGATGATGCCCAGCGATCGGGGTCCACGGGCCAGTTCCCGCGCCAGATCAAGCGCCCTGTCATCGACTTCGTCGTCGCCCACGACCCGGTTTATCATGCCCCATTCCAGCGCTTGCGGCGCCTTTAGCTTCGGACCGAGCAACATCATCTCCATCGCGCGCGGGCGACCAATCGCCTTGACCAGCAGGTAGGATGACCCGCCGTCGGGCGCCAGGCCGACCTTGCTGAACGCCTGGAAGAAGATGGCGTTTTCGCCCGCTACGATCATATCGCCGGCAAGTGCTATGCCACAGCCCACCCCTGCCGCCGGCCCCTTCACGGCTGTCACCACGGGTATCTGCGCCGCCCGCATCTGATAGATGATAGGATTGAAGATTCCGTCGAGATTGCCGCCCATGTCACGGTTGGGATCGGTGAGGTCGATCCCGCCTTCGGCCAGATTTGCGCCCGAGCAGAAGCCCCGACCGACCGAGCCTACGAGCATTGCGCGCGCTTCCTTTTCAGCGCGCCATACGGCGTCCAACAGTTCTTCACCCATCTGCGTCGTCATAGCGTTCAGAGTCTTGGGCTGGTTCATCTTGATGACGGCAACGTCATCGATAATGTCGTACAGGATCGTTTCGTAGGCCATGCTTGTCTTTATTCTCCGGTTCGGCCTTCGGTCGCGGCGAAACGGTCGATCCGTCCCACATCCAAAGCCGGTTTGACACGCTACTTCCCTTTCTATGTACTACGTTGACTAGGTTGTATAGCATCTGATTCCTGCGTTGTCGCATTGAGGCCAGCGGCTGACGAAACCAAGGATTATGCATGGCGAACGATACCGCTTTAGGGAATTGGCTTACCACACAATGGGCGCACACTCCCCGGGCCTTTCAGGTAGAGGTGGAAGGGGCGCGTATCGCTTGCCTTGGCTGGAATATGGATTCCGTATTTCTGCCGGGCCTGGTGCTGGTCCATGGCTTTCGCGCCCATGCAAGGTGGTGGGACCATATCGCGCCATCGTTCACGGATCGCTATCGGGTGGTCGCCCTCAATCTATCCGGGATGGGCGATAGCGACCGTCGGGAGGCCTATAGCCGGGCGCAGAATGGCAGGGAGATTCTCGCCGTGGCGGCCGCCTGCGGCTTTGCTCCCTTCACCCTGGTCACGCACAGTTTCGGGACCATGGGCGGAATATTGGCGACCAAACTGGCGCCGGAGTGGATACAGCGTTTGATCATGATCGATGCGGGCATTCCTACCGTCGATGAGCAGGCGCATCAAATCCCTACCCCGCCGCTGCGAATCTATCCCGACCAGAATAGTGCGATGGCGCGCTTTCGCCTGATCCCCGATGTTCGCGAGCCGGTCCCCGCGATCATGGAGTATATCGCCCGCCATGGCGTGGTGCAGACGGCGGATGGGTGGAGCTGGAAGTTCGATCATCAAGCCGCCAAGTCGCTCAACAGGGAGCGCTATCGTCACGAGCTGTTCGGCGTGAGCGTGCCGACCGACGTCATTTACGGGGCCGAGAGCGACGTAATGACACCCGAGCGCGTGGAATTGGCGCTCAAGATCGCCCCTCACGCCGGAAAGCCGGTCGCGATCCCCGCCTGTAACCATCATGTCATGATCGAGCAGCCCCTGGCGCTGGTTGCGGCGTTGCGCGGAATACTGTCCAATGAACCGGCGCGCGCGGTTCGCTAGTCCTTGAAAGTGGGAGCACGCTTATCGCGGGCGGCGCGCACGGCCTCGGCATGATTTTCCGATGCCAGCAGCACTTCCTGTTCCCGTGATTCGGCGAGAAGCATTGCTGCGTTGCTGGTTTCCCATGGCAGGTTGAGCAGTCGCTTGGCCGCGCGCATTGCATGGGGACTGAAAGCGGCAATGATGCGCGCCATCGCCATCGCTTTGGCATAGGGGTCAGCAGCGACGTGCGTCACCAGCCCGATATCGGCGGCCTCCGCGCCTTGGTAACGGCGCCCGCTGAAAATGATTTCGCGGAGCCGATCTTCGCGAACAAGACCGCGCAGCAACGCGATACCGGCAACATCGGGAACCAGACCCCAGCGCATTTCCATGACGGACAGTTCGGCGTCCGGCGCGCAGAAGCGAATGTCGGCTCCCAGCATCATCTGGCATCCCGCACCAAAAGCGTAGCCATGCACCGCAGCGATGACGGGCACCGGCAATGTGCGCCATCCCCAGGCGCATTGCTGGAACAGATTGGCCTCGCCACAGGTACGCGGCATCAGGTCGCGCAAGGCAGGCGCACTGGCCAGACTGTCGAGATCGACCCCGACGCTGAACGCCCTGCCCGCTCCCGAGAGCAGGACGCAGCGAATATCCCGCCGCGCCTCAATCTCCGCGATGGTCGCCGCGATTGCCCGGAACTGCGCTTCGTCGAGAGCATTGAGCTTGTCCGGACGGTTGAAGCGGACATCCGCCACCCCATCCGTGACCGTCATGATTACACGCGATTCCGACATGGAAGACCTCCCGCTATCAGAGGGAGCGGCTCACCACTTCCTTCATGATTTCATTGGTACCCCCGAAGATGCGCGTCACCCGCGCGTCTCGCCATAAGCGAGCCACCATATATTCGTTCATATAGCCTGCGCCACCATGAAGTTGCAGCGCCATGTCTATCACGCGGCCCTGCATGTCAGTATGCCATTGCTTGGCGGCCGACGCTTCCGCAGTGGTGAGCACACCGGCCAGATGCCGGTTGATTGCCCAGTCGAGATGCGCCCAACCCACCTGCAGCTGGCTCTTCATGTCGGCCAGCGTGAACTTGGTATTCTGGAACTGAAACACTGCCTGGCCGAAAGCCTGTCGCTCCTTCGTGAAACTGACTGCTTCGTCGAAAGCGCGCTGCGCGGCAGCTTGGGCGGACACGGCGATCGACAGGCGTTCCTGCGGCAACTGACTCATCAGATAAATGAAGCCCTGCCCTTCCTGCCCCAGGCAATTCGAAATGGGAACGCGGACATCCTCGAAGAACAGCTCCGAAGTGTCGGCCGAATGCTGACCGATCTTGTCGAGATTGCGACCACGCTTGAAACCGGCGGTGTCGGCATCGACCAGGATCAGCGAGACGCCCTTGGCGCCCAATTCCGGATTGGTTTTCGCCGCAACGATGATGACGTCGGCATTCTGGCCGTTGGTAATATAGGTCTTGGAGCCATTGATGATATAATGATTGCCGTCCTTCCTGGCTGTTGTGCGGATACCCTGAAGGTCGGACCCTGTGCCCGGTTCGGTCATGGCGATCGCCGTGATACATTCGCCGCTGACCATTTTGGGTAGATATTTGTCATGCTGCTCGGGCGAGCCATAGACTTCGATATATTCGGCCGTGATGTCGTTCTGCAAAGTGATACCGGCCGAAGAACCGGCATAGGCTAGTTCCTCCGCAACCACGACGTTAAAGCCGAAATCGAGCCCCAGCCCTCCATGTTCTTCCTTGACCGTCGGGCAAAGCATCCCAGCGTCACCGCAGGCGCGCCAGAAATCCCGGCTGACAATCCCCTCCTCCTCGAAGCGATCGAGATTGGGGATCAATTCCCTAGCGAAGACCTGCCGCACGGTGTCGCGGAACATCGCATGGTCTTCGTTGAAGGCAAAACGGGCGGCGGTGTCGAGCATGATGATCTCCGGGTCGAAGGCATGGGGCGCGCGTCAGCGGCCTTGATATACGGGCGGGCGTTTCTCGACGAAGGCGGTCATCGCTTCCCGATGGTCGAACGTTTCCGACAACATGACCTGTTGTCGGTCCTCGATCGCAAAAGCAGACTCGATTGAGGGGGCGTCGATGTTCATGTTGAGCGCTTGTTTAGTCAGCGACAGGCCATAGGGGCTGTTCGCGACCATTTCATCGGCCAGGGCGAGACCGGTATCAAGCAGCTTTTCCGGCTCCACGACGTCACTGAGCAGGCCCAGTCGCAGGGCGCGATCGGCATGGATGAACCGGCCGGTGAGCAGCAGTTCCGCGGCCAAGCTGGCGCCGACGAGTCGCGGCAGAAAATAGCTGGAACCGATGTCCGCCCCGCCGAGACCAATCTTGATATATGCCGCATTCATACGAAGATCGGGTGCGCCGAACCGCACGTCCGATGCCAGCATCAGCGAGAAGCCACCGCCGCATGCCGCGCCATGGCCCAGTGCAATGAAGGGCTGTGGCGCCAGGCGCATGGCCTTGAGTACGTCACCCAATTGCGTCTGCACGCGCCAACTTCTCTGGAAGCGGGTCTCATTGGTTTCGGTGCGGCTTTCCTTGATGTCCAGGCCAGCGCAGAAGGAGCGCCCTTCGCCGCGTAGAATAACGACCCGCACATCGCGCCTGTGCTTGAGCGCACAGACATAATCGCCCAGTTCGCCAACCAGTTGTTCGGACAGAGCGTTGAGCGCGGCAGGCCGGTCGAGAGTAACAATCTCGACTGGTCCGCGTCCCTCAACTCTGATGGTCTGAAACGTCATCCTACTTCTTTCTCGACAATTCCCAATGGCGCTGCATCATCTTCGCTGCTTCTTCCGCCAGGTCACGAGGAACTTCGGGGTACATCGCGATCCCGCCCTTCTTGGGAAGGGCGATGGTGGCCGTGGCACGAACGGTCTCATCGCCCCTCTGGTTGGTGAAGATGACTTTCACATCGACCAGATTCTGGCCACCTTCCTCGCGCTTGCCGGTGACTTCGCCGGTGATCGTTTGAACGTCGCCCATATAGTTGAACTTGCGAATTTCATCATGAACATGGGTGATGATGCCATCATCGCCAGCCCAATCATTGAGATAGTGCCACAGATAGCTTTCGCGCATGACCCCATAGTCGTAGGCCATCGGATTGCCGATCGCCTGTGCCCAGAGCGGATCCCAATGAAGACGCTGTGCCACATCGGGAACGCCATACTCGTTCTTCACATAGAAGGCCGGGATACGCTTGCGATTCTTGTGCGCCAGGCGACCGACGGTCGGCGCGTAGGGTACAAAACCGTAGCCGCCGGCATGATAGACGATGACGTCAGTAACGGTGAGCGGTCCCTTGGCCATCTTCCCCAGGCTGTCGCCCACCTGGACGTCTTCGAAATTGCGGAGCTCGCTGCCACGAACGACCTCGCTCGCATAGACCTCATCGATCTTCGCGATATCCTCGTCAGTATAGGTCGCAGGCTCAATCGCGCTGTATTTGCCTTTCTTGGCGGCAGTCTTGCGTTCTGTCAGCACTCGCAGAATGCGATAGACGGCTACGACCTCGCCGCGTTGGTTGATCTTAACGTCCTTGCGCACCGAAATGACCGAGCGACCAGAAAACTCGGACTGCTTCACTTCCGAAGTCTCATCGCCATTATAGCTGTAGATGGTGTCGCCGGGAAATACCGGACGATACCAGTTCCATTGCGAACCGGATACAAAGACGTGGACGCCCTTCCACAAACTCTTACGCAGCGCCTTGATCTCTTCGCTCGGCGGATCGCCGAGCATTGGCGAATTGATCTGGCCGACCATCATGCCTGGCGCGATCACGCTGCCCCATCGGGTGCCGCGTGCATAATCGGGATCGCAAAACAGAGGATTATCGTCCCCCGTGCCATGCGCGAAATTGCGGATATTGTCGGTCGTCGCGGTCTGGATATATTCGCGGGTCTTGGCCGCCTGCATATAGCCCAGCAGCTTTTCCTGCCTTTCGATGTCATGGTCGGTGATCGCATAATCGACCGCCTTCTGCCATTCGTCGCTCTGCTTGATGTCGTCGGGGGATTTGGTCGCCATGTCAGTCTCTTTCCCAATATTCGAATGGATCAGGCCGCGTCGGCAGCGTCGGACGTGAAGAGGTCGCGCACCTGCGGCAGCGCCGGCTTCATCGAGGGCGTGCGCGGCACATCATCGACGATGAGGAATTTGACCGGCACCTGATAGGGCATCAGATGTTCCCTGCCATATTCCTTGAGTTCCGCTTCGGATGGCGACTCGGCGCCATCCTTGAGCATGACCGCCGTCATGGGGACAGCCCCCAGGCGACGATCCTCTATACCCACGGTGACTGCCTCTCGTATCGCCGGATGCGATTCATAGGTCTTGTTCACATCGTCAGGATGCACCTTGAACCCGCCTCGGATGATCGCGAGATCAGCGCGCCCCTTGATGAAAAGAAAGCCGTCCGTGTCGATGATCGCGCGATCGGTGGTCCGCAGCCAGGCGTCACCCAAACCGAATTGCGCAGCCTTCATTTCCAGCACGCCCTCTTCTCCTAATGCTTTTTCCTCGCCCGTATCGGGATCGATGACCCTGCCCTTAACGCCCGGTTGGAACCGGCCGACGCTGCCAGGCTTCTTGTCCCAGAACTGGTGGAAATCCTTGAGCGCCCAACCAGCAACCGCGCCGGAAAATTCGGTGGCGCCGTAATTCTGGAGCACAGGCAGATTGTAGCGCTCCATAAATTCCTTAGTGACTTCGAAATCAAGCGGCGCAGCGCCCGTGCGGATCGCGACAAGGCTCGAAAGATCTTCCTTGGGGATGTTCGCGTCCAGGATCATCCGCAGGCCCGCTGGCACCGCACCGGCCACCTTGGGCTTGTGCCGCTTGATCGCGTCATGCCAACTTGCCACCGAAAATTTTTCGAGCAGACATGCCTTGCGCCCGCCAGCGATACAGGTGAGCGCGCCCCAAAGTCCGCCAATATGCGTCATCGGATTGGACAATATTGTGGTGCCGGGCCGCAATTTGGCCGCTTCACCCGGCTTGCGATCCTTTTCGTAACTGAGCGCGCCTTCGAAACTCTTGTCGAACGCGGCTCGCTGCAACGGTATGCGCTTGGGTTTCCCTGTCGTGCCGCTCGTCAGCATCTCGACGATGATGCCCGGCTCAGTCTCTTTCACCTGGTCGCTGAATCGCTCAAAACCGGGGCGGAAGCGTGCGCCTCCCAATATGCCCGGCAGCTCGATCACAGCGGTACCGGCAGCCTTGAGCACCTCCAATATGCCCGGGCGATCCAGATCCGCTTGCTCGGCGATGACAACGGGCAGGTCCAGACCTTCCAGATCCTTCACCAGCCGATCGTCGGGCAGCAGCGGATTGATCGAAACCATCGTCATGCCATCGGCCACGGCAGTCAGAACCGCTGCGAAGGGAGATGGCCGGTTCTTCACCATAACGCCGACGCGAGCGTCCTTTCCCAGACCAAGCGTGGCCAGCAGGGTCCGGATCTCAGCAATGGTATCGCCCAGTTGCCGCCAGCTATACCATCTGCCTTGGTAGTCGATGACCTCGGCCGACGGATCGATCGTCAATACGCCGTTCAACAGGTCGGAAAAAACGGACATTGCAAACCCCCGGAATTACGGTCGCGGACTCACGTTCCAATGACGCCCGCTTTTCTTATATAACTAGGTAACACAGGAAGGCACAGCAGCGCAAGAATGCAGCGCCAGCCGCCCACGACTGCTCCTACAGTTGATCGAAGGGCACATTCTTGTCCGCTCGCATCTCACCTGGCATTCCCAGAACCCGCTCGGCAATCTGGTTGCGCAGCACTTCGTCCGCACCGCCAGCGACTCGCAGCGCCGTCGACCAGATATAATCATCCTGAATGCGTGCAGTTTCGCTGCCTTCTTCGGCTATGAGGCCGGCGGGGCCCCGCATTTCGAGCGCCAGGCCTGACGTCTTCTGATAGCGGTTGGTGTAGGCGAGCTTCACCATCGACGCGAGGGCGCCAGGATTTTCACCGCGCGACACCATGGTGCGCAACCGGGCCTGGAAATAGCGTTCCGCCTGCTCTTCCGCATAGGCCGAGGCGAGCACCGTGCGGATTGCGGCGGAATCCAGCGCGCTGCCGCCATTGCGCGGGGTATCCGCCGCGTAGCGGATGAGCGCTCCGATGCCACCGCCCTTGCCTTCGCTTCCCTGGTTCAGGCGCTCGCCCATCAACACCGTCATGGCGCACGCCCAGCCTTCACCTTCGGCACCGATCCGGCAGGATTCGGGAATGCGGACATCGGTCAGGAAAGTTTCGTTGAAATCGCTCGCGCCGGAAATCTGGCGGATCGGACGGACGTCGATACCTGGGGTCTTCATATCGACGACGAAGAAGGTCAAGCCTTTGTGCTTGGGCAGTGTCGGATCAGTGCGGACGATCAATATGCCCCAATCCGAATGATGCGCCCAGCTCGACCACACTTTCTGTCCGTTGACGATATAGTCGCTGCCATCCTTGATCGCACGCGTCCGCACGGCCGCGAGGTCCGAGCCGGCCGATGGCTCCGAAAAGAGTTGGCACCAAGTCATTTCCCCCCGCAGGGTTGGGCCAGCGAATTTTTCGATCTGTTCGGGCGTGCCATGCTTGAAGATCACAGGCAGCGCCATCCCCAAGCCTATGCCGATATAGGCCTCCTTGGCGAGGTGGTAATTATTTTCCTCCTCGCCGAAGACCGTAGCTTCCGCGATGGTCGCCCCACGACCGCCATATTTTTTGGGCAGCAGGATGCCAGCATAGCCGCCTTCGGAAAGCCGTTTTTGCCAGGCTTTGCCGAGCGCAACCTCCTCGGCTTCCGATATGCCATCGGGCTTTTCAAAGGCCGGGGCATGGGCGGCCAGCCACTCGCGCGCCTCCTTACGAAAGGCGGCCTCTTCTGGCGTGTCGTTGAAATCCATTAAACCGTCTCCGCCTTGAACTGCGATCCGGGAAGATGCTGGATGAGCCGGTCGGCCCAAGGTTCGCGCCCGCCCAGGCTGAGCGCCAGCGTCCGCTCGCGCCGATAATAGAAATGGCAGTTGGCCTCGAATGTGTAGCCGATGCCGCCATGGACCTGGATATTCTCCCGCGCTGCATTTTCGAATGCATCGATAGCGGTCAGCCGGGCCGAGGCGGCGGCGACGGGCAACGCGTCGGGATCATTAAGCGCAGCCCAGGCTCCGAAATAGGCGTTGGAACGCGCCAGTTCGACGGCGACCGCGATGTTGGCGAGTTTGTGCTTGATGGCCTGATAGCTGGACAAAGGGCGGCCGAATATCTGTCGATCCATCGCATAATCCCGCGCCATCAGCAGGCAGGCGTCAGCTCCACCCACTGCTTCGAATGCGGCCTGTACGGCGGCACGGTCGAACAACTGGTCAAGTACTCGCTCCGTCGGCGCCGACTCCAGCAACTCCGCCGCGGCGGCATCGAATTGGATCGCGTAATGGGCACGCAACTGATCGAAGCTGTTGAGCCGGCTCCGCGTAACGCCCGATTGGGCCAGGTCGACAAGCGCAAGAGCGGGCTTGTCCGCCACCCTGGCGAGAACGACAGCCACGGTAGCGACGCCGCCATCGGCGACGGGCGTCTTCTGCCCGGAGAGCGTCGCGCCGTCGACTCGAGTCTTGACCGCATCGCCAGTCCAGCCGGCTGCCCCTTCGGCATAGGCAAAGGTCCCGATCGCCTCTCCGCTCGCCAATTTCGGTAGCCAATGCGCCTTTTGAGCATCCGATCCCGCCAAGTTGATAGCGTCGGCGGCCAGAATGATCGAGGAGAAGAAGGGGAGTGCGGTGTTGGCGCGACCGAGTTCTTCGCTGATGACGCCGAGATCAAGTTCGGTCATGCCCAGACCGCCAAATTCTTCCGGCAGGGTCACGCCCAGAAAACCCATGTCGGCGATCTCGCGCCATAGCGACTCGTCCCATTCAGCCCTGGCGTCGATCAGTTCGCGCAAACGGTCGGACGACGATCGCTCGCCCAACAGCCCGCGCGCCTGCTCCGCGAGCATTTTTTGTTCGTCGGACAGGTCGAAGTTCATGCTCGTTCCTTGTGTACGCTACGGCTGCACCATTCACCTCTCCAACTAAGGTAACTATGTCAAGGGTGCAATGGCATTCTTGCTAGGCGCGACCACCCATATTGAGGCGAGCGCCGCCTTTTGTTGAGCTTGCTCAGTAAAAGTGGTGCCAAAACAACAGCCAGCCACTTTGCAAACAAAGCCATTGACCAACAAGTGCAACTAAGCCAACTAACCGGAAACCGCAAAACTGATATGCGGTCAGCTATGAGGGAGGATGTAACAATGGAATCCTGTTCTACATTTCGGGCCAAGCTGACACGATCCGTCTCCGCTGCCGCGATTATGACCATCCTGTCCGCAGCGCCTGCCTTGGGTCAGGACAATGTCGCCAAGAATAGCAGCACGCTGGAGGACATCGTCGTAACAGCGCGTAAAGTAGCGGAAAACTTGCAAGACATCCCCGTAGCCGTCACTGTGCAGACCGGTGATGCGCTGCGACAGCAATCTGCTGTCCAGGTCCCTGACATCGCCCGCCTGACCCCCGGCATCACCTTCACGCAGGCATCGTCCAACGGGTCCGCCTCGAACATCACGATTCGCGGGCAGGTCCAGACGGACGTGCTGGCCACACTCGATCCTTCGGTGGGCGTCTATGTAGACGGTTTTTACTGGGCCCGGGCCTATGGTCTGAACGCCAACCTGCTCGACATCCAGAATGCGCAGGTGTTGCGCGGTCCCCAAGGGACGCTGTTCGGTCGTAACACCACCGGCGGCGCGTTGCTGATCCAGAGCAACGACCCGAATTATGATGGCATTTCCGGCATGATTTCGGCAACCTACGGTCGTTTCAACGAGCGGGACGGCACTGCCGTGCTGAACCTGCCGATCGTTGCCGACAAGGCCGCCATGCGCGCGGCCTTCACGGTGAACAAGCGGGACGGCTTCATCAAGAACGAGATCACCGGTCGCGACCTGGCGCAACGCGACAGCTATACCGGACGCGTGAAGCTGCGGCTGGACCCGACTGATAACTTCCAGCTCATCCTGTCGGGAGAATTCTATGGGATGAAGAATTACGATCGTCCCTATGAGCTTCTGTATGTCGCGCCCACGTCGCCGGCAAACATCGAGGCCGCGCTGGAAGCCAATCCCGCCAACGCAGCCTTGCTGGCAGTACCAGGCGGTGCAGCGCAGCTGGTCGGCATCGGCAGCGGACTGTTCTCCAACTATATTGCCACCTATACCGGCACGGACAAGACCCGCCTGAACGATGGCGACCCGCGGGTCGACGTTAAGAGCCAGACCTATGTGATGACCGCCAACCTCGATACATTCTGGGGGGCGCTCAAATTCATCGGCGGCTATCGTACCATCAAGTCGATCGCGCCGATCGACCTGGACGGGTCGCCTTATTCCATCGTGAAAACGACCGGCAAGCAGGATCTGCAATCCTATTCTGGCGAGTTGCAGGCCACCGGTACGGCCATGAACGACAAGATAGACTTTGCAGGCGGCATCTTCGCATTCAATGAAACCGGTCGTGACGAATCGACATCGATTGCGCTGCCAGCATTGACCCGCGTGTCGTCCGGCGGACTGCTGCCGCAAACCTATTATATCGGCGACATCACCAATCGGTCGATGGGCATGTATTTGCAAGGCACGTTCCATTTCACCGATGCCTTTTCCGCCCTCGGCGGCGTCCGCTATTCGGTCGAGGACAAGAATATCGTTTCGTTCAATGCGACGCGGAATGCCGATACCGACGCCTTGCTGCGCTGTCTGATCGCCACGGCCACCCCTGGCACCTGCCGTGCGGAATCCAAGTCCGGCTTCGACGGGATATCCTATACGCTCGGCCTGAACTATCAGATCAATCCGGATGTCCTGGTCTATATCAAGACGAGCAAGGGTTTCCGTTCCGGCGGCCAGAATCTGCGTGCTGCCGGCGCGACGACGGGCGGCGCCTTCGCGCCGTTCGGGCCGGAAGTGGCGCGGGAGCATGAAGCCGGTTTCAAGGCGGAGATGTTCAACCGTAGGGTTCGCTTCAACCTGGCCGCCTTCTACAATGAGGTGAAGGACATCCAGCGCACGACCTTGCTGGTCAGCCCCGACGGCAGTTCGACCTCCACCGTGGTAAGCAATGCCGGCAAGGCGCGCTTCTACGGTGGCGAAGCGGAGGTGACCGCCCGACTGTTCGAGGGGTTCACCCTGTCGGGTACCGCGGCCCTCTCCAATGCGAAATATCTGGAATTCGCGGACGCCAGCGGCGACCGGCGGGACGAGGTGTTCCAGAATGTCCCCGAATGGACCTTCAGCATCGCGGGCGATTATGAAAGGTCGTTCGGGTCCGCCACGATGCGCGCGCATCTCGACTATGCGTGGCAGGACGACACCGCGCTCTATGCCTTCCGCACGCTCCAGACCGGCAATGCCCTCGACGACAGCATCACCAACGCAGTCGCCAAGGCGCTGACACGTCCGGCCGGTGGCGAACTGAACGGTCGCCTCGGCGTGTCCTTCGCCGACGACACGATCGAACTTGCGCTGTTCGGCCGCAACATCCTCAATCGCCGGGTGGATATTGCGGGCCTCGCCTTTGGCGCGCCCCTGTTCCTGGCGATGGGCAAGCGCAACGATCCGGCTACCTATGGCGTCACTGCGACGTTCAAGTTCGGCGGCTTCTGACCGCTTCCGCCAGACGCGCCTAAAGCGCCGCGCCCGGCGAAAATGCACCTTAAGGTGACAAAAGCACCGCGAAGCGCGGCCGGCGATGTCACCTTAAGTCACTTTTGAAGCCACTTTTGCGAGCCTAGCTGAAAGCGCGACCATAAGCATAGGGGAACCGATTTGCGATATATCATCGCTAAGTATGAAGCAGATGAAATCCTACATTTGAAGCTTTTTTCGGTCCCCGTTCATCAGAAAATAAACCGAAACGATCACAATTGGGTCAGACATGAAAAGGGCCGGCCGTTCGCCGGCCCTTTTTTTGATGTGCGCGCATGTCAGGGGAAGACATGCCGATCGTCAGACCGGTAGTTCGTCGATTCCCATGACCATGCCGGTAATATAGGCGCCATGGTCGCTGAGGATATAGCCAGCCAGATTGCCGAGCGACGCTTGCGCCGCGCTGGATGCCGCGGCGAAATCATCAACCACAGCACTGGCGATCGCGTTGGTCCTGATACCGTCCCGGCCCCATTCGACCGCCAGCGACTTGACCAGATTGTCGAGCGCTCCATGGGCGCTCAATTGTGCCGCGCGGCCGCTACAAATCTGCGGTGACGGCATCAGGAACAGGATAGCGCCCCGCTCATGCGCGGCGATGCGGCGGCGGGCAAATTCCGCCGCGTGCAGGAAGCGGCCGTCGATATCGGCCGAGAACCCGTGTCGCCAGCCTTCAACCGAAACGGTTTCGGCGGCTTCGTTGCCAAGCGGTGCTCCGGCATGGACGAGCAGGTCGACGGGCCGCCCCTGCCGCGCGTCGGCTTCGACAAAGGCCGCGGCGATGGCGGCAGCATCAGCAGATGGATTCCTGATGTGGGTGACGCGCGCGCCGAGTGCAGCCAGCGCCTTTGCCACGCTGTCGACGGCGGCGCCGGTCCCCGCGACCATAGCATGACGCCCTGCGAGCAGATCAAGCATCGCGTTCATGGCGCCACTCCCCAGATCGAGTCGCGTTCGCGCGGTGGCACGAAGGCAGGGCTCATCAACTGACGACGCAGACGGTCCCCGCCGTCGATCACCAGCGTTTCACCCGTCACACCGGACGCGAAGGGCGAGCAGAGAAAGGCCGACACCCAGCCAAATTCGCGCGTCCGCCCGACCCTGCCGAGCGGGAACATGGCGCCCAGGCGCGCGACGGATTCCGCATCGTCCGACGCATTGGAGCGTTCATGCGGGAAGAAGCCCGCCGCCACGCAATTGACGCGAATACCATGCGCTTTCCAGTCGGCGGCATGGGCTGTCGTCATGGAAACGATCGCCGCCTTGGCCGCCGCCGAATGGGCGTCGCCGGGAAAGCCCGACCAGACATATTGCGCCGAATTGTTGACGATCGCGCCGCCGCCGCCCGCCGCAATGCGGCGCCGGGCAAATTCCGACGAGACGAAGAAGGTGCCGTCGATCGCGATGCGGGTGATCGATCGCCACTGGCCTGGCGACATGGCCTCGGCCAGCACCGGATAATTGCCGCCGGCGTTGTTGGCGAGCAACGTCACTGGCCCCAATTCCCGTTCGACGGTGTCGAACGCGGCAGCAATGGCGTCCGGGTTGCGCACGTCACCCTGAACACCGAGCGCGACGATGCCGAGATCGGACAAGGTCGCCACACCCTTTTCCAGCGTTTCGGCGGTGCGGCCGAGCAGCGCGACCTTTGCCCCGCCCTGCCCGAAAGCCGTCGCCATAGCGAGGCCCATGCCGGAGCCGCCGCCGGTGACGACGACGGCCTGGCCGGCAAAGCAATCGGCCGGAAAGGGCGCGGTTTGGAACGGGGGTGGTTCCACCACGATATGATTTGCAGGGATGTTCACGCCTTCCATCTCCTCATGAATTTTCCATCATCGCTAACTAGGTGCAACAGCACTATCGTAGCGGCGCCACCTTCGCTATAGCCAGGGAAAAATGACATAGCGCCAGTTAAGGCGTGCATTGCAGGAGAAGGTGCCGGATGAAAAACGGATCGACGGCAGCGGTCATTGGCGCGCTCTGGATTGCGGAGATCACCGGATCGTTCGAAACCGCCATGATCTATGCCGCACAACGCGCGCTGACCGACGACCTTGGCGATCCGGTGCGAGTCGGCTGGCTCATCACCTCCTACCTGCTGATCGGCGCCGGGGCCGCCGCGCTGGCGGGGCGTTTGGGAGATATTTTCGGGCGGCGCCGCCTGATGCTGGCGATGCTGGCTGTAGGGTTCGTCGGCTCCCTCGTCAGCACTTTTTCAGCCAACTATCCAATGCTCCTCGCCGGGCGATGCCTCCAGGGGCTTACCGGCGCCATCCTCCCGCTCTGCGTGGGGCTGGTGCGCGAAAATCTGCCGCCGAGGAAAGTACCGATGGGCATCGGCCTGATGATTTCCGGCGCATCTGCGGGAACGGCCTGCGGGCTGGTGATAGGCGGCATGATCGTCGATCATTTCTCCTGGCATGGGGTCTTCTTCGCCAGTGCGTTGTTCGCCGCCACCGCTTTTGCAGCCATCTACCTGGCGCTGCCAAGATCGCCGCGCATCATCATCGAGGGACGTCTGGACTGGGTCGGGGGGATATTGTTCGTCCCTGCCATCTTCGCCCTGCTGCTCGCGATAACAAGCGGTCCCAGGTGGGGACTGGCCGACTGGCGCACAGGCGCGGCGGCAGTGTCGGGCCTGACCTTGCTGGCGCTGTGGATATGGACAAGCCTGCGGACGGCCAGGCCCCTGTTCGACGTACGCCTCTTTGCCAACTCCCAGGTGTTCATCGCCAACGCTGTGACGGCGCTGGTGGCGATGAGTACGCTCCAGATCACGCTGGTCTTCTCGCTGCTGTTGCAGGCGCCGACCTGGACCCAGATCGGGCTTGGCGCGACGGCAACACTGGCTGGCCTGGCGAAGCTGCCGTCAAATATCGGTTCGCTGGCGGCCGGGCCGCTGAGCGGCTGGATGACGTCACGGGGCGGCGGTCGCACAACGATGATAACAGGAGGCTTGCTGACCACCGCGGGGTGGCTGCTCGCCATGTTCTTCAATGACAGCATCCTGGTCGTCACGATGATCCTGATCCTGATATCCTTCGGTGCGACGATGCAGTTCGCCGTCGGCCCGACCATATTGGCGGGCGCGGTGCCGCCGGACCGCACGAGCGAGGCGGCGGGCATGATGACGGTCATGCGGCAAGCCTTTCTGGGCGTCGGCGCGCAGATGGTTTCGGTGCTACTGGCGACCAGCACCGTTGCCACGCCCGGCGGCGGAGCGAGCTACCCCACCACGGGCGCCTTTTTCCTGGCAATGGGCGTGATCGTGGCGCTGTGCATCACGGCCACGCTGCTGGCCTTTGCTTTGCCGCGCAATGCCGGGGTCGCAGCGGATTGACACGGGTCTGGCGGATCATCCCACGCTGGGATAGCCGCCACCGCCGAAGTCTGCATCCACCGCTGCGCGATCCACAAAACCCTGAGCGGTACGCGGCAGGCTGTCGACGAAGTGGACGATCTTTGGCTTCTTGTACGATGCCATGCGGTCGCGGCAATGATCGATCAGCGCCTGGGCATCGACCTCCACGCCCTCCCTGCGGATGACGACCGCCTTGACATTCTGGTCCCATTTGGGGTCGGGCACGCCGATCACGCAGACGTCAGCAACGCCGGGATGCTGGCGCAGGCAGGCCTCCACCTCGGCCGGATAGACATTCTCGATCCCGGTCTTGATCATCGTCGTCTTGGGACCGACAAAGACCAGGCTGCCGTCTTCCAGACGCTTGCCCAAATCATTGGTGCGGTGCCAGCCATTGACGACGCGACGCGCATTTTCCTCCGGCCGGTTCCAATAGCCGCACATGACGATCGGTCCGCGCGCGAAGATTTCGCCGGTCTGGCCGCGGGGCAGTTCATTGCCTTCTTCATCGCCGATCTTGAACGAGACGAAGGGCACGGGGCGGCCTGCGCCCTGCCCTCCCATCCACAGCACCGATGTCAGCCCGCCAATCTCCGTCTGGCCATAGCCACCCAGCTTCCGCACGGCCGGGGCGTCGGCCGGCATGACCATCGGCATCCGCCAGTCCGACATCTGGTTATCGGCAAACAGGCTGGTCACGTCATAGGTGCCGTCCTTGTTGACCTCCCGCATCTGCAATACGGTCGGCTGGGGCACGAAGGCGTGGGTCAGCTTTTCCGCCTCGATCATCCGCAGGAGATTTTCAGCGTCCACGCGCGGCACGAAAGCGTTGCGCCCACCCGCCAGGAAGGTGCCGAGCGTGCCCATGAGAACGCCGATATGAAACATCGGGCCGGATACGAGATAGCCGGAATGCTCGTCTATCTTCTGCGATTGCAGCGCGAGCCAGGCCATGATGAGCAAGGACTCGTGGCTAAGGAGCGCTGCGCCGGGGCGGCCGGAAAAGGCGGCGGTGTAGATGGCGAGCAAGGGCGTGCCGGTATCGACAGGGGCAAAGTCGCTTTCGGGATCGGCCGCCGCGAGCAACGCTTCATAGCTGTCCTCGCCATCGCAGCCGTCATGGCAGATCCAGTGGCTGTCAGGTTTCCAGCCGTCGCGAGCCTGGCGATTGCCTTCGCCAATCTCCTCATTTTGCCAGAATGTGACTTTGGGATCGAAATCATCCAGCATGGTGGAGATTTCGGGCACCGATGCGCGCCAGTTGGCCGGGCAGAATATGGCGCCGACGCGGGCGGAGGCCAGCAGCGCCTCAAGCACGCGCATACTGTTCTGACCGAGCCAGAGGACGCGGTCGCCATGACCGACGCCGCGGGCCCGCAAAACGCCCGCCAGTCGGTTCACGCGTTCGTCAAATTCGGCATAGGTGAAGCGATGTTCGCCGTCGATGGCCGCGATCATGTGCGGCCGGCTGCGCGCCTGCTCATGCAACAGATCGCCCAGACCGTAATGATGGACGGCGATGTAGGGGGCGAGATCGGCGTGGTTGGTCATCGGCTCCGGTCCAGAAAGTCGAGCAGCGGTGCGTTGAATGCGTCATTTGCATCCCCCGCGACCATATGGTCCGCCTGCTCGATGTTGATGAATTCGCTGTGGGGAATGGCGCTCTGGAAGGCGGCGACCCCGTCCATGCTGACGATACGGCTCATGCCGCCACGGATCAGCAGGGTCGGCGCGCGCACCCGCGTCGCGGCGCGCGTAAAGCGCGCCTCACGGTCGGCAGGATCAAGCCCTTTGATATCCTCCAACATCGCCGGATCCCAATGCCAGTAGAGCCGGCCGTCCGCATGGCGACGCAAATTCTTCATGAGGCCGGTGGGATCGGACGGACGCTTGCGATGGGGCAGATAGGTGGCCACGGCATCGGCGGCATCCTCGACGGTGGCAAAGCCGTCGGGATTGCCGGTCATGAAGCCCCGAATTTCCTTCGCGCCCTCCATCTCGATCTGCGGCACGACGTCGACCAGGACAAGGCCGCGCGCGATCGGCGCCGGGCTTTCGCCGACGGTCAGCAGGGACGCAAGACCACCGAGCGACGCGCCGACCAGCACCGGCGGGTCGGGTAGTGTCGCAACGATCGCGCGGATGTCGCCGACATGAGCGTCTATGCGATAGTCGCCGTCGGGCGCCCAATCGCTGTCGCCATGGCCGCGCAGATCGACCGTGATCGCGTGGAGACCGCGCGCCGATGCAGCATCGAGGGCCGTGCCCCAGCTATGGCGGGTCTGGCCGCCGCCATGGAGAAAGATGACGCTCGGTCCATCGGACGGCCCCGCCTCATCCGCCGCCAGCGTAACGCCGCCATGGCCGTGGAAACGGATCAAAGGACGATGCGCGGCCCCAAGGCGCCGCCGGGACAGGGATCGGTATTGATCTGCGCCGTCAGGGCCACGGGCAGCCGGTCGAAGGCCATGGCGCGATCAAGGCGGCTGGTGACATAGGTGGTGTCACCGTGCGTCTCTATCAGCCATTCGCGGCCGTCATAATGAGCGCCCCCGCGGTGCCGTCCCTCGATCGCGAAAGCAGGGCCGAGCGGTATCCAGCGGCGCAGGTCAATCCCTTCGGTCCCTTCCAGCGCATCATAGGCGTCGCCCTGCGCCCAGACGATCTTCCCCTGGAACAGGGTTTTCGCGTCGTGCCCCGCGTTGCGGATGGCATCGAGGACGATGGGCGTCACCACGGCCACGATCGCGACGTCGAAGCGGCGGATTGTCGCTTCGGTGCGGGCGCCATCCCAGCTATTGGCTTCCGAATTGCACACCGTCACGCCGCGTTCCTGGAGCGCGCGTTCGAAGGCGGCAAGGAAATAGGCGTCGGCCTGTGTCCCCAGGATCAGCGCGAAGCGGCCGCGCAGATTCCAGTCGCTCGCCAATACGCGGCGGAAGAAGGCAATGGTGCGGTTCACTTCGCGCTCGCTGATCGGCAGCAGCCGCGTCACGCCATTATCGCTGAACTGCGCGATGGCGCTGGGGCGAATCATCGACATGGTCTCGCTCATGACTTTGTTACCCTCGGGATTTTCTGGGGGGGGCCAAGCTTCAACAACTCTTCTGCCGGGACCAGTTCGATGTCGGACGGAACGCCCAGCACCTGCGTCACCTTGCTGGCGATACGGGCCGCAAGCGCCTCCTGGCTGTCGGTCAGCCCGTCATAACCCACGCGCAGACGCAGCAAGTCCATCCGGGCCTGGGGCCGGATGATCTGGAACAGGGCCGCCTTGGTTTCGGGGAATTGTTCGACGATCGCCTGGATGTCGCGCGGCAGGACCGCGGTCCCATTGATGAATGTCTGGTCGCCGGCACGGCCGAGCGTCCAGAAGCGCAGATGGGTGCGCCCACAACTGCATGGCGAGCGGTCGAACTTGACGAGATCGGCTGTACGAAAGCGAACCAGCGGCGCCCAGGGATCGGACAGGGCTGTGACGACCAGTTCGCCCATCTCGCCATCGGGCACCGGATTGCCATCAGGATCGAGATTTTCGACCAGCGCCAGATCTTCCCAGGCGTGGAAGCCGTTATGCGCGCGACATTCCATCGCGCCGGTCACGTCGCCCAGCGAGGTGTAATCGAAAATCTCGATCCCCCAGTCCTTGGCCAGCTTCTGGAAGCGCGGACTCATCGGCTCGCCGCCGAACACGCCCCCCTTGACCGACTTGAAGACCTCGCGCGGATCCTTGTCGCTCGTCTCGAAAAACTTCTCCAGCCCGATCATCATCGGCGTGGAGAGCATATAGAGAATGGTCGGGCGATAGGTTTCGATCGCCTCGATCATCTGCGGCAACATCGCAGGATCATGCGGCGACAGGATCGGCGTGAAACCCGCTTCGTTGAGGAAGGACGTGCGGTTGATGCCGCCCCGGAAGGTGAACATCATATAGGTGACATAGTCGCCGCCGCGCGCGCCGATCTGCCAGAATTCGCGCAGGATTTCCGGTTCGGTGGCGCTGCCCTTGCCATTGGGCACCGGGGTCGGATCGCCGGTCGTGCCCGACGTGAAGCCGACATGCGGAATGTCGCGATAATCGGCGATACGCAGCCCGCCGCAGGGATCATCGTTGCTGTCACGATAGTCGCGGATCATGTCCTTGTCGATGAAGGGCGCCTTCGCCCGATAATCGGCCAGCGACTTTATGTCCGACGGCTTGACCCCGGCCGCATCCCACACTTCGCGGATGAGACCGTTGCCGTCATAGACATATTGCAGCATCGCCAGCAGGCGCAATTCCTGCAGCTTGTCCAGTTCGGCACGCGGGAGCGTCTCGATCTGCGGGTCGAGATAGCGCAGGTCATCGGGCTGCGGCCCTTGCGCCGTGACGGGACGGGTGATTTCGCTGATCTGGCTCATAAGGCCTCCGCGGGCTTGAAAACGGGCAACACCCAGCCGTCGTCAATCGGATTCCAGTCCACCTGGACCTTCTGACCGATGCGGACATCCTCCGCATTGATGCCGCCCAGATTGGACACAAGGCGCGCGTCGTCGGTGCCGTCGAGGGTGACGACGACGGGAACGTAGATATAATCTTCACCCGTCTTGGGATTTTTCGAACAGATGGCGAAGCTGAATATCGTTCCGGTGCCCGGCAGGTCGGGCCATGCCTTCTGCGTAGACTGACATCTGGGGCAATAGGGCGAAGGCGGCATACGAAAATGGCCGCAATCGCCGCACTGGCAGGCGGTGAGCCGCTGTTCCCGAGCGGCTTCCCAAAAGGGTTCCGTATCGGGATTGGTGGTGATCTTGATGCCGTCGCCCGGAAGGACGCGTGCGGGTCCGTAGCTCATCAGGCCCTCCTCAGAACGAGACCGGAAACGGGCAGCGACGCAGGGCCGCCGGTCACAAGTGCGAATTCACAATCCTCGACCTGGTTGACGGTCGTGCCGCGCACCTGCTCCACACCCTCGACGATGTGAGTCATGCCAATGATATAGGCTTCGTTGAGGTTGCCGCCGTGAGTGTTTACAGGCACGCCGCCGTTTACGCCGCCCCTGGTCGCCTTGTCGTAGCGAATCTTGCCGGACAGGACATAGTCGCTGCCCTCGCCCTTTTCGCAGAAGCCATAATCTTCCAGTTGCATCAGCACCATGGAGGAAAAATGGTCGTAGATCAGCGCGACATCCATATCCTTGGCCGTCAGGCCCGTCTGGCTCCAGATACGGTCCGCGACGAACTTGTGGCCGGACGAGGCAAAGTCGGGATCGGGCATACCCATCCAGGCAAAGGCCCGTCCCCATTCGCGGGTGCCGCCATGGGCGACGCCATGCACCACGGCAGGCTTGTGGCGGCAGTCCCTGGCGCGGTCCATCGTTGTCGTGATGACCGCTACTGCGCCGTCGGTCTCCAGGCAGAAGTCGAGCCGGCGCAATGGATCGGCCAACATCGGCGAGTTCCAATATTCCTCGTCCGACAACGGCTTGCGACGAACCGCCTTGGGCCGGTCCAGCGCATTCTCGCGGGTGGCCTGGACGATTTCCTTGAAGGCTTCGGGCTGCGTGCCGTAGAGGTGCATGTGACGACGGGCCAGGACGCTCATCAGATGACCGGGACCGACAAGGCCCGAAGGTTGAAGGAAGCTGTTTTCGGGATTGGGGGCGGACGAGCCGAACACCACGCCCAGCCGATGCTGGGGCAGTTGCTGCAACGCCATCAGCGTCACCGTGTAGGTGCAATCCTGGTTCATCAGGCCGGCCGTCGCGAGACCGATCGCGCCCGGGCAGCCGCCGCCCCCGCTGGTCAGCGTCGCGGAAAAGCCGACATAGGGAATGCCCAGCGTTTCCATCAGGCTTGCTGTATCGAACTTGTCGAGATAGCCAGCGCCGGCGGTGGAATAATAAGCGATGCCGTCGATCTGGTTGGCCGAGATGCCTGCATCCTCACACGCCTTCAAAATGGCTTCACCCGCCATGTCGTTGATCGTGCGCGGCCAGCTCTTACCGCGAACATAATAGTCGGTCGCGCCAATCCCGACGATCGCGCATTTATCCTGATTTACCCAGGTCATCCCGTTCCTGCTCTCTCGATTCCGGTATCCGGTCGGGGCAAGCGCCTCTCCCGGTCCCGTCCTGGCCATGGAATCACGGACAGGCGATTATTGTCGAAACCTTTCTGGCCTAAATGGGTACCTCTTGTCACGCCAAAAATGCGAACTGATAAAACCTAGTAATATATGTCAGGCCAACCTGATCAGCTAAAATGCAAGCGGCGATATTTGCCGCGGAAATAGAGCAGGGGATCGCGGTGCGGCTCGAACTGAACACGCTTGACGCGTCCGACCAGAATCTGATGATCGCCCGCGTCATGAACCGTGTCGCGGGCACATTCGAAACTGGCGAGCGAGTGGCGGATTACGGGCACGCCGCTATCCCATATGTCGCAATCGGTCTGCCCGAAGCGATCTTCGGTACGACTGGCAAAGCGGCCCGATACCGGTTGCTGGCCGATATGCAGGACGTTGACCACGAAATGGTCGGCGGTCAGAAAAGCGGGCAGACTGCCTGCATTATTGGCAATACACACAAGCAGAAGGGGCGGATCGAGCGACACGGAGGTGAATGAATTGGCTGTGAGTCCGACGGGGTTGCCATCTGGGTCGAGGGTCGTGACGACGGTTACGCCGGTGGCAAAACAGCCCAGCGCATCGCGCAGCGTCCGGGAATCCGAGCCGGCGACATAGGAGGGCGGCGAAAGTGGGACCCGTCGTTCCAGGAAATCGAGCAGAAGCGCGTTGAAAGCGTCCGCCTGGTCGACCGCGACCAGATGCCCTGCGTCGCTGATTTCGACGGCCTCCACATCGGCGATGCAGCCAGCAAGTTCGGCGACGGATTCGGGGGTGCTGAGCGTGCTGCGCTCCCCGCGAACGATCAGTGTCGGTACCTTGAGCTGCCGCGCCGCATCAATCAGCCGACCTTCCGCCGCTGGCGTGTCGAAACTGTCCAGAATGCGCGGATCCCATCGGCCGCCATTGGCAGTCGCGACACGGCGCAGCGTTTCGCTCATGCGGCTTGACCCTGCCGGGTCCATACGGGGCGGTGCATCAACGAGCACGAGACCTGTCGCCAGCGCGGTTTCGCTTTCCCCCAGCACGGCGGTAGCGATCCAGCCCCCCAGCGATGCCGCCACGATCACGGGCCGGGACCGCAATGTCGCCAGGACCGCGCGGATGTCGCCGCTATAGGCATCGAGATCATAGCGACCATCGGCAGGCCATTCGCTGGCGCCATGCCCTCGCAGATCAAGGCTGATGACATAGCGCCCGGCTTCGGCGAGGGCGACTGCTGCCGACCGCCAAGCATCATGGGTCTGACCACCGCCATGCAGCAGCAATATGCCCGGATCATCCTCTTGCCCGAAGCTCTGCGCGACGAGACGCACACCCCCAAAACCGATATAGTCAAGTTGTGCCATCATGCCTGTCCTGTCGTTTATGTCTCATCGCTCGCTCGTCGCGCCGCGGCGGCCTTGTCCTCCGCAATCCAGCTTTCGACCTGCCGCCCGCGCCGCATCCCGATCAACAGGGCGATTTCACTGTCGCCCGACAATATGGCGTCGCAATAGCTGCGCTGTAGCGCCAGCCAGAGCCTGCGACGTTCGGGCGCGCGGCGGTAAAAGCGATATTCTCGTTCCAGCAGGCCGAAGGTGTAGCTGATGCCGATGAAGAGGATGAGGACGGGATCCCCGCTCATGTTCGCGATAAGCTGGGACAAAAAGATTTCGGCATCCAGCGTTTCCCGCTGATTTTCCTCTCGCGCCTCACGTTCGTCGATCGCTGCCCGAAAGCTTCTGAGTTCCGCGATCAATTTTGGATCGGTGCATTTGGCCGCCTCCGCGCCGGCGGTCGGGTAGATCAACATGCTCGCCCGGTTCATCTGCTCCAGTGTCGCCGATTGGAGACGGAGCCACAGTGCAGGAGACTGGACCACATGCCGCGCACTGGGCCGGGTGGCATAGAAGCCCCCGTTGACGCCGCGGCGGACCGAGAGGAGGCAGTCACTTTCCACGACTTTCGCTGCCTGACGAAGGGTCGGACGGCTGATGCCCATGCGCTCGAGCAGTTCGGCTTCGGATCCCAGATAGTCCCCGTCCCCGGCCTGAAGGCTGAGTTCCGTCAGTTCCCGCACTGTGCGTGCGACCACGGAACCGCCCAATTCGACAGCTTCGTTGAGGTCGAGAATATTGTTCATGTCGAGCATCCTGTCCTTACCGCTCCCGTCGCGACGTGATTGCTGGGACCGGGCAACATGCTCATTACAAAAGCGCGGGACTTGGACAAGGAAGGCCGGCAACATGCGCGCCGGCCTTCCCCAAATTCCTCAGTTGCCGAAGCGATAGGTGATCGTGCCGCCATAGGTAAAAGGTTCGCGATGCACGCCCGACACATAGCCGAGACCGCCGACATACAGGGCCTGAACCACCTTGCGATTGTTCGTCAGATTGCGACCAAACACCGCCAGTTCCAGCTTGTCATTCATAAGCGATAGCGAGGCACGCGCGCTCAACACGCCCTGCTTGGGCGACGTCGTGGCGTCGATGATGTTCTGCGCGATAGTCGTGCCGGTGTTGGGATCGATGGTCACGCCCTGCGGATCCCCGATAAAGGGTGTATAAGGCTGAAGATTGATCGCGGAGGTCCAGCTATAGTCTGTGCGCAGATTGAACCGGCCGAAATCGAATGCGTGTTCGTAGCTGCCGGTCAGGGACCAGGTCCATTTCGGTACACCTTCAACCCGTTCGTCCAGACGGTTGCCGGTCAGGTTGGTGCGGCTGGGCAGTTCCTGATAGTCCTTGTATTTGGCATTGGTGTAGCTGCCGGTCCCGCCGACCTGGAAGCCAGCGGGCAGCTGGACCAGAAATTCGCCTTCCAGGCCCCAGATGCGAATCTTGCCCGCGTTGGTCAGAACCGTCTGGGTCGTACCGTTGGCCAAGCCGATCAGCGTGGTCCGCTGGATGTCGTTCACGTTGGAATAATAGCCTGCCAGATTGAGGCGCAGGCGGCGATCGAACAATTCGCTCTTGATGCCGGCCTCATGAGCATAGGCGATCTCGGGCTTGAAGGGGATGGCCGTCGCGACCGAGTTGGCACGCAGATTCTGTCCGCCGGAACGGAAGCCCTTGCTGGTCTTGAGATAGACGAGCACATCCTCGCTCAGCTTGTAGTCGAGGCTCGCAAGATAGGAGACGCCGTCGAAATCATCGCGCACGCGGAGCGCGCAGCCATTGGCCACCGTTGCTGTCGGGATTTGACATGCGATAGTTCCGCTCGTGCGGTTCTGGGTAGAGTTTCTGGTGGTAAGACCCTTGTCATCCACCGAGTAGCGCAGTCCGCCGGTGAAGGAGAGGCGATCGGTGAAATGATAGGTGGCCTGGGCATAAGCGCCGATGCTGTCATTATCGAGTTCACCATTGAAGAACAATGTATTGGGATTGAACGATGGCAGAGATATGGACGAAGAAGTGTCGAACCCTGATTCATGAAAGTAGAAGGCGCCACCGGCGAAATCAACCGCGTCGTCGAGCGCAGTGCCCGTGATCTGCAACTCACCCGAATATTGGGTCAGGGTCTGATCGCCGGTCGTGGTATGGATGGGAGCGGCCGATCCGTCCAGGTCCAGTCTTGACGTCGTGCTTACCTTGCGCCAGCCGCCGACGAACTTGATCGCACCAAAGAAGGTGTCGAGATTGATCGTGCCATTATATGTCTGCGTCTTGACCCGCGTCAGCGGCGATGCGTCGGGGAGGTTGGGATTGCCCGCCACCCCCTGCGACAGCGCGGTCTCGCTAGCACCCAGGCTTGTATAATAGCTGCGCAGGTTGCCGCCCGCCTGAAGCGCGCCCGAAGCACCGATCGCCGGGTAGGAGAAGGGGTTGATGCCGGTCGGCACCGGCAGGCCGGCGGCTGTCAGAGTGGCCGCAGCAGCAGCACCCGCCGCCTGCAAGCTGGCATTGCCCGCTGCGGATGGCGCCGTCAGTCCCGATGGTATCAGATATAGCATCTGGCGACCGGATGCATTGACATCCTGCTTGAAATATTCCGCAGAGAACAGAAAGCTCAAATTGTCGGTCGCCTGATACAGGATCTTCCCGCGCGCAGCCCAGTTGTCGCGATCATTATATTTGTCGCCGGTGATGCGATCCTTCATCCAGCCATCGCGCAAGTTGCGCTGGAGCGCTCCACGGATTGCCAGCTTGTCGTCGATCAAGGGGATATTCACGACGACTGTTCCGACACGCTCGTTGAAACGACCATAGGTCGCCGCGATGCTGCCGGAGACGCCGTCGAAATTCGGATTGTTGGTTTCGAACAGCATCGCGCCGCCGGTCGTGTTGCGGCCGAACAGCGTGCCTTGCGGCCCCTTCAGCACCTGTACGCTGCTAAGGTCGAGCAGATCCTGATTCAGGCCATAAGCGCGCGACCAATACATGTCGTCTACATAGGTGCCAACCGAGGGATCGAGCGTCGCGAGTACGTCCGTCTGTACCTGACCACGCAAGGTGATCGAAATGGCTGTAGGATTGGAAGGCGACTCACGCACGGTCAGGCTGGGCGTTGTGCGCGCGACGTCGGATACCTTGGTCGCACCCTGTTGCAACAGTGTTTCGGCGGTAAAGGCCGTAACTGCAACAGGAACATCCTGAAGATTTTCGGCAACCTTGCGCGCGGTTACTATGATGTCTTGCAAGCCGCCCTGTTCGCTGGCCTGCGGCGCCTGCGCGAAGGCCGGCGTAACCGACAATGCTCCGAACGCGGTACCAAGCAAGAGCCCCGAAACAGCCCTCCGCGCCGAGTGACGAAGTGGATGCATATCAGACAACCTCCCATTCTGTTTGGATCAGAACCTCTCTAGGGTCCATATGAGGCTGATTTACACATTCAGCCCGGCGAAGGCAATAAGATAGGTATCTCTTTTATCGAGGTACGAAGTTTAATCCAATAATGCTCAATAACCTAGTTATCTATCTTGATGACACATCGACATAATGCCGATCACGCCCTCCGCTTCGCATTGATCGCGCAACTTGCCAGCGCCGCAAGGCAGTCGAAACCGGGAGCCAAAAAGCGAATCATTCCACTGCGCCCGATCGACCCTCCCACCCTTTGGTCTCCACCGCTGCGCCCGTTGACCGAACATGGCCCCAGTCACATTCCGCACAGCCACGCATTCCTTTTTAGAAAGAGGTATCTTTTTTTACGAGACAGGCGCTTCGACACATAGTATAAGTGCAGAGTAGGTGATGTTTGCGTCGCCCCGACCCGGATGCCCGGCATGCAAGGGCGGGGTTTGATGCTGATCGCGCCGGACCGGCGCCCGGCATCGATATCCGTGTCAGGCACGGGGTGAAATATTAAGTCAGGAATAGAGGGCCGTCGCAACGCGCCCCTTGGGAAAGGAACAATGCCCATGAAACCATTCATTTTCAGCGCCGACAGCCATGTGCGCGAACCAAACAGCCTGTTTCTCGACAATCTGCCCGCATCGCTGAAAGAGCACGCGGTGCACACCGTGAAGGAGGGCGACGCGCTGGTCACGAAGACCGCGCACAAGACCATCTTCAAACTGCGCCTGGCAAAGAATCCGGATTTTGGTGGCGCGACCCGGTTGGGCATCCATGATCTGGGCGGGCGGCTGGTCGACATGGAAAAGGACGGCATCGACGCCGAGATCGCGTTCCCGAGCCTTGGCCTGTGGCTGTACGCAATCGACGACGAGGATGCCGAACTGGCGCAGTGCGAAATCTACAATGATTGGAACAACGAGTATTTTTCCGGTCATCTCGATCGTTTCGTGCGCTGCGGCGTGCTGCCGGTGCGCAACCTCGCCTATGCACAGCAGGAACTTCGCCGCATCGCGACGCTAGGCTTCACCGCCGTCATGCTGCCTTCCATCCCGATGGCCGGTATCCCCAAATATAATGACGAAGCATGGGATCCGTTGTTCAAGCTGGCGGGCGACCTGGGCATCGTGTTCGTGCTGCACACCGGAACTGGAGCCGAGACCGTCGTCAACGAGCGTGGCCCGGGCGCGGCCGTCATCAATTACAGTATGCAGATGAACGATGGCATCAACGCGATCATGTACATGGTGTCCGGGGGACTGCTCGACCGTAATCCCAAGGCCCAGGTCGCCGTCATCGAATGTGGCGCCAGCTGGCTGGCCGCGATTGCAGAGCGCATGGACGAGGTCTATGTCGCGCACGACATCTTCGTCCGTCCCAAGCTGTCGATGATGCCATCGGAGATCATCAAGCGGCAAGTGACCTGCTCGTTCCAGCACGACCGCGCGTGCATCATGTCACGATCGGTGACGGGTACGCGTGCGCTGATGTGGGCGTCGGACTATCCCCATGCGGAAGGCACCTTCCCCCATTCACGGAGCGTGATCGACGGACTGTTCGCGGGCATCGATATCAGCGAACAGGACAAGATCGACATATTGGGCGGCAACGCCGCGCGGCTGTTCAAGTTCAAGCATGATACGCTCAATCCCGACCCGCAACTCATCCTCGCCTGACGCTGTCAGCTGCAAGCAAAGGGAGGGCCGCCCGGGCTGTGGCGGCCCTTTTTGCTTGTCCCCACACTCCGAACATGGTTGTCTAGGTTATATAGATAACAATCAAGGAGCATGAGGATGGAGCCCATAGACAAGGCGCTTGGCACGGACGCGACACATGGCTGGTGGACGCTGCCACGACGCCATTATGTGCTGTTCATCCTGTGCCTGGTCGGGGTCGTGAATTTCGTCGATCGCCAGATTCTCGCGATCCTCCTGGAACCGATCAAGAAAGACCTGGGCGTCAGTGACACGGCGATGGGGTTGCTGTCGGGGATCGCCTTTTCCGCCTTTTACGTGATTGCCGGCATCCCGATCGCGCGGATGGTCGACAAGGGATCGCGGCGTAACGTGCTGGTCGGCTGCCTGACAATGTGGAGCCTTGCTACGGTGCTGTGCGGATTCGTCCAGAATTTCGTTCAGTTGGCCGTCGCGCGCATCGGCGTCGCATCCGGCGAAGCCGGCGGCGGTCCCGCAACCCAATCGTTGCTCGCCGACCTGTATCCCATATCGCAACGCGCCACGGTGATCGGCATCTGGCTGGCATCGCAGGCGATCGGCATCGCATTTGGCCTGTTCTTCGGCGGATGGCTCAACACTGCCTTCGACTGGCGGATCGCGTTCATCGTGGTCGGGGTGCCCGGTCTGCTGCTGGCGATCGGCATCCGCCTGACCGTCAAGGATCCGCCGCGCGGCATGGCGGATGGGGGCGTCGGCAAGCAGGTGGAAACGCCGCCGCTGAAGGAGGCCTTTCTCATCGCGCTGCGTTCACCCTCGCTGCGCCTGCTGCTCATCATCGCCATGTGCTGTTCCTTCGCGGGCTATTCGATCCTGGGGTGGGGACCGACCTTTTATATTCGCGTCCATGGGATGACGACGATGCAGGTGGGAGGATTGATGGGGCTGGCGGTGGCCGGCGGGCTGTTTATCGGCAATGTCGGCGCGGGGCGGATCGCGGATCGGGTCGCTAAGGGCGATTTCGCGGTCTATATGCAGGTTGCCGGATGGGGCACGATACTGGCCGCGCCTTTCGGCCTGCTTTTCCTGCTGGCAGCCGACCCCATGCTGTCGCTGGTGGGCCTGTTCTTTTCCAAGCTGTTCATGACCTTCTGGATGCCGCCAACCTATGCTGTGGCCGTAGGCATGTCGCCGGTCCGCAACCGTGGCATGATTACCGCTTTGCTGACGCTGAGCACGACGGTTGTGGGCATCGGCATGGGTCCGGTGTTCGTGGGCGTCATGAACGACCTGCTGGAGCCGAGCTTCGGCAAGGAGGCGATCCGCTATTCTCTGGTCTTCGTGCTGGGCGGGCTGGTCGCGTGCGGCCTGCTTTGCTTCGTTGGTACCAAGCTGGTGCGGCGGGAAATCGCGGCACGGCCGGTGACGGCTCAATAAATGAAAGGGCAATGGGCGCGGCCCGGCGGACCGCGCCCATCCTGTATCAGCGGGTGAAGCTTTCGCCCTTTGCAGCCTTTTCTACCAGCAGCCTGGACGGCTCGATGCCCATGGCCTGCAAGCCGTCGACGACCTTTTGCAGGCCGACAGTATCGCCCCAGAACATCGGGCCACCGGTATAGACGGGCCAGTTATAGCCCAGGATCGCAGCGATATCGACGTCCGAGGCACGGATGGCAATGCCTTCTTCCAGCACCTTGGCGCCTTCGTTGACGACCGGGTAGAGCAGACGGGCAACGATATCCTCGTCCGACAGCTTGCCCTTGTTCGCAACGCCCTTGAAGCTGGCGAAATCCGCGATCGCGGCGGCCGCAACCGGCGACGGGGTCGCCTTGCGGTCTTCATCATAGTCGTAATAGCCGCCATTCTTCTTCTGGCCGAGGCGATCCATCTTGACCAGGTCGCCGCGAACGCTGCGCTCGGTCTCGTCGCGGCCGATGACATCAAGGCCGACAAGATCGATCATCTGGAACGGCCCCATGGCGAAACCATAGTCATAGACGGCCTTGTCGATTTCCTCCGGCGTCGGCCCTTCGAGGACGAGTTCGTCGGCCTGCTTCCCGCGCTGAGACATGATGCGGTTGGCGATGAAGCCAAAGCAGACGCCGGAAAGGACAGGCACCTTGCCGATCTTCTTGGCGAGCGCCATGGCCGTCGCGATCACTTCCTTCGACGTCTTCGCCCCGCGCACCACTTCAAGCAGGCGCATGACGTTGGCAGGCGAAAAGAAGTGGAGGCCGATCACCCAGTCAGGCCTGCTGGTCGCCGCCGCAATCTCGTCCAGATCGAGGAAGGAGGTGTTGGACGCCAGGATCGCCCCCTGCTTGGCGATCTTGTCGAGCTTGCCGAAGACGTCCTTCTTGACGCCCATCTCCTCATAAACCGCCTCGATGACAAGATCGACCTCGCCCAGCGCTTCCAGCCCCAGCCTGGGCGTGATGAGCGCCATGCGCTGCTCTACCTGCTCGGCAGTCATGCGGCCTTTCTTGGCCGTATTCTCATAATTCTTGCGAATTACGCCGACACCGCGGTCCAGCGCCTCCTGCGTCATTTCCACGAGAGTGACGGGAATGCCGACATTGAGGAAGTTCATGGTGATCCCGCCACCCATCGTGCCTGCGCCGATGACGCCCACGGTCTTGATGGGGATCGTCGCCGTGTCCTTGGGCACGTCGGGGACCTTGGCCGTCTCACGCTCGGCAAAGAAATAATAGCGTTGCGCCGCGGACTCGGTGCTGGTCACCAATTCGTCGAACAGTTCCTTTTCCCGTTCGATACCCTTGTCGAAATCCTCGATCTCGGCGGCCGCTTCAATGGCGCGGACGATATTATAGGGCGCCTTGAAGCCGCGGAAGGCACGGGCATTCTTCTTGAGATAGGCTTCGTAGATTTCAGGCTTGCCGCGCGATGGCGCCACCTTGTCCTGGCGGTCGCGCACGCGCTGGAGCGGCTTGTCGACGACGGTGCGAGCAAAGGCAATGGCGTCCTCCCGCAGTTTGCCCTCTTCAGCCACGGCGTCGATCATGCCCAGTTCCAGCGCCTTTTTCGCGGGAACCGGTGCGCCGCCGGTCATGATGTCGAGGGCGGTTTCGACGCCGACGATACGCGGCAGACGCTGCGTGCCTCCGGCGCCGGGCAGCAGGCCCAGATTGACTTCGGGCAGGCCGACCTTCGCGGACGGCACGGCGATGCGATAATGGCAGATGAGCGCCAGTTCGTAACCGCCGCCCAGCGCCGTGCCATGGATCGCGGCAACCACCGGCTTGGTACCGTTTTCGATGATGTCGAATACCGCGTGCAGGCCGGGCTCCTGCGGTGGCTGGCCGAATTCGGAAATATCGGCGCCGGCGAAGAAGGTGCGGCCGCCGCAGATCAGGACGATCGCCTTGACGCTATCGTCCTCCGCAAATTTGCGGAAGCCCGCATCGAGCGCCAGGCGCGTCTTGATGCCCAGAGCATTGACCGGGGGGTTGTCGATTTCGATCACCCCGATGCCGCCGTCCTCGACGCTGTATTTTCCGACTTCGCTCATGAAAGGCTCCTCGATTTGCAAAGCATGTTTGCATCGGTCTTTGCCCTGACTCGGCGCGCCGCGCAACCGGAGAAAGAGAACATAGTTATCCAGGTGCACTTTCGGATGCGGGGCCGACGGTTCGGCGCGTGCAAAGGGCCTAAAGCGACAAAGGTGCCGCAAGATACCGGCTGCAATGTCACCTTATGGCGCCGTTCGACCCGTCGGCGACAGGGTGGTCCCGCCGCTCCGTCCAGCGGCCGGGCCAAGCGCCTTTGAAGCAAAGGAAATCCAACATTGGAAGGGCTTTTTCCCGCGCCCAGACCGGCGCTGACGGTCCGACGGGGGCCGATCGCTAGCCGCGCACTCCCAAGCCCCGCGCGATGATGCCGCGCAGAATTTCCCGCGTGCCCCCGCGCAGCGACCAGCTGGGCGCATTCATCACGATCTTCGCGAGGACCGCATTATAGTCGGCCCGTGCGGCGAGGTCGGGTTCCGCATCGATCAGACCGCGCGCGATGTCGGGCACGGATTGTTCAAAGACCGCGCCAAGATCCTTGACGATGGCCGCATGGAGCGCGGGATTCTCGCCTGCGTCCAGCATCGCCGCCACCCCACGCGAAAGGCGGCGCAGGATGATGAGATGGGCGGACAGGCGGCCAATCGCAGCGCGGGCCAGATCGCCATGCCCCTTGCCCAGAACGGCGATGAGTTCCACGATCAGCTGCATTGAGGAAAGAAACCGTTCCGGCCCGGAGCGTTCAAAAGCGAGTTCGCTCATCACCTGGTTCCAACCATCGCCTTCCTGCCCGATCAGCGCGTCGAGCGGCGCAAGCGCATCGTCGAAATGAACCTCGTTGAAATGATGCTGGCCCGCCAGATCGATGATCGGTCGGATGGCAATGCCGGGCGTGGCATGGAGATCGATCAGCAACTGGCTGGTCCCGGCGTGACGATCGGCTGGCGTGCCTGATGTGCGGCAGAAGAGGATCATATAGTCGGATTGATGCGCGCCCGTGGTCCAGACCTTGGTCCCATTAATGCGCCAGCCCTGGGCCGTGCGCCGGGCACTGGTGCGGGTGGCGGCGAGGTCGGAACCGGAATCCGGTTCGCTCATGCCGATGCAGAACATCGCCTGACCTGCCGCGATGCGCGGTAGCACGGCTCGCCGTTGCGCTTCGGTTCCGAATTTGAGCAAGGTCGGCCCGCTCTGCCGATCACCGATCCAGTGTGCACCGACAGGGGCGCCGGCGGCCAGAGTCTCTTCCATCACGACATAGCGTTCGAAGGCGCTGCGTTCGTGCCCGCCATAGCATTTGGGCCATGTCATGCCGAGCCAACCCCTCGCGCCCATGGCACGGGTGAAATCCTTGTCCACCCCGGTCCAGCTGTCGGCGCGGCGGATCGGCGGAACATGGGCCAGCCGATCATGCAGAAAGGCGCGCACGTCGTGTCGCAAAGCCTCGGCGGCTTCGTGGCGAGGGGGCGTGGCAAAGCGGATGGGATTCATGTTTCCGTCCTGTCAGGCCGCAACGACGAAGGGCCAGAACCCATCGCGGCCAACCGCGAGCGCGGCGGCGCCCAAGCACTGCGTCCAATGGTGCGGCCCGCCATATTCGTCGCGCCAACTCCACAACGCACTGGTGTACCAGTGCAGGCGATGCTCCTGCGTAAAGCCGATCGCGCCATGCAATTGCTGGGCGACGCCCGCGGCGACGCTCGCCGCCTCCGCGCTGCGGATGCGGGCGGCCGCAACGCTGAGCATCGGGTCGCCGGCGGCCTCGGCCAGCGCCTCCGCCGCCAAACCGGCGGCAGCGCCCGCGGCGGCCGCTTCGCCTGCAATCCGGGCCAGTTCATGTTGGATCGCCTGGAATGTGGCGAGGGCGCGCCCGAATTGCTTGCGATCGGAAACATGGGCGATGCTGAGATCCAGTACCTGATCCAGCGCACCGGCGATCTGCAGGACGCGAAGGCCCGCGCCCATGAGGTAAAGAGGATGGCCTTGCGCAGGTGCTGTGGCGGTTATGGCGGCATCAATCGACAGCCAGTCGCGCGGCATATGAGCGATGTTCGTCCCCGACTCCGCCACGCGCCATCCACTGTCCAGCCGGGCGACATGGCGCGCGCCGCCAAGCAGATATTCCACGACCAGCGTGCCGACGGTGGCCCCCCAAGGCACGCGATCGGCGGTGCCCGTAATGCGCCCGTCGCGGAGAACGAGGCCCGACTCGACAGGGACAAATGCAGCCGGACCTTCCGCCAGCGGCAGCCCCGCGAGCGCGAGTGCCTGGTTCGCCGCCATGGTTTCACCAAGCGGCAGCGGTAGCGCATGGCGGCCAGCCAGACGCGCCAGCGCGAAGGCATCGACCGGATCCAGTCCGAAGCCGCCCGATCCTTCGGGCACGAGCGCCAGCGGCAGGCCCATCTGTGCGATCGCGTTCCACAGGGAGGCCGGCCAAGCTCCCCGCCGTGCGCGGCGCACCGTCGCGTCGTCGCACTGGTCCGCCATCAGCCGATCGGCCGTGCCAAGGACCATCGCTGCATCGCTCATGTGGCCATCTCCATAGCATAGGCCGATTGGGCGATGGCGTCCGCCGCCTGGCGCATTGCCGCGCCGATGGCATCCATACCCTCGGCATTCTCCCGGCCGCTGAACATAGACGCGGAGAGGACGAAGCGCGGCGCGCCGCCTGTATCCACGATCGCGGCCGCCACCGTCGAGATGCCGTGATTGATCTGACCATTGTCAATCGCCCAGCCCTTCACCGCCGCCGCGCGCACCTGGGCGATGAACTCCTGCGGATCGGGCGCGCTTTTCCAGCGGATGCCGGCATGGACAGCCGCAATGGCCGCATCATCCAGGGCGCGACGCGCAAGCACCGCGCGACCTGTCGCACCCGCGGCGGCGGGCTGGCGCTGGCCAACCACCATGTGGATGCGCATAGCCTCCGCGCTTTCAGCGAGCGCGACCAGGACCAGGCGTTCGCCTTCGGTAAGACGCCAGAGGCCTACGGCAGCATCGAACTGCCCGGCGAGCGTCGCCATAGGTAGATGCGCCGCGCGGACGACCGCATCGCGGCCCAGCGCAAGCCGCGCGAGATCGATCGTGCCAAGCCCGAGCGCATAGCGTTTCGACACCGCGTCGAAGCTCACAAGATCCTCGCGCAGCAGCGTCTTGAGCACGTTGAAGCAGGAACTGGGATTGAGTCCAAGGGCACGCGCAATGGCGGTAACGCCCTGTGGTTCGGAAAGCGCGCCCAGATGGCGCAATATCGCAATCGCCTGCACCACCGAATTGACCGGCGGCCGGAGTTGAGGATCGGGGCGAGGCATGTCCATGGCCATACCCTACCATTCACGATCATGAATGTCCATTCGCATAGTTGAATAAGTTATATAGGTAAGCTAGATCATGGGAAATCGAAATGCGGAGAGGATAGACATGGGCGATTCGGCACGGCTGGATGGCAAGGTGGTGGCGGTGACGGGTGCAGGGCGCGGCATCGGCCGCGATATCGCCTTGCTATGTGCGCGACAGGGCGCGAACGTCGTCGTCAACGACCTGGGCGCATCGGCAGAGGGCGAAGGCGCCGATGCAGGGCCGGCCGAGGAGGTCGCTGCGCTGATCCGGGCAGAGGGCGGCAAGGCCATCGTCAATGGCGCCAGCGTCGCCGAGCCGGAGGGCGCGGCATCGATCATCGAGGATGCCGTAAAGCAGTTCGGGCGGATCGATGGCGTGGTCAACAATGCCGGCATCCTTCGTGACCGCATCTTCCACAAGATGAGTATCGTCGACTGGAAGCAGGTGATCGACGTGCACCTCAATGGATCATTCTATGTGTCGAAGGCCGCGGCGCCCTATTTCAAGGACCAGGGGTCGGGCAGTTATGTCCATTTCACATCGACATCAGGGCTGATCGGCAATTTCGGCCAGGCCAACTATTCGGCAGCGAAAATGGGCATCTTCGCCCTGTCCAACTCGATCGCGCTCGACATGCAGCGCTTTGGCGTGCGGTCAAACTGCATAGCGCCCTTCGCCTGGAGCCGTTTGATCGCGACGATCCCCGCCACCAACCCGGATGAGGAAAAGCGGATCGAGCGGATGAAGACGATGACCACGGACAAGATCGCGCCGATGGTCGCCGCGCTGCTTTCCGACGGAGCGAGGGACGTCAGCGGCCAGACGTTCGGCGTGCGCAAGAACGAGATTTTCCTGTTCAACAAGCCGCGCCCGATCAAGACGATGCAGCGTTCCGGCGGGTGGACGCCCGACACTATCGTCAGCGACCTGCTGCCTGCCATGGCGCACGACATGATGCCGCTCGCGCGGTCGGCCGAAATCTGGCCCTATGATCCGGTCTGACGATCATGGCCTTTGACCCACAGGTCCTGCTGAACCTGCCGCCGATCGAGACGCGGCAAAAGATCAATCCGTTCAAGGTCATGCTCTATGCGCTGGGCGTGGGTGCGGAAGAATTGCCGTTCGTCTATGAAGAGGGGCTGGAGGCGCTGCCCACCATGGCGGTAACGATGGCCTATCCGGGCTTCATCTGGCGCGACCCGGCCTATCACGTGACCTGGCAGAAGATATTGCACGCCGAGACCAGCGCGCAGCTTCATTTGCCGCTTCCGGTCGAGGGCGAACTGATCGGTTATACGACCTTCGGGCCGATCCTGGACAAAGGGCCGGAGAAAGGCGCGATCGTCTACCAGACGCGTGAAATCTACGCCGACGACGGCCGCCATATCGCGACGGTGCGTAACACCAATTTCCTGCGCGGCGACGGCGGATTCGGTGGATCGTCCGAGGGCCAGCCCCTGCCTCATGCGATCCCCGATCGCGCGCCCGACCTGATGATCGCGCTGCCCACTGCCGACAATCTGGCGCTGCTCTATCGCTTGTCGGGCGACATGAACCCGTTGCACGCCGACCCCAAGGTAGCGCTGTCAGCCGGGTTCGAGCGTCCGATCCTGCATGGCCTGGCCACCTACGGTATCGTTGGTCGCGCACTGCTGCGCGGGCTGGCCGACAATCGGCCGGACCGGATCAAGCGTATGGATGCGCGCTTTTCGGCGCCAGTCTTTCCCGGCGAGACGATCGAAACGGCAATCTGGCGCGAGGGCGAGGGCAAGGCCGCCTTCACCGCGCGCGTAGTGGAACGCGACCGCCTCGTCCTCAACAACGGCTATGTGGAGTTCCAATGACGAGCGAAACCGGCATCCTGCGCTTTGGCGCCTATATTCCGCGCAACCGGCTCCAGCGATCGGCGATCTTCGCCGCCAATGGCTGGTTCGCCGGTGGCCTCAAAGGGCTGGCCAAGGGCGAGCGGGCGATCGCCAACTGGGACGAGGATCCGATCACCATGGCGGTGGAGGCAGCGCGCGACGCGGTGCCGGAGGACCAGCGTGGCGCGGTGGGATCGGTCAGCCTGGCATCGACCACCCTGCCCTTCGCCGACCGGCTGAACAGCGGCGTCGTCAAGGAGGCGCTGACGCTGAACGATGCGACTGGCGCATTCGACGTGACCGGGGGGCAGCGCGTGGCGACGTCGGCTCTGATCCAGGCGCTGGCGGCGGCGAAGGGGGGAGCAAAACCGCATCTGGCGCTGGCGTCGGAAATGCGGCTGTCCAGACCCGCCTCGGAATCCGAGATGGTGCAGGGCGATGCGGCCGCCGCGCTGCTTATCGGCCAGGGTGATGTTGTCGCGAAATATCTGGGCAGCCACAGCGTCACGATCGACTTCGTCGACCATTTTCGCTCGTCCGGCCAGGACTTCGACTATAGTTGGGAGAGCCGCTGGATCCGCGACGAAGGCTATAGCGGGATGATCGGCGCAGCGTTGACCGATGGTTTCGCGGCGTTGGGCGTGACAGGGGCCGACATCGACCGATTCATTGTGCCGATCACCGCGCGGGGCGTCGCCGAAGGACTGGCGAAAAAGGCCGCGATCAGGGCCGAAGCGGTGGCCGACCGGTTGGGTGACAGCGTGGGCGACAGCGGCGTCGCACATCCGTTCCTGCTGCTTGCTGCTGCGCTGGAGACGGCGCGCGCGGGCGAGAAGATAGTGCTGGTGGCCTTCGGCCAGGGTGTGGACCTGCTGTTGTTCGAGGCGACCGGCAGCGGCGCTTCGCCCGCGCGCGGTGTCGCAGGATCGCTGGCTCGCGGCGTCAAGGACGGCAATTACCTGCGCTGGCTGTTCCATCGCGGCAATCTCGGCCTCGATCGGGGAATGCGCGCCGAGGCCGACCAGAAGCAGCCAGGCACCACATTGTGGCGCAACCGCAAGGCGGTGCTGGGACTCGTCGGCGGGCGGTGTGCGAAGACTGGGGTCGTGCAGTTCCCCAGGAGCGACATATCGGTCAATCCGAACGATCATGGCTTCGGGACGCAGGAGGATTATCCGCTGGCCGACCGAAAGGCGCGGATCGTGACCTACACGGCGGACGCGCTGACCTACTCCCCTGCCCCGCCCAGCTATTATGGCATGATCGACTTCGAGGGCGGCGGCCGGATGATGGCCGAGTTCACCGATGTCGAGGCCGACGATGTCGAGGTCGGACGCGACATGGCGATGATGTTCCGCATCAAGGCGATCGACGAGATTCGCGACTTCACCAAATATTTCTGGAAGGCCGTTCCGGCAGCCTGATCGGCGCTTCCAGCCAAGGAGAAAGTCTATGGCACGCGGTATCAAGGACAAGGTCGCCATATTGGGCATGGGCTGCGCCAAATTTGGCGAGCGATGGGACAAGGACGCCGACCAGCTGATGGTCGAGGCCTATGAGGAGGCGATCGCTGATGCGGGAATCGAGACGTCGCAGATAGATGCTGCGTGGTTGGGCGTAGCCTTTGATGCGGTGAATATCGGCCCGTCGGGCATTCCGCTCGCAACCGCGCTGCGGCTGAAGAATATCGGCGTCACCAAGGTCGAGAATTACTGTGCGAGCGGCACGGAGAGCTTTCGCGGCGCGGTCTATGCCGTGGCGTCGGGCGCGGCGGACATTGCGCTGGCGCTGGGTGTCGAGAAGCTGAAGGACACCGGCTATGGCGGGCTGCCTGTCCGCACGCGCGGGACCATGCATGACATGACCGGAATTACCGGGTCGGCGCCGGGCAATTTTGCGCAGCTCGCATCGGCCTATCGCAACACGCACGGTGTTTCGAAGGAGGATCTGAAACGCGCCATTGCCCATGTATCGGTCAAAAGTCATGCCAATGGGGCGAAGAATCCGAAGGCCCATTTGCAGAAGGCCGTCGACATGGACACCGTATTGAATGCCCCGATGATCGCCGAGCCGCTGGGCCTGTTCGATTGCTGCGGCGTGTCGGACGGCGCGGCCTGCGCCATCGTCACCACGCCCGATATCGCCCGCGCGCTGGGCAAGACCGATATCGTCACGATCAAGGCTTTGCAGATCGCCAGCTCCAATGGTTGGGAATTGCAGCATGGCGGCGGCTGGAATGGAAGCTATTTCCACACCACCCGCATCGCTGCGGAGAAGGCCTATCAAGAAGCCGGCATCACCAATCCGCGCGAGCAGATCAGCCTGACCGAAGTGCATGACTGTTTCTCGATCACCGAACTGGTGACGATGGAGGATCTCTACCTCTCCAAGGAAGGGGAGGGCTGGAAGGATGTGCTGGACGGCATGTTCGACGCCGATGGCAAGGTGCCGTGCCAGATCGACGGCGGCCTCAAATGTTTCGGCCATCCGATCGGCGCGTCGGGTTTGCGCATGATCTACGAAAACTATCTGCAATTGCTGGGCCGCGCCGGGGCGCGGCAGCGGCAAACGCCGCCCAGCCTGGCGCTGAGCCACAATCTGGGCGGGATGCCGAGCCAGAATGTGTCGGCCGTTGCCATCGTGGGGCTGGCCGATGCTTGAGGTCACATCATCGGAAGGAGCGTCGGGCATGGATGAAGAGACGTTCGAGGCGTTTCTGGATCAGTTGCGTCGCTATATTCGCGAGCGCCTGATCCCCGCCGAGGCGGACGTGATCGACAGCGATCGTGTGCCTGATGCGATATTGGCGGAGATGCGCGACATGGGCCTTTTCGCCTTGACCACACCGGAGGCATTTGGCGGCGCGGACCTGAACATCAGCCAGTATATCCGCGTCATCCGCGAAATGGGCTGGCCGGCCCCCGCCTTCCGCGCGACCATGTCAATCAACACCGGCATGTTTTCGACCGCGCTGAAAAAAGGGGGAACGCCCGAGCAGCAGCGCGAATGGCTCAGCCGGTCGGCGGCGGGCGAGATCGCCTGTTTCGGCCTAACCGAACCGGATAGCGGGTCCGATGCGGCGGCACTCAAGACCCGCGCGGTCCGCGACGGCGACGACTATATCCTGAACGGTACGAAGCGCTATATCACCAACGCCCCCTTCGCGAAGATCGGCCTGATCATGGCGCGCACCAGCGCCGAGCCGCTGCCGCGCAACGCGCATGTCAGCGCCTTCCTGATCGACATGGATGCGCCGGGGGTATCGCTGGGCAGCCCCGACAAGAAAATGGGACAGCGCGGCGCGCAAATAGCCGACATCATCCTGGAGGATGTGCGCGTACCCGCCCGCGCCCTCCTGGGCGGCGAGGAAGGCAGGGGCTTCTTCGCCGCGATGCAGGCGCTGGATTCAGGACGGCTTTCGGTGGGCGCGGCCGCGCTGGGGCTGGCGGAAAGGGCGCTGGAAACCGGGCTGCGTTATGCGATGGAACGCAAGGCGTTCGGAGAGCCGATCGCCCAGTTCCAGCTGATCCAGGCGATGCTGGCGGACTCCAAAGCGGAAATCTATGCCAGCGAGTGCATGATGCTGGACGCCTGCGCGCGGTCCGAACGGGGTCGCGCTTCGCTCGAAGCCTCCGCCTTCAAGATGTTCGCGACCGAAATGTGCGGGCGCGTGGTCGACCGGGTGGTGCAGATCCATGGAGGCGCGGGCTATCTGGCCGAATATGAAGCCGAACGGCTGTTCCGCGATGCGCGCATCTATCGCATCTACGAGGGCACGACCCAGATTCAGCAGCTGGTGATCGCCAAACAGATGATCCGCGACTTCGCGGCGCGCAGTTAAGGCCCACCCATGTACCAGCTTCTCGGCTCCACACGCGTCATCGAGGCGTCATCCTTCGTGGCGGCGCCGACCGCCGGCCTCTATCTGGCGCAGATGGGGGCGAGCGTCATCCGCGTCGACCAGATCGGCGGGGGGCCGGATTATCGACGCTGGCCCAAGGCGGAGACTGGCGCGAGCCTTTATTGGGAAGGGTTGAACAAGGGCAAGAAATCGGTCGCGCTCGATCTGGGCGCGCCGGAAGGACGGGAACTCCTCGCGGCCCTCGCGACGGCGCCGGGCGCGGATGCGGGGCTGTTCCTGACCAACTTTCCCGTCGATGGCTTTTTGAGTCATGAAAGGCTGGCAAAAAGACGCGCCGACCTTGTCACCGTGCGGGTCATGGGGCAAGCCGATGGCGGCCCGGCGCTCGACTATACCGTCAATTGCGCACTGGGCATTCCGCAGATCACCGGGCCCGACAGTCTGGGCGACGCGCCGGTCAACCATGTGCTGCCGGCGTGGGACCTGCTGACCGGCGCCTATGCGGCCTTTTCCATGCTCGCCGCCCTGCTGCACCGGCGCGAGACTGGCATGGGACAGGAAGTCCGGATTCCACTTGCCGATGTCGGCATCGCCACCATCGCCAATCTGGGACAGCTGGCCGAGACATTGCAGACCGGCAATCGGGCTCGTCATGGCAATGCGGTCTATGGCGCGTTCGGGCGTGACTTCCTGACCGCCGATGGGCAACGGCTGATGATAATGGCGATCACCCCGCGGCAATGGCGCGGGCTGGTCTCCGTGCTTGGGCTGGAAGAGGCGGTCGCGGGAATCGAGGCGTCCCGCAGCGTCAGCTTCGCCCACGACGAGGGCGAGCGCTTTGCCCATCGCGACGCGCTGTTTCCGCTGGTCGAGAGCGCGGTCGCACGCCGCAACGCGACGGAGCTGAGGGCAGCGATGGATGCGCAGGGCTGTTGCTGGGGCCCTTACCAGGACATGGCGCAGGCGGTGCGCGATCCGGTGCTGGTGGCGGACAATCCGCTTTTTTCGGCCATCCAGCAAACGAGCGGGCTGCGCTATCCGGTGCCCGGCGCGATGGCGACCCTGCCGGCCCAGATGCGCGAAACCCCGCGGCGCGCCCGGCGACTGGGCGAGGACAGCGAGGAGATACTGGCCGACCTGCTGGGCCTTGGGTCGGGGCAGATTGGCGCATTGATCGACAGGGGGATAGCGGCGCGCGCATGACAGAGACGATAGCACGGGCGCGCACGGCGCTGGAGGCGCTGCGGCGCTATGGCGCGGCGGCACAGGTCCATGTGGCAGCCCGGGTGGCGCCCGGCGGAAAGATCGACCCCAGGCGGCTCGATGCCGACCAGCGTGCAGCCCATGGCCTGGCCTGGATCGCGACGACGGTCGCGGCGCTGAGTGCGCTGGCCGACTGGGCGGAGGGGCTGACGGCGCGGCACCGCTATGGCGACGCCGAAGCGCTGGTGCTCGCGCTCGCCTTTGGGGAATATGCCGCGCAGATGCTGGGCGGCCTGCCGATCAGTGCCAATGAATATGTGCGGCCTGCGCAACTGGGGCTGGCCGAGGCGGCGCGCGAACTTGGCACCGATCCGGCGGTCGCAGCGTTCGTGGCGGAGGCGGACGATCCCCGCGCGCGCGCCGCTCTGATCGCGCATGTGCGGGCGGGCGGCACCATAGCGGAGGATATGGGCGACGAGACGATCGATGCGATCAGGGCGCAATATCGACGCTTCACCGTCGATAAAATCACGCCCTACGCCCATCAATGGCATCTGGCGGACGCGCTGATACCCGATGAGACGATCGCCGAGCTGGCGGCGCTGGGGACGTTCGGCGTCTGCATAGCGCCGGAATATGGCGGGCTGGGGCTGGGCAAGCTGGAGATGTGCGTCGTCACCGAAGAGCTGTCGCGCGGCTGGATCGGCGCGGGGTCGCTGGGCACCCGGTCGGAAATTGCGGGCGAGCTGATCGGGCTGGCGGGCACGGACGCCCAGAAGGCGCAATGGCTGCCGGGAATTGCTAGCGGGACAATATTGCCGACGGCGGTATTTACCGAGCCATCCAACGGGTCCGATCTTGCGCAACTGAGCACCCGCGCAATCCAGCATAAGGAAGGCGGCTGGCGCATATCGGGCGCGAAGACATGGATCACCCATGCAGCCCGGTCCGACCTGATGACACTGCTGGCGCGGACCGGGGGATCGGGCAATGCCGGGCTTTCCATGTTCCTGGCGCCCAAGCCGCGCGGGAGCGACGACACGCCCTTCCCGGCGGAAGGGATGAGCGGGAGCGAGATCGCCGTGCTGGGTTATCGCGGGATGCGCGAATATGAACTGATGTTCGACGGCTTTGCTGCGCCGGGCGAGGCCTTGCTGGGCGGCGAGGAAGGACAGGGTTTCCGCCAGCTGATGCAGACATTCGAGGGCGCGCGCATCCAGACCGCCGCGCGCGCAGTGGGCGTCGCGTGGCGCGCGTTCGAGCTGGGCTATGGCTATGCGATCGAAAGACGGCAGTTCGCCAGGCCGATCGCCGACTTCCCGCGCGTGTCGGACAAGCTGGCGATGATGCTGGTGGAGACGATCGCGGCGCGCGAACTCGCTTATTTCGCAGCGCGCGAGAAGGACAAGGGGCGGCGCTGCGACGTGGAAGCGGGCATGGCCAAGCTGCTGGCTGCACGGGTAGCGTGGACCAACGCCGACAATGCGCTGCAAATCCATGGCGGCAACGGTTATGCGCTGGAATATGAGATCAGCCGGCTGTTGTGCGACGCGCGCATCCTCAACATATTCGAGGGTGCGGCCGAGATTCAGGCGCAGGTGATCGCGCGCGGGCTGCTGACGAACAGGAACTGACGGCGATGGAACGGCACAGCGACACCCTTACGCCCGCACTCGCCGCCCGCTATGCCGCGACGTTCGACAGGGCGGTGCGGGACGGCGCGCCGCAGGGTATCCACTGGTGCCTCAACACGCCCGAAGCGGAGACGGCCGCGCTGGGCGCGGATGGGCATCCAGCAGGTGGCGGTGGCGCAATGCCCCACCATGCTGCCTTCCCGCGCCGAATGTGGGCATCCAGCGCGCTGACATTCCATGCGCCCATTCGCGTGGGCGCGCGGGTGGAGCGGACCAGCCGGATCGAGAGCAGTACGGAGAAATCGGGAAGCAGCGGCCGGTTGCTGTTCGTCATAGTCGCCCACGATGTCACCGCCGACGGCCAGGCAGCAGTCAGCGAGAGGCAAACGATCGTCTATCGCGAGGCCGCCATGCCCGGCGCCGCGCCCGTTGCCATAGTCGAACCCCAGACGGAAAAGGACTGGGACTGGGAACGGGTGGTGACGCCTAGTGCGCCTCTGCTGTTCCGTTATTCCGCGCTGACATTCAACAGCCACCGCATCCATTACGACCTGCCCTATGCCCGCGAAGCGGAGGGATATGCTGGCCTGGTCGTGCACGGGCCGCTGATGGCCGCGTTGCTGCTGGACCTGGCCGATCGCATGGCCGGACCGGACGCTTTGCGGGAGTTCAGCTTTCGCGCGGTAGCACCCGCCTTTGCCGATGCGCCCTTGCGGCTGCTCGGCATGATAGCGGGCGATACCGTCGCGCTGCATGTGCGATCGGCGGAGGGGCATGACCATATGACCGCAATCGGGCGCCTGGGCGGCTAACGCGGTCAGACGACACGCCGCTCCAGCGGTTCGCCGGCAAAATGGCGGCGTACATTGTCGAGCGCGCCCCGCATCACCGCCGCCAGCGATTCGATGGTCGCGCCCGCGACATGGGGGGCCATCAGCACATTGGGGACGCCGACCCAACCGGTGCCGTCGATCGGTTCGCCATCGAACACATCGAGCGCCGCGCCGCCGAGCCTGCCATCCCTGAGCGCAGCAATCATTGCGGGTTCGTCGATAACAAAGCCGCGCGATACATTGACGATCAGGCCGTCTGCGCCGAGCCGGTCGAGGACGTCCGCGCTGATAAGGCCGCGCGTCTCGTCGGTGCCCGCAACCGCGACCAGCAAGGTCGTCGCCCAATCGGCAAGCGCCTCAAGCAACTCTATCCGCTGCCACGACACAGGCTTGGGATTGGGGCCCCACCAGCGTATCTCGCAACCGAAGGGGTGGAGCCGCTGCGCGATGTTGCGTCCGATATGGCCGAGGCCGACGATGCCTACGCGCTGCGCCGATACCGCATGGCCGGGAGGCAGACGCGCTTCCGCCCAGCGGCCAGACCGGACATAGGCGTCGTTCGCCATGAGATCGCGGCGATGCGCCAGCATCATCGTAACGGCATATTCGGCGACGTCGCCCGCATTAATGTCTCCCGCGTTGCACACCGCTATGCCGCGTGCCCGCGCCGCATCGAGATCGATGCCAGCCATCCCCGCCGCGACGACAGCGATCAGTTGGAGGTCGGGCAGCATAGCGAGGCGGGCAGCATCGAGTCGTTCCATACCCGCGGCGATGATGGCTGCGATGCCCGCGCCATGTTCGGCCAGATAGCGATCGCGATCAGCATGGTCGTCAAGGCAGACATAGTCGAACTCGCCGGGTGGCGGCCGCAGCATCTTCAAGATGGCGCGGCTCATGACCAGGACGCGCGGGCCGATCGTCGGATGGCTTGCCGCCATATTTTCCAGTCCCTCATTTGATCCGATGCCTTGACGATAAGCCGTCCGTCACAGATAGCAACATATATAACCTAGAATACCATTGCTGAAGGAGCGGGCTTATGGAGCGGCGATATCTGGGCAACAGCGGCCTGGCGGTTTCGGTACTGGGCTTTGGTGCCATGACCTTTTCCGACGGCGACGGGCAATTTGGCGGTGTGGGCGCCACGCGCGGCGCGGACGCCATGCGGCAGATCGACATGTGCCTGGACGCTGGGGTCACCCTGTTCGACACGGCAGACGTCTATGCGGCAGGACGGTCGGAGGAGATATTGGGCGAAGCGCTGGGGCCCCGGCGCAAACATGTCGTCGTCGCGACCAAGGCGTTCGGGCGCATGGGCCGCAACGATCACGACACTGGCCTGTCCCGCCGCCATCTGATTGATGCGTGCGACGCGAGCCTCAAGCGACTGGGCACGGACTGGATCGACCTGTATCAAGTACATAGTTTCGACGCGCTGGTGCCGCTGGAGGAAACATTGCGCGCCCTGGACGACCTCGTGACGGCAGGAAAGATACGCTATATCGGCTGTTCCAACTATGCCGGCTGGCAGTTGATGAAAGCCCAGGCGGTGTCGCGGGAGAGGGGCTATGCGCGCTATGTCGGCCAGCAGATCCAATATTCGCTGATGGTGCGCGATGCCGAGCAGGAACTGCTGCCCTGCGGCGTGGATCAGGGCGTGGGGGCGCTGATATGGAGTCCGCTGGCGCAGGGCTTCCTGTCCGGCAAGTTCCGGGGCGATACCGGCGCGCCAACGCGACTGCAACAGAGCGGCCGGCTCAAGGCCTATGAGACGCCGACAGGCGCCGCCGTGCTGGACGCCATCGACGCGATCGTCGCGGCGCGGGGCGGTGTGAGCCACAGCCAGGTCGCACTGAACTGGCTGCTGCGTCGTCCGGGCGTGTCCGCCGTGCTGGTGGGCGCGCGCACCGACGCGCAACTGGCGGACAATCTGGCGGCGGCACAATGGTCGCTTCTAGACGAAGAAATGGAAGCACTCGACCGGGCGAGCCAGACGCCGATGCAATATCCCAATTCGCATCACCGCATCTTCACGCACGAGCGCAATCCGCAACTCTTCGTGCGCTACAAGACAGGGGAATGATGGACGGCGGGGCGGCCGATGCACCGCCCCGCCCGCCATTCAGCGCGGCGCCATGCGGATCGCGCCGTCGAGGCGGATATCCTCACCATTGAAATAGGGATTTTCGATGAGCTGAAGCGCGAGCATTGCATATTCAGAAGGCTTGCCCAGGCGCTTGGGGAACGGCACCGACGCACCCAGGCTGTCGATGACATTTTGCGGCATACCCAGCATCAGCGGGGTTTCGAAAATACCCGGCAGGATAGTGTTGACCCGGATCGCCTCGCCCATCAGGTCGCGGGCGATCGGCAGGGTCATGCCAACTATGCCGCCCTTCGACGCGGAATAGGCAGCCTGGCCGACCTGGCCATCCTCCGCCGCGACCGACGCTGTGTTGACGATCGCGCCTCGCTCGCCCGATCCTAGCGGGTCGAGCGCCACCATGCCCGCCGCCGACTTGGCGATACAACGGAACGTGCCGATCAGGTTGACCTGGATGATCGTGGTGAACTGCGCCATCGGATAATGTTTGATCGACCCGTCCTCGCGCGAACGGCTGACGGTCTTTGCAGCGGGGCCGATGCCCGCGCAGTTGATGAGGATACGCTCCTGTCCGATCGCGGCGCGCGCCTTGGCGAAACCGGCATCGACCGAGTCGTCGGACGTGACGTTGACTTCACAGTAGACGCCGCTGATTTCGCGCGCGATCGCTTCGCCCGCTTCCACATTGAGGTCAAAGATCGCGACCCTGGCCCCCTTGGCCGCCAGCGCGCGCGCCGTGGCGGCGCCGAGGCCCGAAGCGCCACCGGTGACGACGGCCGAAAGTCCATTCACGTCCATATGATATTCTCCCTGATGATGCGCCGGTCAGCCCAGCATGTCTTTCGCGATGACGATCTTCATGACTTCGGACGTGCCCGCGAAAATCCGCGAGATGCGCGCGTCGGCATAGAGCCGGCAGATCGGATATTCCTGCATGTAACCGGCAGATCCATGAAGTTGCAGCGATTCATCGACGGCCCTTGCCTGTACTTCGGTGCATTTGAGCTTGCAGGCGGCGGCCGTCGCCGGGTCCAGTTCGCCCGCGTTGAACAGGTCGACGCAATGGTCGAGAAAGGCCTGGGCGCAATCGACATCGGCGCGTAGTTCCGCCAGCTTGAACTTCGTGTTCTGAAAGTCGGCAATGCGCTGGCCGAACGCCTTGCGCCCGGTGGTGAAGTCGACCGCGAGACGGATGGCTTCCTGCGCGTTGGGAAGGGATTGGGCGGCGGTGGTGATCCGCTCCTCCGCGAGTCCACCGCGCATATAGTCGAACCCGCGCGCCGGATCGCCGATCACATGCTGCGGCGACAGTTCGACATCCTCGAAAAAGAGTTCGGACGTGTCCTGGCTCAGGAAGCCAAGTTTCTCCAGCTTGCGGCCAGGACGGAAGCCGGGCATCCCCTTTTCGACCAGGAACAGGCCAAGCTGGCGCGGATTGGAAGGATCGGTCTTCGCCGCCACCACGAACAAGTCGGCGGTCAGGCCGTAGGAAATATAGGTCTTCTGTCCGTTCAGAACCCAGCTGCCATCGCCGCGTGGCCGGGCATGGGTCTTGAAGCCGGCGATGTCGCTGCCCGCGTCCGGCTCCGTCATGGCGATGGCGCAGATCATCTCGCCCGACACGAGTTTGGGAAGGAAGTGATGCTTCTGGGCCTCGGTGCCATATTTGGCGATATAGGGGGGCGAGTTACGGTTGAGCGCCCCCATCCAGAGCCCGGTCTCATGGCTCCTGGTCACTTCCTCATACATAAGCTGGTCGTAGCGGAAATCGGCGAGGCCGAGGCCGCCATAGGCCTCCTCCACCCAGTAGCAGAGGAAACCGCCCTCCCCCGCTTTGCGATAGACATCCCGGTCGATCATGCCCTGTTCGCGGAAGCGGGGCGAATGCGGCACGACTTCCCGCTCCAGAAAGCGGCGGAAGGCGTCGCGAAACTGCTCCTGTTCGGGCGTATAATGATTGCGTTTCATGACCATGGAAATCAGTCCTCCCGTTCACTCAGAAGGCCGTGCGGATCACCGAGCGATGCGCCGCCATCCATCGTCAATGTCTGCCCGGTGGTGTAGGCAGCCTCGTCCGACGCCAGAAACAGGAATCCGGCCGCAATCTCCTGTGGTGTACCGGGGCGGCCAACAGGAACCTGCGCGCCCATGGCGGCGATCTGTTCTTCGGTAGCGTTGCACTCAAGCGCGTGAGTGCGCGTGAGGCCCGGCTCGATCGCGTTCACGGTGATGCCCCTACGCGCCAATTCCAGCGCCGCGCCCCGGACGAACCCCGTCACGGCCATTTTGGCCGATCCATAATGGACGCGGCCAGGCAGCGACTTGCGATTACCAGCGACCGAGGAGGTGACGAGGATGCGGCCCGCCGGACTTTTGGCCAGCCAGGGGAGCGCATCCTTCGTCAGCCAGAAGGCGGCCTTGATACCGACGTCGAACATGCTGTCGAGCACATCGTCGGGCATGTCGGCGAGGCTCGCTGGCATGAGATAGGCGGCATTGTGCAGAATGATGTCGATCCGGCCGAAGCGATTCCCGGCGCGCATCACCATCGCCCGCACCGCCTGGCGATCGCCCATGTCGAGCGTGTCAAGGACGGCGGTGCCGCCGGTTTCGGTAATAGCGTCAACGACGTCCTGTCCTGGTCCGGCCGACCGCGTCGCTACGACGACCTGCGCGCCCTCGCTTGCGAACAGTTCCGCCGCGGCACGACCGATGCCCCGCCCTCCACCGGTCACGATGGCCACTCGTCCGTCCAGCTTGCCCAACCGCACCTCCTCATCCGCCTTGTCGCAGCGGCGTGGCCCCATTCGCCCATCATTGTCAACTAGGTTATATATCTGTGATGGACAAGCGCAACGGATGGCGAGATAGAGAGGGCATGACCGATGACTCAATGCTCGTCCTGCGGAGCGATGCCGATGGCGTCGCTACGTTGACGCTCAATCGCCCGGACAAGCGCAACGCGCTCAACGTCGCCATGTTCGCGGCGCTCGACGCTCACCTGGGCGATCTGGAGGGAGAAACCGACCGGATCGGCGCGGTGGTGCTGCGCGCGGCGGGGCCAGTCTTCAGCGCGGGTGCGGACCTTGGCAAGCAGCAGAAGCCACCGCGCCGCTTCTTTCAGGCAGCAACGATCACGCGGCTGGCGAACCTGCCCCAACCCGTCATCGCGGCGGTGCACGGCCCCTGCTTCACTGGCGGGCTGGAACTGGTGCTGGCGGCGGACATCATCCTGGCGACGCAATCCTCGCGTTTTGCTGACACTCACGGCAAATGGGCACTGGTGCCCGGATGGGGCATGACCCAGCGCCTGCCGCGCCGGGTAGGCCAGCACAAGGCCCGCGAGATGATGTTTACTGCACGCGAATATGACGGGCGTCAGGCCGAAGCGATGGGCTTGGTCAACCTATGCGTGGCGGATGACATGTTCGAGGCCGAACTGGAACGGCTGACCCGCGATATCATGGCATTGTCCTGGCACAGCCATCGCGGCAACAAGGCACTGCTCAACGCATCCGATGGCATGACGCTGGAGGCGGGACTGGCCCATGAGATAGTCGCCAGCCCAGGCGTAGGGCCGGATTTTGCGAACCGGGTCGGCGCCACTTTCGGAAAGCGATAGCGCCCCTCGCCGGCTACCGCTTGTCGAGCTTGCGCACCGTGCCGCTGTAGGCGGTGATGGCGACGTCGCCCTGCCATAATGTGCCCCGCACAAACGCCATGCGCCCTGTTTCACGCAGCAGTTCGAGCCGGGCGACGATCGGCGTGGCGATGTCGCCGCTGGCAAGGAAACTGAGCGTGAAGTCGATGACGACGATGCCGCCACGGCTGCACCGGCCATGCAGGTAAAGAGGCAGGAACAGCGATTGTTCCGCGATCGCCGAGAGAAAGCCGCCGTGCAGCGAGCCCATCACGTTGGCGCAACCGGTATGGGGCTGGACGCGCATCTCGGCGCCGCCGGGCACGGCCCGCACGTCGAGCGGGGGTAGCGCAGTTTCAAACCCCGTGACAGCAACACGGTCCAGCGGCCGCCAGCCATCGACGGCGATCGGCGTTGCATCGTCCATCCCGACGCCGTCTGACGGCAAGTGGTTCTCTTGATCCAACATTCGTCATTTCATCCTGCTTATGCTGCACTGCAATATATCGACCGATAAAAAGAGGCAACTCTATTCCAAAGACGATAGGCGGGACTTCATGCCCGAATGGTTATGCGGGAGGCGTGGACGGTGCAGTGCCTGCCCGGCGCGCGGCAAGTTGCTCCGGCGTCTCGTGCATCCGCAGGATCAGCGACTGACTGGCAGTCGCCATCAAGAGCCCGGTCTCGTCGAACAGGTGCATGGTGCCGTGAACCACACCATGGTGGATCGATTCGATACGGATGTCGCACAATATCCATTCAGCCGGTTCTATCCGCGCATAGCGGATGGTGTTGTCCAGGCTGTTGCCGCCGGCAAAGGCGCCGATCGCATTGCCGATCGCGACGGAGATATAGTCCGCGACAACCGCCAGCAGCAACGGGTCGGCCAGCAACCCCTCGTTAGAGCGGATCCAGAAGGCGACCCGACCATCATCGCTACGGCCTTCGGGCCGCTGCCCATCCGGGTACCGCCCATGGGCGAGCCGCACCTCGAACCGGCTTTGCAGGCCATCTTCACCCGCGCGCCAGCTTTCGACCGCCGGGCAGTCCCCAGGCGGGGCGACCCGGGGCATCGGCACCCATTGATCGGAAATTGCGCTATCCCGCGCGCCCAGCGCCGCGATGACACTTATGATCTTGCCGTCTTCTATATGTTCGAGCACCTGGGCCTGGCTGGTCTGGTTGCCCGCGACAGGGATCCAGACGTCCAGGTCAACCGTCGATCCCGGTCGCGCAAAGGAAAGATAATGGGCGGTCGCCCAAATGACCGGGCGGCCACTCGTTCGCTGCATCGCGTCGATCGCAGCCGCCAGCCCCACTCCGCCGAAGAGGAAACGACGTTCTGGCAGGCCAACGCACAGGTCCATCGTCACCGGCAGATGGAAGCGATGGGAATTATGAGTGGCGCGCAGTTCGAACAAGGCTTTGGACACGGGATTCCTCACGGCGATGATGGATGAAGATGGACGAAGGTTGGGATCAAGAACGGGCTGTCGATCCTTACCCCTCGGCGGCTCTCGTCTGGCGAATGGCAGGCACCAGCCCGCCGTCGATACGCAGGTCTGTGCCAGTGATGAAGCCGGCGCGCTCCGACAGCAGGAAATCCACGGCATTGGCGATATGCAGCACCGACCCCATACCGAACGGCGTGGCGACGATCGCCGCACGGGCGGCGGGATTGTCCGCTGCCTCCTTGACTCCCATGGGGGTCCGCATCGTCCCCGGCGAGATTGAGACGATCCGCCTTCCGACCCTTGCCCAGGCGGCGGCGCGACGCTCGCACATGCGGATGACCGCCGCCTTGCTATAATTATAGGCGGGCGACCCGGCGCCATAGCGGTCCCCTACCCGCACCATCTGCTGCAACAGCGGTGCGGCTCGTTGCAGCAGGTCTGTGGACAAGGGCGCTTCATCGAAAAGTCGATCGATGTCGGGTCGCGGATCGGCCAGCGCGCCATGCCCGGCGATCGATGCGATGAGGACCGCGACCAGCGGACCGTCTTCGGTTTCAATCGCCTGCAACAGCCGTTCGGTTGCGACCAGATTGGCCATGAGGATCTTGTCCCAGGGCGCGAGCGCCGGGGAAAGCCCGGCGGCATGAACGACGCCCGCCAGCCGCCCCTCCGCGCGCGCGGCACGCACGATTGTCGCGGGAACGGTTATGTCACCCATATCGCCCGCGATCCGCACCAAGACCTCATGCCCTTCGTCCGCCAGCGTGTCGGCAAGGATATCCAGCCTCGCCTGGTCCATGTCGGTCAAAGCCAGACGGTAGCGATGGCCCAACAGCCGGGCGCAGGCCTGGCCCATGCCGCCACAGGCGCCGGTGATCAGAATGACGGGGCGATTGTCGGACACAGAATCCTCCCATATTCGTCTTGCGCGGCAGATGTGATCGGCCGGCTCGATCGCCGCAGACAGTCGACTCCACGACGGCATCGGAAATTTTTGCTTTGCATCACATCATCAACTAAGTAGGCGAGGTGAATCGAGTTACTGCCTTGGCAGGCAGCGAGCCATTGTGCAACCCAGGAGAAGAATGTGTCCGAAGCCTATATCATCGACGCCGTCCGTACCCCGCGCGGAATAGGCAAGGTCGGAAAGGGCGCGCTCGCCCACATGCACCCCCAGCATCTGGCCGCGACCGTTCTCAAGGCGATCGCGGAGCGCAACCAGCTTAACACGGCCGACGTCGATGACGTGATCTGGTCCACGTCGACCCAGAAGGGCAAGCAGGGCGGCGACATGGGCCGCATGGCGGCGCTGGATGCAGGCTACGACCCCAAAGCTAGCGGCATGACGCTGGATCGCTTCTGCGGCGGCGGCATCACCGCCGTGAGCATAGCCGCAGCCCAGATCATGGCCGGGATGGAGGATCTGGTCGTCGCCGGGGGCACCGAAATGATGTCGCTCACGGCGACCATGGCGCAGGAAGAAATGGCCGCAGGCATCATGCCACTGGGCATGGGCTCGGGCAATGCGCGGCTTCAGGCGGTCCATCCCCAGTCGCACCAGGGCGTGTGCGGCGATGCCATCGCCAGTATGGAGGGCATCAGCCGCGAGGCACTCGACGCGCTGGGTCTGGAAAGCCAGAAGCGGGCCGAACGCGCCATGGCCGAAGGGCGTTTCGACAAGTCGGTGGTGCCGGTGATCGATGATGCAGGCCATGTCGTGCTGGCGAAGGACGAATTTCCCCGTCCGCAGACCACGGCCGAAGGCCTGGCTGCGCTCAAGCCTTCCTTCACCGCCATCGCCGACATGGCGATCGATGCGGAGGGCAATACGCCGCGCAGCCTGATCAATCAGAAATTCCCCGACCTCACGATCGAGCATTTTCATCACGCCGGCAATTCGTCGGGCGTGGTGGATGGCGCTGCGGCCGTGCTGCTGGCGTCCAAGGATTATGCCGAAGCGCATGGCCTGAAACCCCGCGCCCGGATCGTCGCGACCGCCAATGTCGGCGACGACGCGACCCTGATGCTTAATGCACCGGTACCGGCCGCCAAAAAGGTGTTGGCCAAGGCGGGCCTCACCAAGGACGATATCGACCTGTGGGAGATCAACGAGGCATTTGCGGTAGTCGCCGAGAAGTTCATCCGTGACCTCGACCTCGATCGCGCGAAGGTGAACGTCAATGGCGGTTCGATCGCGCTTGGCCATCCCATCGGCGCGACGGGGGCCATCCTGATCGGTACCGTTCTCGATGAACTGGAGCGCACTGGCGGCCGCTACGGCCTGGTCACGATGTGCGCCGCAGGCGGCATGGCCCCTGCAATCATCATCGAACGCATCTAACACAGCCTTTCACACGGACGAGCAGACCCCCGAAGCGCGATTGCGCTTCGGGGGTCTTTCTTTTGGCAGTACCAGCGAGGCGATAATTTCCATTTGACACTTATGTTCCATTATGGAATTTATATGTCATGTTACAGCGCGGCGAAATTTTCATCCAGCTTGTCGACGAGATCGCCCGCGCGCGCGGGCGCACCGATCTGGCCTTTCGTTCCATTCGGGAAGCGCATGACCTGACGGAGGTCGAGAATGTGGTGCTCACCGCCGTCACCCATGCGCCGCGCCCCTCCACGGTGCCCCAGATAGGAAGGTCGCTCGGGCATCCGCGCCAGGTCATCCAGCGCGCCGCCGATGCACTGGCGGCGCGGGGCCTGATCGAATGGCAGGACAATCCCGATCACAAGCGCGCGCGCCTGCTGATTCCCACGCCGCAGGGTACGGCGCTGCGCGAAGGCGATGATGCGGAAGGGTTGCGCCTCGCCACGCTGCTGACAGAGGGGATCGACCCGGCGCTGATCGCGCGCGCGGTCGCGGACCTGCGCACCATCCGCATGGGACTGAACGAAAATCTGCGCGTGATGGCTGAACGCGACGAAGCGGGAGATGATGCATGAGCGATGATCTGACTGGCCTGGTCGACATCCCCAAACTGACGGCTTGGCTCGACGAACATATTCCGCAATTGGGCGACGGCCCGCTGACCGCAAGGAAGATCCATGGCGGCACCAGCAACGTAATACTGTCCCTGGAGCGCGGCGGCGAGACGATGGTGTTGCGCCGCCCGCCGGTTATCGCGCCCCCCGGCAGCGAGAAGAGCGTGCTGCGCGAGGCGCGCGTGCTGACCGCGCTCAACGGTACACCCGTGCCGCACCCGATCTGCCGGGGCAGCTGCGCCGACGCCGACGTGATCGGCGCGCCCTTCTATATAATGGACAAGGTTGATGGCTGGGCCGCGTCGATCATAGACGAGCATATCTATCACCAGGCGCCGTTTGACCGGGCACCCTACGAATATGGCGTGGCTTATGCGATGGTCGACGGACTCGTGGCGCTTGCCAATGTCGATTACAAGGCGGTCGGGCTCGAAGGCTTTGGCAAGCCGGACAATTATCTGGAACGGCAGGTCGATCGCTGGGAAGGCCAACTGCTGAGCTACAAGGAACTCTATGATTATCCTGGCCGTGAGTTGCCGGGATATGAACTGACGCGCGACTGGTTGCGCGCCAACATCCCCTCCTCCTTCAAGGCCGGGATCATCCATGGCGACGTCGGCACGCCCAACGCACTGTTCGCCGACGGACCGCCCTGCCGTCTCAATGCGCTGATCGATTGGGAGCTGTCGACCATCGGCGATCCGCTGCTGGACCTTGCCTCCTTCACCAACGCGATGCGGGACGAGGCAGTTCCGGACGTGCTGCCCTCCAAGCGGCTCTATAATAGCGAGAACTGGCCGACGCGGCAGGAAATGGCTCGCTATTATGCGGCTGGCACGGGTCGGGACATGGCCGATTTCGACTATTATGCGATCCTGGCCATGTTCAAGGGCGGGTGCATCCTGGAATATAAGGTCGCGCAGTCGCAGGCAGGCATATTGTCCCACGAGACGGGCGTCTTCTTTTCCCGCCTAGTGCTCGAAAGCTTCGCCAACGCCGCGGACCTGATCCGCCGGATCGGCTGACATCCCCATAGGATCTGAGAGGATAGAGTCATGGATTTTACCGTAGACCCCGCGTTCCAAGCCAAGCTCGACTGGATGCTCGACTTCGTGAAGACCGAATGCGAACCGATCGACCTGCTCTTCCCGCATCATGGCGACCCCTATGATACAAGCAATGCCAAGGCGCGCGCCATCATTGCGCCGTTGCAGGACCAGGTGAAGGCGCAGGGCCTGTGGGCCTGCCATCTCGACCCCCATCTGGGCGGCAAGGGCTATGGTCAGATGAAGCTCGCCTATATGAACGAGATTATCGGCCGCTCCTATTGGGCGCCGACCATCTTCGGCACCGCCGCGCCTGATACCGGCAATGCCGAGATCTTGGCGATGTTCGGCACGCCGGAGCAAAAGGCGCGTTACCTACAGCCACTGCTCGACGGCGACATCGTGTCCTGCTTTTCGATGACCGAGCCACAGGCTGGGGCCGACCCCAAGGAATTCGAGTGCCGCGCGGCACGCGATGGCGACGAATGGGTGATCGAGGGCTATAAATGGTTCTCATCCAACGCACGCTACGCATCGTTCCTGATCGTGATGGCGGTGACAGACCCGGACGCACCAGCGCACAGCCGCATGTCGATGCTGGTCGTGCCGGCGGAAACGCCTGGCATCGAAATCATCCGCAATGTCGGCACGATCGGCGACGACCCGCTGGACGACAGCCACGGCATCCACGGCTATATTCATTATAATCAGGTGCGCGTGCCGCTCGACGCGATGCTTGGTGCGCCGGGCGACGGCTTCAAGGTCGCGCAGGCGCGGCTAGGCGGCGGCCGCGTCCATCACGCGATGCGGACGGTCGGACGCTGCCAGCGTGCGTTCGAGATGATGCAGGAGCGCGTCGTGTCGCGCCGCACGCAAGGCAAGCTTCTGGCCGATCACCAGTTCGTGCAGGGCATGATCGCCGACACGGCGATCGAGATCGAGCAGTTTCGGATGCTGGTGCTGAAGACGGCCTGGGTGATCGACAACGAGCCGCATGGGGCTGCGCGCACGCTGATCGCGATGTGCAAGGTACAGATGGCCAAAATCTACCATGACGTGGTGCAGCGCGCGATCCAGATCCACGGCAGCTATGGCGTCACGAACGAAACCGTGCTGTCGGCCATGTGGATGAGCCTGCCCAGCCTGGCGCTGGCCGACGGGCCAACCGAGGTGCACAAGGTGCAAGTCGCCAATGCCTATACCCGCAACGCCAGGCCGTCCCAAGGTCTGTTCCCGACCGAGCACATTCCCGACCGGCTGGCAGCGGTGCGCGCCAGATATGCCGACATCCTGGCCGACTCGACGCTGGAGGTGGCGGCATGAGCGATCCGCTGTTCGACCTGACCGGGAAGGTCGCGCTGGTCACGGGCGGCAGCCGCGGACTGGGACGGGAGATGGTGCTAGCCTTTGCCGAGCATGGCGCGGACCTCATCATCGCCAGCCGCAAGCTGGAGGCGTGCGAGGAAGTGGCCGCGCAGGTGCGGGCGAAAGGCCGCAAAGCGCTGGCCTGGTCGGCGCATTGCGGGCGATGGGACGATATCGACGCTCTGATCGAGGGCAGTTATGCGCAGTTCGGCAAGGTCGACATTTTGGTCAACAATGCGGGCATGAGTCCCTATTGCGCCAGCCATGAAGTGACGGAAAAGCTTTTCGACAGCGTGCTAAACCTGAATTTCAAGGGGCCGTTCCGGCTTGCCAGCCAGATCGGCAAGCGGATGTATGATGGCGATGGCGGGACGATCATCAACATATCATCGACAGGGGGCGTGATGCCGCTGCCGGGAATCATCCCCTACGGTTCATCCAAGGCCGCTCTGAACGCGATGACGCTGTCGATGGCGCATGAATATGCACCCAAGGTGCGTGTGAATACGCTGTCGGCCGGGCCATTCCTGACCGACATCGCCGATGCCTGGACGCCCGAGGCGCGCGAGACGGCACGCAATGCCCTGAACCGGCCCGGTCGACCCGAGGAGGTGGTAACGTCAGCGCTCTACCTCGCCAGTCCGGCATCAAGTTACACCACCGGCACGCTGCTCCGCGTGGACGGCGGCACTTGGTAGGGCATTGGGTGAGGACAATCCCGAAGGTCCACGCACGACCGCACCGCCGGTCGCGATTCGTTTTCTGCCTATTTTGTCAGCCACTTGGCCGCGAATAATCTGCCTTCGGAAAAGTCCATTCGTCGCAAAATTCGGTGACCCGCCTCAATTTTCCCAAAAAATCGCTGCGCACCCAATCTGCAGCCCATGATCGGACTAGCGCTCAACCTGCGCCCTCGCTACGGGACAAACTTATATAAATAGGTTCCTGTTTTCGGGTCGGGAGAGTATGCATTGCCGTTACTTAGAATGAGCCGCCTTTCGCGTTCAACTCTGTCGTTGGGCGCTCTGGCTGTCACATGCAGCCTGTGCTGGACTGGCGCGGCCAGCGCCCAGAGCGCGCAGCATGGTCCTGCCGATCCAATGCCGAACAAGGGTGCGACACAGCCTGAACAATCGGACAGGACCGGCTCTCCATTATCGCCCTTATCACCGGGATCCTCATCGCTTGCGCCAACGGGCAGGCCGGCAAAACGCAATCCCGAAGACTATGCGCGCTTCGACAAGTTACGCGAACCCATGCTGACAACGCAGTTCCCGGGCATCATCGACACTATCGTGGGCAATCGCGGCGGCGTTCGCGACGCGCTGGCCGATCACGGCATCGGGGTCGAGATGCAGTCGGCTTCGTCAGTTCAAACATCTCTGACCGCCACCGGTATGCCGAGCGATCCACAGGTCTACAATGGCCAGAAATTTACGCTGCGCAACAACGCGCTCAACATCTACGTCACCAAGACGCTGGACGACATCGGCCTGGGCGACACGATGCTGACGGTCGGCGGCGGCTATTCGGTAACAAGCTTCGCCCCCAATGGCCGCAATTCGATCACCTTCAAGACGCTGTCCATCTATCATGGCTTCGCCAATCATACGGTGGAGGTGAAAGCGGGCTTCTTGCAGAATTATCTGCATTTCGCGGGTCTTATCACCGGCGGGAATCCGACATTGACGACGGGGCTTGTCTCGCTGCTGCCCGTTCAGGCTGGCCTGAGCGCAGAACCGGCCACCACGCCTGGCGTCAACGTCCAGATCAACGGCAAGAAGGGCCTTTACCTGCTGGGCGGGGTGCAGCGATCGCTCAACCCCCGCGGAATTGCAGAAGAAATCCGAACGAACGGAATCGGCCTTGATTGGCATCAGCATAATGCCAAAGCTCTTTATATCGGCGAAGTCGGTATCCGGCGCAAAGCATCTCCCACGCAGCGCAGCTTCTGGGCGCGGGCGGGCTATCTCTACAACATGTCGGATTATGACCGCTTCCTGGGCGGCAGCGACCATAATTATTCCTATTACGCGCTGATTGATTATCAGGCGACCCGGCCCGACAACCAATTGTTCTTCCGAGGCCTTTATCTGGGCGCCAGCTACAGCGCGGCGCGCAAATCAGTCAGCGCTTTCAGCCATGCGGGCGAGATACGGGCCTATTATGTTGGCCCATTCAACGCCAGGCCGACCGATTCTTTAAACCTGACCGTCAGTTACAATCGGTTCAGCGAAGACCTGCACGCATCCTATGCGCTGCGCGGAATCGACACCGCCCGGCACCAAGTCGGCATATCGGGTGCCTATGCAGTCCATCTGGGCCCCGGCGTCCGTATTGCACCCGCACTGCAATATGTGTTCAACCCGACGTTCCTACCGGGATACAAGAATGTGCTGCTGGGGTCGGCCTCACTCTATCTGGCGTTCTGAAGCATAGGAGTCGCTCCAGTCAGGATTGACTGACTGGAGCCGACTTCCGTCACGCTACATTATTTACCGATGAATACCGGCGCACGCTTGCTCTTTACCGCATCCAGCCCTTCCTTGAAATCCTCCGTGCCCAGCAGGATCGCCTGGTTGAGGACGTTGGTGGACCATTCCGCCTCCATGGATGTCTCCAACCCGCGATGCAGCGCTTCCTTCACCTGTGCATAGGCGAGGGGAGCGATGGCGGCGAGTTCCAGCGCCAGTTCCCGGCCGCGATCGGCCAGCGCGTCGATCCCGACCAGTTCGGACGCCAGACCGATCCGCTCAGCCTCCAGCGCCTTGACTGGCAGGCCGCGCAGCACGATCTGTGTGGCACGGCCAAGGCCGACGAGCCGCGGCAACAGAAAGACGCCACCCAGCGGCGGCATGATGCCCAGTTTGATCCAGCTTTCCTGAAAGAAGGCATTGTCCGCCACAATGCGGAAGTCGCAGGCGAGCGACAATTCGCAGCCGACGGTGACAGCGGCCCCCTGCACCAACGCAACCGTGGGTTTTGGACAATGGTAGATGCGCTTGGCTGCGCCCTGGAAATGGGAGTAGATCTGCGCCTTGATCTGCGGCGCCGGGGTGCGGGTGAGTTCATCGAGAAAGGCAAAATCGGCGCCCGCGCAGAAATGTTTGCCCGCCGCTGCCAGTACGATCACAGACACGGCAGGGTCGGCAGTCAGCGCGTCCATGCCCCGACAGATTTCCTCCATAGTCTGCGGGCGCAGCGTATTGCCCTTTTCGGGCCGGTTAAGGGTCAGGGTCCCGATACGGTCGGCGACGGAAAGGGCGATATCCTCATATTGGCTCATACGGGCTCCTCTGATTTATGGATTTTGGCCATAACATAGTTATACAGGTTGGCCAGCCCACCTCGCCTCGCTGACGCCTTATCGCTGCTTGGTCGGGTCGATCATCGCGATGAAATTGGCGATCTGCTCCTCACCGCCATTGGGGCGCCAGCCGGACACGGCCATCGCGTCGCTGCCGGGGTCGCTCCCATGACGCATCCGCCCCTTATTGTCCTCCATCGCATCGACGATGAAGCGGGCGGCATCCTCGATCGACCAGATGGTGAAATCGCCCGCGAACAGTTCGCGCTGACGCTTCGCCATGGCTTCATAGGCAGGATATTCGACCGCGTGTGCGACACGGACCGTAACAGACTCCTTGTTGATACCGGTCTTGACCGCGCCGGGCAGGATTTCCAGAACGGAGATGCCGAACTGTTCCACCTCAGCCCGCAAGGTTTCGGTAAAGGCCATCATCGCGCCCTTGGTCGCGCGATAGGGTGCGAGGAAGGGCATGGGATTATAGATCGACCCGGAATTGATGTTGCAGATCAATCCTTTGTGTCGTGCGCGCATGATCGGGATGGCACGCTGTGTCATGGCGACATGGCCGAGAAAATTGACTTCGAAATAGAGCCGCCATTCGTCGAGCGGGATATGTTCGATCGGAAGATTCTTGAGGCGGATGCCGGCATTGTTGACCAGCACGTCGAGATCATCTGGAAAGGCGAAATCGCCCGGCCGGGTTATGTCGAGCACCTGAACGTCGACCGCGCCGGGCAAACCATGCACCGCCTGCTCCACATCGGCGCGCTGCGCCTCTTCATAGATGAGCGCCAATGTCCTGTAGCCCCGCCGCGCGGATTCTGCAGCGATGCCAAGGCCGATGCCGCCGCCTGCGCCAGTCACCGCCATAGTGCCGTCGATCCTCATCCTCACCGCCCTTTCTTAAACAGGTTCCTGTTTCTGATATGGAAGAATGATCGGGAGAAAAAGGAGAAATCGACGAAGCGCATTCGTTACCATTCGCCTTCCCGCGCGACGGCCTCGCGCATCGGCGCGAGGCCGATGAAAAAGAGCAGCGCGGTGATCGGGCCAAGGACGCCGTAGGTCCAAGCCAGCGCGAGACCGATGCTCGCGTCGGTGGCGAATATATGCTGCGTCAGGAAACCGACGACCGCTGGCCCCAGGGTCATTCCGAACAGAGCCACGCTCATCAGATAGAGCGCAGATATCCGCCCGCGAAGGTGCGGCGGCGTCGCGACCTGCACGGCCGACGCGCCGATCGCGCCCATGTTCAGCGGGAAGATGATGATCAGCGATCCGACGAAGAACAAGGTCGGGTTCGGCGCAAGATAGGTTGCAACACCGAACAGGCCCATTACGACGCCGCCCACGACATAATAGCGGAAATGCGCGTCCCGCTGGCCGCGCGCGAACATCCAGTCGACGATGCGTCCGCCGATCAGCAGGGCCGCGACGCCCGTAACCAGACCGAAGGCGCCCAACGCATAGCCCGCCTGCTGCACGCTCCAGCCGAAGGAACGGATGAGGAAGGTCGGATTCCAGGCAAGCCGCGCATAGACCAGCCCCATGACCAGCGAGAAACCGAGAATCTGGCAGAAATAGAAGGCCTTGCGACTGGCCATGAAGCGGAACACATCGCCCCATCCCGCGCCCACGCCGGCCGGTCGCGTACGCTCAGGTTCATGGATGAAGATGGCCAGCGCCGCGAGGACGAAGCCTGGCAGCGCGGTGACAACAAAGGCGAACCGCCATGCCTCCAGCCGGCCAAGCAAGGGGACGGCAATGCCGTTGGCGGCCATGTGCAGGATATAGCCACCGATCGCCAGAGAGCCTTCCGCGCCCAGCAATGCGCCGATCATGAAGACTCCCAGCGCGAAGGTCAGACGCCGCTTGGGGAACAGGTCCGACAAGATGGAATAGGCGGCGGGCGCCAGAGCCGCCTCCCCCGCGCCCACGAAAATGCGGGCGATCAATATATGACTGTAGCTGGTGGCGAGACCCGACGCCATGGCGGCGCAGGACCAGATGAGGACGCCGCCCATGACGATCCAGCGGCGCGGATAGCGATCGACAGCCATGCCGAGCGGGAGGCCGCACAGAGCGTAAAGCACGGCGAAGGCGAACCCCTGTAGCAGGCTGACCTCGAAATCGCCGACGCCGAATTCCGCGCGGATGGGCTTGACCATCAGCGATATGATCTGCCGGTCAAGATAGGCCGTCGCAAAGAGCAACATGAGGATGATGGTGCTGGTCCAGGCGACGATCGGCCGGGGATAGCCGTGATCGTCCATGGGCGTGGCAGCATTTCCCACGCGATTTTCTGCCGTCACCGTACCGCTCATGACCTGCCCTCTCCTCGCCGGCCTTTTGCGGCCTGACCCCTATACGGTAGCGATTTGACAGCAATCCGAAAGCGATTTGTGCGCAATGGCGTAAAGGCGTGGTTTCAGTCGAGCGGAAACGGCTTCATCGTGCGGGTTTCGGGCGGAGTGATTTCATGGAGCCGGTCGAGATAGTAACGCAGATAGCCGTGCCAGCTTTGCGCTGCCGCCTCTCCGTCGCCCGCCTCGATATGGGCGATCATTTCCTCCTTAATGCGGATTGCGGTCAGGAAACGGCTTTCCTGGTCGGGATCGTGCGGCAGCGCGCGAGACAGGACGGATAGCTGCATGTCGGCAATCTCGCCGATCACCAGACACAGGAGCCGCAGCGATTCGCTGCCGCAATTGCGCACGAGCAACTCGCGAAAATCGCGGCCGCGCTGGTAGAAGCTCGGCCGGTCATGGACGATGAAACGCTGCGACGCGGCATTTTGTGCGAGTTGGGACAGTATCTCGCGGGTGCCATGGCGGGTGAAGGAGCGGACCGCGGCAGGTTCGATCGTCATGCGCGTCTCGAAAACTTCGGTGATCGTCGCATTGCGCATTTGCAGGAACACGCCCGCGAACAGGGCGATTCGGCTGGGATCGGGCGGAACGACCCGCGCGCCGCCCCGATTGCCGCGCTGGATTTCCAGCAATCCTTCCGATTGGAGGATGCGCAAGGCTTCGCGGCAGGACGGGCGCGACACGCCGAACCGCTCCATCAATTGATGTTCGGCCGGCAGCATCTGCCCCACGCCCCAGGTGCCGGCGGCAATTTCGCTGCGCAGCGTGGAGGCGATCTGGTCCGCGACGTTGCGCGAGGGAAGCAAGGAATAGTCGGCGGTCATGACCCTACTTCTAGGAAGGGCCGCCCGGCTTTGCCAGCCCGCACATTTATATCGCTATCGATTTGAGTCTATCCGATTGACAATTGTGCCGCGCTGTAGTTTCTCGACGGCATAAAAGACGAAGAAGACAGGATGGGAGAGAGATGATGAAGTGCGTATGTCGTGCTGCGTTCGGCGCAGCATCCATGATCGCCATGACGGCCGCGATGTCGGCCCAAGCCCAAACATCCGCCACGTCACAGGCAGACGTGCGATCCGATGGCTATACCGACATCATCGTCACCGCACAGCGGCGCGAGGAGCGTTTGGTAGACGTGCCCGCATCCATCGTAGCGATCAGCGGCGAGCAGCTGACCCGCGCCGGCGTCAACGGCATGGACGACCTCACGCGCCAGGCACCGGGCGTCATCATCAACAAGACCGGCGCATATCTGCAACCCACCGTGCGCGGCATCGGCGCCAGCGTGCAGGGTGGAGGCGCGGAATCGAATGTCGCCATATATGTCGATGGGGTCTATGTCGCCAGCCAGACCGGCGCGATGTTCGACCTGGCCAATCTGGAATCCGTGCAGATTTTGAAGGGGCCGCAGGGCACCCTGTTCGGGCGCAACGCCACCGGCGGCGCGATCCTCATCACGACGCGCGACCCCAGTCATGATCTGTCCGGCCAGATCAACGCCAGCTACGGGCGGTTCAACGAATATAAGTTGAGCGCTTATGTGACCACCGGGCTGACCGATACGCTGGCGGCGGATCTCTCCACTTATTATCGCAGTTCGGACGGGTTCGTGCGCGACCTTCGCACCAATGCGCTGCGCGGTGAGCAGTCGAGCCTGGACCTGCGGTCCAAATTGCTGTTCGAACCCAGCGACGACGTGAAGTTCGTCCTGTCAGGATCGCACAATGAAACCAATGATCCGGCTGGCCTCAACTATACCTCGCTCAACGGCAATACAGTAGGCCGCAACTTCCCCAATTCCCTGCCCGTCGCCACCGATCGCCGCCATGTCAGCCAGGAACTGCCGACCAGGATCGACACCAATACCGAGTCTGTGGCGCTCAACGGATCGATCAAATTCGACTTCGCAACGCTGAACCTGATCTCAGGCTATCGAACCGAAGAGGACTATATCGAGACAGACCTGGATTCGAGTTATGCGCCCACATCCTATGCGACCTACGACCAGTTCAACGACAGCTTCAGCCAAGAAATCAATTTCACGTCGCCGCCCGGCGCCGATTTTTCGTGGGTCATAGGCGCCTTCTATTATTGGAACGCGGCGGGATCGAAGAGCTGGAACCTCAACGGCCGTCCTTTCTACAAGGCGCGCATCACCAGCGATTCCATTTCCGGCTTTGCTGACGGCACCTATGACCTGGGCAGAGTTTCGGTCATCGCGGGGGTGCGTTACAGCAGCGAAAAGCGCAGGTTCAAGCGCGGGCTGCCCGGCGCAGCCTATACGGTCGATACGTCCGCGACCTTCAATTCGTGGACGCCACGTTTCGGCCTGCGCTATGACGTGGGTGATCGGTCGAACATCTATGCGACCTTTTCCAAGGGCTTCAAGAGCGGCCTCTACAACATCTCGTCCCCATCGACCATTCCAGTGTTGCCGGAGAAGATCGACGCCTATGAAGTCGGTTTCAAAAGCGCGAGCCGGCTGCTCGATTTCAACGCTGCGGCGTATCTGTACAAATATAACGACATTCAGGTCACGGCCTATGACTATACGTCCGGGGTATCACGCCTGTTCAACGCGGCGAAAGCCGAGGTCTACGGGTTCGAACTGGATGCGGCCTGGCGCCCGTCCGCCAATTTCGATGCGCGCGCGGCGATCGCCTATACCCATGCCGAATTCACCCGCTTCCCTGGCGCACCGGCGTTCACGCCGTCCGCCACGCTTCTCAACGGTGCGCCTTGCCCTGATCACAACTGCGGCAATGTGCAGAGCCTGGTCGACGCCAGCGGAAACCAGATGCTGCGCGCGCCCGAACTGACACTGAGCGCGGCGGCCAATTACCGCTTCCCGCTCGACAATGGCGGGGAGGTGGCGTTCGGCGTGCGCCCTTATTGGTCGAGCAAGATCAACTACAGTTTCCAGGAGCGCATCCGCCAGCCATCCTATTTCACGCTGGATGCCGACATCAGCTGGTCGCTGAACGAACAGGTCCGCCTGACGCTGTGGGGACGCAACCTGACCGACGCCACATACGCAAATTCGCGTTCGGAAAGTTCGGCCCGCGACGCCATCGCCTGGGCGCAGCCGATCTCCTACGGCATCGCAGGCAGCTATAAATTCTGACACCATGGCCCGCGCGCTCGCCTCACCAGGCGCGCGCGGGCGCTATTTTGAGGAGCCATGATGCATCCGCGCCTTCACGCCGCCACCGAACCGGCCCGACCTGCTGCCATATTGGCCGAAACCGGCGAAACGCTGACCTATGGCGCGCTGGAAACGGTCGGCAACCAGGGCGCCCATTATTTCCGCTCTCTTGGCATCGGCGCGGGCGACACGATCGCCATTTGGCTGCCCAATACACTGCGCTATTTCGAGATTTACTGGGCAGCGCAGCGTGCCGGCCTCTATATCACACCGATCTCCACCAAGCTGACGGCGGATGAAGCGGCCTATATCCTCAATGATTGTGAGGCGCGGTTGTTGGTTGCGGATGCGGGCATGGCTGCGCTCGACGATCTGCTGGCACAGCAACCTGGCCTGTGTCCGAAACTCGCGACCATCCTGACCGCCGACAGCGACAAGTCGGGGTTGAGCCATTGGCACGATGCCATCGCGCCTTTCCCGGGCACTCCGATCGCTGACGAGAGCGCGGGCTTCCATATGGTCTATTCATCCGGCACGACCGGACGGCCCAAGGGAATCCGCCTGCCGCTGACCGGCGGCCCGGCGACCGAGCCGCATATGCTCGCCGACCGACAGAAAAGCCGCTATGGCGTAGGGCCGAACACCGTCTTCCTCAGCCCCGCGCCAATCTATCACACGGCTCCCCTTGCCTTTTCCACCTCCGTCCAGCGGCTGGGCGGGACGGTCGTGATGCTGGGCAAGTTCACCCCCGAAGCCGCGCTCGAAGCGATCCAGACCTATCGCGTCACCTCCACCCAGATGGTGCCGACGATGTTCCTGCGCCTGTTGCGCGTGCCAGATGGGCAACGGCTGGGTTATGATTTGTCTTCCCTCACCCATGTCGTCCATGCCGCCGCCCCCTGCCCGGTCGACGTCAAGCAGGCGATGATCGACTGGCTGGGACCAATTATTTACGAATATTATGGCGGGTCGGAGGGCAATGGATCGACCTTCATCACGTCGCAGGAATGGCTGCGCAAGAAAGGGTCGGTCGGCCGGGCGGATTGGGGGACCATCCATATCTGCGACGAGGCAGGCCATGAACTGCCCACCGGCGAGCAGGGGATCGTCTATTTCGAGGGCGGCTGGGACTTCAAATATCTCAACGACGAACAGAAGACGGCCGATGCGCGCAATCCGCTCCACGCCGACTGGTCCACGCTGGGCGATGTCGGCTATCTCGACGCCGACGGCTATCTGTTCCTGACTGATCGCAAGAGCTTCATGATCATTTCGGGCGGGGTGAACATCTATCCGCAGGAAGCGGAGAATATATTGAGCTTCCATCCCAAGGTTGCCGACGTCGCGGTAATCGGCGTACCCGACGTGGACATGGGCGAGGCGGTGAAAGCGGTGGTCCAGCCGCGCGACTGGACGGAAGCCGGCGATGCTTTGGCCGAAGAGCTTATCGCTTATTGCCGCGCCAGATTGAGTGCGATCAAATGCCCGCGATCAGTGGATTTCGAGCGCGAACTGCCGCGGCACGAGACCGGCAAGCTCTACAAGCGCGAGATTCGCGACCGCTACTGGCAAACGAACGACAAGCGTATCGCCTGATGTACGTTCAGGCGCCCGCGCGCACCGCCTGGTCCCAAGCCAGTTCCGCCAGTGCCGGAAAAGCGTCGGCGCGGCTCTTCGCCTCCGCATTGGCCGCGGTACCGCGCAGATAGCGTCCCTTTATGCCATGGATGATCGCAGCGAAGCGGAAGAAGTTGAATGCCATGGCGAAATCATAGCCTGGCAAGGAGTCCCGGCCGCTGTTGCGGCAATAGGCGGCGAGATATTCCTCTTCGCTGGGGATGTTGAGCGCCTTGAGGTCCGCGCCTGCCAAGCCCGGCACGATCAGCGGCGGCATCCGGTACATCATCGCATGATAGGCAAAATCGGCAAGCGGATGACCGAGCGTCGAAAGCTCCCAGTCCAGCACGGCGGTGATGCGCGGCTCGCTGGGGTGAAAGATCATATTGTCGGAGCGGAAATCCCCATGGACGACCGAAACCTCCTCCCCGACCGGGATGGCGGTGGGGAGCCATTCGATCAGCCGGTCCATATGCGGATTCCGGCCCGCTTCCTCGTCCGCCAGATATTGCTTCGACCACCGGGCGATCTGCCGTTCGAAGTAGCTGCCGGGACGACCATAATCCTCCAGCCCAACGGCCTTGTAATCGACCTTGTGAAGGGCGGCGATGGTGGCGTTCATCGCCGCAAAATAGGCGGGGCGCTCCTCACGATCGACATCGGGGAAGGTCGCATCCCACATGATGCGTCCCTCCACCATCTCCATGATGAAGAACCAAGTGCCGATGACGCTGTCGTCAGTGCACAGACCATAGACATGGGCGACGGGAAAATCGGCCTTTTCGAGCGCCGCGAGGACGCGCGCCTCGCGATCGACCGCATGGGCGCCCTTGACCAGTTGGCCGGGCGGCTTGCGGCGCATGACATAACTGCGCCCGGGCGTGATCAGCTTGTAGGTCGGGTTGGACTGGCCGCCCTTGAACTGCTCTACGATGAGCGGCCCCTGATAGCCTGCCACATGGTCCTGCATCCACGCCGCGAGCGCCGCTTCGTCGAAGCGATGCTGTTCGCGGACGGCGCTCGTGCCCTTCTGGTCCTCGAAGCTCATCGTACCTCCATTGCAGGTGCCGTTTCCAGATCGCCGCCCTGGGCATGTTTCCAATCGCGCTTGATCTTCTTGGCCAGGCTCCATTTATGCACTTCGGTAGGGCCATCATAGATCCGGAAGGCGCGAACCTCTCGGTAGAAGGCTTCCACCATCGTGTCTCGGGTGACGCCGGTGCCGCCCAGCACCTGCACGCAGCGGTCAGCGACGCGACTGAGCGCTTCAGACACGGCGACCTTGGTCATCGAGCTTTCCACGGTGCCCAGGCTTCCGGTGTCCAGCACATCGGCGCACCAGTCGATCATCAGTTCCGACTGCTTGAGGTCGATCATATTCTCCGCCAGCATGAAGCCGACACCTTCATGGTCGATCAACTGCTTGGAAAACGCCTTGCGCCGGTTGGCATAATCTACCGCGATCTCGTGCGCGCGTACCGCGACGCCATGCCAGCGCATACAATGCGAAAGGCGCGCGGGGCTGAGGCGAACCTGCGCATATTTGAAGCCTTCGCCCGGCTCCCCCAGCATCTGGTCGGCGGGGATGCGCAGATTGTCGATCTCGATTTCCGCATGGCCGCCGGGCATGGCATCGTCGATCGTGTCGAGCACGCGCACCGTCCTGATCGCCGGGTCGGGCAGATCGACCATGAACATGCAGGCGCCACCATCGGCGGTTCCGCCCTGCGCCCTGGCCATGATGATACCAACACCTGCGCCATCAGCGCCGGTGATGAACTTCTTGCGCCCGTTCACGACCCAGTGGTTCCCGTCTAGGCGGCAGGTCGTCTTCATCATCGAGGGGTCCGATCCTGCGCCGTCCTCGCTCGCCGGTTCCGTCATGAAAAAGGCCGAACGCATCCTGCCTTCGACCAGGGGCTTGAGGAAGCGCGCCTTAAGTTCGGGACTGCCGACCTTGCCCAGCAGGTACATATTGCCCTCGTCGGGCGCAGTGGTGTTGCAAGCGAGCGGGCCAAGAATCGACAGGCCCGACTTGCGCAGGACCAGCGCGGTCTCCCGCTGGGTCAGATGGCTGCCATCGGGCAGGATGTGGGGCGTGAGCACGCCCGCCTCGCGCGCCAGGCCCTTCAGTTCATCCACCAGTTCGTCCGACGGACCATGGCTGTTGCGGCGCGTGTCGCTTTCATAAGGAACAACGACATTCCTGACGAATTTTTCGACTCGCGCGGCGATCTCCATCGCACGCTGCGAATATTGTTCCTTGGCTTCCACGGTCGCCATATCATTCTCCCTCGAAACGATTTTCCGGGCGTCAGCCCGCTATACGGGCCTTTGCCGCCGCATATTGTGCGGCGAGCTTTTCCACCAGCTTGGCCGCGGGCACGACCGCGTCGACCGCGCCGATACCCTGGCCGCAGCCCCAAATGTCGCGCCAGGCTTTCTTGCCGTCGGACAGATCGGCGAAGTTCATCTTCGACGGGTCGGACTCGGGCAGGTTGTCGGGGTCAAGCCCGGCCAGCAGGATGGACGGCTTGAGATAATTGCCGTGGATACCGGTGAAGAGATTGGAATAGACGATATCCTCGCCGGAACTGTCGACAATCATCTGTTTGTAGGCGGGGTCCGCATTGGCCTCCTCCGTCGCGATGAAGGCCGAGCCCATATAGGCAAGATCGGCGCCCATCGCCTGGGCCGCCAATATCGCATCGCCAGTCGCGATTGATCCGGACAGGGCGAGCGGACCGTCCCACCAACTGCGGATTTCCTGGATCAAGGCGAAGGGCGAGAGCGTGCCGGCATGGCCGCCCGCCCCGGACGCAACGGCGACCAGCGCGTCGGCACCCTTTTCCACCGCCTTCTTCGCAAAGCCATTATCGATGACATCGTGGAACACGATACCGCCATAGCTGTGGATCGCCTCGAACACGTCGGTGGGCGCGCCGAGCGACGTGATGACCATCGGCACCTTATATTTAACGCAGAGCGCCAGATCCTCCTCCAGCCGGGGATTGGTGCTGTGGACGATCAGATTGACGGCAAAAGGGGCGTCCTTATCCGTCAACTCGCTGCTGAGCTTCTGCAACCATTGTTCGAATGTGCCGGAAGGGCGCGCGTTGAGCGAAGGGAAGGAGCCGACCACGCCCGCGCGACATTGCGCGATCACCAGGTCCGGCTGCGAAATGATGAATAGCGGCGACGCGATTACCGGGATGGACAGGCGATCCTTGAACAGGGCGGGCATCGACATGGTGGCGGGTCTTTCAGTTGGATGGTGGACGTCGCGCGATCAGACGCGGCCGGTGACGGGCAGGCTGGCGCCAGTGATCGCGGAAGCGGCATCGGACAGTAGGAAGGCGACGACCTGCGCGAGTTCGAGCGGCGTCACCCATTTGCCAGCGTCAGCATCCCCCATGTCGGCGCGGTTGGCGGGCGTGTCCATGATCGAAGGCAGCACTGCGTTGACCCGAATGCCCTGCCCCTTATGCTCCTCGGCGAGCGCTTCGGTGAGGCGGGCGACGCCGGACTTGCTCGCGGTATATGCGCCCATGCCCATGGCGGCCCTTGCCGTGGCGGCCGCCCCCACATGGACGATGGCGCCTCCCGCCGGCATCAGCGGCACGGCGGCGCGGGCAGCATTCAGCGCGGTACGGACATTAATACGGTAGAGGAAATCCCAACTGTCCGGGCTGCCTTCCATCACCGTTTCCCAACGGAAACCGCCGGCGATGCTGGCAAGGCCGGCTATGCCGGATGACAGCGCGGGATGGGCGAACGCAGCGTGGGTCGTTTGCGTATCGGTCAAGTCGACGCCGCCGATGAAGATGCCAGGAAAATCGGCGGCGCTATCGGCCAGGTCGAGCCCGACGACGGAGAGGCCCTGATTGGCCAGATGCGCGGCCACGGCCGCTCCCAATATGCCCGCTGCCCCCGTGACGACGATCGGCTTGCTCATGATCCCATTCCTTCAATTGTCGATGGTCCCGCGGCCGCCGCCGACCGGGATGGTGACGCCCGACAACCAAGCGCCTGCTCGCGACGACAGGTAGATCACGGCGCCGCCAATATCCTCTGCCGTGCCTATCCGCGCTCCGAGGGGCGAAGCGGCAGCAGCCATATCCGCTTCATTGTCGAAATCGGCGACCGACGCGGTCATCTTCGAAGGGAAGAAGCCCGGTGCGATCGTGTTCACGCTGACATGCTCTCCCGCGAGAAACTTGCCCATATGGCGGCCCATGTGGATGAGGCCCGCCTTGGTCGCCGAATAAGGATAGCTTTCCCAGAGCGGCACCTGCATCCCGTCGATCGACGCGATGTTGATGACGCGCGCGGGATCCTCCGCCGTACCGGCGGCCCGCAGGGCGGGCAACAGCGCCTTGGTGATCTCGAAAGGGGCGAGCAGGTTGAGTTGGAGCACCTTTTCGAAGCCGGCGCGAGGAAACTGGTCAAGCGGCGCACCCCAGGTCGTGCCCGCATTATTGACGAGAATGTGCAGCGGGCCGGCCGCATTCACGACATCCGCCACCTTGGTCACGCCCGCTTCGCTGCCAACGTCAGAGGCGATGGCAGTCACGTCGCCAAAGGCGCGCAAGCGGTCGGCGGCGGCCTCTATATCCTTCTCCTTGCGGGAGCAGATGAAGACCTTGCAACCTGCCTGCGCCAGCGCAGTGGCGATCATATAGCCGATGCCGCCCGATCCGCCCGTGACGAGGGCGGTTTTGCCGCTGATGTCGAAAAGCCTTGCAATGTCCATATTTCAGCCTTTCGCCCTGCTCCTGAGTCTGCACGCCTTGGACCAACATAGATATATAGGTCAACTATGTTTGAACAGGCCGAAGCGTCAAGGCGCGACAATTGCCTGCAATTCGGATTCCAGCCAGCCGCGGATGCCGGGACTAAGTTCGCCGGTCAACGGGTCAAGCGGGAATACCGACCGGTAAAGGAAGAGGCCGGCCGTCACCAACAGCAGCCGGGCAGCCCGGTCCTCCGCATCGCTGGTGCCGAACCATTGGGCAAGCGGGGCGGCGAGCTTTGTGCGTACCAGCCTTTCGGTGATCGCACGCGCGCCCTGATCCGAGGTCGAGAGCATCATCATGTTGAGCGGATGGCCGCCGCTCTCGTCGCGCTCGATCAGCCGTTCCAGCAAGGCATGGCCGAAATTCTCGCGCGGTACGCCCGTCAGCACACGATGGTCGAACACCGATTCCAGTGCGGCTTCGAACAGCCCCTCCTTAGACCCGAAATAGCGGCTGACGAGACCCGGACTGACATCGGCACGGCGGGCGATGTCGCGCACGCCGGTTTCGCCGAAGCCATGGCGGGAAAAAATCTGCCGCGCCGCGAGCAGGATACGTTCGCGGGTCGCTTCCGCATCTCGTTTTTTGTCTGCCATCGCGGGCGATGATGTCAGTGCAAGGCGCAATTGACAAGCCATGTATACCACTGTTTACTTATGCGAGAGTCCCGAATCGAACGTGGACCATCGTCATGCGCCAGGAGAGAATTGCCATGAATCTGGAAGCCCCCGACGTCAGCCTGCACATCGGCCACGAAAGCCTTTCGTCCGGTTCGGGCGGAACCCATGACCATATCAGCCCTGTCACCGGCGCCGTGCAGAAGAGCATCCCGCTGGCCGGCCCGGCGGAAATCGAACGCGCCGTCGCCAAGGCCGAATCGGTCCGCGAACAATGGCGCCGCACCCGGCCGGAAGAGCGGCGCGCCATCCTCAACCGGCTGGCCGACCTGATCGAGGCGAATGCGCAGGAATTCGGCAAGATGGCGGCGCTGGATGGCGGCACGCCGCTGATGATGGGCACCGGCAGCGTCGGCACAGCGGTCGCCTGGACCCGCTATTATGCGGGCTGGTGCGACAAGCTGTCGGGCGAAATGATCTCCACGCTCGATACGCGCGGCGAATTTTCCTACACCGTTCCCGAACCGATCGGCATCGTAGGCATCATCATCACCTGGAACGGGCCGCTGATCTCGCTGGGGATGAAGGTCGGCCCGGCGCTGGCGGCGGGCAATTGCGTGATCGTCAAGCCGGCCGAACTGACGCCCTTCGCGCCCGAACTGTTCGCGCGGCTGGCACAGGAAGCAGGCGTGCCCGACGGCGTGCTGTCGATCCTGCCGGGCACGGGGGAGGCGGGTGAAGCGCTGGTGCGGCATTCCAAGGTCGGTCTCATCACCTTCACCGGGGGGCCGACCACTGCGCGCAAGATCATGTCGGCCTGCGCCGACCGGATCAAGCCGTCGATCATGGAACTGGGCGGGAAGTCGGCCAGCCTTCTGTTCCCGGACGCGGACGTGGACGCGGCCTGCGAACGGGCTATCTTCTGGACGATCGGCATATTGGCCGGCCAGGGCTGCGCGCTGCCGACGCGCTTGCTGGTCCATGCCGATATCTATGACGCCGTGCTCGAAAAGCTGACGGCGATCGCCAGCCGCTACAAGGTCGGCAATCCGTTCGAGGAAGGAACGCAGGTCGGCCCGCTGATCAACGCCGCGGCGGTCGAGCGGGTGCTGGGCATGTTCGACCGGGTGCGGTCGAAAGGATCGGGCCGTTTCCTCATGGGCGGCGCTCGTTGCGGCGGGGATCTCGCCAAGGGCAATTATGTCGAACCGACGATCATCGCCGATGCCGACCCGGACAGCGAGATTGCGCAGGTCGAGATTTTCGGACCGGCGCTGGTCGTCATGAAGTTCCATGACGAGGACGAGGCGGTCGCCATCGCCAACAACAGCGAATATGGGCTGGCGGCCTATATCCAGTCTAATGACCTGAAACGCGTGCATCGGCTGGCCGAACGGCTTCATGCGGGCGGCGTCTATGTCAACGGCGCGACCCAGATCAACGCCCACACGCCCTTTGGCGGCATCGGCATTTCCGGATTCGGCAAGGAAGGCGGGAAGGCCGGGATCGACGAATTCCTGCACTACAAGACCGTCACCATCGCCTGAAATCCAGCCTGAGCAGGAAGACCCGACATGACATTTTCGATCGAACACTATCGGCTGGACGGCAAGGTGGCGATCGTCACCGGCGCCGGGGGCCGAGGCAATAACATCGGCCGCGCCTATGCGACGGGGCTGGCGGCGGCCGGGGCGGCCGTGGTTGTCGCCGACATCAATGGCGAGGGCGCCCATCTGGTCGCCGACGAGATCGTCGCGGCGGGCGGCAAGGCGATCGCCGTTCAGGTGGACATCACCGATCTTGCAGCCGTCGATGCCATGGTCGCGGCGGCACAGGCGGAATTCGGGGGCGTCGACATATTGGTGAATAATGCTGCGCTGATGGTGGAATCGGTCGGCACCCCGCTGCTCGACATGCCGGTGGACGCGTGGCGACGGCTGATGGAGGTCAACTTGCAGGGCGCGGTCAATTGCTGCCGCGCCGCCCTGCCCCTTCTTGAAAAAAGCGGGAACGGGCGCATCGTCAACCAGTTGTCGGCCGGCGCCTTTCCGGCGCAGACCGCCTATGGCGTCAGCAAGGTCGCGATGCTGGGACTGACCACGACGCTGGCGACCGAGCTTGGCCCCAAGGGCATCGCGGTCAACGCCATTGCGCCGGGCATGACCCAGAGCGACGCGGGCAAGATGCTGACCCCGGACGAAGGGCCGCTGGTAGACATGATGAAGATGCGTATCCCGCTGCGGATGAAGGGCCAGCCCGACGAACTGGTCGGCGCGCTGCTGCTGCTCTGTTCGCCCGCAGGGGCGTGGATCACCGGGCAGACGATCAATATCGATGGCGGATGGGTGCTGCGCAACTGAAGCGGAGAAGCGGTTTAAGGTGACAAAGGCACCGCAAGACGCCCAGGCCGCTGTCACCTTATGGCGCTTTTGATGCAGGCAGCGGTGGCGCGTCCCGGATCGCCGCCGCCACCAGATGGCGCGCGACGCCCGGCTCCAGCGTGAAGGCTCCGCCGCGCGTGATGCGGATGGTCGTATGCCCGTCGAGCGCGCGAGTCATGGCGACGTCGAACATCCGGGCGCGGCCAATGTCGAGCGCCTGATCCCAGGCTGCGGCAAAACTGTCCGCGCCTGGGCGCGCGCGCAGCCGATAGGCGCTGGCCCGCGTCATGCCGACGGCGCGCGCCGCCTGTCCCACTGAACCGAGCGCGCCAAGCGCGTCGATGAAACGCTGCTGCGTGCGCCGCGTCCAGCCATCATGCCGCTGCCGGGCGAGCGGCACGGGTGTGAATGGAATGATGATCTGGGGCGAGTCGGGGACTGTCATCCGACAGTTTGAAGCAAATGAAATCCTACATTGGAAGCGTTTTGTTGGCGCGGCGATTTGGATGCCGCGGCGGGGATAGGTGGGACACGGAATGGCGGTTTCGCACGATGTTTCCCGGGAAAGGGACATGAAAATCCCGTCACCCCAGCGACCCGAAGGGCGGCCGAAGGCCAACGCTGGGGTTTCGTGCGGAGGGGCGCAGCAGTTCAACTTGGCGCTTGCCCCAAGCGTAGCGCGCCATCGCCTGAGAGCCAAGCGTTCGCTGGGGTGACGGTATAGGGGATGACAGCATTCGCGCGGCGGCGGCGACGAAGCGGAACGCTGGATCGAATTCGGGGTCACGCAGACAATTCGACGCCCTGCCCGACGCCATGGCGGGCGCGGTAGCGGGAGGGACTCATGCCCGTCCACGCATGGAAGGCGCGCGTGAAACTGCGCGGTTCGGCATAGCCCAGGGCAGCCGCGATCGCTTCCACGCTGCGCCCAGTGCCAGCGAGCGCGCGAGTGGCCGCGTCGCGACGGACATTTTCGCGAATGGTGGTGAGGCTGCTTCCTTCCGAACGCAGGCGGCGGCGCAGCGTGTCAGGGTGGAGCGTGAGCGCCTGCGCCACCCCATCCGCACCCAGCGCCGGGTCCTGCGCCAGCATGAGGCGTACCTTGCGGGACAGGGTGCGGTCGCTCGCGGGGATCGACATCATGGCGAGCGGCGCGTCGCGCAGCATCTCCGCCAGTTCATCTCTGCTGCGGCGCACGGGAGCCCTGAGCGCATGGGCATCCATGGCGATGGCGCGATCGGTTGCGTCGAAAACCCGGGGACAGGGGAAGAGATATTTGAACTCCTCGAAATAGCCGTCCGGGCGCGGATAATCGAAGCGCGCTTCCAGCATCGGCACCGTCTCTCCCGCCAGCCAGCAAGCCAGTCGATGCCAGATGATGAGCCAGAATTCGCTGAAATAATGGGTCGGGTCGCGCTGCGGTTCGGCGAAGCGGACGGCGATGGCCAGACGATCGTGACTGTCGTGCGCGACCGTGTGGATGTCCTGGCTGGCGAGATTGTAGAAGCGGATCGCGCGGCGCAAGCCGTCGGCGACGCTGGGGCCGGCGAGCGCGACTTCGCAGGCGAAGGCGAAGGCGCCGAGCGGCATGGCATGGGCGGTGTAGCCCATATATTCGTCACCAAGAGCACGCCATATGCTGCGCACGAGGCGCGCCATCGCATCGACATCGCCGCGCCAGGCGGGGTCATGGAGCTGGGCGGGCGCGATGCCCGCTGCGCGGAGAAGATGGTCGACGTCCACGCCCCGGCGGCGCGCGCCATCGGTGCACACATGGAAATAATAGCGGTCGATCGTGGCCATATCGTTCTGCCCGATTTGGTGAGTTTAAGTCGCTCATACTGACCTGTTGGCGTCCGACAGGGAAGCCTAGACTAAGCCCTATTCGTTTCGCCGGGTAGGGCGAGAAACGATCCGAGGAGATCATCATGGCCACCACCATCGACCGCATTCCCGACCGCATCGACACCGGCGTGCAGCGCCGCGAGGAGAGCGCCGCAGAGCGCTGGGCGCGCTTTGCGCCAATCGCCACGGGCGAAGACTATGTGGAGTCGTTGCGCAATCGTGGCGTGACCGTCTATCTGTTCGGAGAGCGCATAGCCGAACCGGTCGACCATCCGATCATCCGCCCGTCCATCAATGCGCTGAAACGCACCTATGACCTGGCGGTGGAAGACCCGGAACTGGCGACCGCCCATTCGTTGCTGATCGATGCGCCGGTCAATCGTTTCCTGCATATCGTAGGCAGTCCGCAGGATCTGGTGATGAAGAACCGGATGCAGCGGCGGCTGGGCCAGTTGACCGGCACCTGTTTCCAGCGCTGCGCGGGGCTGGACACGATCAGCGTTCTGCATTCGATCACCTATGATATCGACCAGAAACACGGCACATCCTACCATCGACGCTATCTGGACTTCATGAAGGAGGCCCAGCGCAACAACATCATCCTGGGCGCGGGCATGACCGACCCCAAAGGCGACCGGTCCAAGCGGCCGAGCGAGCAGGCCGATCCCGACCTGTTCCTGCACGTGAGCCGCCGCACCGAGAAGGGCATCTATGTCCAGGGCGCCAAGGCGCACATGACCGGCGGCCTCAACAGCCACTGGATCGCGGTGATGCCGACGATGAACATGGGCGAGCAGGATCGCGACTATGCCGTCGTCGGGCTGGTGCCGGGCGATGCGGAGGGCATCACCTATATTTATGGTCGCCAGTCCTGCGACACGCGGGCGATGGAAGCAGGCGACATCGACAAGGGCAACGCGCAATATGGCGGGCAGGAAGTGCTGGTCGTGTTCGACGACGTCTTCATTCCCCACGAGCATGTGCTGATGGATGGCGAATATGAATTCGCGCAGGAGATGGTCGCGCGTTTCACCGCCTATCATCGTGCCTCCTATGTCTGCAAAACGGGGCTGGGCGACGTGATGGTGGGCGCGGCCGCCGCGATCGCCGACTATAATGGCGCCGACGCCGCCAGCCATGTGAAGGACAAGCTGGTCGAGATGACGCATCTCAACGAAACGATCTTTTCGTCCGCCATCGCGTCCAGCCATGAGGCCAAGCCGTTGCCGTCGGGTATCTTCATGAACGACGCGATGCTGGCCAATGTGTGCAAGCATAATGTCACCCGCTTTCCTTATGAGATCAGTCGGCTGGCGCAGGATCTGGCGGGCGGTCTGATGGTGACGCTGCCCAGCGAGCAGGATTTCGACCATGACGTCGCGGGCCCGATGCTGAAGAAATATTTCCAGGGCCGCGCGAACGTGCCGATCGAATTCCGCCAGCGCATGTTGCGGCTGGTCGAGAATATGACGCTGGGCCGCAATGCGGTGGGGTATCTGACGGAATCGCTGCACGGCGCGGGCAGCCCGCAGGCACAACGTATCCAGATCCTGCGCGGCATGGAGGTGGAACGGAAAAAAGGCTATGCGTGCGATCTGGCCGGCATCCGTAACGCAGAGAGCGACGCGGCCTGACCGGCGATAGATCGACTGTGGCGCCCGGCGTGATCCGGCATCGGCCGCGGTCATCGCCTGCTGGAAAAGGGTCCGGCCGCATTTCGCCGGTTGCCGTTGGGGGACAAGCCGGGCAGAACGGTGGTTCAGTCGCGGCAGACCCCCTCGTGCGCCAGCGCGCACCCTTATATCAGACACGCCGTAAGAGCGGCAATGGGAGGCATTATGACCGAGATCATCGACAGGAGCAGGGTTGATAGCCGTGCCGACATCTATGACCGCATCGTCGCCGAGCGACGATCGGTTCGCGCATTTCTGCCGACGCCCCTGCCCGCCGACCTGATCACGCGGCTGTTCACCGTAGCCGGGCGCGCACCGTCCAACTGCAATGCGCAGCCATGGACCACGCATATCGTATCGGGTGCATCGCTGGCGCGCATCCGCAATGTGTTGCTGGAACAGGCGAGGGCCGGACAGATCGATCCCGACGTGCCGCTGACGTCGACCTATGTCGATCAATATAAGGCGCGGCGGATCGGTTCCGCCGTGACATTGTTCGAGGCGACCGGCGTGGGTCGCAACGATCCGGAGGCGCGGGAAGCATCCTTCCTGCGCAATTTCGAGCTGTTCGACGCACCCCACGCGGCATTCTTCTTCATGCCGCGCTATTTCGGGCTGCGCGAGGCGGCCGATGTCGGCATGTACGCGCAGACGCTGATGCTGGCGCTGACGGCCCATGGTCTGGGATCGTGCGCGCAGGGGGCGCTCAGCCATTATGCCAGCGCGATCAAGCGCGAATTGGGCGCGTCCGACGAACTGATATGCCTGTTCGGCCTCAGCTTCGGCTATCCGGACGAGGATCATCCGTCTGCTGCGGCAATCACCGACCGGGCGCCCCTGTCGGAAACCGTCATCCTGCACGACTGACGCCATTGGGGAATATCGCCATGTCCACGCTACAACCCCTTGGTCCCACATCGCACAGCTTCGTGTCGCAGCGGCTGCGGCTCAACTATCTGGACTGGGGCAATGCGCAGGCTCCGACCCTGATTCTGATCCATGGCGGGCGAGACCATGCGCGTAGCTGGGACCAAGTGGCGCACGCGCTGCGCGACGACTGGCACATCATCTGCCCCGACTTGCGCGGCCATGGCGACAGTGCATGGTCGCCGGACGGGGCCTATACCATGCCCTATTTCATCTGCGACCTGGCCCAGCTGATCCACCAGCAGGGTGAGGCGCCGGTCACGATCGTCGCCCATTCGCTGGGCGGCGCGATCTCGCTGCGCTATACCGGCCTCTATCCCGAACATGTGCGCAAGCTGGTGGCGATCGAGGGGCTGGGCCTGCCTTCCGCCGCGACCGGCATGGGCGTGGAGAGGCCCTTCAACACGCTGTGGCGGGACTGGATCGAGGAGCGGCGCAGTCTGGCCGCGCGCCAGCCGCGCCGTTACGCCTCGATCGAGCAGGCGCTGGCGCGGATGCTGGCGGAGAACAGTCATCTGACGGAGGCGCAGGCGCGGCACCTGACCGTGCATGGCGTCGCCCGGAACGAGGATGGCAGCTTCAGCTGGAAATTCGACAATTATGTGCGGAGCGGGCCACCGTTCGACATCAGCCCTGCGGAACTGCACGCGCTGTGGGGCAACATCAGCTGCCCGACGCTGCTATGCTATGGTAATGACAGCTGGGCCGAAAACCCGCTCGAAAATGGACTGTCGGCGCATTTCCGCGATGCGTCGGTCCAGACCTTCGACAATGCCGGTCACTGGCTGCATCACGACCAGTTCGATCAATTCATCGCGACCCTGCGCGCCTTTCTCTAGCCTCGTCGCGGGCGATCGCTTCGCTCCTTGCGGACCACAGGCTGCACGCAGGAGCGATCCTTAGGTTCGCGCGCCCGTCATGCTGCTCCGCACCAATTGGGCTTGACAATATTGAGTGAGCTAATGCTATGCTTGCTCACTATTTGAGTGCCGCGCCGTGACCGCCGAGTCCCGCGGCTTTGGAACAGAGGGGAAAATCCATGCGCTTCATTCTTGCTCTTGCCGCCGCGATCACCGTTGCCTCGCCCGCGATGGCGCAGACCGCCGCCAATCCGCCGAAGGAAGGCGCGATCATCCGTGACGCGGCCAAGGCACGATTGGGCAAGATCGACCGCGTCTATCCCGATGGCTCGGTCCAGTTGATCTACCGTTCCAAATTCGTGACGATCCCCGCCGACAAGGTGATCGTGGCCGAAGATGGCGTGATGACCTCGCTCAGCCGCCAGGAAGTGTCGAAACTGAACTGATCGCAGGGCGCGCCGCAAGGCGGATCGCGGACGGAAAAAAGGGCCAGCCGGCAGCGACCGGCTGGCCCTTTTTTGAATGACGCCGTCTTCAGAGCGTCCGGGCGATCAGCATCTTCATGATTTCGTTCGATCCGCCATAGATGCGGCTGATCCGGGAATTGCGGAACATGCGGGCGATCGGATATTCATTGATATAGCCGTAACCGCCATGCAGTTGCAGACACTGATCGACAATTTCCCATTCGGTATCGGTCGCCCATAATTTGGCGATGGCGGACGTGGTGCCGTCCAGCGTGCCGTCGATTGCCTTTTCGATACAATCGTTGACGAAGGTGCGGGCGATCCGTGCCTTGCTGTACATTTCGGCAAGCTTGAACTGGGTGTTCTGGAAGTCGAACACCGGCTGGCCAAAGGCCTTGCGCTGTTTGGTATAGTCGATCGTGAGGGCCAAGGCCTTTTCCATAACGATAACGCTGGTGATGGCGATCAGCAGCCGTTCGCGTGGCAGTTCCGCCATCAGTTGGAAGAAGCCCTTGCCCTCCTCCTCACCCAGAAGATTCTGCGCCGGAACCCAGACATCGTCGAAAAACAGTTCGGACGTGTCCTGCGCCTCGTTCCCGATCTTGTCGAGATTCTGGCCACGACGGAAGCCCTCCACCTCGTCGGTTTCCACCACCAGCAGGGAGACGCCACGCGCGCCCTTCGACGGGTCCGTCTTGGCCACGACGACGATCAGGTCGGCGATCTGGCCGTTGGAGATGAAGGTCTTGGACCCGTTGATGCGATAGCCGTTCCCGTCCTTGAGCGCGGTCGTGCGGATCGCTTGGAGATCGGACCCGGCGCCCGGTTCACTCATCGCGATGGCGGCAACGAGATCGCCCGTCACCATCCGCGGCAACCAGCGCTGCTTCTGTTCCTCGGTCCCGTGCAGCTGGATATAAGGGGCGACGATGACATTGTGCAGCGACGCGGCGAAGCCTTCCGTGCCCTTGCGCGAAATCTGGTCCACGACGACCAGATCATGGCGGAAATCTCCACCATGGCCGCCATAGGCCTCCGGCACGGACACACCCAGCAGGCCGGCTGCGCCCGCCTCGCGCCAGAAGGCGCGCTCCACCTGACCGTCCTCGCGCCATTTATCCATCCGCTCGGCGGGAGCATGTTGGTCCAGGAACTTGCCGACCGCATCATGGAACATGGTGAGTTCCTCATCGGCCATGTAGGCGGGCTGGGGGAATTCGAGCGTCATCGCGGAGCCTTTGCAGCAAGGGGCGAATGTTTCGCCCGCGGGGAATCAAACCATTTCCATCGCAAAGAATGGCGCAAAGAGCAATATTACTTAGTGATATATGTCAATCAATATCCATCGACTCGCAGGCCGGCAGCCCCGCTGAGAGATCAGCCTGCTCGAGATTGGCAATCATCCGGTCGAGTATATCGCTGACCATGGCCAGCTCCTCACGCGTCACCCCTGCCAGCTGGTTGCGCTGCTCATCCTCGCCAAGCATCGTGAGTTGCGCCAGCAGCGGTGTGGCGGCGGGGGTGAGGTACAGACGGTGGGCGCGGCGATCATATTGATCAACGCGCCGTTCGATCCAGCCCTTTTCCACCAGCCGATCGACCAGCCGACTGGCGGTCACATCGCCGACATCCATTGCTTCCGCGATGGAGCGCTGCGTCGCCCCTTCGGCACGGCTGACGGCATGGATGGCCCGCCATTGGGCCAGCGTCATGCCCATGGTGCGGGCGCGCATGTCGAACCGCTTGCGTTGCAAACGGGCGGCGAGGCTGATGCGCAGACCGATCGTGCGCTCGCAATCTGTCAGGCGCTCGGTGATCGCCCACCTCCCATATAACCTGGTTAAACATCTTGCCCTGCGCCGCATTGCACGGCAAGGACGGTCAGGAGATGAATAGCGGGAGGGAAAGCATGTCGCCAGTTGAATCACAAGCCGTCATCGAACGCCCCGGCATACGCATCAAGACCCGGTTTACCGAACTGGCGGGGATCGAGCATCCCATCGTCCAGGGCGGGATGCAATGGGTGGGAACCGCCGAGATGGCGGCAGCTGTCTCCAATGCTGGGGGCCTGGGCATGTTGACCGCGCTGACGCAACCGACTCCTGACGCACTGCGCCGCGAGATCGCACGATGTCGCACGATGACCGACAAGCCGTTCGGCGTGAACCTGACCATATTGCCGTCCATCAACCCGCCGCCCTATGCCCAATATCGGCAGGCGATCATCGATGAAGGCATATCGATCGTCGAAACCGCAGGCTACAAGCCGCAGGAGCATGTCGATGCCTTCAAGGCGCACGGCATCAAGGTCGTGCATAAATGCACCGCCGTGCGCCACGCTCTGTCGGCCGAGAAGATGGGCGTGGACGCCATATCCATCGACGGGTTCGAATGTGCCGGCCATCCGGGCGAGGACGATATTCCCGGCCTGATCCTGATCCCCGCCGCCGCTGACAAGGTGAAGATCCCGATGATCGCCAGCGGCGGCTTCGGCGACGGGCGCGGCCTGGTCGCCGCGCTTGCCCTGGGTGCCGAAGGGATCAATATGGGCACTCGTTTCTGCGCCACGAAGGAGGCGCCGATCCACGAGAATATAAAGCGGGCGATGGTGTCCGCAGACGAACGTTCTACCGCCCTGATTTTCCGAACCTATCGCAACAGTGCGCGCGTGGCGAAAAATGCGATCACCGAGCAGGTGCTCGCCGCCGAGGCGAAGGGTTTGCCCTTTGAGGAGGTTGCCCATCTGGTGAAAGGCGCCCGCGGCAAGGAAGGCCTGGATAATGGCGATCCCGATCATGGCATCTGGACTGCCGGCCTCGTCCAGGGGCTGATTCACGACATACCCAGCTGCCAGGACCTGATCGACAGAATCATGGCCGACGCGGTGACCATCATCAACGGACGCCTCGCCGGCTTCCTGTCCCGCTGATCCCGACCCGACCGGTCGCAGCGAAGGGGAAGACAGAACGGGCGCCAGTCAAGGAGAGCAGGATGCACAGTGTCGACCACATGAGCGCCGAGACCGGCCCCTCCCCCGCGCGCCAGCTGTCGGCCGCGCGTCGGATACTGCTGATCGCGGCGATTCTGAGCGGCAATGCCGCCGCCGCCCTGCTGTACGATGCGTTGCCGCCGATCCTAGCGGATCTGGCAAGGCTGCTGGGCGGCGGCACGCGCGGCCAGTTCCTGGCGCAATTGGCGAGCACGTTGCCGATGCTGGGCGTGATGCTGTCGGGGCTGTTTTCAGGCCTGCTGATCGCCATGATCGGCATCCGACCCGTGCATCTGGGCGCGTTGGTCCTGTTCGCCCTGTTCGGCACGGCCGGTGCCTTCATCGACCAGCCGTTGCTGCTGCTGGGCAGCCGGTTCGTCATGGGTTGTGCGATCGGCACGATGATTACCTGCGGCACGACGCTGATCGCGGCGTGGTTTACCGGCAAGGATCGCGCGCGCATGAACGGGTGGCTGGTGAGCGCCGGGGCGATCGCGGGGATCAGCTTCCTGTTCATTGCCGGGCAGGTCGCTTCGGCCTGGTGGCGCGCGCCCTTCCTTCTGCACGGGCTGGTCGGCATCCTCTTCCTGCTTCCGATCCTGCTGCTGCGCCCCCTGCCCGCCGTGGCGACGCCCCCGCTGGGCACACAGCCGGGCCATATCGCGCGCCTGCGTCGCTTGGCGCCCGTAACCCCCATCTACCTGATCGCGCTCGCTCTCTTCATCCTGATGCTGCTGTTCAATGTCCAGACGACCTTCCTGATGAGCGACGTCGGCATCACAAGCCATGCGAAGATCGCGCTGGTATTCATGGTCAACGCCGCCGCCGTGACGCTGGCGTCGGTGGGATTCGGCTATGTCGCGAACCGCCTGACCCCGGCCAATGCCATGCGGATCGTGTTCCTGCTGGTAGCGGGTTCGATGCTGATCGTCGGGGCCGCCCGTGCGCAATGGCAATTCGCGCTGGGGCTTGGGATCAGCGGCATCGGTGTGGGCGTCGGGCTGACGACGCTGTGGACCTGGACCATGCAGCGCGCGCCCAAGGATGTGCTGCCCCATGCCGTGGGCCTGATGATGACCTGCATGTATCTGGGCGGGGCGGCCAGCCCGTTCGTGCTGGCGCCGGCCCGGGCGATATTCGGCCTGCGCGGGCAATATTTCGCGCTGGCCGCATTGATCGTCGCCATCATATTGCTGCTGGCAATGACGGGACGCCGCCGATCGGATCGCCCGATGCCGGCGGAATAGGCCTATTTGCGCCGTTCGTTCGCAAGCGCGGTGCAGGCGATGAAGCCGATCGCGCCGTTGCGGTCGTGGATCCGGCAATGTCCGACCGCTATGCCGTCCGACGCTTCATGCCCGGTCGCCTCGAAGCCGATCCATTCCCCTTGCGGCGGGCGATGGAGGTGCAGGCTGACGTCGCTGTTGATGTAGCGAATCCCTGCGTCGCCCGCGTGAACGAAGGCGCTGACGAAGTCGGCGGCGAGCGCGACGCGGGCATAGGGCCCGAGCGGTTCGCCGGCGACCAGCGCCAGCGTTTCGCGCAGCCACAGCCGTTTGGGCGCGACGGCGCCCAGATGGCCTGCAATCGCGCGAATTTCGAAATGGCGGGGCTGCTTTCCATCCGGCATCGGCGGCAGGGCGGCGGGATCAGGCGCATCCCAGGGCGGCGGCGCCCAGACGCGACCGGGAGGCGCTTGCGTGAACCGCAGGAATTGCATCGTCGCACGCGCCACGGTCGCGTCGTTCACCATCATGGTCGCTTCGACCAGCGCCATGCGCGGCCCCGCGCGCACGACATGGGTCTCGATCCGGGCCGGGGCGAAAGGCGCGATGCGGACCATGTCGATCGTGAAACGCGCGGGCACCCAGTCGGCCGCACCGTGTCTAAGCGCGATTTCAGCGCCCATCAGCCCGACCAAGGCACGCCCATGCAGCGAATCATGGCGCCACCAGCCCCGCGCAGCCTCCTGCGGAACGAAGGATGTGCCGTTCCGAACGAAGAATGAAAGCGCGTCCACCCGTTGACCGGCCCCGTCTATTGCCCGCGGCCGCGCGCCTGCACAGCCTGTCGGCGCGCCTCGACATCTTCGGGCGCTACCTTGCCATTGGCCGCCGAGGAAATGCGGTGCTCGATCGCCAGCGCATCGCCGAAGCTGGCGGCATAGCCTTGGTCGATCAACTGCTTGTAGGCGAGCATCATGCGCGGTTCGATGCTGGCCATGTCGGCCGCCAGCGCGCGCGCGCGCGGCATCAACTCCTCCGGCGCGACGACCTGATTGACCAGTCCCCAGCGTTCGGCCGTCGCTGCGTCCAGAAAATTGCCGGTGAACGACAATTGTTTGGCGCGGCTGATGCCGATGATGCGGGAGAGCTTCTGCGACAGGCCCCAGCCGGGCAGGATGCCGACGCGGGCATGGGTGTCGGCAAAGCGCGCATTGGTCGATGCGATCAACACGTCGCAGGCCAAGGCGACTTCGAACCCGCCGGTAATGGCGACGCCATTGATGGCGCCGATGACGGGCTTGGTGCAGACCTCGATCGCCTTGACCGGATTTTCGTCCGCGCCTTCAGCATTGGCGGCGCCGAGCGCGCCCGGCTGCGAACCCAGTTCCTTGAGGTCGAGACCGGCGGTGAAGGCCCGCTCGCCCGCGCCGGTCAGGATCACCGCGCGCACGTCGTCGTCGCTATCGATCTGCGTCATCACTTCATAGAGGCGCGAACGCAACGCCTTCGACAGCGCATTCATTGCTTCGGGGCGGTTGAGCGTCACGACCGCGACGCCATTGTCCTTCTCGACGGTAACCAGATCGCTCACGCGGCTTCCTTTCCTGCTTCCGCACGCGCTCGTGCGCGCAATTCATGCTTCAATATCTTCCCCGTGCTGTTGCGCGGAAAATCATCGACCAGGACCAGTTGTTCGGGCGTCTTTTGCCGCGCGATACCGGCCTTGGCGAAAAAGTCGCGGACCGATTCAAGGTCCACGCACGCGCCGGGTCGGGGCACCACGTAGGCGCGCACGACTTCGCCCATCCGCGGGTCGGGCGCGGCGACGACAGAGGCTTCGGCAATGTCGGGATGGGTGAAGAGCAGATCCTCCACCTCCCGTGACGAGATATTCTCGCCCCCGCGAATGATGACGTCCTTCTTTCGGTCGGTGATGATGAGGAAACCATCGGCATCCAGTCGGCCGATGTCGCCGGTGCGAAACCAGCCACCAGGCAGGAAGGCGGCAGCGTCGAGCGAATCGTCGAGATAGCCAAGGAACAGTTCGGGGCCACGCACGATCAGCTCGCCTTCTTCCCCGTCCGGCACCCTGTGGCCGTCATCATCGACGAAGCCGACTTCCGATCCGCGCATCACCTGTCCTTCGGTCGTCAGGCGCTTTTCCATCGAATCGCCGGGATGCCCGGTGGTAACGGTGGGATGTTCGCTCGACCCATAGCAGCGGAAGGTCTTCAACCCGTGCGCGGAACAACGGGTGATGAGGCTGGGCGGCACCGGTGCCGCCCCCACCATGCAGCTGCGCAGGCTGGAGAGGTCGCGACCGTCTCGCTCGGCAGCTTCCAGCAGGCCCGAGAGATGAAAGGGCGTGAAGGAAGAGGAGACGATACGGTATTTTTCCACCAGCATCGCCGCTTCGCCCGGTTCCCATTGGTCCATCAGCACCACCGGCGCGCCGGTAACGAGAAAGCGCATCAACTGGAACGCGCCTGCGACATGGCCCGGCGGCCAGGGACAGAAGGCGATTTCATCCTCCAGATCCCGGCGCGACCAGGCGATCGCGTCGACTTCGGACAGAAGCGTGCGCGCGGAATGCTTCACGCCCTTGGGATCGGCCGTGGTGCCGGAGGTGTAGACGAGAATCGCCAGATCGTCCGGACTGCGCGCAGCTGCAGGGCCGATCGCGATCGGGGCGAGCATGGCGTCCCAGGGCACCGTGCCGGGCGCGGCATCGCCGATCATGACGTGCGTGGTAAGCGCGGGGAGTTCCCCGGCCTCAGCCAGCGTCGCGGCATAGTCCGCCTTGCGCCAACGGTCGGGGGTGACGATGAGCCGGGCGCGCGACTGGGCCAGGATGAAGCGCAGTTCCTTCGCGCCATAGATGGAGACGACCGGTAACAGTACCGCGCCCGCATGGGCGATTCCGACCGCCGCGATCATCCATTCGGTCCAGGCGGGCAGTTGCACCGCAACGACATCCCCCGGCGCGATGCCGCGGGCGCGCAAATGTTCGCCAAAGCGCAACCCCTGTTCGTGGACCTGCGTCAGAGTCTGCCTGCCCGGCCGAACCTGCGAGGAGACAGCGACCCAGCTGGCCCCGTGGATCTGCGCACCCTGGGCGAACGCCTCGCTCAGGCTGCGATCGGCAAAGCTTCCGGCTTCCATCAGCGTCTTGCGCTCCTCTTCCACATGCGGGCCGTGGCCATTGCAGATCCAACAACTCGCCGGTCTCATATAACAACAAAGTCTACTTAGCTAGCGATGTTGCTTCCCATTGTCACCCGCCCTTGCTAACAGCGTCGCGGTAACGGAAGCCAGGAAGAGGGACGCCGCACCGATGACGCACGAATCGCCCGCGGAGACTTATCCCGAAATTCGGGACGGCGTCCGCCAGCTGGTTGCTGCATTCCCCGGCGAATATTGGCGCGCGCTCGATCGCGAGCGCCGCTATCCCACCGCCTTCGTCGAGGCTCTCACCAAAGCGGGCTATCTGGGCATGTTGATCCCGGAAGAATTTGGCGGGTCGGGCCTGGGCCTGTCGGCGGCCTGTGCCGTGCTGGAGGAAGTCCATCGGTCCGGCGCAAACGGCGGCGCGGCGCACGCCCAGATGTACACCATGGGCGCCATCCTGAAACATGGCAGCGAGGCGCAGAAGGCCCGCTATCTGCCGGCGATCGCCGCGGGCGCGCTGCGGCTCCAGGCCTTTGGCGTGACCGAGCCGGGCGCAGGTACCGACACGACCCGCATCAGTACCTTCGCGCGGCGCGACGGCGATCATTATGTCGTGAACGGCCAGAAGATATGGATCAGCCGGGCCGAGCATTCGGACCTGCTGCTGTTGCTGTGCCGCACGGCTCCGCGCGATGAAGGCGCCAAGCCGTCTGCGGGCATGAGCCTGTTGCTGGTCGACATGCGCGAGGCGAAGGGCAACGGACTTACCATCCAGCCGATCCGCACCATGCTGAACCATGCGACGACAGCTTTATTCTTCGATGACCTCAAGGTGCCGGTGGACAACCTGATCGGGATCGAGGGGCAGGGATTCAAATATGTGCTGGACGGCATGAATGCCGAACGCGTCCTGATTGCGGCCGAATGTATCGGCGACGGCCGCTTCTTCATCGATCGCGCTTCCGCCTATGCCAAAGACCGCACTGTCTTCGGTCGGGCGATCGGCGAGAATCAGGGTGTCCAGTTCCCGATCGCCCGCGCCCATGTGCAACTGTCGGCGGCGGCCCTGATGGTCGACAAGGCCGCGGCGATGTTTGATGCAGGCCAAGCGTGCGGTACCGAGGCGAACATGGCCAAGCTGCTGGCATCGGAAGCGAGCTGGTATGCGGCCGATCAATGCATCCAGACGCATGGCGGCTTCGGTTTCGCGGAGGAATATGACGTCGAGCGCAAGTTCCGCGAAACGCGGCTGTACCAGGTTGCGCCGATCAGCACGAACCTGATCCTGAGCCATGTCGCCACACATGTCCTGGGATTGCCCAAGAGCTTTTGAGGACTGCGCATGACCGACACACCGGACCTTTCCCCTCTGTTCGCGCCCTTCGCCTGCAAGACGATGCGGCTGCGCAACCGTATCGTCATGTCGCCCATGACGCGCCAGTTCGCGCCCGACGGCGTGCTCGAGCCAGCGGTGGACGATTATTATGCGCGCCGCGCCGCGGGCGGCACCGGACTCATCATCACCGAGGGCACTGCGGTCGGGCATCCGGTGGCCCATTATTCGAGCAAGATTCCGCATTTCTATGGCGAGGCGGCGCTGGCGCGATGGCGATCCGTGGTCGCGTCGGTCCACGCACAGGATGGCGCGATCGTCCCGCAACTGTGGCATACGGGCCTGTCGCGGCGGCGCAGCCACACGGCCAACCCCGATGCACCCAATATATCGGCGTCCGCCCTGACCGACGAGGATCTGAGCGCCGAGGCGGCGGCAGGCACGGCGCCTGCGCCCACCAAGCCGCGGCGCCCTGCGGAGGTCATGACGAAGCATGATATCGACAGCGTGATCGGTGCATTTGCCCGCGGCGCGGCAGCGGCCAAGGAGGTCGGGTGCGACGGCGTAGCGATCCATGGCGCCCATGGCTATCTGCTCGACCAGTTCTTCTGGGAACGCTCCAACCGCCGCGAGGACGCCTATGGCGGCAGCCTGGAAAACCGCATCCGCTTCGCGGTCGAACTGGTCGCAGGGGTGCGCGTCGCGGTGGGCCCCGACTTTCCCATCCTGTTCCGCTTTTCCCAGTGGAAGGCGCAGGATTATGCTGGAAAACTCGCCGACACGCCGACCGACCTGGCACGCATCCTGGAACCGCTGGCCGATGCCGGGGTCGATATATTCGATGCCTCGACACGTCGTTTCTGGCTGCCCGAATTTGACGGCAGTCCGCTGAATCTGGCCGGATGGGCAAAGAAGCTGACCGGCAAGGCGGCGATGACGGTGGGATCGATCGGCCTGGAATCACCCTTCCTGGGTGGCGGGAGCAGCGCGACCAGCGCAGTTACAGCCGACAATCTGGGCCTGCTGGCGCGGATGATCGACCGGGGCGACTTCGACCTGGCAGGCGTCGGCCGGGCGCTGATCGCCAATCCCGCCTGGGCCGATCTGGTCCGTGAGGCCCGATTTGACGCGCTGCGAACCTATGATGCCCGAGGCCATGTCAAAACGCTGGAGCAAGTGGACGGCTGATGGGTTCAGCCGGTCGCCAGGCCTGCCCCCATTTCCTGCGCGAAAACGTCAATCAGGCGCAGGATTTCGCGGTCGCGGTCGCCTGCGAAGCGGCGCATGAGGAAAGAGAGCGAGAGCGACTGCCACACGACAAGCTGGGCGACGCGGGCGGTATCGGCATCGGCCCTGACTTTGCCCGCGCGTTTCAGTCCATCCAGTCGTTCGGCCAGGATGATGGCGCCGCGCTGGGTGATGCTGTTGTCGAATCCGGGGGCAAGCGTGGGATCGCGCACCAGTTGGGGCAGCACGATCTGCAACAGACGGGCGATGTCGTGCAGATGATCATGCTTCCAGTGGAGGAAACGACCGATCTCCTCTTGCGCGGAACCAGACGGGGGCAGCGCGGCATAGGCGGCATCATTGTCGCGCCGTTCCAGAAAATGGGCGTAGACTGCGGAGAGCAGCCCCGCCTTGCCCCCGAAATAGCGGGTGATGAGCTGTTCGTTGAGCCCCGCATGGGCGGCAATGGCGCGCGTGGTCGCGGCGTCATAGCCCTGCTGCGAAAAGAGCGCGATGCCAGCGTCGAGGAGCGCGCGTCGGCTCGCTTCGCGGTCCCGTCGCCGGGTCGGCGTCTTCACCGCTTTGACATCCACCATGCAAAATTCCTTTCCACCCCGCGCAGCTTAGCGTAAGTATGCAATTGCATACAAAAGCCGTTCCGGAGAGTCGATATGACCAAAGCCCCAATCCGTGTCGCCAATTTTTCTGGCGCGCTCGGCGATTATGTCGGCGCCTTCGCCGATGCGATCGCCGACGAGACGATCGATGTCGCGATCGGCGACTATCTTGCCGAAATGACGATGGGACGTGTCGCGGAAGGGTTTTGCGCCGCCGGCAAGCCCGAAGCGCTGGCGGGCTATCATGCCGATGTCTTCCTGCGCCAGATAACGCCCGAACTGGGACGGATCGCTGCGCGCGCGGTGAAGGTCGTAACCAATGCGGGTGCGTTCAATCCCGCCGGACTGGCAGGCCGAATTGCGCAGGAGGCCGCGGCGCAGGGGCTGGCCCTGCGCGTCGCCTATGTCGAGGGCGACGATCTGCTGGCCCGCGTGCCTGCGCTGGCGGCGGAAGGGCAGCTCGCCAATCTGGACGATGGGAAGGCGATCGGGTCAATCGCGGACAGACTGCTGGCGGCCAATGCCTATCTGGGCGGATGGGGCATCGTCGCCGCGCTGGAACAGGGCGCGGATATCGTGATCTGTGGTCGGGTATCGGACGCATCGCTGGTGCTGGGACCGGCCGCCTGGTGGCATGGCTGGGCGAAGGATGATTGGGATGCCCTGGCCGGCAGCGTCGCAGCAGGCCATGTCATCGAATGCGGGCCACAGGCGGTAGGCGGCAATTTTTCGGGGTTCGCACAACTGGGCAACCCGGCCCGGCTGGGCTTTCCAATCGCAGAAATCGCGGCGGATGGCAGTTCTGTCATCACCAAGCGCACAGGCGACGCGGGCGCGGTTACGGTCGATACCGTCACGGCGCAACTGATGTACGAGATCCAGGGCGCGCGTTACCTCAATCCCGACGTCATATTGCATGTCGATTCGATCGCGCTCAGCCAGCAAGGCCCCGATCGGGTGCTGCTGAGCGGTGTACGCGGCAGCCCGGCTCCCGAGACGACCAAGGTCGGTTGCTTCTATCAGCACGGGTGGCGGGCGATGATCTGGGGATTCGCAACGGGGCCTGACTGGCGCGAGAAGGCGGATTGGCTGCGTGGGCAGTTGGAGGCGCTATCCGCGGACCTGGCGCTCGACGAATTTCATTTCGAGCCGCTGGGCCAGCCCATCGCCGACCCGGCGAGCGAGGCCGAGGGGACGGTGGCGATCCGCATCGCCGCTGCGGCGCAGAGCCGGTCGAGCCTGTCCAAGCTGCTGGCCGGCTATGCCTCCTTCGGATTGGGCGGCATCCCCGGATTCCAGGGCGATGGTGCAGGTCCACCACAGCCACGCGTCCATTATTGGCCGGGGCTGGTGCGGCAGGCGGACCTCGAGCATCGCGTGACCTTTATCAACGGGCCGAGCATGGCGGTGACGATGCCCCCCGTAGCACCCTTCGCCGCCCCTGCCCCGGCTGGCCCGGCGCCTGCTGCCGCGGCGGGCGAGACTCGCACAGTCATGCTGGGATCGCTGGTTCATGCGCGATCAGGCGACAAGGGCGCCAACGCCAATATCGGCGTCTGGGCGAAGCGACCGGAGATATGGCCATGGCTGCGCGACACGCTGGATGCCGACCGACTGGCGCAGTTGATGGGCCTCAATCCATCGGTACAGGTGGAACGGCATGACCTGCCCAATATCAACGGCCTGTTGTTCGTGCTGAAAGGCTATTTCGGGACGAGCGGCACCGGCAATATCGCACTCGACCAGATCGGCAAGGCGGCGGGCGAGTTCCTGCGCGCCCGCTTCGTGGAAGCGCCTGTGGTCCTGCTGGACGATGCAGCAACGATGGAGGCGGTGGCATGACGATGGTCCAGCATGATGCGCAGGCGCTGGCCGCCCGTATGCGGGCTGCGGCGTCCCAGCCCGCCAGCGACGACAGGTTCGATATCCAGGGAGAGTTGGCCGCGATGCTGGCCGAACTGGGCATGACGCCGGCGGACGGCGGCGGCGCGATCGATTTCCATGGCCTGGACCCGTTGGTGCCCAGCACGATCCGTCTGGGTGGCGGCGCAGCGCTGGGACTGGTGCAGCAGTCGGTCGTGGCAGCCGCGCTGCATCGCGACCGGGGCGGGCCGGGGCAGGATATTGCCATCCAGCTTTCGCAAGCGCTGCGCAAGCTGGCACCCGGATTCGAGCGGCGATGGGAATTGCTGAACGGCCATATGGCCGTACTGGAAGACCCAAATATCATGACCATGCTGCGCTTCTACCGCACCGCCGACGATCGCGAGGTGCTGGCCGCCAATCTCTATCCCAAGCTCAAGTCAGGGATGATGGCGCTGCTGCAATGCTGGGACAAGCCCGAGGCGGTAGCGCAGGCGATTGCACGCCATAGCGCCGATGAACTGGAGATGATGTTCGAGGCGGCAGGGCTGGTTATGGCCAAGGCCCGCACGGTCGAGGAGTTCATCGCCGAACCGGTGTTCGACTATCTGGCGGCACGGCCCTTGATAGAGATCGAAAAGATCGCCGACGGCCCGCCCGAACCGCTGCCGCCGGCCGGGGCGATGCCGCTATCGGGCATCCGTGCGCTGGGGATGGGGCATGTGATAGCCGGCGCAGGCGCGGGCCGGTCGCTCGCGTCACTGGGCGCCGATGTCCTCAACATCTGGCGACCCGCCGAATTCGAGCAGGAAACGCTGTATCTGACCGCCAATGTCGGGATGCGATCGGCGAAGGTCGATCCGCGATCCGACGCCGGACGGGCAAGGCTGCGCGAACTGGTCGGCGAAGGAGATATTTTCTTCGCCAATCGGCGGCCGGGACTGCTGTCCGAGTTCGGGCTGGACGCCGCGACGCTGGCACAGGTGCGGCCCGGCATCGTCCATGTGACGATGAGCACCCATGGCGAGGGGGGACCGTGGGCGCAGCGGCCGGGGTTCGACCAGATTGCGGGTGCCGTCACCGGCATGTTGTGCCTGGAGGGATCGCCCGACCGCGTAAGCCTGCCCCCGACAATCATCGTCAACGATTTCCTGACCGGATGGCTGGCCGCGACCGGGGCGATGGCGGCGCTGCGGCGGCGGGCGAGCGAGGGGGGCAGTTATCGCGTCCATGTCTCGCTGACGCGGGTTGCTATGTGGCTGCTATCGCTTGGTTCGTTCGACAAGGCCTATGCCAAGGCCATCGCCGGAACGGATGGTCCCCATGCCACCGTCAACCCTACCCTATTCACGGTCGATACACCGCTCGGCCGCTATCAGGGCATGGACGAGCAGGTCCGCATGTCAGCTACGCCACGCGCATTCCAGACAGTGCTGGTCGCGCGGGGATCGAGCCGGCCGGAATGGATGCCAAGGGACTAAGAGTGATGGGCGGAGGATGATCCTCCGCCCATCAAGCGCGCGTCAGTCGAACATGCCCTCGTCGCCTTCATGGGTGACGCGGATGCCGACGGCCTGTTCTTCGGGGAAGCGGGCGCGGGCCTCCGGGCTTTCCCAGATCACCGCCTTGTCGCCGTCGCGCCGCAATTGCGAGACGGTGAAAGCCGAGAAATCCTCGCGATCAAGCAGGTCGAGCGGCCGGGCGGCCTGCCCTTCGCCCGCGACAATCTCGACCCGGACACGGAAACGGGGCAGCTTGACGATCTCTTCGTCCAGTCGGTGGGAAGCGTCATTCTCCTCGCGCCATCCCGCGTCCCAGGCCGCCGCCTTGTCGGTCCCCTGCGGATAGGGATTATAGGCGCTCGTCAGGCGCTGCGCATGATCGGCGCGGGCCATCGCCCGAATGGTATCGAGTTCGCTTTGCGGGGTCAGGGTCGGGGTCAATTGAGGTTCCTCTATCTCGAATGATCCTTAGCCAGGATGAGCGGGATATACCAGCTGCGCCTTATCGTGCGGACGCATCGCGCCGCGCCTGCGCGGCCGCCGCCAGCTTCGGCAGGAGGTCACGCTTGACGATCTTGCCCGTCGCGTTCAGCGGCAATTCGTCCAGGATGAGGATCGTGCGCGGCAGCTTGTTGTTCGCCAGCCGATCGCCACACCAGCCGACAAGCTGTTCGACGCTCACATGTGCACCGGGGCGCAAGGCCACGGCCGCGGCAATATCCTCGCCCAGGACATCGTGCGGGACGCCGAGCACGGCCGCATCCTTGACTGCCGGATGCGCGTGCAGGACATTTTCGATCTCGATCGGCGTGATGTTATAGCCACCGCGAATGATGAGTTCCTTCGACCGCCCACTGATGATGAGGTCGCCATCCTCGTCGACAAAACCCAGATCGCCCGTGCGGGTCCAGCCGCCCGCAAAACCGTTCGCAGTCGCTTCCTCGTCACGCCAATAGCGCCGGGGATTGGACTGGAGGCCGTAGATTTCGCCGACGACCATGGGCGCCGCGACATTGCCCGCCTCGTCGCGTACCTGCATGTTTGCCGGCAGCTTGCCGACGCAACCCGGCTTGAGTACTTCCTTGCCACGCGTCGACACCCCCACACCGCCTTCCGACATGCCGTAGCTGTTGCGGATGCTGGCTCCCGGCCAGAGCGCCATGGCGCGGACTACCGAATCGTTCGGCAATGGCGCGGTCCCGGTCATCAGATAGCGCACACTCGAAAAATCGGTGCTCGCGGCATCGGGATGATCGAGGATCAGGCGCAGCATCGTGGGCACGAGATAGACGGTCATCGGCCGTTTGGTTTCGACGAGTTTCAGGAACGCGCCTGGGTCGAAGCGCGGCTGGGTGAAGGTGGTCGCGCCGCCGTAAAGAGGCAGCATGAGCACGCCGAGATTGCCGCCCGATCCGGTGAAGGGCAGCGCGTGGAGGGTGGAGGTCGAACGGTCCTTCTCCTTGCCGGTGCGCGACCGGCCGAGAAGGTCGGGGTGGGTCACGACGACACCCTTGATCCGCCCGGTCGTACCCGATGTACCCAGAATCTCTGCATCGGCCTGCGGATCGAGCGCCGCCTGATCGGGCAGAGCCGCAATGTCGCGCGGCATTGCGTCCGCGGTCCAGACCGCGTCGAGCGCAAGGCCCGCGAGCAGGTCCGGCTGGTTGGTGATGGCAAAGCGCGGTTCGATCAACGCCGCATAGTCGCTCACTTCAAGCGGCGAGAGGCGGGTGTTCACCGGCACGGCAATGCCCCCGGCCCGCAGGACCGCGAGCACGGCGATCGCCATCTCCACCGCATGGGCGTTGCTGATCGGCAGGAAGACACGATCGCCCGGCGCCAGCCCTGCCGCCGCCAGACCACCGCCGATTTCGTCGGCTTCGCGGTCCCATTGCGCGAACGTCAGCACACGCCGCGTATCGTCATGGGCGACAGAATCCGCCATCGTGGCTGCGCGGATACGCAGAACATCGGTGATACGTCGCACGTCGGTCATGAAAGCCCCCGGTATGGCCGCCCTCCAGCAGGACGCCGCCTGTCGCACGCTGCCCGCCACCGGAACCGCAGCGTGACCCGAAGCTATCTAGTGCACTAGGTAATATATGTCCAGACGTTGCCTTCGCTATCCCGTGATCCCGCGCCCGAAGATGCGACGGGCGATGATCCAGCGCTGGATTTCGTTGGCGCCTTCGTAGATTTCGCCGATCTTGGCATCGCGATAGATCGCCTCCAGCGGCAAGCCATGCCCTTCGCCCTGAACGTGGCGGGCAAAGCCATAGGCGCCGCAGGCCTGGATAGCATCGCGGGCGACATCGACGGCCAGGCCCGAACCTGCGATCTTCGCCATCGCGGCCTCGATATCGGCCATGCCCTCCCGATCGAAGCGGTATGCCGCCTTTTGGTAGAGCGAACGCGCATTTTCGATGCCGATGGCATGGTTGGCGAAGGCGAACTGCCAATGCTGGAAGCGCGCCAATTCCTGTCCGAACACCTTGCGCTTTTCCATATAGGCGCAGGCCTGATCGAAGGCCGCCTGCGCCATGCCGACCCCGATCGCGCCAATGCCCATGCGGCCGAGTGTCAGCGCGGACAGCGCGCCCTTCAGCCCTGCGCCGGGCGCGCCGATGACATTTTCGTCCGGCGTGAAGGCGTCGTCGAAAACGACATCGGCCGTCAGTTGCGCATGGTTGCCCATCTTGAGATCCGGGTCGCCCACGGTGATGCCGGGCTGGTGCATGTCGACCAGCAAAAAAGTCTGGGCATTGTCGTCCGACCGGCACAGCACGAGGATGAAGTCGGCCGCGACCGAATTGGTGATCCAGCGCTTGCGTCCGTCGATGCGCCAGCCCCCTTCCACCTTGGTCGCGATGGTCCGCATCATCGCTGGAGACAGATCGGTCGATGCGTCGGGTTCGGAAGTGGCGAAGGCGCCGACCAGTTCGCCGCGGGCGAGGCGCGGCAGATAGCGGCTGCGCAACGACTCGGGCGCTCGCTCCAGCGTCTTGCCGCACAAGATCGCCTGCCCGTCATACAGGGCAGAAGCGGTGCCAGGCGCATAATAGCCCAGTTCCTCCGCCACGGTCATCGTCGCGAGAGTCGGAAACTCCAGCCCGCGCCCGCCGACATCGGCGGAAAAGGGAATGGTGTAGAGGCCTGCCGCGCCAATTGCCTCGAACGCGGCGCGAGGAAAGCCGTCGCGCCGCTCCGCCGTCGTATTGAGCGCATAGGCCATGGGCCGGAGCACGTCGTCAGCAAAGGCGCGTGCTTCCTTGCGGATTCGCACCGTCTCGTCCGGCATCCAGATGTCGGAATAAAGGCTATCCGCGCGTCGCGTGATCTGCATTTTACGCTCCTTCCTGCGCCGGCGTCACGCCATGCCGCGCTCGAGGCTCTGACGGCTGGCGTCGCCCAGTTGCGATCCACCGTCGCAGTCCAGGATGGTGCCTGTGATGTAGCCGGCAGACGGGCTGCTGAGGAATATGGCCGCCTCGGCGATTTCGTCGATCTCACCCCAACGGCGCATCGGAATGCGCTCATAATAGGCGGCCCGGCTGGCGGCGTCCGGCGCGAGGCGGGCCATGCCTTCGGTATTTTCGATCGGGCCGGGCGAAATGCCGTTGACGCGCACGTCCGGCCCCCACTCCATCGCCAGCACGCGGACGAGCTGGTTGATGCCCGCCTTGGCCGCGCAGGCGTGGGCCTGAAGCGGCGCGGCATTGACAGCTTGGCCCGCCGTGATCGCGATCAGCGACGCCCCCGGCTTGTTGAGCAGGTCGTGAGAGCCACGAAACACGTTGAACGTGCCGTTGAGGTCGATATCGACGACCGTCCTGAACGCATTGGCCGACATGCCGAGCGCGGGCGCCAGAAAATTGCCGGCAGCGCCGGACACAACCACGTCGAACGCGCCATGGGCTGCTGCGACCTGCTCCATCGCGGCGCGGATCGCCGCATAGTCCCGCACGTCGGCCGACAGGCCGATCGCGCCGTTACCGATGCTGGCGGCGGCATTTGCGGCCTTTTCGGGATTGCGGCCGACGACGCCGACTTTGGCACCCAGTGCGGCGAATCGCTGCGCGATACCCAGATTGATACCGCTGGTGCCTCCCGCGACGAACACGCTCCTGCCCGCGAACAGGCCATCCTTGAATGCGCTCATGCCTTTTCCTCTCCTGGATACTAAACACTGTTTATCGTTGCATAACGAACGCTGTTCAGTATGACAAGCGGGATGGCACTACTTCTTACCGACGATCAGGTCATGGAATGCCGCGCCCGCATCCGGGCGGTGGCGGAGGAACAGTTCGCGACGCGCGGGCTGGCGGCGACGTCGCTGCGATCGATCGCGGCGGAACTGGGCTGGACCGCCGCGTCGCTCTACCGCTATTTCCGCAACAAGAGCGAACTGCTGGCGCTGACGCGGGCGGCCGCGCATGACCGCTTTTCGGACCGGGTCGAGGCTGCCTATGCCAGCACGACGGATCTTTGGGACCGGTCCCGTGCGGTCGGGCAGGCCTATGTCGATTTCGCGTTCGACGAACCCCATGCCTATCAGCTGATGTTTGCCTTTTCCCAGCCCGAGGCCGAGAAAACCGAAGAATTGCGCGCCGCCGAGTGCCGTTCACGCCGGACGCTGACTGCCTATATCGAGGATATGATCGCTGCGGGCCTTTTGCAGGGCGATCCGTCCGTCCTGGGCCATGTCTACTGGGCGGGCATCCACGGGTTGGTCGTGTTGCAGATGGCGGGCAAGCTGGATCCCGACATGCCTTTCGAGCTGATCCGGCATGAGATCATGCGCCTCGTTACCCGAGGCGCCCAGCCACCGGCCGGGGAAGCCAGACCAGCCAAGGGAAGCAAAGAATGACCGCGATCGCGCCCTTCACCCTGCCAATGCCCGGCGGCGAAGAAATCGTCCCGCTCGACCTGTCCGTTCCGCAGCCGCATCTGGACGATCTGCATGAGCGGCTGAACCGCACCCGCTGGCCCGAGCAGGAGACCGTGACCGATGCCAGCCAGGGGGTTCCGCTGCTCACTATGCAGGACATGTGCGCCCATTGGCGCGATCACTATGACTGGCGGCGCTGCGAGGCGATGCTGAACGGTTTTGGCCAGTATCGCACCGCGATCGACGGCCTGGGCATTCATTTCCTCCACCGGCGCTCGCCCGAACCCCGAGCGCTTCCGCTGATCCTGACCCATGGGTGGCCGGGATCGGTGATCGAGTTCAACAAGGTTATCGGGCCGCTCACCGACCCCGCGCGTCATGGCGGCGATCCGGCTGACGCCTTTCATGTCGTGGCCCCCTCCCTGCCCGGCTATGGCTTTTCCGATCGGCCCTCTGGCTCGGGCTGGCCGGTCGAGCGGATCGCAGCCGCCTGGATCACGCTGATGCGCCGCCTGGGCTATGACCGCTTCGTGGCTCAAGGCGGAGACTGGGGGTCTGCCGTGACCAATGCGATCGCAACCTCCGGCGCGCCGGAGGTGACGGCGATCCATCTCAACATGGTCATCGCCCAGCCGGAGGCTGAAGACATGGCCGACCTGACCGACGCGGAAAAGACGGCGCTGGCCGATCTGAAGCGCTACGCCAGGGACGGCAATGGCTATGCCAGACAACAGGGCACGAGGCCGCAGACGCTAGGCTATGGCCTGGTCGATTCACCCGCGGGGCAAGCGGCGTGGATTTACGAGAAGTTCATGGCCTGGACCGACAGCGGCGGCGATCCGACGCGGGTGCTGACGCTGGACGAGATGCTCGACAATATCATGCTCTACTGGCTGCCGGGAACTGCCGCGTCGGCGGGGCGGCTTTACGGGGAGAGCTTTCGCAAATTCGCCGCCAATCCGGTGGCGATCCCTGTGGCCTGCACCATATTTCCCAAGGAGATTTTCCGCGCATCGCGCCGCTGGGCGGCACGAAAATATCCCAATCTCGTCCATTGGGGGGAGTCGGCGCGCGGCGGCCATTTCGCAGCGTTCGAGCAACCCGAAATCTTCGTCGACGAAATTCGCGCCAGCTTTCGAACGGTTCGATGAGACCCGTTTGCAAGCAACCGTATCGCTCAGCGCTGGCCTGCGGAATGGACCCGATGGACCATTTCAGTCCATTCAAACCCTCGTTCGCTTGCAACCTCTTCCCGTGTGACGGTAAGGCGGCGGCACGGGCGAGACACAGATTCGCGCGTCGGAGAGAGGAACCCCAGCGTGGCATTCATCCGGAAAGACGCGCAACATGACCAGATATTGCTGTTCTGCGTCATGTTGTGCGTGGCGATCGGCAATACCGGGCTGCAATCCGTACTCCCCGCGATCGGTCGGACGATCGGGCTGCCGGACGCACTGATCGCGATCGCCTTTTCGCTGTCGGCCCTGCTCTGGGCCGTCGTCGCGCCCTTCTGGGCCAGGCGGCTTGACGACCGTCGCGCCAAGCCAATGATCCTGGTCGGCATGGCGGGTTTCACCCTGTCGATGACGATCTGCGCCCTGGCGCTGACAGCAGGTGTCAGGGGCTGGATCACCGCCGGCGTGGCCTTCATCCTGTTCGTGATAGGACGAGGCTTTTATGGCGGGTTTGGCGCGGCCGCGCCTCCGGCCGCGCAGGCGATGGTCGTCGCCCGGACATCGCGCGCGAACCGGACGGCTGCGCTGAGCCTGCTGGCTTCGGCTTTCGGCCTTGGCACGATCATCGGCCCGGCGCTGGCGCCCTTTTTCGTGCTGCCTTTCGTCGGTCTGGCCGGACCGCTCTATGCCTTCGCGCTGCTCGGCATCGCGATGCTGGTCGTGGTGCAACTGCGGCTACCGCAGGGCATGGGAACCGGACCGGGCGCTGCGGCGAGCGATCCCGTGATCGGCTACGAACCCAGCGATGCGCCGGTGATCGCGACCGGCGATCCAACCGGCACGGCGCGCGTCGCCATGTTCGACCCGCGCATCCGGCCGTGGATCATCGCAGGGCTGGTGTCGGGACATGCCCAGGCCATCGCCGGGCAGACGATGGCCTTCCTGGTGATCGACCGTCTGGCCGATTCGCCACGCGAGGCGCAACCGCTGATCGGCATGGTTCTGATGGCAGGCGCGGGCGCGGCGCTGCTGGCACAATGGGGTATCATACCCCGACTGCGGATGCAGCCGCCGCCGATGGCGATATGGGGATCGGTCATGGCGGCCGCCGGTGCTGCGGGCTGCGCAGTGGCGCATGACCTGCACGCGCTGGCCATCGCCTTCGCCATCGCCTCGCTGGGCTTCGGCTTCCTGCGGCCAGGCTTCACCGCCGGCGCATCGCTGGCGGTCAGAGAACAGGAGCAGGGCCTGGTCGCGGGCCATGTGACGGCGGTGAATGGCCTGTGCTTCGTACTGGGACCGTCGATCGGTATCGGCCTGTACCAGATCGGCCAGCCGCTTCCCTATCTGCTGTGCGCCGGCGTCATGGCGGGACTGGCAGGCTATTGCCATATCGTGTTGGGCCGCCTGGCGCGCGAAGGATGATGCCGACGGGCTTCTCTTCCGGAGCGGTCGTGCCTAAGATGAGGCAATCATCGCGCCCGGACAGAGGCGCGGGACGGAGACGCGGATGTACCTGACCCAAAGCCTGCACCGGATGGTGCAACGCGCGCCTGACGCCCCTGCGGCGGGCGACCGGAATGGTCTTTTGAGCTGGACGGCGCTGCGCGATCGCGTCGCGCGTTTTGCCGGGGCGCTGCGGGCGAGCGGATTGCAGCCGGGCGACCGGGTGGCGATGATGGCGCCCAACGGCACCGACTTCCTGGTCTATCTGTTGGGCACATGGTGGGCCGGCGGCGTCATCAATCCGGTCAACCTGCGCTGGACGCCGCAGGAGATCGGCTACTCGCTCGACAATTGCCAGACGCGATTCCTGATCGTCGACCCGCTATTCGAACCGTTGGTGCCGGCCATTCGCGCCCATTCCGGCTGTGTCGCAACCGTGGTGACGACCGGGCCGGGCGATGATGAAGGGATGAGCCTGGAGACCTGGCTGGCGGCGGCCGATCCGGTCGACGACGCGCTACGCGGAGGCCAGGATCTGGCGGCGATCCTCTACACGGGCGGCACCACGGGCTTTCCCAAGGGTGTGATGCTGAGCCACGATAATCTGGTGGCGTCGGCGCTGGGATCGATGGCCAGTGGCGAGGGGCATGCCAGCGCGCGTTATCTGCACAGCGCCCCGCTTTTCCATATCGGCGCTCTGTCCGGCCTGCTGATCGCGCTGCATTCGGGCAGCACAAACCTGTTCCTGCCAGCGTTCGATCCGCTGGCGATGCTCGAGGCGATCGCGCGCTGGGATGTGACCGAGTTCTTCCTGGTTCCCACCATGCTGCGCATGATGGTTCAGCATCCCCGCTTTGCGGAGTTCGACGTCGGCGGCGTGCAGCGCATCCGCTATGGTGCGTCCTCGATCGACGAAGCGCTGCTGGACCGGGCGATGGCGGCTTTCCCCAACGCGCAATTCTGTCAGGCCTATGGGATGACCGAATTATCGCCGGTCGCAACGGTGCTGGGGCATGAGGATCATGGCGCAGAAGCCCGCGCGAAAGGCCGGTTGCGGTCGGCCGGCCGGGCTAGCGCGACCTGCGAGGTGCGGATCGTCGATGGCGAGGATCGGGAAGTGTCGCGCGGTGAGGTCGGCGAGATCGTGGCGCGTGGGCCGATCGTCATGCTGGGCTATTGGAACATGCCCGAAGCCACGGCGGAGGCGACGCGCGGGGGGTGGATGCATACCGGTGACCTGGGCCGGATGGACGCCGATGGCTATGTGACCGTGATCGACCGGCTGAAGGACATGATCATCACCGGCGGCGAGAATGTCTATTCGGCGGAGGTCGAGAACGCGCTTTCGAGCCACCCCGATGTTGCCAACGTCGCGGTGATCGCTGCCCCTGATGAGACATGGGGCGAGCGTGTCCATGCGGTAATCGTACCGCGCCCGGGCACCAGCCCCACGCCCGAATCACTCACCGCCCATTGCCGCGGCCTGATCGCCGGGTTCAAGTTACCCCGCAGTTTCGATTTTATCGATGCCCTGCCCCTGTCGGCCGCCGGCAAGGTCCAGAAGAATGTGCTGCGGGAACGCGCGCAGGCGTTGGCGGCCGAAGTTTGATTGGATGAAAGAAACCATGCAGGCTCTCGTGACATTCGCGGTGACGGACGGCGTCGGCCTGCTGACCCTCAACCGGCCCGAACGGCTGAATGCGCTCGATGACGCCATGCATCGTGCGCTCGATGCGGCCTGGGTCGATGCCTATCATAGCGATGCGCGGGTGATCGTGGTGACGGGTGCGGGCCGCGCCTTTACCGCCGGCGCCGATATGGAGCGGCTGGACCGACTGGCCGCAGGCGGCGATTTCGACATTCCCCGGCCCGGCGCGCTCACAGCCGCCTTTGACGGAATCGATGCGCCAGCGGCGCTTATGACGAGCTATACCTTCCCGCTGGCCAGCCCCAAGCCGGTCATCGCGGCGATCAACGGACCGTGCGTGGGGGTGGGCGTGCTGATCGCGGCGGCCTGCGACATTCGCTTCGCCAGCCCCACCGCGATGTTCTCCGCAGCCTTCCCGCAGCGGGCTGTCGTGGCTGAATTCGGACTGGACTGGCTGCTGCCGCGGATCGTCGGCCGGGGCATCGCGGCGGACATCCTGCTGTCGGGGCGGCGGGTAGAAGCCGAGGAAGCGGCGCGGATCGGACTTGTCTCGCGCGTGATCGAAGCGGATTTCCTGGATAGCGTGCTGGCCTATGCGCGCGAGATGGCGGCGACTGCGTCGCCGCGATCGACGCGCCTGATAAAGCAGCAATTATGGGACAGCGCGACCAGCGATTATGTTTCGGCCTCGCAGCGCGGATGGGACCTGCTCAAGGAAAGTTTCGGCACGCAGGATTTTGCCGAGGGCATCGCCAGTTTCCGTGAGCAGCGCCCGCCCCGTTTCATTGGGGCCTAGAGTGGTTCGCGTTCCGATTGCATCGGATGAACCGCTCTAGCGCGTAGACTCATTATGCAGCGCACCAGAGGCGGACACAGATAAGTTTGATGGCCGCAAGGAAATTGGCAGGATCCTTGTCGTAGCGTGTGGCGATGCCGCGGAACTGCTTGATACGATTGAAGAAGCGCTCGACGAGGTTTCGCTGTTTGTAGAGCCATGGCGAGAAGGCGAAGCGCTGCTTGCGGTTGGATCGATTGGGAATATTGGCCCAGACGTTCCTTGCCGCAGCGGCGTCGCGGATAGCGTTGCTGTCATATCCTTTGTCGCCCAGCAAGGTTGCGCCTTCGGGAATGGCTTCGATCAGCGCTTCAGCCTCACAGGCGTCGTGGACCTGCCCGCCTGTCAGTCTCAGGCTGACAGGGCGTCCGTCAGCATCGACAAGGGCATGGAGTTTGCTTGTGAGGCCGCCCCGGGAACGTCCCATGCCACGATCGCAGCCTCCCCCTTTTTACCCGTCGCACCGTTCTGGTGGACGCGCATGCAGGTGGAATCAATCATCACCAGTTCGCCATTATATCCGGCAGAAACCGCCGCCAGCAGCCGGTCCCAGACCCCGGCTTTGCGCCAGCGGACGAACCGATTGTAGCAGGTCGTTGGTGGCCCATAGCGCTCCGGGATTTCCGCCCACGTCGCGCCGGACCGGAAGCGCCACAGGATCCCGTTGAGCACACGGCGATCATCCACCCGCGCCACGCCGCGCGGCTTGTTGGGCAACAACGGCTCGATAATAGCCCATTCCCGTTCTGTCAGTTCGTATCGCCGCCGTGTCATCCAGCCCTCCAAGTCTGGAGCCTTCTGAATCACCCAAAACGCCGATCCTCAAGTCATTTAATGAGTTTACGACCTAGATTATTGGTTTCAGGCGATTTCTGAGTCATCAGATGATTCCATCTGATTGGAAATCGCTCTAGCCGGACCCAGCCCGGAATTTGACCCCGATCAAAGCAAAACAGGCACCTCTATCATACAGCTTTTTCTGGCCCACCGTGGAACTCTGCGCGAGGCTGATGTCCAGAGAGAGGAAAATCGATGCAGCCCTTCGTCTTCAGTTGCGACGCGCATATCGCCGAGCCCGCCGACCTGTTCACCAGCCGGATGCCCGATCATCTGCGGCAGTTCGCTATTTCTTCCCAGGCCGATGGCGATGTCCGCATCACCCGCATCGGCGAAAAGGTCATCCTCAAGATCAACACCAATTTCCATGCCCATAAGACCGGTGCCGACGACAAGGCGTTCCAGCAGCAGAGCAGCGGCGATACGCCTTCGCCCGACCGAGCGTGCGTCGATGCGCGTGAGCATTTCGTGAGCGACTGCGCCGTCGACACGCGGCGGCGCGGCGCACGCGACCTCGCTTTGCGACTGGCCGACATGGACCGCGACGGTGTGGATGCCGAACTTGTCTTCCCGTCCCTGGGCCTGATGCTGCCGCGCATCGACGACCGCGAAGGCCAGCAAGTCGCCTGCCGCATCTATAATGACTGGGCATGGGACTATACCGCCCCGGTCCGCGACCGATTGATTCCCGCCGCCATGATCCCCTGTTTCGACTTCGACGACGCTCTGACGGAATGCTTGCGGACCGCAGAACTTGGCTATGCCGCCTTCTGCCTGTGGGAAGGGTTGAACAATTATTACGACGCGCGCTGGGATCCGATCTTTGCGCTTGCCGCCGAGCGCCATATCCCGATCGTATTTCATACCGGCGTGGGCGACATCAATATTCGCGCGCTCCGGGGACCGGGGGCCGCAATGTTCAACTACACCCGCCAGATGAACGATGCAGTCGACATCATCACCCAGCTCGTCGGCGGCGGCGTCCTGGATCGCAATCCGGGAGCCCATATTCTGTTTGCCGAACATAGCGCCGGTTGGCTGATGGGCCTGGCAGAGCGGATGGACGAGGTCTATCACGGCCATGCGCCGGCAATTACGCCCAAGCTGTCACGGCTGCCCAGCCAGATCGTGCGGGATCAGGTCCACTGCGCGCTTCAGAACGACGTAGGCGCGCTGAGGACACGCGATGGGGTAGGTATCGGTGCGCTATTGTTCGCCACCGACTATCCTCATTCCGAGGGCACTTTCCCCTATTCGCGCAATGTGGTCGCACGGATGATCGCGGAAAATCCAGCCTGTTCTCAGGAAGATTTCGTCGCGGTGCTGGGCGGCAATGCCGCCAGCCTGTTCGTGCGCGCCAACCTGAAACACAAGGTCGAAGCGCGCGCCCGGCAGACAGAGGCCGCTTGAAACCGCACGGTCCAGTTGTCAGACAATGATGCCCGATTCCAGCAACGCATCGACCCGGGCTTCGTCATAGCCGATTGACGCCAATATGGTCCTTGCGTCCGCACCGGCAGGCCGGGGCGG
>CEOS01001088.1_pt1 | contig 108907 bp, 103 predicted proteins | sample 530601 | NCBI WGS metagenome assembly CEOS01 (sample SAMEA2620666, study PRJEB7988) | marine metagenome | biome: marine biome (ENVO:00000447); feature: mesopelagic zone (ENVO:00000213); material: "saline water (ENVO:00002010), including plankton (ENVO:xxxxxxxx)" | depth 1000 m
CGACAGTTTCAGCTGTTCGCCCTGCGCCACCTGCACGATCATCTGCGGATCGCCGACCACATTATCGTCCAGCCTGACAGCGCCCTCGGCCACCTTGCGCTTCGCCTCGCCGTTCGACTTGGTAAAGCCGATCGCGGTAAGGGCCGCGACCAGCGGCATGCCTTCGGCGGGAATGCCAAGCTCGGGCAGATCTTCGCCCAGACCGCCTTTCGCGAACACATCCTCGGCGGTCCGGCGCGCGCTCGCGGCGGCGTCGGGTCCGCGCACCAGCGCCGTCACCTCGTCGGCGAGGCGGATCTTCGCGTCGTTGATCGCGCTGCCTTCCAGCTTCTCCAGCTGCGCGATCTCGTCCATCGGGACATCGGTGAACAGGCGCAGAAACCGGCCCACGTCGCGGTCGTCGCAATTGCGCCAGTATTGCCAGAAATCATAGGCGGGCAGCATGTCGTCGTTGAGCCACACGGCCCCGGCGGCGGTCTTGCCCATCTTCTTGCCATCGGCGGTCGTCAGCAGCGGCGTGGTGACGCCGAACAGTTCGGTGCCGTCGACCCTGCGGCCAAGCTCGATCCCGTTGACGATATTGCCCCATTGGTCGCTGCCGCCCATCTGCAAGCGGCAGCCGTAACGGCGCGACAACTCGCGGAAATCGTACGCCTGCAGGATCATGTAGTTGAATTCGAGGAAAGTGAGCGGCTGCTCGCGGTCCAGCCGCAGCTTGACCGAATCGAAGGTCAGCATGCGGTTGATCGTGAAATGCGGGCCGACATCGCGCAGCAGGTCGATATAGGACAGCGCCGAAAGCCATTCGTCATTATTGACCATGATCGCGCCGTTCGGCCCGTCGAAGTCCAGCAGACGCTCAAACGTCGGGCGGATCGCGGCGATATTGTCCTCGATCACCTGCGGGGTGAGCATCTTTCGGCTCTCGTCCTTGCCCGACGGATCGCCGATCTTGGTCGTGCCGCCGCCCATCACGACGATGGGCCGGTGCCCCGCCTGCTGAAGCCGGCGCAGCAGGAAGATCTGCACCAGATGCCCGACATGCAGCGAGGACGCGGTCGCGTCGAAGCCCGCATAGCCGGGCACGACCTGCTTTTGCGCCAGCGCGTCCAGCGCGGCGGCATCGGTCGTCTGGTGAATATAGCCCCGCTCGTCGAGCAGGCGCAGCAGGTCGGAACTGTACTGGCTCATGATGGCGCGCGGTTAGCACGGCGCATCGCGGGCGGGAAGGGCATCGCGGGCGGAAAGGCGCAGTTTTCACACAGGCTGCATGGCGGCGATTGCGCAGCGGCGAAGGCTTGGGCAGGAAGGGCGGATGTCGCGCCTCCTCTGTCATCCCGAAACGCCCCCGCTTGCCATAGAGCGTGTCGAGGCGCAGCTGATCCGCCTGCCCGCGAACGGCAAGCCGGGAAGCGGCAACCTGCTCGTCCGCTATCGCATCACCGGGATCGGCAGGCTGGTCCTGCCCGATTTCTCGGGCCGGGGGCGCGAGGACGAATTGTGGAAGCGCACCTGCGGCGAATTGTTCCTGGCGCCCGACACGCCCGGCTACCGCGAATACAACTTTGCGCCGACCGGGCGCTGGGCGGCCTATGACTTTCGCGATTATCGCAAGCTGGCGGGTCCGTACGAACCGCTGGAAATGCCCGAAATCTCGGTGCGGACGGGCGACACCATGGCCGTGATCGACGCGGCGCTGAACCCGCGCGAGATCACCGGTTTTACCCGCGCGGCCCTGTCCATGGTGATTGAGGAAGAGGGCGGTCACCTGTCCTACTGGGCGCTGGCGCATCCAGAGGCGCGGCCCGATTTCCACCATCCCGATTCCTTCCTGCACCAGATCGAGCCTGCCTGATGTCCTATCCTTCCGTTCAATTCGGTATCGACCGGCTGCTGGCCGAACCGGCGCTTCGCGAACCGCTGAAGGGCAAGCGGGTGGCGCTGGTCGCGCATCCGGCGTCGGTGACGGCCGATCTCACCCATTCGCTCGACGCGCTGATGGCCTGCGAGGATATCGACATCACCGCCGCCTTTGGCCCCCAGCACGGGCTGAAGGGCGACAAGCAGGACAATATGGTCGAAACGGCGGACGAGACCGATCCGGCCTATGGCATTCCCGTCTTCAGCCTTTACGGCGAGGTACGGCGGCCCAGCGGCCAGATGATGTCGACCGCCGACGTGTTCCTGTTCGATCTGCAGGACCTCGGCTGCCGCATCTATACCTTCGTGACGACGCTGCTCTACATGCTTGAGGCTGCTTCCGAAGCGGGCAAGGAAGTCTGGGTGCTCGACCGGCCCAATCCGGCGGGGCGGCCCGTGGAAGGCACGCTGCTTCTGCCCGGTCAGGAGAGTTTCGTCGGCGCAGGCCCGATGGTGATGCGCCACGGTCTGACCCTGGGTGAAATGGGGCACTGGTTTATCCGCCATTTCGGCCTCGACGTCGGATACCGCGTTATCGAGATGGATGGCTGGCAGCCCGACGCCGCGCAGGGGCATGGCTGGCCCACGGACCGGATCTGGATCAACCCAAGCCCCAACGCCGCGAACCTCAATATGGCTCGCGCCTATGCGGGCACGGTCATGATCGAGGGCGCGACCCTGTCCGAAGGCCGCGGCACCACGCGCCCGCTGGAGGTCCTGTTCGGTGCACCCGACATCGACGCCAAGGCCGTACTGGCCGACATGCAGCAATTCGCGCCCGAATGGCTGGCGGGCTGCGCTCTGCGCGAATGCTGGTTCGAGCCGACGTTCCACAAGCATGCCGGAAAGCTATGCGCGGGCCTGATGATCCATGCAGAGGGCGCATTCTACGACCATTCCGCCTTCCGCCCGTGGCGTTTGCAGGCGCTAGCGTTCAAGGCGATCCGCCGCCTGTATCCGGATTACGAGTTGTGGCGCGATTTTCCCTACGAGTACGAATTCGACCGGCTGGCCATCGATGTCATCAACGGCGGTCCGGCGCTGCGCCAATGGGTCGACGACCCGGCATCGACCCCCGCCGAGCTGGAAAAGATAGCGGGCGCCGACGAAGCGCGCTGGCGCGAAGAGATCGCTCCCTTCCTGCTCTACTAGGGCTTCGCGCTCATCCCTGCTTCCGGCTCAATTGCCGCATCGCCTCCTCGATCCCGCCCAGCGTCAGCGGGTACATGCGGTCGTTCAGCAATTGCCGGATCATGCGGTTCGACTGGCTATAGTCCCAGACGCGCTCCGCCTCGGGGTTGAGCCAGATTGTCGCCGGATAGGTGTTGGCCACGCGCTGCAGCCACACCGCGCCAGCCTCGTCGTTCATATATTCGACCGATCCACCGGGGTGCGAGATCTCGTAGGGACTCATCGCCGCATCGCCGACGAAGATCACCTTGTAGTCGTGCCCGTATTTGTGAAGGATGTCCCATGTCTGGGTGCGGTCCTGCCAGCGGCGCGAATTGTCCTTCCAGACGAAATCGTACAGGCAATTGTGGAAGTAGAAGAACTCCATGTTCTTGAACTCCCCCGTGGCGGCGGAGAACAATTCCTCGACCAGCTTCACATGCGGGTCCATCGAACCGCCGACGTCGAGAAACAGCAGCAGCTTCACCGCATTGTGCCGTTCGGGCCGCATGCGGATATCCAGCCAGCCCTGCCGCGCCGTGCCCGCGATGGTCGCGTCGAGGTCCAGCTCTTCAGCCGCTCCTTCGCGTGCGAACCGGCGCAGGCGGCGCAGCGCCACCTTGATGTTGCGCGTGCCCAGCTCCTTGGTGTTGTCCAGATTGGCGAAGTCGCGCTTTTCCCAGACCTTGAGCGCGCGCTTGTGCTTCGATTGTCCGCCGATCCGCACGCCCGCCGGATTATAGCCCGAATGGCCGAACGGGCTGGTCCCGCCGGTGCCGATCCACTTGTTGCCGCCCTGATGACGGCCTTCCTGTTCCTCCAGACGCTTCTTCAGCGTCTCCATGATCTCGTCCCAGTCGCCCAGCGCCTCGATCTTGGCCATTTCCTCTGGCGTCAGGAATTTCTCAGCCACAGCGCGCAGCCATTCCTCGGGGATGTCGGCCTGCGTCTCGCCCATGTCGGACAGCACACCGTTGAAGACCTTCTGAAACACCTGATCGAACCGGTCGAGCAGCCCTTCGTCCTTCACATAGACCGCGCGCGAGAGATAATAGAAATCCTCGGGCCTGCGCTCGATCACTTCGCGGTCCAGCGCCTCCAGCAGGAGCAGATGCTCCTTCAGGCTGGCGGGAATGCCCGCGCTGCGCAATTCGTCGAGGAAGTTCAGAAACATCGTTTGATCGGCCTCAAGGCTGGGGAACGGCTGTCGGCGGCCATCATAGGCAAAGCCGGCCCGCTTGTGAAAGCCCGTGCCGCGCGCGTTGGCTGCAGGGCGCTTCGGCATATCGGTAATAGGCCCGATGGCCCGCCGCCGCCGCCGTGGCACACTTGGCGCGGATTGAAACGCGCCGCCGCGCGGCCGAAAGGAACATTCGATGAAAAAGCTTCTCCTCGCCGGCCTCTTTCTGCTCGTGCCGCTGGCGGCGCTCGGCATCATTTTCGCCAAGCTTTTCGAATTCGCGCTGCGCGTCACTGGGCCTGCACGGCGCTTTTTGCCGCACGAGACGATCGGGGAGATGGCGGTCGCCAATATCCTCGCGGTGATGGCCATTCTGGCGCTGTTGATCCTTGCCGGCGTTGCCGCCCGCATGACGTCGCTGTCCGGCCGCCTTGACCGGTTCGACCGCTTCGTGGTGGCTGCGATTCCGACCTATGCGGTGGCCAAGGTCGCACTGGGCACGGCGGCCCGCGGCGCGCAGGGCGAACCGGGCATGACGCCCGTGCTGGTCCGTTTCGACGATTACAGCCAAATCGCGTTCGAGATCGAGCGGGACGATACCCATGCCATGCTTTTCCTGCCCGGCTCTCCCACCGTGTTCTCGGGCGCCTCGGTGCGGGTCGATGTAGAGCGGGTGACGATACTGGAAATCCCGTTCAACCGCGCGGTCGGCGTGCTGCAGATGCTGGGGAAGGGGGGCCTTGGAGTGTGTGCCGGCGCAAGAAATCACCAATAAAGAAGCTATCCGTCCACGGCGCCTAGCATGGTTTCGCGCCATTCATATTCGGCACTGCACAGGGCCATGGTCTTCCCGTCCGACCGAACGAGCGAGCCAAGCACTTTCAGGCAGGAGCCATCGCGTTGGATCTCATGCAATCGGTAGGTAATCGACTGGTCCGAACCGCTGTTTGCGAAATAGCTGATGTCCCTTGCCATCGGTGACCAGATCTCGCCATCGGGCAGGTATCGGGCAAGGCAGATGTCGCAAATTGTCGGATAGGCGGCGAAATAAAGCAGGCCGACACCGTTGATGTCATGCTGTGGAACAAGCCGATATTCCGTTTCGAAAAGAATGTCCGGCGGTTCGCTCGCCCGCAAATCGCGGTAACCCTGTACGAATTCCGGTGTCTCGGACAATGCCGGAATCGGAAATCCGGCAGGCAGGTCAGGCTGGCCCCGCTGCAATGTGCGGGCATCTCCGCGTTTGCCGAACTGAGAGAAGCTGGACATGAGCGATGCCTCGATCGACGTTGAGCCGACTTTACCTGCGATAGTGGCAAGGAAAATTCCGGCACCAACTCTTGTCTGACCTCCCTCAAGCTGAAGAACATCATTTTCCTCGACGTTCGCAAGACATGTGCTTGCCCGATACCCGATCCGCGTAAAGGTCGCGTATAATCGGCCTCCATCCTGACCGGTGATCGAACGGCTGTTAACGCCAAGGGCACTTGTCAGACCCGACCAGTGCAGATCGCCGATTTCCTTGAAGAACCAGCTTTCCGACAAGCCGCCCATCGCCATCTGCGGCATTCCGATCGGACATTCTCGCAAAAGCGGCCAATTTCCCGAACTCGAATTTGAAGCAGCCCCTGCTTTCCGTTCGAGCATAGCGAGTATCTCGGACGGCCGCTCGACTTTCGTCCAGTCCGAATCCGCGATTTGTTCGCCTAGGCGTTCCTCCACTTCGGCCCGCAAAGCGATCATTCCAAAGCTGTCGATGCCGAGAGCGTCGAAGTCGGTGTCGAAAGAAGCGCCGTCTGGCAGGCGTGCGGCAAGAAACGACAGGTGGTCATCCTGATCGATACGCATCCTTGGGGGCGGACTGGCTGGGATCGCGGCCAGTTCCTTGGCAGTGGACGCGGATGAAGAGATGTTCTCTTCAGCCAGAAAGACCGGATCACGGATGCACCAGCGGCCGTTGACGATATCGGTTTCGACGACGCGCGCCGGATTCCCGGCGACGACGGTTCTAGGCGGAACATCGGTGTAGACCACGCTCCCCGACGATACGATCGCGTTATCGCCAATGCTGACGCCAGGCATGATGATCGAATGTGCGCCTACGAAGCAGTTATCGCCAATGCGTGTAGAAAGGTGGCGTCCATTGATAAAATCATGGGTTAGAACCGCGAACCTAAAGGAAATGGCGGTGTTGTCGCCAATCGAGATACCCTTGGGGTATGTCAGATCAAGCTTCGCGAAGCGGGATATCTTGCAGTCCTTGCCAATGCGCATACCCATGCGACGGTATCGCCATACCAGATAGGACGATAAGCGGTCGTAGATAGCTGATCGCAGTCGGTGCTTCACCCGATCGGTTCCGCTTTTCGCAGGCCCATTCTGCGACATTCAGCGTTCCCGCCGCGCCATGAAAGCCAGCCTTTCGAACAGCATCACGTCCTGCTCGTTTTTCAGCAATGCACCGTGCAATGGCGGAATCGCCTTGGTCGGATCCTTTTGCTGCAATGTCTCCAGCGGCATGTCTTCCACCAGCAACAGCTTGAGCCAGTCGAGCAGTTCGCTGGTGCTGGGCTTCTTCTTCAGACCCGGCACGTCGCGGATCTCGTAGAACATCTCCAGCGCCTTGGACACCAGCCGCTGCTGGATGCCGGGGAAATGGACCTCGACGATCTCGGTCATCGTCTCGGGATCGGGGAACTTGATGTAGTGGAAGAAGCAGCGGCGCAGGAAGGCGTCAGGCAGATCCTTCTCGTTGTTCGAGGTGATGACCACGATGGGCCGCTCCTTCGCCTCGATCCGCTCGCCGGTTTCGTAGACGTCGAAATTCATCCGGTCGAGTTCCTGCAGCAGGTCGTTCGGAAACTCGATATCGGCCTTGTCGATCTCGTCGATCAGCAGCACGGGCAGTTCGGGCGAGGTGAACGCCTCCCACAGCTTGCCCTTGCGGATGTAGTTCGAGATATCGTGAACGCGCTCGTCGCCAAGCTGGCCGTCGCGCAGACGGGCGACCGCGTCATATTCGTACAGGCCCTGCTGCGCCTTGGTCGTGGATTTCACGCCCCATTCGATCAGCGGCGCGTCGATGGCCTTGGCGATTTCATTTGCCAGCACCGTCTTGCCGGTCCCCGGCTCACCCTTCACCAACAGCGGCCGGCGCAGCGTCACGGCGGCATTGACGGCGACCTTCAGATCGTCCGTTGCGACATAGTTTTCGGTGCCTGTAAAGCGCTGCATCCCAATATCCTGCCTGCCAATATACTGCATGAACGGTTTTGCGGGCCAAGCTAGATATTGCATCGCAGCATGGCAAGCGCCGGGACGATAAGGCTCAGCGTCCGAACAGGCGCGGATAGCGGCGAACGAAGCGCCGCAGCCAGAAATCCGTGCGGTCGCGCCGTGCGCGGAGCATGTATCGCCACCCGGCCAGCGCCATGATGGCAGAGCCCAGCGTATCGACGATCAGGTCCCACATTGTGTCGGTCAGCCCTGACGGATCGCCCAGCATCGGTTTCTGCATGTTCATGCCCAGCAGCCGGTCCGCCGCAAATTCGGCAATCTCCCACAGCGCGCCGATCCCCACGCCGAAAAAGAACGCGAACAGCGCGACGAAGCTGGGTTTCATGGTCACGTCGACCAGTTCGTTTTCATTGACCATATAGACGAACAGAAAACCCAGCAGGCCCAGCAGAACCCCCGAACTGGTGTGCAGGACCAGATCCCACCACCAGAAACGCTCATAATAATCGCGCACCTCGCCAAGGAACAGCGTGGCGAATATGAACAGCACGGCGAAGACCTGGATTTCCGCCGGAATGAACACGGGCAGCTTTTCGGGAAACAGGGCGGGGACGCCGATGACCGCCATCAGCATCAGGACAAGGAAGATCCCCATCCACCGCTGCTCCATCGCCAGCACGGCGAGTTCGCCGGCCATGACGAGTTCCATCACGCCCACGATGATCAGGTGGATCCGCCGGATCAGCGGATCGGGCATGTTCTCGGTAGTTGGAGCGCTTTTGCCGCCCGTCACGCGTCGATCATGTCGCGGTCGAGTTCACCCGCACGGTTCTGGATGAAATTGAACCGATGCTCCGGATTGCGGCCCATCAGCTCGTCCACCAGCCGCGACACGCCCGCGCGCTGTTCGTATTCGGTGGGCAGGGTGATGCGGATCAGGCCCCGGCTTTCGGGGTTCATCGTCGTTTCGCGAAGCTGCTGCGGGTTCATCTCGCCCAGTCCCTTGAAGCGCGAAACCTCGACCTTCCTGCCCTTGAAGACGGTTTCCTCCAGCTCCTTGCGATGCGCGTCGTCGCGGGCATAGCGGCTCTCCTTCCCGGCGGTCAGCCGGTACAGCGGCGGCTGGGCCAGGAACAGATGACCGCGCCGAACAACCTCGGGCATTTCCTGGAAGAAAAACGTCATCAGCAGGGTCGCGATATGCGCGCCGTCGACATCGGCGTCGGTCATGATGATGATGCGGTCATAGCGCAAATCGTCGGGGTTGCAGTCCTTGCGGATGCCGCAGCCCATGGCCAGCGTCAGGTCGGCGATTTCCTGGTTGCCGCGGATCTTGTCGGCGCTGGCGCTGGCGACGTTCAGGATCTTGCCCCGGATCGGCAGGATCGCCTGCGTCTTGCGGTCGCGCGCCTGCTTGGCGCTGCCGCCTGCCGAATCGCCCTCGACGATGAACAACTCGGTCTCCGCCCCGGTTTCGCCGCTGCAATCGGTCAGCTTGCCGGGCAGGCGCAGCTTCTTGGCATTGGTCGCGGTCTTGCGCTTGATTTCGCGCTCCTGCTTCCTGCGCAGGCGCTCGTCCATCCGCTCCATCACCGCGCCCAGCAGCGCCTTGCCGCGGTCCATGTTGTCGGCAAGGAAATGGTCGAAATGGTCGCGGACCGCATTCTCGACCAGCCGCGCCGCTTCGGGCGAGGTCAGGCGGTCCTTGGTCTGCGACTGGAACTGCGGATCGCGGATGAACACCGACAGCATCACCTCGCTGCCCGTGACCACGTCGTCGGGGGTGATGTCCTTGGCCTTCTTCTGGCCCACCAGCTCGGCAAAGCCGCGCAGCCCCTTGGTCAGCGCCGCGCGCAGGCCCTGTTCGTGCGTGCCGCCATCGGGCGTCGGAATGGTGTTGCAGTACCAGCTGTACGACCCGTCGGACCACAGCGGCCATGCGATCGCCCATTCGACGCGGCCCTGCTGATCGCCCGCTTCGTTCGCGGGAAAATCCTGCGAGCCCGAGAAGAACTCGGTCGTCACGCATTCGCGGCTGCCGACCTGTTCCTTCAGATGGTCGGACAGCCCGCCGGGGAACTGGAACACCGCCTCGGCCGGGACATCCTCGCTCGCCACGTCGGGGTCGCATTTCCAGCGGATCTCGACGCCCGCGAACAGATAGGCCTTGGACCGGGCGAGGCGGAACAGCCGCGCGGGCTTGAACTTCTGCGCGCCGAAGATCTCGGTGTCGGGCGTAAAGGTGACCGTCGTACCGCGCCGGTTGGGGGCCGCGCCGACATGTTCGATCGGCCCCTTGGGATGGCCCTTGGAAAATTCCTGCGCATACAGCTTCTTGTCGCGCGCGACTTCCACGCGGGTCAGCGTCGACAGCGCGTTCACCACCGACACGCCCACGCCGTGCAGGCCGCCGCTGGTGGCATAGGCCTTGCCCGAGAACTTGCCGCCCGAATGCAGCGTGGTCAGGATCACTTCCAGCGCCGACTTGCCGGGATATTTGGAGTGCTCGTCGATGGGCATGCCGCGCCCGTTGTCGGATATGGTGATGCGGCCCGCCGTGCCCGGTTCGCCCTTTTCCAGCGTGACCTCGATCCGGTTGGCGTGGCCCGCCACCGCCTCGTCCATCGAGTTGTCGAGAACCTCGGCGGCCAGATGGTGCAGCGCACGCTCGTCCGTACCGCCGATATACATGCCGGGGCGGCGGCGCACCGGTTCCAGCCCTTCGAGCACTTCGATCGAGGAGCTGTCATAGCTTTTCGCGGCGGCGGTCGCCTTGGCGTCGAAAAGGTCTTCTGAATTGTCCTGTGGCATGACGAAAGGCTAGGCCTCCCACGGGGCTGCGATCAAGCTTTGCGCGAAAGTTATGAGCAGTCGCGATCACCCGGTCTGCCATCCGGGTTGATCGCCAGCGTCGATAAGAGTGGCAGCTTTTTTGCGTTTTATCGAATAGCGACGTGCTGGCATAAGAACAGGGCCAGCGCGATTGCGGCCATTGCAACGCGCAGCGGTTCGTCCCTCAGGCTTCCCTGTCCCCCGCTCGGAAGCCGGTAAGGGGGCGCCGCCTCGCTCCTGTCCCCACCCTCAACGCGAGGCGGCGTCCCTGACGAACGCCGCCCCCGATGCGCCTTATTCGAAGCTGGTTGGCGCGGGCGAGACAACCTTCATCCCGTTGACCGTGACCTCACGCACCTCAAACGCGCGCTGAACGACGCCGTCGTCAAAGCGGAACGCGCCGTCGAGGCCGAGGAAGCCGCTGGGATCGTCAAGCTGCGACACGGGGAAGGGATCGCCCGGATTCCAGTCGCGCGCGATCCTGATCGTCAGCAGCACCGCGTCATAGCCCAGCGCTGATACGCGATAGGGCGCCGATCCGAACCGGCTCTTGTAGCTATCCGACAGGCGCTGGAACCGCGCATCCGACACGGCGGAAAACCATGCGCCGCGCAGCGAAGGCGCCTGCGCGATCTGCGCGTCCCCGCTCCACAATTCGGTGCCCAGGATCTTTGCCATCTTGTCGGCGTCGCGGATCAACGGGCCTGCGCGCACGGCAATCCGGGCCCCGTCGGCAATCAGGATCGCCTGATAGTCCCCATTTTCCTGCAACCGCCGCACCGCCGCCGCCAGAGAGGCATTGTCGCGGTCATAGGTCTCCATCGCGGCGACTTGCGTGCCGGTCCGCCGCGCGGTCGCCAGCATCGCGTCCGACGCGCGCTTGCCATATTCGCCGCTGGGGACCAGCGCGCCAAAGCGGGTGATGCCGTTCTGCTGCGCATAGCGCATCGTCCGTTCGATCGACTGCGCGGGCACCTGTCCCATTACATAGACGCCGTCGCCCGCAACCTCGCTGTCGTTCGAAAAGCTGACGATCGGCACACGCGCGGGCTTTGCCACGCCCTTCACGGCATCGACATTGTCGCCCAGCAGCGGGCCCAGGATCAGCCGGTTGCCGTCCGCGACCGCGCGCCGCGCGGCGTCGGCGGCCCCGCGCGCCGTGTCATAGCTGGTGATGCGGATGTTCGACGTATTGGTGTCGAGCAGCGCCATGGTCGCGGCATTGGACACGCTCTGCCCCACGGCCGCGTTGTCGCCCGACATCGGCACCAGCAGCGCGACGCGGTGGCGCGCTTCGTCCACATCGGGCAATTCGCCGGCACTAGGCCCCTCGACCGGCGCGGGACCGGAAGGCGGCGGCGTGCCGCCATCGGGGATGATCCCCTTACAGCCCGCGAGGACCAGAGCGCCAAAGCCGAGCACGCCCAGCCGGATGGCGCGGCGGCGGGCGGCACTGTGACCGGCGGCGGCGCGGTCGTCGATAGGCGCGGAAATGGGTGCGACCCGCGTGTTCATGCTTGCATCTCCCAGAGTATGGCGTGCATCAGCGCGGCCATGGACCAACGCGATGAATCCCTCGAACCGGGTCTCTATATTGTAGCCACGCCGATTGGCAATCTTGGTGACATCACCGTGCGCGCCGCCGCGACATTGCGCGGCGCAGAAGCGGTCGCGTGCGAGGATACGCGGGTGACGGGGAGGCTGATGCAGCATCTCGGCCTGAAGCAGCGTCTGATCCGATACGACGATCACGCGGATGAGCGGGCACGCGGCGGATTGCTGGATCTTGCCGCCAATGCCGCGGTGGCTCTGGTGTCGGATGCCGGAACGCCGCTGATCTCGGACCCTGGCTATCGCCTTGTTCACGAGGCGCGCGAGCGGGGCATCAATGTCGTCGCCGTACCGGGACCGAGCGCGGTGGTCGCAGGCCTTTCCATTGCGGGCCTGCCGACCGACCGTTTTCTGTTCGCCGGTTTCCTGCCGCAAAAGGCCAAGGCACGCGCCGACGTGCTGGCCGAACTGGGCGGCGTTCGCGCTACGCTCGTCTTCTACGAAACCGCGCCCCGGCTGGTGTCGGCGCTGCAGGCGATCGAAGAGGCATTGCCCGGACGCACCCTTGCCGTGGGGCGCGAGATCACCAAGCTGCACGAGGAATGCCGCAGTGGCACGGCCACGGAACTGGTCACGCATTACACCGCGCACCCGCCGCGCGGTGAAATCGTGCTGATGATCGGCCCGCCGGGCGAGGAACAGCCAACCGACATCGACGCCGACGCGCTGCTGGTCGAGGCGCTGAAGACAGACAAGCCCAGCCAAGCGGCCTCACGGCTGGCCAAGGCGCACGGGCTGGACCGCAAGGCGCTCTATGCCCGCGCGCTGGAACTGAAATCGTGAAACCCGAAGCCATCCGCCGCATCCGCGCCGAGAAACAGGGCCGGCGGGGCGAGGATGAGGCGGCGCTGTTCCTGCACGCGTCCGGCTGGGACATTCTGGCGCGCAGGCTGCGCAATGCGGCGGGGGAGGTCGATCTGGTCGCCCGCAAAGGCCGGATCGTCGCCTTCGTCGAAGTGAAATGGCGGCAGACGGCGGCAGGCCTCGACACCGCGATCGATGCGCGCCGCCTTGCACGGGTCTGCGCCGCGGCTGAGGCGGAGGCGCATCGCTTTCTGGGTCCGGAGGACGACATGCGGATCGACGTGCTGCTGCTTGCGCCCGGCCATCCGCCGCGCCATCTGGAGAACGCAGGCCAGTTCTGACGCCTGCCAAATAAGGAATCGCCGTGCCCAACCCCTTGCGTGTCGCCGTCCAGATGGACCCGATGGAATCGATCAATATCGCGGGCGATTCCAGCTTTGCCCTGATGCTTTCGGCGCAGGATCGCGGGCACGAAATATTCCACTACGACGTGCGCTCGCTCAGCTGGCGTTCGGATGGCAGCGGCAGCGGCCGCGTCACCGCATGGGCCGCGCCGGTCACGGTCCGCAAGGTGAAGGGCGACCATTTCGACATGGGCGAACATCGCACCATCGACCTTGGCAGCGATGTCGACGTGGTGCTGATGCGGCAGGACCCGCCCTTCGACATCGGCTACCTCACCGGCACATGGCTGCTTGAGCGGCTGAAGGGCGAGACGTTGGTGGTGAACGATCCCGTCTCGGTCCGCAACGCGCCCGAAAAGGTCTATGTGCTCGACTTCGCGCGCTTCATGCCGCCCACGCTGATCACCCGGCGGATAGAGGAAGTGCGCGGCTTCATCGCCGAACACGGCGCGGTCGTCATCAAGCCGCTGCACGGCAATGGCGGCAAGGCGGTGTTCAAGGTGGAAGCCGACGGCGGCAATCTGTCCGCTCTGGTCGAGATGTTCAACAATACCTGGCCCGAACCCTTTATGGTCCAGCCCTTCCTTCCCGAGGTGAGCGAGGGCGACAAGCGCATCGTCCTGATCGACGGCGTCGTCGCGGGCGCGATTAACCGCAAGCCGGGCGAGGGCGAGTTCCGCTCCAACCTCGCGCAGGGCGGCTATGCCGAAAGCGCCTTGCTGACCGAGCGCGAGCAGGAGATCTGCGACGCGATGGGGCCTCAGCTGAAGAAACTGGGCCTTGTCTTCGTGGGCATCGACGTCATCGGCGGCAAGTGGCTGACCGAGATCAACGTCACCAGCCCCACCGGCATCGTCGCGATCGACAATTTCAACGGCACCGATACGGCGGCGATGATCTGGGACGCGATAGAGGCACGGCTGGCCCAATAGATGCGGAGCCTTCGGCCCGCTCAAGCATTGGTGCAGCAATGACCGACTGGATCATCACCATGATCGAGAGGGGCGGCTATTTCGGCATCGCCTTTCTGATGGCGATCGAAAACATCTTCCCGCCCATCCCCAGCGAGGTGATCATGGGCGTGGGCGGCCTGCTCGTTGCGCGCGGGTCGATGTCGTTCGTCCCGCTGCTGATATGGGGCACGGCCGGATCGGTGGCGGGCAATTTCGTCTGGTACTGGGTCGGCCACAAATACGGCTATCGGCGGCTGGAACCCTTCATCGAAAAGCACGGACGCTGGCTGACGCTGGACTGGCAGCACATCGAGGATACGAGCCGCTTTTTTCAGAAACATGGCCAGTGGGTCGTGTTCTTCCTGCGCTTTTCGCCGCTGATGCGCACCATCGTCTCGCTGCCCGCGGGCCTTGCGCATATGGGCGTCTGGCGCTTCCTGATCTTCACCGCCGCCGGCGCCGCGATCTGGAACGCGCTGCTGATCGCCGGGGCGAGCCTGCTAGCCAAGCTATTTGCCGAATTTGAATATTGGGTCGGCATCGCAACCTGGGTGCTGATCGGCCTGATGCTGGTCGGCTATGTCTTCCGTGTGGCGACCTGGAAGCCGCGGGAGCGAACGGACGAGATGGAAGACCTATCGTGAGTTCGTCCGTCGGTCAGTTCCCCAGCTTGTACGATATGACGGCTGCCCAATAGCTCTTGACCGGATTCCCGCCGGAATCCAGGGCAGGCAGATAGAGACCGTCTCCGAGAACACGCTTGCAGATAAAGGGCTTGAACCGCTGCGTGTCGGTTTCGTTCTGGATATGACAGGCCGTGCCATTACCCTGCGCATCGACATCCACGCGAAACGCGATGATGGCTTCCTGGCCGTCGACGAGTTCGTACCTGGGATAGGTCTGAAGGTTTAAGATGAAATTGCGAAAGTCTCTTGGATCTGCCTTGCGGCTTAGATTCTCATGCGCTGCGTGATCGATATCCCAGTGTGATGTCAGTTCGGTCATGCACTTTGACAGAGCGCGAAACGGTTCGACCAGATTGCCCGTATGGATGTTCCATGTTTCGTTGCGGGCTGTAACCATGGAGATTGTTTCGATACCGGAAAACAGCGCATCGCGCTCTTCATCGGACCATTGACGATCGGGAACGTCGGAAGGAGACACGCCCAAGAGTTCGCTCTGTCTGACGGCGAACATTCCGCCGGGAAGATGAGCCCATGTAATCGGCACGATAGGATCGGAGATATAATCCCCTTCGTCCCCGAAACGGAACTTCAGCGCTTTTCCGCCGGTTCTCCTTCCGGCGGAGAATAAGACGTTGATCGATCCGCTGGGAGAATATTGCCGCATCTGCATGTAAAGCTTTTCACCCTTGGCGGTGTAAGCCCGCGTAAGCGCGCAGCTGTCCTTCGAATAATCGAGGGCCCATGCGACCGACGGTTCGAAATTGATGACATCGCCGTCACCCGCGTGGGCAGGATTGGCCGAAAGTGACATTGCGGCGATGGATGCCAGTAATTTTGAGCGCATATCAACGAGCTATCGAGTGTATCGATCCCGGTCAATCTCGCCCTCACGATCGTCGCAGCAGGCCAGATAAGCCTGTCACCAGGATGGCCGCTTCGGGTAGGCCTAATCCTCCCGCTCCCGCGGATGTGCGTCGCGATAGACGTCCAGCAATGTCGCCGCATCGACCTTGGTATAGATCTGCGTCGATCCCAGGCTGGCATGGCCCAGCAACTCCTGCAGGCTGCGCAGATCGGTGCCGGCCGCGAGCAGATGGGTGGCGAAACTGTGGCGCAGCGCGTGCGGGGTCGCGCTCGGCGGCAGGCCCAGCAGGGCGCGGGCGCGGGCCGTGGCCTTTTGCACCATGCCTTGCGACAGGCGCCCGCCCTTGGCCCCCCGAAACAGCGGATCGCGCGGACCGGTCGGCCATGGCAGGCGGGCAAGGTAATCCTCTATCGCCTGCTTCACCAGCGGCAGGATCGGGGCCACGCGCTGCTTGCGCCCCTTGCCGAGCACGGTGATCGTCTCCCCGATCGGCAGGATTCCGCAATCGAGCGACAGCGCCTCGTCGATGCGCAGCCCCGCACCATAGAGCAGCAGCAGCACCGCCCGATCACGCGCGCCGATCCAGTCGACATCCGCATTCTCCGCCGCGGTCTCGGCAAGATTGACCGCTTCGTCGGGCGTGACCGCTCGGGGCAGGCCCTTGGCGACGCGCGGCCCGCGCAGGCGGGGCGGGGCAAGATCCTCGTTCCCGGACTGGCTCAGCGCGAACTTGATCAGCGATTTCAGCGCCGACAATTCGCGCGCTGCCGAAGCGTTGGACAGTCCGGCACCCCGGCGCGAAGCCAGATAACGCCGCATGTCCGCCGCCTTGCAACCCGCCACCCGCCGCCAGTCCGCATCGTCGCCCAGCCATTCGAGGAACCGCCGCGCCGCATCGCCATAGGCGCGCACCGTATGGGGCGATCGGCGAAGAGCGAACGCGAGGTGATCGTGCCACTGCTCCAGCAGGTCGGCACGCAGATTCATGCCGCATCCAGCAATGCGCCGCCGACCAGCTCGCCCAGCAGCGCATCGAGCACGACCATGCCCGAAGCGGTTACATGCAATCTGGCGTCGGCACGGCGGATAAGGCCAAGATCCTCGAAAAGCCGCGCCTTTTCGGCATCGATCAACGCGTCCGCATCGATTCCGAACCGCCGTGCCATGGCGCCCGGGTCGACGCCTTCCTCCAGCCGCAGGCCCATCATCAGCGCTTCCGCCGCCTGCTCGCTTGCGGGGAGGGTGCGGCTTTCGGACGTGCCATGCCCGTTGCGGTCGGTGGCCGAGAGGAAGTTCTCCGGCTTGCGATGCCGCTGCGTCGCGGTGGAGCGCCGCCGGCCATGCGCGCCGGGACCGATCCCGGCATAATCGCCATAGCGCCAATAGGTGAGGTTATGGCGGCTTTCCTGCCCGGCCCGCGCGTGATTGCTGACTTCATAGGCCGGCAGCCCGGCCTCTGCCGTCATACTGCGGGTAAGGGTGAAGATCTCGGCCGCCACATCGTCCTCGGGCAGGGTGAAGCGGCCTAGTCGGTGATCGGTGGCGAAACGCGTCCCCGGCTCGATCGTCAACTGGTAGAGTGAGAGATGACCGGTCCCGAACGACAAAGCGTGGGAGAGTTCGGCCTGCCACTCGGCGATGGACTGGCCGGGCCGCGCATAGATGAGGTCGAAGCTGACCCGATCGAAGGCGCGCTGCGCGACCTCCAGCGCGGCAACCCCTTCGCGCGCGTCGTGCAACCGGCCCAGGAACCGCAGCGCTTCGTCATCGAGGCTTTGCAGGCCCAGCGACACGCGATTGACACCGGCCTTCGCCAGATCGGCAAACGCCGCCGCCTCCACCGACGAGGGATTGGCCTCGAGCGTGATTTCCAGATCGGGGGCCGCGTCCCATAACCGGGTCGCCTCGCCAATCAGCCGTTCGACCAGCGCGGGCGGCATCAGCGATGGTGTGCCGCCTCCAAAGAAGATCGAGGTCAGCATGTCCGGTCCGGTCGCCGCCCGCTCGAACGCCATGTCGGCCAGCAATGCGGCTTCCCACGCAGCCATATCGACGCCATCGCGGACATGGCTGTTGAAGTCGCAATAGGGGCATTTCTTCAGACAGAACGGCCAGTGGATATAGAGCGCCAGCGCCATGGCCGCGTTTCAGCACCTGTTCAGCGCCCGGAGTCAAGCTTGGCGGCAAGATTGGTGCACATGGACGGATGGATGAAACACAAGGCAGCGACGGCAGTGATGGTCATGGGCGCACTGGCCGCGGCATTGGCGGCGCCCGCAATTGCGCAGCAGCAATGGGGCTATTCCAGCAAATATCCCCGGATCGACAGCGTGCCTTCGGGCAGTTTCGCACAAAGATTGCTCGACCGCCATAACGAGGAGCGCCGGCGCGTCGGCGTGCCGCCCCTTGCGTGGGACGCGCAGCTTGCCGCCGATGCGCAGGACTGGGCCGAGGAGATCGCCCGCCAGCAGCGCATGACCCATGCCGACCACGCCGCACGGCGCGGAGCGGGGGAGAACCTGTGGCGCGGCACCAAGGGCTATTACACCGCGGAGGAGATGATCGGCACTTTCGTCGACGAAAAGCGCCATTTCCGGCGCGGGACCTTTCCCGATGTCTCCACCACCGGACAATGGCGCGATGTCGGGCATTACACGCAGCTGATCTGGCGCGGCACCCAGAAAGTCGGCTGCGCGGTCGCGCCGGGCGGCGGGCAGGACTGGCTGGTCTGCCGGTACTGGCCGGCGGGCAATACGATGGGGCAGAAGGTGCTGTAATCTAGACCGGCCAGGCAAAGGCAAGGCGGCGCTCGCCCACGGGCCGCGCTTGCGGATCGAAGCTGCGTTCCGCGATCATGCCGGTTCCGTCGCGCGCGATGGTGACGACCGTGCTGCAGCGGGTTCCATAGGTCGGATTGGAAATGAAGATCGGCGCATAGCCCGGTTCCGGCGCATGAAGCGGGGCCGGCTCGTCGGCTCGCGGTGTTTCGGAACGCAGCGCGGCAAAGAGCGGTTCGACATCACCGGTTTCGCCCTTCAGCCATGCCCCGAGTGCCGTCCCCAATTGCCGCGTCTTGGGCCAGGGTTTGTCAAAGGCGCCGTTGGACAGGCCGTGGATTCCGCCATCAAGCTTTGCGTATTGCGGGCCGGGGTAATTTGTCAGGAAATACGCGTCGTGCGGTGTCGCATGAAACGCGTTCAGCGGGTTCATTGCCGATAATCCAGCAGGTTCGCGGCCCTTTAGAAGATCGGTGACGACGCTGCCGCGAGACGGCCTGCCTTCCGCAAACCCGTCGGGATCGCGAAAATTGGTAAGAAGTGCGAACTGCCCCTGACGCGATACGCCCAGCCAGGTCCCGCCGCTGCGCAGGTCGCGGCCCGCAAGTACGCCGGGATCGTCGCTCCATTCCTCCAGGGGTACGGCGGGGCGGGCGTGGAACTCGTCACGGTTGGCGACTGCGACCAACAAGAGATCGGGATGGCAATCCCATGCCACTGCGGCAACGCACATCGGATCGACCCGCCTTTACGATCTGTGAAAACCGGCGCGTCCTAACAAATGCAGTCGTGCGGTTCCAGCCGGGCAGGCAATCGAACGGTCAGCAGCAGGCCCGTACGACCGGTTTCGGCTTGGGCAGGCGCACTTCGAAATGGGCCCCGCGCAGGCGCGCGATCACGAAGGTATGAACCGCGGGATAGAGCGGGTTGAGAAAGCGCAGATGTGCCGACTGCCCGCGCTCGATCCATTGCACTTCGGCGTCGATGGCGGACAGGCCGCCGAACGAAATCGTCAGCCTGTCGCGCGGACCAAGTTGGCGGGAAATCCCCTCGATCCGCGCGCCTTCGCGCGTCAGTTCGACGAGATTGGCGGGGAACGACATGCCCGTTCCCATGCGATACCGGCAGCGCGCCTTGATGGCCTGCTGGTCGATGATTGGAGTGATGTTGTGACGACCCACGCAAATCTCCTGAGCACGAGATTTCTGACGGGAATAGTGCGGGTGCGGTTATTGAGATTTCCTTAACGCGCGGGTCCCGGCGAGGATCGGACAGGGCACTTTTGGCTACCAGCGACCGCGATGATCGCTGCCTTCAAAAGTCGCCCGCGATGGCCAAGTACCTGCAAACAGGCGATTCAGACGCCGAACTGTTCGGCGACCAGTTTCCTGAACGCATCGGCACGGTGGCTGATCGCATGTTTTTCGTCCGGGTCGATTTCCGCGAAGGTCTGCTCGCGGCCGGTGGGTACGAACACGGGATCGTAACCGAACCCCAAGGTGCCGCGCGGCGGCCATGTCAGGGAACCGTCGATCCGCCCTTCATAGATGGCATGCCGTCCATCGGGCCACGCAATCGCGAGCGTGCACGAGAAGTGCGCGCTGCGGTCCACATCCGGACCCTGCTGCGCCAGAAGGCCTTCAACCTTGCCCATGGCCATGTACCAGTCGCGGCCCGGATCGCCTTCGAACCATTGCCGCTCGGCCCAGTCGGCGGTGTAGACGCCGGGCCTGCCGCCGAGCGAATCGACCGACAGCCCGCTATCGTCCGCCAGCGCCACGATCTGCGACGCCTCTGCCGCCGCGCGCGCCTTGATCAGCGCGTTTTCGGCAAAGGTCTTCCCCGTCTCGGCCGGTTCGGGCAGGCCCAGCGAACCCGCCGACAGGCAGTTCATCCCATAGGGCGCGAGCAGGGCCGAAATCTCTTTCAGCTTGCCCGCATTATGGGTGGCGATGACCAGTGAACCGGAACCGAGGCGAGGCGTTTCGTTCATGCGCCGGCGACCGCCGCCGCCTGTGCGCGGAAGATCTCGTCGCAGCCGGTGCGGGCGAGGCGCAGAAGGCGAAGCAGCTGTTCCTCGTCATAGGTCGCGCCTTCGGCGGTGGCCTGCACCTCCGCGATGTGTCCGCCCTCGATCAGCACAAAATTGGCATCGGCGTCGGCGCTGGAATCCTCCAGATAGTCGAGGTCGAGCACCGGCGTGCCGTTATAGATGCCGCAGGAAACGGCCGCGACCTTGCGGGTCAGCGGATCGTCCTTGATCGCACCCGATTTCATCAGGCCCTGAACCGCCAGACGCAGCGCGACCCACGCGCCGCTGATCGAAGCCGTGCGCGTGCCGCCATCGGCCTGGATCACGTCGCAATCGAGGGTGATCTGCCGCTCGCCCAGCTTCTTCATATCGGTGACCGAACGCAGCGAGCGGCCGATCAGCCGCTGGATTTCCTGCGTGCGGCCCGACTGCTTGCCCTTGGCCGCCTCGCGGCTGCCGCGGGTGTGGGTGGCGCGGGGCAGCATCGAATATTCGCCCGTCACCCAGCCTTCGCCTTTGCCGCGCAGGAAGGGCGGCACGCGCTCCTCGACGCTGGCGGTGCAAAGGACCTTGGTCTCGCCAAAGCTGACGAGGACCGATCCCTCGGCATGCCTGGTAAAGCCGGTCTCGATCGAGATGGTCCGCATTTGATCGGCGGCGCGGCCGGATGGGCGCATGGGAATACCTTTGCAGTTCGTGTTCAATTCCGGCCGCCCCTGTGAAAGTTTTGCCCGCGCGGTGCAAGATGGATTGCCGCGAATCGACTTGCGGTGCCGAAAACCGGGTTCGGAATCGGGAAAAATTCGACCCGCAGCAATGCGCGCCGTTCAGCGCACGGCCCTGTCAGGCATAGCCCTCGATCACGCGGTCGGGCGGGCTGTGGCCGTCGACCCAGCTGCGGATATTCGCGATGATCTTCACGCCCGCGGCGGTGCGGCCTTCCTCGGTCGCGCTGCCGATATGGGGCTGGGTGATGACATAGGGGTGCGCGATGAGGCGCGGATCGACCACCGGCTCTTCCGGATAGACGTCGAGGCCTGCGCCCCACAGATGCCCGCTTTCCAGCGCGGCGATCATCGCTTCCTGATCGATCAGCTCGCCGCGGCCCGTGTTCACGATCACCGCGCCGTCCTTCATCAGCGCGATGCGGCGCGCGTCGATCAGATGGTGGGTAGAGGCGGTGCTTGGGCAATGCAGGGTCGCGATGTCGCATTTCGCCAGCAAATCGTCGACATCGGCGGCAAATTCCGCGCCCAGCATGCGTTCGACCGATTCGGGAAGGCGGCGGCGATTGTGATAGATGATCTGCATGCCGAAGGCGCGGGCGCGGTGGGCCACCGCCTGTCCGATGCGCCCCATGCCGATGATGCCCAATGTCTTCCCGCCCAGCGAACGGCCAAGCATGCCGGTCGGTCCCCAGCCTTTCCATTCGCCGTGGCGCACGATGCGCGTCCCCTCGCGCATGCGGCGCATAACGCCGATCAGCAGAGCCATCGTCAGATCCGCCGTGTCGTCGGTAAAGACGCTGGGCGTATTGGTGACGATTATGCGGCGCGCGCGGGCGGCGGCAAGGTCGATGTGGTCGGTTCCGGCACCGAAATTGGCGATCAGGCGCAGACGGTCGCCCGCAACGTCGATCAGCGCCTTGTCGATTTCGTCGGTGACGGTGGGAACCAGCACGTCGCATGTCGCCATCGCCTCGGCCAGTTCATCCCGCGACAAAGGATGATCGTCGCCGTTCAGCCGCGCATCGAACAATTCGCCCATGCGCTGTTCGACGACCGGCATCAGGCGGCGGGTGACGAAGACTTGCGGCTTGCCCTCTATTCGCCTCGTGGCTGCAATCGCGGGGTCTGACATCGGATCGGCTGCCTCGGGAATGCTGTCTGCCATGGCTGCGGCGCTACGCCGGGCAGGGGGGCATGGTCAACAGAAGATGCCCGCGCGAACGGATGTTCCGCCGCGATATCCGTTTTCGATGTGGCCGTTTTCGATGTGGGTTGCGAGGGAACGGATCTTGGCGCGAAACCCGCGCGGGTCTATGCGCTGCACATGCATTCTGTCCCGACACCAGCGGCCAATCGTCCGACCGGCATGGCGCGCATCCTCGTCATGGGGATATCGCTCGTCCTGCTGGCGTTCATGGCGATGCCAGCCGCGGCGCAGGATACGGACGAAGTGCCCTATTGGGCATCGCTCACCACCGACAAGGCGAACATGCGCGTGGGTCCCGGCGGCAGCTACCGGATCGTCTGGGTGTATCAGCGCAAGGGCCTGCCGCTGAAAGTGGTCCGCCGCCTGTCGGGCTGGCGGCTGGTCGAGGATCCCGACGGCACGCGCGGATGGCTGGTCTCCCGCTTCCTCAGCCGAGAGCGGACCGCCATCGTTACCGGCGACGACAATGTCATGATGCGCGCCATGCCGGACGATGGTGCCAAGCTGCTCTGGCAGGTCGAGCCCGGCGTCACCGGCTGGCTCGGCGATTGTTCGGATGGATGGTGCCGCTTTGCCGTTGGCGAGCGGGAGGGACCATTGCAGGAAGGCTGGGTGCCCGAAAACCGGCTCTGGGGACCGGGAGAGCCCTGATCGCGGCCCCGGGCTTCGGCTGGCTGCTGCCCGTCCTGCTGGCCCTGATCGGGGCGGTGGTCGGCAGCTTTGCGGGCGCAGCCGCTATACGGATCGGACGAGGGGAGAGCGTGGTGACCGGCCGGTCGCGCTGCGATGGCTGTGGCCGCACGCTGTCGATCATCGATCTGGTGCCGATCCTGTCCTTCACTGCCTTGCGGGGGCGATGCAGGACTTGCGGCTCGCGCATCGACCGGCTTCAGCCCGCAGCCGAAATTCTGGGCGCCGGCATCGGATTGGGGGCATGGCTCGCAATGGCCTCGCCGGCGCAGGCGGTCGTCGCGGCGCTGCTGGGCTGGCAATTGCTGGTGCTTGGCCTGTCCGACTGGCGCGCCTTTCACCTGCTGCCGACGGGAATCGCCCTGCTGGCCGTCAGTGCCGCGATCCTGCCCCTGCTGGCAATTGCGCATGATCTACCTGCGGAGACGCTCGTACTTCGGCAGCTGGCGGGCGGGGGCCTCGGTTATGTCCTGCTCGCCGCGCCCGCGCTGGCCTTTCGCGCGATCCGCGGCCGCGACGGGATGGGAAGCGCCGATCCCCCGCTGATGGGGGCGGCCGGATTATGGGTTGGACCGACCGGCGTTTGTTTTATTCTGTTGCTGGCGGCGGTCCTGGGAATCGGGCTTGCCCTGCTGTCGATGGTCCGCGGCAACGCAGGATCCGGGCCTGACAATTCCCTTCGCAGCGACGATTCCGCAGGGGCGCTGCCGCTTGGCACGATGATTTCGGTTGCAACGATTGCCGTAACATTTGCAGGATTTTCACTTCTGACACCCTGAGCCGACCTGCTACATACATTCAGCCCCCTTGCGCAGCGGCGCGGCCTTGCCTAGGGCGCATTTCGCGGGTGCGATGTATCCGCAAAGCTTGAAGTCCGTTATCGCGGCATGCAGCCAGAGAGGGCCTTTTGGTCGACCTGTCACAATATCTGCCGATCTTCATCTTCCTGGTGATCGCGCTGGGGCTTTCCGCCCTGTTCGTCTTCCTGCCGATGGGTGTGTCGCGCCTGACGGGTTCGCATAATCCCGATGCGGAAAAGCTCTCGGAGTACGAGTGCGGCTTCCCTGCGTTCGAGGATCCGCGCAGCCAGTTCGACGTGCGATTCTATCTGGTGGCGATCCTGTTCATCATCTTCGACCTTGAGGCGGCATTCCTGTTTCCCTGGGCGGTCAGCCTGGACCTGACTGGATGGCCGGGCTGGATCACGATGATGGTGTTCCTGTTCGAACTGATCGTCGGCTTTGCCTATGCCTGGAAGAAGGGAGCTCTCGAATGGGAGTGAACGACACATCCGTATCGCCGGCCGAGGCTGCCCGCGCAGCCGCGACCACGCCGCGAACTCCGAACCCGCCGGGGACAACGGTGTCGGGCGCGGCGCATAATCCGGCTCTGCATCCCGCGGCCCAGCCGGGCGAACTGCGCCAGCCGGATTCCGACTATTTCAATGCGCTCTCGACCGAGGTCAACGACAAGGGCTTCCTGCTGACCAGCACGGAAGAACTGTTCCAGTGGGCGCGGACCGGTTCGCTGTGGTGGATGACCTTCGGCCTTGCATGCTGCGCGGTCGAGATGATCCACGTCAACATGCCGCGCTATGACATGGAGCGTTTCGGCGTCGCGCCGCGCGCTTCGCCGCGCCAGTCCGACGTGATGATCGTGGCGGGTACGCTGTGCAACAAGATGGCTCCGGCACTGCGCAAGGTCTATGACCAGATGTCCGATCCCAAATATGTGATCAGCATGGGATCGTGCGCCAATGGCGGCGGCTATTACCACTATTCCTATTCGGTGGTGCGTGGCTGCGACCGGATCGTGCCCGTCGACATTTACGTCCCTGGCTGTCCCCCGACCGCAGAGGCGCTGCTGTATGGCGTGATGCAGCTTCAGCGCAAGATCCGCCGCGAAGGCACGGTGAGGCGCTGATGGCCGTCGTTCATTCCGCTCCCAAATTCGCGCCCAACACCGGCGTGAAGGACGCGCTCGCTTCCGCGCTCGGCTCCATGCTGGTCAGCGCGCATGAGGAGCACGGCGAAGTGTTCCTGGTGGTCGAGCGTTCGCAGCTCAACGCCGCGCTGCGCGTGCTGCGCGACGATCACGATTACCAGCAGCTGATGGAAATCGCGGGCGTCGACTATCCGTCGCGGCCAGAGCGTTTCGAGGTGTGCTATTGCCTCCTCTCGCTCACGAAGAACCACCGCATCATCGTCAAGACCAGCACCGACGAGGCCAAGCCGGTGCCGACCGTGACCGACATCTGGCCGGTCGCCGGATGGCTGGAGCGCGAGGTCTTCGATATGTACGGGGTGCTGTTCGCGGGCAACACCGATCTGCGCCGCATCCTCACCGACTATGGGTTCGAAGGGCATCCTTTTCGCAAGGACTTCCCGCTGACCGGCCATGTCGAGCTGCGCTATTCCGAGGATGAGAAGCGCGTCGTCTATCAGCCGGTCGAACTGGCGCAGGACTTCCGCAGCTTTGACTTCATGAGCCCGTGGGAAGGCGCGGATTACGTGCTGCCGGGTGACGAGAAGGCGGCAGAGCATCCCGCTCCTCCCAAGGTGGACGAGCCGAAGACGACCGAAAGCCCCAAGGACACGGGCGCGGGTGCGAAGACCGACGCCAAGGCGGCGGAAACGGAAAGCCCCGGTTCGCCCGACCTCGACGAGGGCGGCCCCGCGACCGACGCGCCCGAACCGACCGAAAGCCGGGAAGGGCAGCCGCGCCGTGAAGGCCGCACCGCCGATACCGAGGGCGCGACCGAAGTCGACAAGAACGATCCCGACGCCGACGCAGAGGGCGGGAAGGGCAAGGACCGATGAGCCTGCAACTCGAACAGTCGCCGACCACCGGCGACGACGTCATTTCGAACTACACGATCAATTTCGGGCCGCAGCACCCGGCGGCGCATGGCGTGCTGCGCATGGTGATGGAGCTTGACGGCGAGATCATCGAGCGCGTCGATCCGCATGTCGGCCTGCTGCACCGCGGCACCGAAAAGCTGATCGAGTACAAGACCTATCTGCAGGCGCTGCCCTATTTCGACCGGCTCGACTATTGCTCGCCGCTGTGCATGGAGCACAGCTATGTGCTGGCGATCGAAAAGCTGCTGAACGTCGAGGTGCCGCTGCGCGCGCGATATCTGCGCGTGCTGTTCGCGGAGCTGACGCGCATCTGCAACCACATGCTGAACATCGGCGCGCATGTCATGGATGTCGGCGCGATGACGCCGAACCTGTGGGTGTTCGAACTGCGCGAGGACTGCCTCAATTTCTTCGAACGCGCGTCCGGCGCGCGCATGCACAGCGCGTATTTCCGCCCCGGCGGGGTGCATCAGGACGTGCCGCTCAAGCTGCTGACCGATATCGGCGACTGGGTCGACACGCGCCTGCCCGAGCTGTTCGGCGATGCGATGAGCTTGGTTACAGACAACCGCATCTTCAAGCAGCGCAATGTCGATATCGCCATCGTCAGCAAGGACGACGCGGTGAAGTGGGGCTTCTCCGGTCCGATGATCCGCGGCAGCGGCATCGCCTGGGACCTGCGCAAGTCGCAGCCCTATGACGTTTACGACCGGATGGATTTCGAGATTCCCGTGGGAACCAACGGCGATTGCTACGATCGCTTCATGGTCCGCGTTGAGGAAGTCTATCAGTCGGCGCGCATCATCAAGCAGTGCCTTGCCGAAATGCCGGACGGGCCGATCGCGTCCGACGACCGCAAGGTTTCTCCGCCCAAGCGCGGCGAGATGAAGCAGTCGATGGAAGCGCTGATCCACCACTTCAAGCTTTATACCGAGGGATTCCACGTGCCCGCGGGCGAGGTCTATGTAGCGACCGAGAGCCCCAAGGGCGAATTCGGCGTCTATCTGGTCAGCGACGGCAGCAACAAGCCGTATCGCTGCAAGATCCGCCCGACCGCGTTCAGCCACCTTCAGGCGATGGACTTCATGTGCAAGGGCCACATGCTGCCCGACGCGACTGCCATTCTTGGCGCCATCGACGTGGTGTTCGGGGAGTGCGACCGGTGAGGCTGACGCATTCCGAACAGATGAGCGTGCTGGCATCGGCGACGGGTCTTGCCCTGATCGTCCTGTTCTTCGGCTCGCTGGCGCTGGGCTTTGAAACGAACGAATGGCTGGCCGAAATGGCCGCCTGCGTCGCGGCGTTCGAGTTCTTCTCGTTCGGCCAATCGCAATATCGCAACTGGAAGCGCCGCCGCGGAGGTCCGCGTGGCTGAGACCGGGACTATGACCAGGTTGGATACTGCAAAGCAGATGATCGCGCATTACAATGCGCAGGATGCGGACGCCTATGTCGCGCTGATGACCGAAGACGCATGCGAGGCGGCCTATCGCGGCGCCGTGGTACGCGAAGGCCGCGAAGGCACCCGCGCCGGGCTCAAGGCGATGTTCGCCGAGTTCCCGCAGAACCGCGCCGAGATAATCGACGCGAAGCAGTTCGGCGACATTGTCACTTTGCACGAGCGCGTATGGCGCAGCGCCGATGCCGAGCCGTTCGACGTGCTCGCAGTCTATAGTTTCGAGGGCGACAAATGCTCTCGGGTGGAGTTCATCCGCTGATGGCCGACCGTTACATCGAACCCGATACGCCCGAACTGCGCGCCCGCTGGGGCGGCTTTGCGTTCAAGCCCGAATGGGACGCAAAGGCAAAGGCCGCGATCGCCCGCTATCCCGAGGGCCGGCAGAAATCCGCCGTGATGGCGCTGCTCGATTTCGCGCAGCGGCAGGTGGGCGAGGATACTGGCACGCAGGGCTGGCTGCCGATCCCGGTGATGGAATATGTCGCCGCCTATCTCGACATGCCGGTGATCCGCGTGGTTGAGGTCGCGACCTTCTACACCATGTACAACCTTGTCCCTGTGGGGAAATTCCACGTGCAGGTCTGCGGCACCACGCCGTGCTGGCTGCGCGGCAGCGACGAGATCATGGAACGCTGCAAGGCGCGCGGCATGGCCAAGGGCCATACCACCGACGACGGCCTGTGGACCCTGACCGAGGTGGAATGTATGGGCAATTGCGCCAGCGCGCCGATGGTCCAGATCAACGACGGCAATTACGAGGATCTGACGGGTGAGCGTTTCGATGCGGTGCTCGACGCGCTGGCCCGCGGCGAGACGCCGAAGGAAGGCACGCAGGATCCCGATCGTCACACGGTCGAGCCGGTGGGCGGACCGACCACGCTGACCGCCATGGTGGGCGAGAACCACGATTATCGGGGTGAATGGTGATGGCCTCGCTGCAACAACGCAATTACCGGTTCGCGGGCGCGGGCTTCCTGTTCGCGGCAGCGATCTTCTTCGCCACGCAAAACACTGCGATGGGCGCGACCTTCCTTGCATTAGGCGTGGTTTTTATCGTCCTGTCCGGCAAAAGCGGGAAGCAGGATGGCGAGTGATGGAAGGGTTGATCCCCATCGCGGTCGCCCTGCTTGGGCTGATTATCGCGTGGAAAGTCCTCAAGGGCGTCGTCAAGACGGTCGCGCTGGTCGCGATCCTGATCGCCGCCGCTATTTTCGTATTCGGATTCGGAGTTTGACCGATGCTGGCTGATAAAGACCGCATCTTCACGAACGTCTATGGCTATCAGCCGTGGAACCTGTCCGCTGCGCAAAAGCGCGGAGATTGGGACAACACCAAGGACATCCTCGCCAAGGGGCAGGACGCGATCATTGAGGAGATCAAGGCCTCTGGACTGCGCGGACGCGGCGGGGCGGGTTTTCCCACCGGCCTGAAATGGTCGTTCATGCCCAAGGAAAGCCCGGACGGCCGTCCCAGCTTTCTGGTCATCAATGCCGACGAATCCGAACCGGGCTCGTGCAAGGACCGCGAGATCATCCGCCACGATCCGCACAAGCTGATCGAGGGCGCGCTGGTCGCCGGTTTCGCGATGCGCGCGCGCGCCGCCTATATCTACATTCGCGGCGAATATATCCGCGAGGCCGAGGTGCTGTTCGCCGCCGTGCAGGAGGCGTATGACGCCGGGCTGGTCGGCAAGAACGCCGCCGGTTCGGGCTATGATTTCGACGTCTTCGTCCACCGCGGCGCTGGCGCCTATATCTGCGGCGAAGAAACCGCGATGATCGAAAGCCTTGAGGGCAAGAAGGGCCAGCCCCGGCTCAAGCCGCCGTTCCCGGCGGGCGCGGGCCTGTATGGCTGCCCGACCACCGTGAACAACGTCGAATCGATCGCGGTCGCGCCCACCATCATGCGGCGCGGCGCGGCGTGGTTCTCAAGCTTCGGGCGAGAGAACAACAAGGGCACCAAGCTGTTCCAGATCAGCGGGCACGTGAACAAGCCCTGCGTGGTAGAGGAAGCGATGTCGATCCCGTTCGGCGAGATGATCGAGCGGCATTGCGGCGGCATTCGCGGCGGCAAGGACAATCTGCTGGCGGTGATCCCCGGCGGTTCGTCGGTGCCGCTGGTGCCCGCGGCCGAGATCTGGGACGCGCCGATGGATTTCGACGGGCTGAAGGCCGTGGGTTCGGGCCTTGGCACGGCGGCAGTGATCGTCATGGACAAGTCCACCGACATCGTGAAGGCGATCAGCCGCATCAGCTATTTCTACAAGCATGAAAGCTGCGGCCAGTGCACGCCCTGCCGCGAAGGCACCGGCTGGATGTGGCGCGTGATGGAACGGCTGCGCACCGGCGAGGCGGCGGTCGAGGAGATCGACATGCTGTTCCAGGTGACGAAGCAGGTGGAAGGCCACACGATCTGCGCGCTTGGCGACGCGGCCGCATGGCCGATCCAGGGCCTGATCAAACACTTCCGCCCCGAGCTTGAGCGCCGCATCGCGGCAGCAGGAAACATGGCAGAGGCCGCCGAATAATGCCCAAGGTTACCGTAGACGGACAGGAAATCGAGGTCCCGCAGGGCGCGACCGTGCTGCAGGCGTGCGAGCTTGCGGGCAAGGAAATCCCGCGCTTCTGCTATCACGAGCGGCTGTCGATCGCCGGCAATTGCCGCATGTGCCTTGTCGAGGTGAAGCCCGGCCCGCCCAAGCCGCAGGCAAGCTGCGCGCTGCCCGCGACCGATGGTCAGGAAATCCGCACCGACAGCGAAATGGTCAAGAAGGCGCGCGAAGGGGTGATGGAGTTCCTCCTCATCAACCACCCGCTCGATTGCCCGATCTGCGACCAGGGCGGCGAATGCGACCTGCAGGACCAGGCGATGGCCTATGGCCGCGGTGCCACGCGCTATCACGAGAACAAGCGCGCGGTGACCGAGAAATACATGGGCCCGCTGATCAAGACGATCATGACCCGCTGCATCCACTGCACCCGCTGCGTCCGTTTCAGCGAGGAAATCGCAGGCGTGGACGAGATCGGCGCGCTGTATCGCGGCGAGAACATGCAGATCACGACCTATCTGGAAAAGGCCGCCAAGCACGAGCTTTCGGCCAATGTGATCGATCTGTGCCCGGTGGGTGCTCTCACCAGCCGCCCCTATGCGTATGAAGCGCGTCCGTGGGAGCTGAAGAAGACGCTTGGCATCGACGTGATGGATGCGGTCGGCGCGAATATCCGCATCGACAGCCGCGGGCGCGAGGTGCTGCGCATCCAGCCGCGCATCAACGATGACGTCAACGAGGAATGGATCGCCGACAAGTCGCGCTATGCGGTCGATGGCCTGACCCGCCGCCGTCTGGACAAGGTCTGGATCCGCAAGGCGGGCAAGCTGGAACAGGCGAGCTGGGACGAGGCGTTCAAAAAGATCAAGGCCGCCAAGCCGGGCGGTAGCCTCGCCGCCGTCTACGGCGATCTGGTCGATTGCGAGACGATGTTCGCGGCCAAGGCGCTGCTGAAGGCCTGCGGCTCCACCCTGATCGAGGGGCGCCAGACCGGTCTGGTGTACGACACCTCGAACCTCGCGGCGGTGAATTTTAACACCACTCTGGCAGAGATCGAGAATTCCGATGCCGTGCTGGTGATCGGCAGCCAGATCCGGCACGAGGCGCCGCTGCTCAATGTGCGCCTGCGCAAGGCGGCCAAGGGCGGCGCGAAGATCTTCCACGTCGGTCCCGAATACGACACGACCTATGCGGCGACGTTCCTTGGCAATGATCTGTCTGTGCTGAACGCGCTGGGCAGCGATGTCGTCGACGCGATGAAGGGGGCCGAGCGGCCTGCGATCATCGTCGGCGGTGCGGCGCTAGGCCGCGGCGCGCTGGGCAAGGCGCTGGCGCTGGCGGCCGAGTTCAACGTCGTCAAGGACGGCTGGAACGGCTTCAACGCGTTGCATTTCTCGCCCTCGCGCATGGGTGGGTTGCTGCTCGGCCTTGCGCAGAAGGGCGGCATGGCGGACATCGCGGCGGCAAAGCCCAAGGTCCTGCTGTCGCTGGGCGCGGACGAGATGGATTATGCGCCGTTCGGCGATGCCCTGAAGGTCTATATCGGCCATCACGGCGACAAGGGCGCGCATGCCGCCGACATTATCCTGCCCGCGGCCGCCTATACCGAGAAGGCTGGCACTTACGTCAATATTGAGGGACGCGTACAACGGTCCGAGAAGGCTGTGTTTGCCCCGGGTGACGCTCGCGAGGACTGGACGATACTGCGCGCGCTGGCGGATGCGCTGGGCGTTTCGGTCGGCTTCGACGGCTTCGACCAGCTTCGCGCGGCGATGTTCGCGGATACGCCTGCGCTGGCGCACGAAGGGCTTGCCGATCTGCGCGTGTCGGTTCCGGCGGGCGGCGGTGATGCTTCGGGCGTGATCGAGAATTATCCGATCGCCGACCCCTATCTCACCAACCCGATCCTGCGCGCCAGCCCGACGATGCAGCGCTGCTCGTCCGAGTTGTGGCACGGCGAAACCGTTGCGGAGGCCGCGGCATGACCGACTTCTTCGTATCCCTCGGCATGCAATATGGATGGGCGTGGTTCCTCGCCACGATCGCAGGCGTGCTGCTGATCGCCCTACCGCTGATGCTGGGCGTGGCCATGATCATCTATGCCGACCGTAAGATCTGGGCGGCCATGGCGCTGCGCAAGGGTCCCAACGTGGTCGGCCCGTTCGGCCTGCTGCAAAGCTTTGCCGACGGTCTGAAGGTGTTCCTGCAGGAAACGATCATTCCGTCGGCCGCGAACAAGGGCCTGTTCCTGATCGCGCCGATCATCACCTTTACCGTGGCGCTACTGGCATGGGCGGTGGTGCCGTTCGGTCCCGGCATGGTGCTGGCGGACATCAATATCGGTCTGCTCTACATCCTCGCGATCAGTTCGCTGGGCGTGTACGGCGTGGTGATCGCGGGCTGGGCGTCGAACTCGAAATATCCGTTTTTCAGTGCGATGCGTGCTGCCGCTCAGATGATTTCCTATGAGGTCTCGATTGGCTTCATCCTGATCTGCGTCATCCTGTTCGCCAATACCAACAATCTGACCGAAATGATCGAGGCGCAGCGCGGCTTTGGCCTCGGCTTCGTCAACGGGTTCGTGTTCCACCTCCTGCTGTTCCCGATGTGGGTGCTGTTCCTGATCTCGGGCATGGCGGAAACCGCGCGCGCGCCGTTCGACCTGACCGAGGCGGAGAGCGAGCTGGTCGCCGGTTACCAGACCGAATATTCGTCGATGAGCTTCGCGCTGTTCTGGCTGGGCGAATATGCCAACGTGCTGCTGATGTGCGCGCTGAACGCGATCCTGTTCTTCGGTGGCTGGCTGCCGCCGTTCGACTGGGAGCCGCTGTATCTGATCCCCGGCATCGTCTGGTTCCTGCTGAAGATCCTGTTTTTCTTCTTCATTTTCAGCTGGGTAAAGGCCACCGTGCCCCGCTTCCGCTATGACCAGCTGATGCGTCTTGGCTGGAAGATCTTCCTGCCGATGAGCCTGCTGTTCGTCGTGCTCGTTTCCGGCTGGCTTATGCTGACGAGGTATTCATGAGCGTCGCTCATCTCATAAAATCGTTCACCCTGTGGGAATTCCTGAAGGCGCACACGCTGACGCTGAAGTATTTCTTCAAGCCCAAGGCGACGATCAACTATCCGTTCGAGAAGAACCCGCTGAGCCCGCGCTTTCGCGGCGAACATGCGCTGCGCCGCTATCCCAACGGGGAAGAGCGCTGCATCGCGTGCAAGCTTTGCGAAGCGGTCTGCCCCGCGCAGGCGATCACCATCGAGTCCGAACCGCGCGCTGACGGCAGCCGCCGCACCACGCGCTATGACATCGACATGACGAAGTGCATCTATTGCGGTTTCTGCCAGGAAGCCTGCCCGGTCGATGCCATCGTTGAGGGGCCGAATTTCGAATATGCCACCGAAACGCGTGAAGAACTGCTTTACGACAAGGCGAAACTGCTGGCCAACGGGGACAAGTGGGAGCGGGCGATTGCCGCGAACCTTGAAGCCGATGCGCCGTATCGCTAGGGGCGCGCTCGCGGGACATCAAAACCCATGATCCAGACCATCACCTTCTATCTCTTCGCGGCCCTCGTGATTGCATCGGCCTGCTTCGTCATTCTGGCGAGGAATCCCGTGCATTCGGTCCTGTGGCTGATCCTTGCCTTCTTCAACGCCGCGGCGCTGATGGTGCTGGTGGGGGCAGAGTTCATCGCGATGCTGCTCGTCATCGTCTATGTCGGCGCGGTGGCCGTGCTGTTCCTGTTCGTGGTCATGATGCTCGACATCGACTTTTCGGAATTGCGCGCCGGCTTCGTGAAGAACGCGCCGCTGGGCGTGGCCATCGCTATCGTGCTGTTCGTCGAACTGTTCGTCGGCCTCGTCGCCTATAACGCGGGCGGGCTGGAACTGGGGACGCCCGACGGCATGAACGCGCCGGTGCTGGACCGCAGCAATATCGCTTCCATCGGGGCGCTGCTTTATTCGCGCTATCTCTTCCTGTTCGAGGCGGCGGGCGTGATCCTTCTGGTCGCCATGGTCGGCGCCATCGTGCTGACCCTGCGTCATCGCCCCGAAGTGCGCGGCCAGGACATCTCGAAGCAGGTGAAGCGCCGTCCGGAAGAAGCCATCGTCAAGACCCGTCCCGAAGTGGGCGCGGGCGTGAAACTGTAAGGAGGGCGCCGTGATCGGAATCGAACATTACGTCGTCGTCAGCTCGATCCTGTTCGTGCTGGGCGTGCTGGGCATCTTCCTCAACCGCAAGAACGTGATCGTCATCCTGATGGCGATCGAGCTGATCCTGCTGGCGGTAAACATCAATTTCGTCGCCTTCAGCGCCTTCCTCAGCGACCTGACCGGCCAGATCTTCGCCATGTTCGTCCTGACCGTCGCGGCGGGCGAGGCGGCGATCGGGCTTGCGATCCTGGTCATCTATTTCCGTGGCCGCGGCACGATCGCGGTGGACGACATCCACCGGATGAAGGGATAAGGCCGCCCGCCATGATCCAGATACTCGTCTTTGCGCCGCTGCTGGCGGCGATCGTTGCCGGTTTGGGCAATCGTTCGATCGGGTCCTTTCCGGCGAAAGTGATCACCACCGGCGCGCTGTTCCTGTCCTGCGCGCTGGCATGGATGATCTTCGTGCCCTTCATGACGGGCGGCGCCAGCGCCTATGTCGCGCCGGTGCTGAAATGGGTCCAGTCGGGCGACATGAGCTTTGACTGGGCGCTACGCGTCGATACGCTCACTGCCGTGATGCTGGTGGTGATCACCAGCGTGTCTGCGCTCGTGCACCTCTATTCGTGGGGGTACATGGACGAGGATCCGGACCAGCCGCGCTTCTTCGCCTATCTGTCGCTGTTCACCTTCGCCATGCTGATGCTGGTGACGGCGGACAATCTCGTCCAGATGTTCTTCGGCTGGGAAGGGGTGGGTCTTGCGTCCTATCTGCTGATCGGTTTCTGGTTCAAGAAGCCCAGCGCCAATGCCGCCGCGATCAAGGCCTTCGTGGTCAACCGTGTGGGCGATCTTGGCTTCATGCTGGGCATCTTCGGCACGTTCCTGGTCTTCAACACCACATCGATTTCCGAAATTCTGGCCGCCGCGCCGGGCATGCAGGGTTCGACGATCACCTTCCTTGGTATGCGCCTCTACACGATGGACATCCTCTGCCTGCTGCTGTTCGTCGGCGCGATGGGCAAGTCTGCGCAGCTTGGCCTGCACACCTGGCTGCCCGACGCGATGGAAGGCCCGACCCCCGTGTCGGCGCTGATCCACGCGGCGACCATGGTGACAGCCGGCGTGTTCATGGTGTGCCGCCTTTCCCCAATGTTCGAGGTGGCACCGGTCGCTTCCGGCTTCGTGATCGCGATCGGCGCGCTGACTTGCTTCTTCGCCGCCACCGTCGGCACGACTCAGACCGACATCAAGCGCGTGATCGCCTATTCGACCTGCTCGCAGCTCGGCTACATGTTCTTCGCGGCAGGCGTCGGCGCCTATAACGCAGCGATGTTCCACCTGTTCACCCACGCCTTCTTCAAGGCGCTGCTGTTCCTCGGTGCGGGCTCGGTCATCCATGCGATGCACCATGAGCAGGACATGCGCTATTACGGCGGGCTGCGTAAGCAGATCCCGATCACCTTCTGGGCGATGATGGCCGGCACGCTGGCGATCACCGGTGTGGGCCTATGGTTCGCGCATGTCGGTTTCGCGGGCTTCTATTCCAAGGACGCGATCCTCGAATCCGCGTTCGCGCGCGGGACCGAGCTGTCGCAGGTTGCCTTCTTCCTCGGCATTTTCGCGGCGCTGCTGACCAGCTTCTACAGCTGGCGCCTGATGTTCCTCACCTTCTGGGGCAAGCCGCGCTGGATCGAGAGCGAGCACATCCAGCACGCCGTCCACCATGGCCATGACGAGCCGGACGAGCACAATCCCGCGCATCAGGAAGATGCAGGCCACGACCCGCATCATCCGGCGAACCCGGCGCATGCGCATGACGGCACCGGCGGCTATCACCCGCACGAAAGCCCGGCGGTCATGCTGCTGCCGCTCATCGTGCTGTCGATCGGCGCGGTGTTCGCGGGCGCGGTGTTCAGCCACGCTTTCCTCGACAGTGCGGAGTTCTGGGGCGGCTCGCTCTATTACAACGAGCATCTGGTCCATGCGATGCATGCGGTTCCGGCCTGGGTGAAGATCGCGCCGGGACTGGTCATGCTGATCGGGCTGGCCATCGCGTGGAACAATTATATCCGCGACACCTCGGCACCGGCGCGTTTCGTGGGCCAGTTCGGCTTCCTGTACCAGTTCCTCAAGAACAAGTGGTATTTCGACGAGCTGTATCACGCGATCTTCGTGAAGCCCGCCTTCTGGCTGGGACGCAAGTTCTGGACCATCGGCGATATCGGGATCATCGATCGCTTCGGACCCAATGGTGCGGCGTCGCTCGTCGCGGCCAGCTCGCGCTTCGCGAGCAAGGTGCAGACGGGTTATCTTTATTCCTATGCTCTGATCATGCTGCTGGGCCTTGTCGCCGCGGTCAGCTGGGTCATTGCAACGATGGCGGGGCAGTAAGTTCGTGGACGGCTTTCCGATCCTTTCGCTCATGCTTCTGGTGCCGCTCGTCGGCGCCATCGCATGCTTCTTCGTATCGGCACCGACGGCGCGGGTGATCGCACTGGCGGCAACGCTGGTCGATCTGGCCTTCGGCATCGTCCTGTGGGGCGCGTTCGACGTGGGCGGCGCGCAGTGGCAATTTACCGAGCGAGCCGAGCTTTTCGCGGGCTTCAGCTGGGCGCTGGGCATCGACGGCATCGCGCTGCTGCTGATCCTGCTGACCGTGTTCCTGATGCCGATCTGCATCGGGGCCAGCTGGAATTCGATCCAGAAGCGCGTGGGCGAATACATGGCCGCATTCCTGATCATGGAAACGCTGATGATCGGCGTGTTCGCGGCGCAGGACCTGTTCCTGTTCTACATCATGTTCGAAGCCGGGCTGATCCCGATGTATCTGATCATAGGCATCTGGGGCGGCGACAACCGGATCTACGCGGCGTACAAGTTCTTCCTGTACACGCTGATCGGCTCGGTGCTGATGCTGATCGCGATGTTCTGGATGGTCCGCGAGGCCGGCACCACCGACATCCCGACATTGATGGCCTATGACTTCCCGGCCGGGGCGCAGACTTGGCTGTGGCTTGCCTTCTTCGCCAGCTTCGCGGTGAAAATGCCGATGTGGCCGGTGCACACCTGGCTGCCCGACGCGCACGTGCAGGCGCCGACCGCGGGCTCGGTGATCCTGGCGGGCGTGCTGCTGAAAATGGGCGGTTATGGCTTCATCCGCTTCGCCATCCCGATGTTCCCCGAGGCGAGCGTCCAGTTCGCCTGGCTGGTCTTCGCGCTGTCGATGATCGCGGTCGTGGTCACCAGCCTGATCGCGCTTGTCCAACACGACATGAAGAAGCTGATCGCCTATTCCTCGGTCGCCCACATGGCGATCGTGACGGCGGCGCTGTTCGCGTTCAACGTGCAGGGCTTCGAAGGCGCAATGATGGTGATGCTGGGCCACGGCCTTGTATCGGGCGCGCTGTTCCTGTGTGTCGGCGTGATCTACGACCGTCTGCATACGCGTGAGATTTCGCGTTACGGCGGTCTTGCGATCAACATGCCGAAATACGCGATCTTTTTCCTGCTGTTCACCATGGCCTCGATCGGCCTGCCGGGCACCAGCAATTTCATCGGCGAATTCCTAGGCCTTGCTGGCATCTATCAGGCATCCAGCTGGGTCGCGCTGGTCTGCACCACCGGCATCATCCTCGGTGCGGGTTACATGCTCTATCTCTATCGGCGTGTGGCATTCGGAGACCAGAAGAACGCCGATGCCGCCGCCATGCCCGACATGGACGGGCGCGAATGGATGATGATGGTGCCGCTTGCCGCCGCGACTTTGTGGATGGGCATCTATCCCGAAAGCTTCCTCGCTCCGATGCGCGGCGATATCGAATGGCTGGACCAGCGGCTTGAAAGCGTGGCGCCCGCCGGCGACGCACATCTCGCCATGCCAAGCGCCGAACAGCAGGCGGCCGCCGCGGCTGCTGCCGAAGAACACCATGACGCGGGTGAGGGTGCCCACTGATGACCGATTTCTCGCAATCCCTCGCGCTTATCGTCGCAGAGGAAATCCTCACCGTTGCAGGCCTTGTCCTGCTGCTTGCCGCCGCATGGCTTGGCGACAAGGGCAGCCGGGTCATCTCGATCGCTGCCGTCGCCACGCTGGTGGCCTGCGCCGCGGTCGCGATCCCGACGCTGGCGGGCGGCATGGCAGGCCCCGACCGGATCGCGTTCCTTGGGCAGTATAATGCCGACGCCTTTTCGGCCTTTGCCAAGCTGCTGATCTATCTCTCCGCCGCGGTGACGCTGATGGTGGCCCCGCGCTTCCTCGACGGCTATGGCGCGATGCGGGCTGAGTTCCCGGTGCTGGTGTTGTTCGCGGTGCTTGGCATGAACCTGATGGTGTCGGCGGGCGATTTCCTGACGCTATATATCGGGCTCGAACTGAATTCGCTGTCGGCCTATGTGTTGGCGGCTTTTCTGCGCACGGATGAGCGTTCGGCCGAAGCCGGCCTCAAGTATTTCGTGCTGGGCGCGCTTGCCAGCGGCATCATCCTGTTCGGGATGAGCCTAACCTACGGCTTCACCGGCAGCACCGATTTTGCCGCCGTCCGGCTTGCGATGACGGGCGAGATCGGCATTGGCGCGGTCTTCGGCCTTGTCTTCGTTCTGGCGGGTCTTGCGTTTAAGATCAGCGCGGTGCCGTTCCACATGTGGACGCCCGACGTCTACGAAGGTGCGCCGACGCCGGTCACCACCTTCTTTGCCACGGCGCCCAAGGTGGCGGCGCTGGCGCTGACCATGCGCGTGGCGCTGGGCGCATTCGGCGCGCAGGTCGGGGCATGGCAGCAGATCGTGATCTTCGTCGCGCTCGCGTCCATCGTGGTCGGCGCCTTGGGCGCGATCGGGCAAGCCAATATCAAGCGGCTGCTCGCATTCTCGTCGATCAACAATATCGGCTTCCTGCTGATCGGCCTCGCCGCCGCGACGCCTGAGGGCGCTTCGGCCATGCTGGTCTATCTCGCGATTTACGTGGCGATGAGCATTGCCGGCTTCACCGTCGTGCTGATGCTGCGCGACGTCGATGGCCGCCCGGTAGAGGCGATTGCCGATCTGTCGGGCCTGTCGTCGGTCCGTCCGGCGATGGCCTGGGCGCTGCTGGCCGTGATGTTCAGCCTTGCCGGCATTCCGCCCCTGTTCGGCTTCTGGGGCAAGTTCGTCGTGTTCCAGGCGGCGGTCGATGCCAATATGATCGCGCTTGCCGCCATCGGCATCGCGGCCAGCGTGATCGGCGCGTTCTATTATATCAAGGTGGTCAAGATCGCGTTCTTCGACGAACCCAGCGGCCGTGTCGCAAAGGAAAGCGGGCCGCTGTCGCACCAGATCATCCTGCTCGTATCCTGCCTGCTGATCTCGCCGCTGGGCTATGTGCTGACGCCGTGGCTGGGCGCGATGGCGAACAAGGCGGCGGCGGCACTGTTCTTCATCGGGTGACCGCATGACGGTGCCCCCGCAATCCGGGCGCCGGTTCGAGCATGTCGACCGGATCGGATCGACCAATGCGGAACTGCTGTCGCGGCTTTCCAGGGGGGAGCAGCTGCGAGAGGGCGACTGGCTGATCGCCGAGCGTCAGGAAGCGGGCCGCGGGCGGCTCGGCCGGGTGTGGCAGGACGGTGCGGGCAATTTCATGGGATCGACCTGCGTAGCAATCCGCGCGGGCGATCCGCCGCCCCATACGCTGGCGCTGGTCACGGGCGTGGCCGTATATGAAGCGGTCGCGGGGCTCACAGGCGCCGGGGCCGATCTTGCCCTCAAATGGCCGAACGACCTGCTGGCGAAGGGCGCGAAACTGGCGGGTATCTTGCTCGAAAGACAGCGCGACCATGTCGTCATCGGCATCGGCATCAATCTCGCCAGTGCGCCGGACCTGCCGGACCGTCCCTCCATCGCCCTTTCGGCTCTTGGTCATGAGGTGCCGCGCGCGGATTTCGAACGCGCTCTCGCGGCATCGCTCGAAGCCGAGATCGCGCTTTGGCGCTCGGCCGGATTGGCGCAAACGGTCGCCCGCTGGGTCGCGCGCGGTCCCGCACCCGGCACGAAGATCGCGGTTAACCCGGCCAGCGAGGACCGGTTGACGGGCGAATATCGCGGTCTCGATCCGGACGGTGCGCTGCTGCTGCGCTTGGCGGGCGGCACCGTTCGTGCCATTCACGCGGGCGAGGTCGAACTCCTGCGCAACGGGGAAAACTGAATGCTGCTCGCCTGCGACGTCGGCAATACGAATATCGTTTTCGCCCTGATGGAGGGGCGCAAGGCCGTCACGCGCTGGCGCATCGCGACCGACGCAAGGCGCACTGCGGACGAATATGCCGTCTGGCTGATGCAGCTTTTCGCGCTCGAAGGCCTCGACTTCAAGGCGGTCGACCGGGTGATCGTCTCGACCGTGGTTCCGCGCGCCCGCCACAATCTTACCGTTCTGGGTGAGAAATATTTCGGCGGCACGCCCCTGTTCACCGGGGAGCCGCCCGTCGGCTATGGCATCAGGGCCGACGTGGACGAACCGGATTCGCTGGGCGCGGACCGGGCGGTCAACATGGTCGCCGCGCATGACATGTGGCAGGGCGACCAGATCATCATCGATTTCGGCACCGCCACGACCTTCGACGTCATCGACTTCGCGGGCACCTACAAGGGCGGCATCATCGCGCCGGGCATCAATCTGTCGCTCGATGCCTTGGTCAGCGCGGCGGCGAAACTGCCCCGCATCGCCATCGAATCGCCGGGCAGCGATCGCAGCGTGATCGGCCGCAATACCGAAAGCCAGATGCAGATCGGCGTGTTCTGGGGCTATGTCTCGATGATCGAGGGGCTGGTCGAAAGGCTGCGCAAAGAGATCGGCAGGCCCGCAAAGGTGATCGCGACGGGCGGTCTTGCCGTGCTGTTCGACGAGTGCACCGACATTTTCGACCATATCGACGTGGATTTGACTCTGCAGGGCCTCGCAATTCTGGCCGAGCGTACCGATATGCCTAATCGATGACTCCTAAAAACGAACTGATATTTCTCGCGCTCGGCGGGTCGGGCGAGATTGGCATGAACGTCAATCTCTACGGCTGCGACGGCAAATGGCTGATGGTCGACCTAGGCATGAGCTTTGCCGACCCCGGCTATCCCGGCGTCGACCTCGTCTTCGCCGACCTCGACTTCATCGAGGAGCGCGCCGAGGACCTCGTCGGCATCGTGCTGACCCACGCGCATGAGGATCACATCGGCGCGGTGCCTTACTTTGCCGCCGATCTCGGCGTGCCGCTGTATGCGACGCCTTTCACCGCGTCGCTGGTCCACGAAAAGCTGCTGGAAGCCGGAATCGAGAAAGAGGTGGAGATGCATGTCATCGACCACCTCGACAATTTCCGCCCCGGCGGCTCGATCTCGCCGTTCCAGGTCCGCTATGTCCCGCTGGCCCATTCGATTGCGGAGGGTAATGCGGTGCTGATCGAGACGCCCTTCGGCCGCGTCTTCCACACCGGCGACTGGAAGCTCGACGAGGATCCGCAGATTGGCGAACCCTCGACGCCCGAGGAACTGACCGAGATCGGAGATCAGGGCGTACTCGCGCTGGTGTGCGATTCGACCAATGTGTTCAATTCCAGCGCCTCGGGCAGCGAAGGCGCCGTGCGCGCCGGGCTGGACGCCGAGGTCGCCCGCCACAAGGGCAAGCGCGTTCTGGTCACGACTTTCGCGTCCAACGTCGCGCGTCTGCACACGCTGGGGCAGGTGGCGAAGGATACCGGGCGGCAGCTATGCGTCGCCGGGCGCTCGCTCGACCGGATCATTCGTGCTGCGCAGTCCAATGGCTATCTGCAGGACTTTCCCGATACGGTCGATTTCGACACGGCCATGTCGCTGCCGCGCGGCGAGGTTCTTGTCATCGCGACCGGCGGGCAGGGCGAACCGCGCGCGGCGCTGGCCCGGATCGCGTCGGAACAGCATCCGATCGATCTGGACGAAGGCGACGTCGTGCTGTTCTCCAGCCGCCAGATCCCCGGCAACGAGCTGGCGATCGGACGGATCATGAACCAGCTTGCCGGCCGCGGGATCGAGATGGTGACCGATCGGCAGGAACTGATCCACGTGTCGGGCCATCCCGGCAGGCCGGAACTCGAGGCGCTCTACGGCTGGATCCGGCCCGAAATCCTCGTCCCCGTGCATGGCGAGATGCGCCACATGGCCGAGCAAGCGCGTGTCGGCGCAGCAGCCGGGATTCCCAGGCAGGTGGTTCAGAAGAACGGCGACATCATCCGTCTCGCGCCCGGCAAACCCGGCAAGATCGGCGAGAGCAGGGCAGGGCGGCTCGTCCTCGACGGCGATATCATCGTGCCTGCTGACGGCGATTCCATCGTGGAGCGCCGCCGCCTCGCGCAGAACGGCCATGTCACCGTGGTCCTGCCGCCCGCCGGTTCGCGCACGGGGGTCATGGTCAACGCCATCGGTCTGCCGCTGGTCGAGGACATGGACGAGTTTCTCGAGGAAGCGAAAGGCGATGTCGAAACGGCGATCGCACGGCTGAAAGGCCGCGCCCGCGATCCCGAAGCCGTGTTCGAGGCGGCCCGCCTTGCGGCGCGCCGTGCCGCCCGCCGCTGGTCGGGAAAGAACCCGCAGGTCGCGGTGCTTGCGATGGACGCGGCCTGAGCCTAACGCCGCTTCCATGCAGTGGACTTCCGCGATCGCGATCTACTTCCTGTTGTGGATCTTCAGCGCTTTCATGGTGATGCCTTTTGGAATCCGCACCCATCATGATGTGGGTTCGGTGCCTGAAACCGGCCATGCCGACAGCGCGCCGATCAATTTCAGGCCATGGCGGATCGTGTGGCGCACGACGCTGGTGGCGGCGGTGCTGTTCGTCCTGTTCTACATCAATTACGAACAGGGCTGGATCACGGCAGAGGACATCGACTTCTTCCCCGCTCCCCCGGACATCAGCGCCGAACAGACGCTCACCACCGGAGGGAACTGAGGCGGCAGGGCCGTGTCGCCCTATCTGGCAGCGCACCAATCCTGCCAATAACCTAGGCTTGCCGGGCCTTAGCGACGCAGCCTTTCGATGGACTGGGCAAGCGCGACATAGAGCTTGCCCATATCGCTCGACAGCACGGTCACGGCCAGCGAATTGCCTTCGCGCGTGGACAGCAGGTTGCGCAGCATCGCCTCGAAGTCGTGGATGTAGCGATTGACGTGTTCGCGGAACTCGCTGTCGGCCTCGAAATGCTCGACGATCAGGCGGGCATCCGCGCCGTCGATCAGGCGCACCGCGCGGCGGGTAAAGATGCCGCGTTCGCCCTTCAGATAGGCCTGCCATGCGCTGTCGCTGACATCGGTCGACAGCACCTTGTCGATGTCGATTGCGGTCGAGTTCAGCGATTCGGTGATCTGGGACACACGCCGCGCGAAATGGTCGTCGATGTCCTCCTCGGCCCGTCGGCGCGCTTCGGCGACCCGGTATTCGAGGTGGCCTGTGATCTCGTTAACGCGGTTGAGATGCTCTTCCAGTTCGCCAGCGGCATCGCGCGCCGCACCCGTTGCCCGCGACACGGCGGCGTCCAGCGATTCCAGCGTTTCGCGCGTGCTGGCCTCGACGGCCTCGCGCACGACAATGCCGCTTTCATGCGCCAGCTTTTCGGCGATGGCGCGGACGGCGTCTGACGACGTGCCCTCGATATTGGCGACGGCTTCGCGGCTTGCCTCGGCCAGGCGGCTGATCGCGCCGCCCAGCGTCGCCTCGGCGGCTTCGGCCATGGCCTCGCTGTCGCTGCGCGCAAGGGCGAGCGTATCGCGCAGCTCGGCGATCTGCGCGGCATGCTCGCTGCCGCGTTCACTCAGGCGGTCATGCAGCGTCTCAAGCTCGGCAATGGCGGCGCGGGTCTTGTCGCGCGCCGTCTCGACCGCGGTGTCGAGCGCCTTGCTGTTCTCACCCGCTTCGCCCAGCGAAGAACGCAGGCCTTCCATCCGCTCCGCGACCGAAGTGAGGCGCGTTTCCGCCTCGCCCAGCGATTCAGGCAGAGCCTCGCGGGTGTGCCGCGAACTCGCCTCGATCAGTTCGAGCAGGCGCACGGAATTGTCGGTGAGGGCAAGGACCGCCTTGTCGGTGCCCGACAGCGCATCGCGGCTTTCGGCCAGCTTGGCTGCCAGCTCGGCAAGGCTCGCGCCGACGATCGATTCGGCCTCGCGCCCGGTGTCTGCGACCTGTTCCATGCGCTTGCCGAAATCGGCGATGCGTCCGGCAATGATCTCGGCATGCCGGGCCAGCGCTTCGCTGGTCGCCTGATGCCGGCGGCGGCGTTCGTCCAGCTCGCCATCGATCTCGGCCAGCTGCGCGTCCAGCGTCTGCAGCACTTCCTGACCGGCGGCGATCCGCGCCTCGCGGCGCTCTTCAAAGCTGCGGTCGATCGCGTCGAGCTGTTCGGCGGCGGCCTCGTTCATCTCGCGGCCCGCGGCAAGCTGGCGCAGGCGGCGTTCTTCGAAGCCCTGCTCGATGGCGGCGAACTGCTGCGCGATCGCTTCGCCGAATTCGCGCTGAACGTCGTGATAGGCCTGACGGCGCTTTTCGATCTGGTCGTCGAAATCGGCAAGCTGGCCGGTGACCGCATCGCCGAATTCGCGCTGCGCGGTGAGATAGGTGAGGCGGCGTTCCTCGATCCGCCCGTCGACGTCGTCCAGCTGAGTCGCCAGCGCTTCGGTCAGCGCACGGCCCGCGGCCTCGCCCTTCTGACGGCGCTGCTCGATTTCGCCATCCAGTGCCTCAAGACCGGCGCGCAGGCGATCGGCAAGCGTGCGCGTCGCCGCTTCGCTGCGTTCGATCCGGCCCGCGATCTCGGTCTCCAGCGTTTCGCCATGCTGGAGCAATTCGCCATGCAGCCGCCCGATTTCCAGCGACAGCAGCGAGACGCGCGATCCCACGGTCTCCAGCGTTTCCTCGCTCTTGCGGTCGAGGCCGGAGAACATGGTGGCGGCCTCGCGCCCGCCTTCGGCCATGCGTTCGCGCCATGCGGCGACCGCTTCGGACCCGACTTCGGCAAAGCGATGCATCAGCGCGTCCGCCTCGTCGTTGACTGCACCCAGACGATTGCGCCAGCCCTCGATCGCGCTCTCGCCCGAACGGTCGAATCCGCCGAACAGGCGCTCGGCCTCCTCGCCCAGCGTGGCCAACTGGTCGCGCAGCCGCTCAAGCGCCTCCGCCTCGCCGCGGGCAACGCGTGCCGCGATGTCGCCGCTTTCGCTATCGAGGCTTGCCAGGCGTTCGCGCAGTGCATCCACTGCCTCTATCTCGGCCTCGGCCAGCCGGTTGCGCGCCTGGTCGATGATGCGCTCCATCGAATCCGCACGCTCGCGCACCTTCGCCAGCGCGTTGATTTCCTGCTGGTCCAGCCGTTCGCGCAGAACCGTTCCCTCGGCATCGAGCGCGGCGAAACGGTCCGCGGCAATCGTGCCAAGCTGATCGGCGCAGCGCTCGAACTCGGCCAGCGCCTCGTTCACACGGGCGCGCATCTCGTCCACCTTCAGCGTCGAGGCTTCGCCCGCCTGACCCAGCCGTCCGAACCCGTCGGTTAGCCGCTGGATCTGCCCATGCGCGCCTTCGCCTGCCTGTCCGACGGAATTGACGAGGTCGCGCGCCGCATTGGTCAGCACCGGCAGCTGCCCGCGCAGCTTCTCCATATTGTCGAGCGCCGCGCCGGACACACCATGCAGCCGGTCGACCTGCTCTCCATTATGTACGATAAGTTCCTGCAGACGCCCGGCATTTTCCGACAGGCGCTCGCTGGCGATGCGGCCGAGCGATTCAAGGTCGCGGCCCTGCGAGGTCAGGAATTCGCGCGCGATCGACAATTCGGCGTTCACCTTGCCCAGTCTGCGCTCCAGCGCGATGGATTCGTTACGCAGCGACGCGGCGGCATCGGCGAAACGTCCGGCTTCGGCGCGGCTGTGGCGCAGTGCCAGCATCCACAGGGCGACGATCAGGGCGACCGGCATCGACCATTGCGCGATCAGCGCCGACCAGTCCGCAAAGCCGGTCGGCATCGCGCCGCCGATAAATTGCGCATAGGCGAAGAATCCGGTCCACGCGGCAATCGCCGCAACGGCAAGCGCGGGAACGATCCAGCCGGCGCGGCGCGGCTCTTCCGCATCGAACGCGGGGTCGGCATAGGCCATGTCTTCGGTCAGATCGTACTGGCCGCCGTCGCTGCGGACCGATTCACCATAGGTGTCGGCAGTGCTGTCGCGATCTTCCGCCGCATCGACGCTGTCGGCCATATCCGATTGATCTTCCTGTCCAAAGCGGATGATATTGCGCCGTCTGTTCATGGTCTCTGCCCGTCCCGATCCTGAACCTTGCGGTCTAGCACAGAATGCCGCGCGATACAGGCCTGACGCGCGGTTTTGTGGCTGTCCGGCGGCGGCGATGGGGAAGGATCGGTGGATAATCGTTCACCATCGCATGCAGCCACGCAGCGGGGCCGCGGTCGCCCCGGCACGGAACCCGTCTCCCTATGCACAGATGACGCGCACCATCTTGCGCAAGACCGGCCTTACGCCGCATGAGAGGCTCTGCCCGCCGCGCCGGACGGGCATGGGGAAGTGTCGGTCTTGCGCATAGCGGTCATTCCAATGCTGGAGCTGGTGGAGGGGGGCGATCGCCCTTCCGCCGCGCTGCGCGTCGCGGGTGAGCCGGTGGCGCGGCACCAGCTCGAAATCGCCGCCGCCGCCGGGGCCAGGCGCATACTCGTGCTGGGCGATCCGGGCGACGACCGTGTCGAGATGATGCTGGGCGCTGCGCGCGTGGCGGGCCTTCCGGCCAAGATCATACAGGACGCGCCCGCCCTCTGCGCCGAGGTGACGGCCGCGGACGAGCTGCTGGTGTTCGGCGATTCGCTGATGGCCGACGCGACGCTGGCGCTCGACCTATGCAGCGGGCGCGGAGTCGCGACATTGCCGGTCGAACAGGGCCTCGCCGCCGGATTCGAGCGGATCGACGCCGAATATGCGTGGGCGGGCATCATGATCGTTCCCGGCTCGCTGGCCGAACGGCTGCGCGAATTGCCGCGCGACTGCGATATCGCGTCCTCGCTGCTGCGCATTGCGTTGATGACGCGGCTGCAGGCGCATCCCGTCGATGTCGCCGCGCTGTCCGATGGACGCTGGAACCTCATCCGCAGCGAGGGCGATGCGCAGGCCGCCGAAAAGCGCCGCCTCGACAGCACCATCGCCGAGGCGAGCGGCCAGACCGTCGGCACGCGTATCGCGGGCCATGCCGCCCAGCAATTCGGCAGCCGCCTCCTGGAGCAGGATCACGGTGACATGCTGGTGGGTGCCGTCGGGCTCTTGCTGGCCGGATGCGCGCTGGCGGCGACCGGTTTTCAGCTGGGCTGGCTGGCGTTCCTGTTCATGGGGCTCAGCTGGATGGTGCTGCGCGGGCACCGGGTGCTGCAGGCGGTGCGCCGCCAGTCGCGCATGCGCCCGCGCGGACGCGACATGGGGCCGGTGCTGTTCCTGGCCTTCGATTGCCTGCTGGTCGCCGTCATCGCGGTGAACGGCGGGCCGGGACTGGCAAGGCCGCCCGCGTGGTTCGCGGCCTTGATGGCGGTCGCGCTGCTAAGGCTGGCGACGCACGAATTTCCCTATGCACCGATTCGGCCATGGCTGGACGACCGGTTCCTGCTGTGTTTGGCGCTGGCGATATCGGCCATCTGGGCAGCGCCGGTAACGCTTTCGATGCTGCTCGCAGGAGCCATTGCGCTGGGTTGGATTGTGCTTACGTTCCAAACGGGCACGGGGCGCACGAAACTAACGCGCCTTTAACCACACGGTGATAAGCCAAGCCCATGGGCGAACTGGAAAAGACCGGCGGAATCGCTTCCGCCATGCGCTCCGAACTGAAGCGCGGAGATCGGGTGCTGGGCGCGCGCGGCGTTGTGCTGCGCCATATCATCGGGTGCGAGGATCGCGCCATGTTCTCGGACGCGATCGTCGCGCGGGTGCGCGGCCTTGCAAACGACATCGCGGCCCAGCTGGCGATCAGGCTGGCCGAGGCCGCGGGCGAGAAGAATCCCGAGCAATGGGTCGAACATCTGTCCGAACCGCTGGCGGGCGCCCTGATCGACGAGCCGATGCTGCTCGAACATCTCCATGCCGTGGCGATGGAATGGCAACTGACCGAAAGCCTTGAGCGGCGGGCGGGCATGGATCCGGCCCTGTCGCCGCTGCTGCAGACTTTGATCAGCGCGGACGATCCCAATGCCAGCTCGATCGCGATGGATCTGCTGACCGGGCAGGCCGGGTTCGTCCGTCACATGCAGCGCATGACGCTGCCCGTGGTCGAGCTGCCTGCCGACGTCCTGTTCGCGGTGATCAACACATTGCGCGGCGTGGTCGCGGGGGATTTGAACTTCGAACAGCATGCGCGCACCGCCGAACATGCGATCCGTTCGGAATATGACGAATCGCTGACGCGAATCGCCGTCGCCAACCGGCTAGTCCGCGCGCTGGGGGCAGGGGCCTTCGCCGCGCTGTCGGTCAGCCATGCGGGCGTGGCGGTGTTCCTGTCGGCGCTGGCCGCGACGACAGGCGAATCGCGCGACGACGTCGCATCGTCGACCGGGGAGAGCCAGTTGGCCCGGCTGGCCCTGTCGCTGCGCGCGGCAGGACTGGGCGACAAGGAGATCGAGCGCGAATTCTTTGCGATCCATCCCGACATCACCCTGCCCGACAATTTCGCGGCGCTTCGCGGCAACGATGCGCAGGCGCTGCTGACCGGCGGGCCGACCGGTTCCGGCGACGATCCGGAGGGATAGGGGTGGCCGAAAGCACTCTGGCGGCGACCGGCGCGACCGTTCCCCTGACCGCGCGCAGCGATGCGCAGGACCGGCTGGTGGGCGCGGATGGCCGGCTGGCCTCGCTGCAGCGGGCCAGCGGCGGCGATCTGCCTGGCGTCATCGCGATATCGGCGCTGCTGAAACTGGTGCGCAAGGCGCGCAGCTATGGAATGAAGATCGCGCAGCCGCTGACCATCGCGTACAGCGGCGGTACGCTATCGGGCTGGGCAGAGATCGAACCGGACGCGGATGGCTGTTCGATCCGCCTGTCGGACTGGCACGCCGTCGACACCGCCTCGCCATCCGAAGGCAGGGCGGCACCGGCCGAAAGCGACGAGGCGGCCGAAACGCGGTTGGCGATCGAGCAATTGCTTGCCGAGGCAGTGCTGTGGCTGGACGCGCAGCAGAACATTGTCGCGCTTGAGACGGAAAGCGTCGAATTGTCACCTCTGGTGGCGCAGGCGCGGCGTCAGCGCGGCCAGAACTGGTCGACATTGTTCCTGACCGATGGCGCATTGCAGTCGCAATGGGGCATTCGCAGCGGCATCATCGCGGGGATCGAGGGTTCGGATCGCCGCTGGCACCTTATGCTGAGCGGCGGGTCCAGTGGCAGTGCAGGGCAGCAGATCCTGATCCGCCGGCACGAGGAAATCGTATCCGACGGCCCCGCCAGCGAGGAAGATCTGCTTCCCGAAACTTTATTGTCAGAACAGCTGGCACCCGCGCTGGATGCGCCGGTCAGGCGAATTATCCGGATGGGCGAGATCATGCGTGACCGGCTGGCGGGTCCGCTGGCACGCGAATATGTGAATTACGCCGGCGATATCGTGAATGCGGGAACGCATCTGCGCAGCCTTGCCCATTCGCTGGCCGATGGGGCCGACGATCCCGAACCGGAAATGGAGCCCATCGTTTTGGGCGAAGTGGCCGAAAGCGCCTGCCGTCTGCAGACGACGCGCGCGGCGCGCAGGCAGGCGCGTTTCACAATAACCTACGACGCTCTGCCCGCCATGGGCGATCGCCGCTGGTGCATGCAGGTGCTGCTCAACCTGCTGGGCAATGCCGTCGATTATGGCCCGCGCGGAGGAGAGATCATCGTCGATTCGACCGTCTCGGGCAAATGGGCGACCATCAGCGTGACCGACGAGGGCAAGCCTCTTTCAGAGCGCGAAAGGGAAGCGATCTTCGGCAAATACGAAAGGCTGGGCCGCGAGGATGACGGCGGAAGCGGTCTTGGCCTGCATATTTCGCGCCGCCTTGCGGAGGCGATGGGCGGAAGCCTGACGGTCGCACACGGCACAAATGGCGGCAATTGCTTTATGCTGCGCCTGAAGGCTGCGGAGCTGAAGGCTGCGGAACTGAAAGATGCGAACGGGGCCGACGACGCCGACTGATCGCTATCGCCCGCGTCCGTTGCGGCGCTTTTGCAGAATCCAGACCAGAATGACACCGGCGGCCATGGCCAGCACGCCGATATAGGCCCACTGGCGTTTTCCGATCATGAAGCTGTCGGGCGGCCATGCCACAAAGCCCAGACCCTGAAGGGTCCACAACGCGCCCAAAAGAAAAATGACGATGCCGAGGATGGTGAAAGCCAGTCTCCGCATCGTCATTTCCTTCATTGCCGAATCAGCGCCAATTTAGCGTTGAGTGATAGGCACATAATCGCGTTCCGTCGGCCCGGTGTAAAGCTGGCGCGGACGGCCGATGCGCTGGCCGGGATCGGAGATCATCTCGTTCCACTGAGCGACCCAGCCGACCGTGCGGGCAAGGGCGAACAGCGCAGTGAACATCTCGGTCGGGAAACCGATGGCCGAGAGGATCACGCCCGAATAGAAATCGACGTTGGGGAACAGCTTCTTCTCGATGAAATAATCATCGTTCAGCGCCATTTCCTCAAGCTGCAGCGCCACTTCGAAGACCGGATCGTTGACCTTCAGCGCGTCGAACACCTCGCGCACGGTCTTTTGCATCACGGTCGCGCGCGGATCGTAGTTCTTGTACACGCGGTGGCCAAAGCCCATCAGGCGGAACGGATCGTCCTTGTTCTTGGCGCGCGCGATATATTCCGGGATCTTGTCCGGGGTGCCGATCTCGTGAAGCATGTTGAGCGCGGCCTCGTTCGCGCCGCCGTGCGCCGGACCCCAGAGACAGGCGATGCCCGCCGCGATGCAGGCGAACGGATTGGCACCCGACGAACCCGCAAGACGCACGGTCGAGGTCGATGCGTTCTGCTCGTGATCGGCATGCAGGATGAAGATGCGGTCCAGCGCCTTTTCGACAGCCGGCACGACTTCATATTCCTCGGCCGGAACGCCAAACGTCATGCGCAGGAAATTGCCGGTGTAGCTCAGCCGGTTGTCCGGCTGCATCATCGGCTGGCCGATCGAATATTTGTACGCCATGGCCGCGATGGTCGGCATCTTGGCGATCAGACGGTGCGAACTGATCTTGCGGTGCTCGGGGTCCGAAATGTCGGTGCTGTCGTGATAGAAGGCCGACAAGGCACCGACCACGCCGCACATGATTGCCATTGGGTGCGCATCGCGGCGGAAACCCTGATAGAACTGGCGAAGCTGGTCGTGCAGCATGGTGTGCCGCGTGATCGTATAGGTGAAAAGATCCAGCTCGTCCTGCGACGGCAGTTCGCCGTTCAGCATCAGATAGGACACTTCCATGAAGCTGGAATGTTCAGCCAGCTGCCCGATCGGATAGCCGCGGTGCAGCAGGACGCCTTCTTCGCCGTCGATGAACGTCAGCCCGGAATCGCAGCTGGCGGTCGAGGTGAAGCCGGGGTCATAGGTGAACATGCCCGTCTTGCCGTACATCTTGCCGATATCGACGACATCCGGCCCAAGCGTGCCGCTCTTTACCGGGAATTCGTAATCGCCGCCCCCTGCGGTCAGTTTCGCCGTATCGCCCACTTACTCACTCCTCTTGCTCTAAGTTCTTAGTTTCCTGCAGCGGCGCTTTCGTCAAGCGCTGCCCGCGCGGCGCCTTCGCGAATGCGCGCAAGGCTCTCCGCGCGGCCCAGCAGCACCAATACGTCGAAGATGCCGGGCGAAGTCGATTGCCCGGTCAACGCCGCGCGCAATGGCTGCGCGATCTTGCCAAGGCCAAGTTCGCGTTCCTCGGCCATGGATTTCAGTTCGGCTTCAAGCGGTTCGATCGCCCATTCGCTGCATGCGTCCAGTCGCTCGGCGACGTCGGACAGCAATTCACCTGCGCCTTCGCCCTGCAGCAGTGCGCCCGCCTTCTCGTCCATCGGCAATGGCCTCTGGCGGAACAGGAACAAGGCTCCGGCGGCCAGCTCGTCAAGGTTCTTGGCGCGGGCCTTGAGGGCGGGCATGGCCTCGATCAACAAGCCGCGATGGCTTGCCGGATCGAACGACGGCTCAAGCGCCGCAATCCGCGGCGCGGCCAGATCGGCGAGGCGCGCATCATCGGCCTCGCGCATGTACTGGCCGTTCATGTTCGCCAGCTTCTTGAAGTCGAAGCGCGAGGGACTCTTGCCGACCGCCGGCAGGTCGAACAGCGCAATCGCCTCTTCGCGGGTGAAATTTTCTTGGTCGCCATGACCCCAGCCAAGCCGCAGCAGATAGTTCGCCACGGCCTCGGGCAGCAGGCCCAGCTCGTCCCGATAGGCATCGACGCCCATCGCGCCGTGACGCTTGGACAGCTTGGCCCCATCCGCGCCGTGGATCAGCGGGATATGCGCATAGACCGGATCGTCCCAGCCGCCCTCAATCTCCTGCATGGCGCGATAGATCGGCAGCTGGCGGAAGGCATTGTTCAGATGGTCGTCGCCGCGGATCACATGGGTCACGCCCATGTCGTGATCGTCCACCACGACTGCCAGCATATAGGTCGGCGACCCGTCCGAACGCAGCAGGATGTAATCGTCGATCTCGGCGTTCTTGACCTCGACCCGGCCCTGAACCTTGTCCTCGATCACCATCGATCCGCCTGTGGGCGTCTTCAGACGCACGACAAAGGGCGCGCCTTCGGGCGCTTCGGAAGGATCGCGGTCGCGCCAGCGCCCGTCGTAGCGCAGCGGCTTCTTGGCGGCGCGCTGCTCGGCGCGCATCTGCTCAAGCTCTTCCGATGTCGCATAGCAGCGATAGGCATGGCCTGCGTCCAGCAGGCGGTTCGCAACCTCGGCATGGCGCGCGGCGCGTTCGGACTGGAACACCGGTGCCTCGTCGTAATCGAGCCCTAGCCAGTCGAGCCCGTCGAGGATTGCGTCGATCGCTTCGGTCGTGGAGCGGGCCTTGTCGGTATCCTCGATCCTCAGCAGCGCCTTGCCGCCGTGATGGCGCGCGAACAGCCAGTTGAACAGCGCGGTGCGTGCGCCGCCGATATGAAGGAAACCCGTGGGCGAGGGCGCGAAACGCGTGACGACGGTCTCTTTCGCGGGCGCTGCTGCGTTGCCGCTGTCGGTTCCATCTGCCTGGCCGCTTGCCATCTGCGCGTGCTTCCTCTTTCTATGCATGCCATGAGCGATCCGCCGGGACCGGAGAAGACGTTGTATGAATGACTTGCGCGGCGCCATGGGGAAGGCCCGTGCCAGTACCGTCGTTCCGATAGCGGGCGAAGAGGCTGCCGATTCACGGCTCCCTTCGCGGTTGCGGAAATGGGGGACGCAGGCGCATTTGTCCAGTGCCGCGGCGCGAATTGACGCGTTCCTGGCCGAGCGGGGCTTTCAGCGCATGCCGTGGCTGGCCGTGGCGATGATCGCCGGGATCGGGCTGTGGTTCCTGCTTCCGGGACCATCGGACTGGCTGATCGCGATCGGGCTTTGCGGCATGCCCGCGGGGCTGGCCATGGTACTCTTGCCGGATGACGACGCGGCGGGCGGCGGGCACGGGCTGCTGCGCAGCGCGGTCATTGCGCTTTCGATCGTGATGGTGGCCGGCATCGCACTGATCTGGGCGCGGTCGACCCTTGTCGGTACGCCGCCCATCGCCGGGCCGCGCGTGGCCACGGTCGAAGCACGGGTTCTGAAGCGCGAGGAGCAACCGGCGCGCCAGCGCGCGCGGCTCATCGTGGCGACGCGCGATCCGCTCGACGGGCAGCCCATTCGCGCGCGGCTCAATATTTCGGAAGAACTGGACAAGGACCGGCTCCAACCGGGCACACAGTTCACGGCGAAAGTCCGGCTTGTTCCGCCGCAGCGGGCCGCGGTTCCCGGCGGCTATGACTTTGCGCGGGAAGCATGGTTCGACGGGTTCGCGGCGTCGGGATCGGTTCTGGATCCGCCGCAAATGACGGCGGGCGGCGCAGGTGCTGCCGGATGGCGCAGTGGAATCGCATCGCATGTGCGCGAAGCCGTGGGCCGGTCCGGCAGCGCCGGCTCAGCAGCCATTGCCGCCACGCTGATCACGGGCGATCGCGGTGCGATTGCCGAGGATGACGCGCAGGCGATGCGCGATTCGGGTCTTGCGCATATGCTGTCCATCAGCGGTCTGCACGTGGCTTCGATCGTGGCGATGGCATGGCTGATCGTGGTGCGGGTGGGTGCTTTGTGGCCTTGGCTCGCCCTTCGCGTGCCCCTGCCGCTGGTCGCGGCGGGGGCGGGCGCACTGTCGGGTATCGCCTATACGCTCCTGACGGGAGCAGCGCTGCCGACCATACGCGCATGTCTCGCGGCCCTGCTGGTGACCGCCGCGCTTGCGCTGGGCAGGCAGGCACTGTCCCTGCGGCTGATCGCGCTGGCCGCCATGGCCGTCATGCTGTTCTGGCCCGAGGCGGTAATCGGTCCGTCTTTCCAGCTCAGTTTTGCGGCAGTGGTCGCCATCGTCGCGTTTCATAACAGCCGTTTCGTGGCATGGCTGCGTGCAAATCGCGGCGAAGGCTGGGTCGAACGCTGGCTGCATGCCGCCGTTCTGCTGTTCCTCACCGGGCTCGTGGTCGAGATGGCATTGATGCCGATCGTTCTGTTCCATTTCCAGCGGTCGGGACTCTACGGGTCTATCGCCAATCTCATGGCGATTCCCTTGATGACGGCGGTCACGCTTCCCGCGCTGATCGGCGGGCTGGTGTTCGATCTGATCGGGCTGGGCGCGCCCTTGTGGTGGCTGTCGGCCAAGTCGCTGGATATCATCATCGCCATCGCGCATCGGGCGTCGAGCCTTCCCGGTGCGGTCGTGCAGATGCCGCAACTGTCGCTGACCGCCTTGCTTGTATGCGCGGCCGGAGGTTTCTGGATCGCGCTATGGGAAGGTCGCCTCAGACTCTTGGGACTGCTCCCCATCGCAATCGGCCTGCCGGCCTTCCTCTTGGCGCGTCCGGCCGATCTGATTGTCGAGCAAACGGGACGAAATGCCGCACTGGTCGCCAATGATGGAGAGGTTCTCCTGCTGCGCAACAGCTCAAGCTTTGGAGCCGAGGCCATGGTCGAGGCGATGGGCCAGGACAATGCCGCCGAAGCCGGCTTTCGCGAGTTTTCCGAGTGGCCCGGCGCGCGCTGCAATGGCGACTTCTGCCAGCTTGATGCGAAGGGTCGGACCCTGCTCGTCGCACAGCGCCCTGCCGATGTTGCCTATGGTCCGATCGTCAAGGCCTGTGCACGCGCCGACATCGTCATTTCAAGCAGGCGGCTTCCCGCCGACTGCCGGCCCGCGCTGCTGAAGGCCGACGGCAGTTTCCTCGCACGGCGCGGGGGCATCGCAGTCGATCTGGACGACGGCACGATTGCAGCGGTCAGACCCGAGGGCGACCGCCACGGCTGGTAGGCGTCACACCTCTAATGATAGCGCCGGAGCAAGCCGGCCAGCCGACCCTGAACCTGCACCTCGGAGGGATCGTAGATCTGCGGTTCATACGCGGAATTGGCGGGATCGAGCTGCACCATACCGTTGATGCGGCGCAGATATTTAAGCGTCGCTTCCTCACCCCTGACCAGCGCGACCACGATCTCGCCATCGCGGGCGGTGTCTGTGCGGCGAACCAGCGCATAATCGCCGTCGAAAATCCCGGCCTCGACCATCGAGTCGCCCGAGACTTCGAGCGCGTAATGCTCACCGCTGCCCAGAAGAGCGGCGGGAACCGGCAGGACCTGGCTATCTTCCAGCGCCTCGATCGGAACGCCGGCTGCGATCCGGCCGTGCAGCGGAATTTCGATCACGTCGCCCGATGCCGAAGCGGTGCGGATGGGGCGTTTGAATTCGACCACGTTGTCGGCCTTGGGCTCAGGCGCTGACTTGGCCGTGCCGGTCACGTCGTCGGGTTGCCTGATAATCTCCAGCGCGCGCGCCCTATTGGGCAGGCGCCGGATGAAACCCCGTTCTTCCAGCGCCGAAATCAGCCGGTGCACGCCCGACTTCGACTTCAGGTCGAGCGCTTCCTTCATCTCCTCGAAAGACGGGGAGATGCCGGATTCTTCCAGCCGCTGTTGAATGAAGAGCAGCAACTCATGCTGTTTGCGTGTAAGCATCGGGCGTGTCCTGTTCCGCTTTGCGCCCGTTGGCGCGAACGAATGCGGAACAATTAAGCAACATCTGCCCCAGCGTCAAGCCGTTTGCCGCTTATCCCGGTTAACTTCGATAGCGGGGTGCGAACGGCATGGTCTGCACGACATCGCCCTTGGCCACCGCGGCAGCGCCTGCGGGCCGCAAGAGCAGCGCATCCGCACCAGCCAGTGCGCCGAGGGCCGAACTGTCCTGTACAGTGACCGGAATCACGCCTGCGTCCGTAAATCGGCATCGCAGGAATTCGGTCCTGCGCCCGGTCGCGGGTAGATCGGCCTCGCAAAACATGGGCTGCAGGGCGGGCAAGGGTGCGGCGGCCCCCATCAAGGCGCGGGCAAAGGGCAGCGCGAAAAGATGCGCCGTTACAAAGCTGGATACGGGATTGCCGGGCAGGCCGATGACCATGCGGCCATCCAGACTGGCGACGAGGATGGGCTTCCCCGGCTTGATCGCGACGCGCCAGAAGTCGATCCGAGCGCCCATCTCTTCAAGGACCGGCAGGACCAGATCGTGGTCGCCCACCGATGCGCCGCCACTGGTCACGATCAGATCGGCATCGTCGGCGGCTTCGAAAGCCGACCGCAAGGCCTCGCGCCGGTCGGGCACCGGTCCGGTCTGCATGACTTTGCAGCCGAGATCGGCGAACAGCGAACCCAGCATCGTGCCATTGCTGGCGGGAATGGCGCCGGGGGGCAGATCCTGTCCGGCGGCCCGTAATTCGTCGCCGCTTTCGATAATCGCGACATTTGCCCGTACGTGCACTGGCAATTGGCCGTGTCCCGCGCAGATCGCGAGCGCAAGCCGGGCGGGCGTCAGACGCTCGCCGGCACCGCAAACGATGTCGCCTTCCATGAAATCCAGTCCACGCGGCCGGATGTGGCGCCCCAGCGGTTCGGGAGCTTCGCCTTTGAAGAACAGACTGTCGCTCTCGCGCCGGCAATCTTCCTGCACCGCCACCATGTCGGCGCCAGCGGGAAGGACGGCGCCCGTCGCGATCCTGACGGCTTCACCCGGTCCCACCTTGCCCTGAAACGGATGACCGGCGGCGCTTTCGCCGATGACCTGCCACGGTCCGGGCATATCCGCCTGCCGCACCGCGTATCCGTCCATCGCCGACATGGGATCAGGGGGCTGCGATCGCAGCGCGGTGACGTCGCCGGCCAGCCAGCGTCCCGATGCCTCGGCAACCGGAAGATCAGTTGCCGGGAGAGGATGCGCGAGCGCGAGAAGCCTGCTTTGCGCATCCTCAAGCGACAACAGCGGGCCGGGGGTCAAAGCGTCAGGTCCTCATGACCCTCGGCGCGCCAGCGTCCGGACTTGCCGCCATCCTTGGCAATCAGGCGGATCCCGCCGATGACCATGCCCTTGTCCAGTGCCTTGGCCATGTCATAGATCGTGATGAGCGCGACGGAAACGGCTGTAATCGCTTCCATTTCCACGCCCGTCTTGGCTTCGATGGAAGCCGTTGCCGTCGCGGTTATGGCCGCGTTCTCAAACGCGAATTCGACATTCACCGCATCGATTGGCAGCGGATGACACAGAGGAACGAGTTCACCGGTTTTCTTGGCGGCCATGATCCCGGCTATGCGGGCGGTGGCCAGCACGTCGCCCTTTTTGACGCTGCCTTCGCGGATGGCCTGCAAGGCGCGGTCGGACATGGCGATCGTGCCGCTGGCCACCGCGACGCGCCGGGCCGGAACCTTGCCCCCGACATCGACCATGCGCGCATTACCAGCCTCGTCGATATGGGTCAGCCTGTCCGCCATCAGGAGCCGCTGGCCTGCAATCCGCCCGGCTGACGCGACAGTCGCGGAAGGCCCAGCAGGTCGCGCGTTGCGCCCGCGACATCGGTTTTCCGCATCAGGCTCTCGCCCACCAGGAAACAGCGCACGCCCGAAGATCGGCAGATGGCCTCCACGTCCTGATGGCTGGCGATGCCGCTTTCGCTCACCAACAGCGCATCCCTCGGGGCAAGCGGCGCCAGCCGGGCGGTTGCATCGATGTCGGTGACGAAACTGCGCAGGTCGCGATTATTAACGCCGATCAGCCGCGATTTCAGCAGATGCGCGCGCGCCATTTCCGCTTCGTCATGCACCTCGACCAGAACGTCCATATGCGCGTCGATGGCCGCGGCCTCGATCTCTGCCGCGAGTGTATCGTCCAAAGCGGCAAGAATGATCAGGATCGCATCGGCGCCGATCGCGCGCGCTTCGGTCACTTGCCATGGATCGACCATGAAATCCTTGCGCAGAACCGGAAGCGTGCAGGCGGCGCGGGCGGCGACGAGATAATCCTCATGCCCCTGGAAATGCGGCGCATCGGTCAGGACCGACAGGCAGCTGGCGCCGCCGGCCGCATATTGACGTGCATGCTCCGGCGGATCGAAATCCTCTCGAATCAGACCCTTGGATGGCGAAGCTTTCTTGATTTCTGCAATCAGCCCAAAGCCGCGCCGCGAAGCCTGTTCGAGGCGATTGGCAAAGCCGCGCGGACCTTCCTGCGCGCGCGCCAGCACTTCGAGATCGCGCAGCGAACGCTGTTTCTTGCGCGCCGCGACCTCGTCCCGCTTCACCTCGCAGATTTCGAGCAGCCTGTTGCTCATGACGACCTGCTCGCTTCGGAATTCACCATGTCGATCCAGCAATCCAGTAATGCCTTGGCAAGTCCCTTGTCGATGGCTTCGGCCGCTTCTTCCGCGCCGGTGCGCAGGTCAGCCGCTTCGCCAGCCACGATCAGCGCCGCCGCCGCGTTAAAGACGACGGTGTCGCGGTAAGCGCCCGTCGCACCCGTCAACAAGTCGCGCAAGGCGGCTGCATTATAGGCCGCGTCGCCGCCCTTGATCGCGTCGAGCGGATGCGTGGGAAGCCCTGCATCGGACGGATGGACTTCGCCCGGAAAGTCGAAACCGATCGCTTCCACCCTGCTTCGCCCGGCGATCGACAATTCGTCCAGCCCTTCCATGCCCGATACCACCAGGGCGCGTTCGGCCCCAAGGTCGCGCATGGCCCGCGCATAGAGCGGCACGAGCGCAGGGTCGGCCACGCCCACCAGCTGACGGGTGACGCCCGCCGGGTTGGCGAGCGGTCCGGTCAGGTTGAAGATGGTCCGGCGCCCCAAAGCCTTGCGGATCGGCGCAATGCGGGCAAGCGCGGGGTGATGCGACTGGGCGAACAGGAATGCGATGGACAGGTCCGGCAGCGTCTGCGCCGCCATGGCGCCCGCCCGGTCGAGATCGAGGCCGAGCCCTTCCAGCGTATCGGCGCCGCCAGCCTTGCTGCTGGCCGCGCGATTGCCGTGTTTTGCCACCGGCACGCCGCATGCCGCCACCACCACCGCCACGGCGGTCGAGACATTGAGCGAATGCTGCCCGTCGCCCCCAGTGCCGCACACGTCGATGGAGAGCGCGGGGGCAGGCACCGGTTTCATCCTTGCCCGCATGGCGCGCACCGCGCCTGCGATTTCCTCTGCCGTTTCGCCGCGGTCCGCCATGTCGACCAGCGCTTCGGCGATAGCGTTATCGGCCATGCCCCCGTCGAGCATCTGGCCGAAAAGCGCTTCCGCTTCGTCCATCGTGAGGCCGGAGGACGCCATCATGCGACGATGGCCGTTTCGGCGGGCAGCTTCGCCTCGATCCCGCAAATCGCGAGGAAATTGGCCAGCATCGCATGGCCGTGCTGCGTGGCGATGCTTTCGGGATGGAACTGCACGCCGTGGATCGGCAGGCTTTCATGGCGAAAGCCCATCGCATGGGTGCCATCGGCTTCGGGGCGGGGCGTTGTGGCGTTGATCACCAGACAATCAGGCACATCCTCGACCACCAGAGAATGATAGCGCGTGGCCGTGAACGGCGAGGGCAGGCCCTTGAATATGCCCGTTCCGTCATGATCGACGGGCGAGGTCTTGCCATGCATCAGCCCGCCGCGAACGACCCGGCCGCCGAAATATTGCCCGATGGACTGATGGCCCAGACACACGCCCAGCAGCGGCATCCCGGCTTCTGCGCAGGCGCCGACCAGATCGAGGCTGACGCCCGCATCGTCGGGCGTGCAGGGGCCGGGCGAGATCAGGAAACCCTTCGCCCCGCTGCGCAATGCCTCTGCCGCCGTAATCGCATCGTTGCGAACGACGTCCACGGGTGCCCCCATCTCCATCAGATAATGGACGAGGTTCCAGGTGAAGCTGTCGTAATTGTCGATGACAAGGATCATGATGCCCGCCTTTGCGCGCCTCTGCCGGTCAGATCAAGGCGGCGAATGGGGTAGGGGGCGTCATTGCCCATAGCCGGGCTCATCCGCCAGTTTCAGCGCTTCCTTGGCGGCGGCCAGCAAGGCACTGGCCTTGGCCTCGCATTCGCGCTGTTCATAGGCCGGGTCGGAATCGGCGACGATGCCGGCACCGGCCTGCACATGCATGACCCCGTCCTTGACCACCGCTGTTCGCAGCACGATGCAACTGTCCACCGATCCGTCTGGCGCGAAATAGCCCACGCCGCCCGCATAGGCGCCCCGCGTTTCCGGCTCCAGCTCTGCGATGATCTGGCAGGCGCGCACCTTGGGCGCACCGCTGACCGTGCCCGCCGGAAAGCCCGCGAACATCGCGTCGATCGCATCGGCCCCATCGGCCAGTTCGCCCACCACGTTCGACACGATGTGCATGACATGGCTGTAATTCTCGACCGTATAGCTTTCCGTCACCTTCACCGATCCGGGACGCGCCACGCGCCCCACGTCGTTGCGGCCAAGGTCGAGCAGCATCAAATGCTCGGCGCGTTCCTTGGGGTCGGCGAGCAGGCTTTCGCGATTGGCGCGGTCCTCGTCGGCATCCTTGCCGCGCGGACGGGTGCCGGCGATCGGGCGGATCGTGACCTCCGGACGGTCTGCCGATCCGCCGCGAACGCGCACCAGAATCTCGGGGCTGGACCCGATCAGCGCAAAGCCCGGCAGGTCGAGGAAATAGAGAAACGGCGAGGGGTTCACGCGCCGCAGCGAGCGATAGAGCGCCAATGGCGGCAGCGGGAACGGGCAGGTGAAGCGCTGCGCCAGCACGACCTGGAAGATGTCGCCCGCGGTGATGTATTCCTTGGCCGCCAGCACCATCTCGCGGTAGCGCCCGTCAGGCAATTGCGGCGTCAGCGCCGCCTCGGCATCCCCGGGCAATTGCGGGGGCGGGGACAGCCGCGCGCCCTGCAGCTTGGCGAGGCATGCGTCAATACGGTCCTGGGCCGCCGCGACGGCGTCCTGCGGATCGGTTTCCGACGGCCAGACCGGCGCGACGCAGAACAGCATGTCCTTCAGCCGGTCAAAGACGAGGATCAGCGTCGGCCGCGCGAAGATCATGTCGGGCAGGTCGAGCGGGTTGGGCTCGGGACGGGCGACATTCTCGACCAGGCTGATCGTCTCGTAGCCGAAATAGCCGACGAGACATGACAGTGCGGGGGGCAGTTCCTTTGGCACTTCGAACCGGCAATCGGCGGCCAGCTTGCGCAGTGCGGTCAGCGGCTCGTCATCCAGCGGCGCAAAGGCATCGCGGTCGCTGGCCCAGATGCGATTGATCTCCGCCTTGCGGCCCCTTGCGCGGAACACGAGGTCCGGATCCAGCCCGACAAGCGAGTAGCGCCCGCGCGTCTCGCCGCCTTCGACCGATTCCAGCAGGAAGTCGCCGCGGCCCGGCTCGATCAGCTTGACCGCCGCCGCGACCGGCGTCTCGCAATCCGCGATGACCTTGCGCCACACGACGCCCGCGCGTCGGGCGCGCAGTTGGCTGGCGGCGTGGGCGTCACGATCGGTGTCGGCGGTGTCGAAAGTGCTGGCGTGATTCATCAGTTCGACTGCGGGGCAAGCTGCGTGCGCACCGCCGAGATCGCGTTGTCGTTCCGCTTGACCGGCACTTCCTTGCCGATGGCAAGCCGAAGCTGGTCGATCAGCTCCTGCTGGCGAAGGCGCGACAATTCGCCCTGCGTCTGCGCGATGATCGGATCGTCGGCGGCAATTTCGGGCACGTCGATACGGTCGAGCGAGACGATGAACCAGCCGAGACCGTTGGGCGCCTCCAGCCTCTTGGCGGTCTTGGGGGCCATGGTGAACATGAGCGCAAGCGGCGGCGCGATCCCGCGCTGCTGGCGCTGGGCCATGAGCTGGCGGCGGGTGAGATCGATCGAATCGACGGGCGGCGTACGAATGTCGAGCGCCGCCAGCGCCTCGTTCAGCGACTTTCCGCCCTTGATCGCGGCCAGCACCTTGTCGGCAGCGGCCTTCGCTTCCTTCGACCCCTGCTCAAGCTTGTAGTCGCGGGTCAGGATCGGCTTCAGTTCGTCGAACGGCGGGGGCGCGGCGCGGGTCACTTCACCGGGGGCGAAGATCACATAGCTCTGGCCGTCCATGCCGGCCGCGATCTGCGCGTCGCCATCGGCCTGCATCGCAAACACGGTCTGCGCCAGCCGCGCCTCCGCCGGTTCGACTTCGCCTTCGCCGAATACGGTGCCGTCTTCCAGCAGCGGCGGGGTGACGGAAATATCGGCGTTCACCGACTTCGCCACATCGGCGAGACTTGCGCCCGACTGAAGGCGTTCCTCGATCTGCGAGGCGCGGTCGGCCAGCAGCTGACGGGTTTTCTCTTCGGTAATTTCCTCCGCCAGCTCGCCGCGCACATCGGCAAGGCTGCGCGCCGGGACCGAGCTGACATTGCCGACACGGATGAGATAGAAGCCGAGCGGCCCGCGAACGGGACCGACAATGCTGCCGGGCGCGGCGTCATAGACGGCGGCGGCGACCTGCGGGGTCGTACTCGACGCCAGTTGCTGGCGGCTGGTCGCGGTCACGGCGTTGGTTTCAAGCCCCTGCTGCTCCGCCACGGCGCGAAGCTGCGAAGGAGAGCTGATCTGCGCCTTCAGCGCATTCGCGGCCGCTTCGGTCGGTACGACAAGCTGCTCAATCTCGCGCTCCTCGCGCGCCGCATAGCGGCTTGCATTGGCGTTGAAGCGTTCGGCGATCTCGGCATCCGTCGCCGCTGCCGACGCGCCCAGCGCATCGGCGCCAAAGGTCGCATAGCGAATCGTCCGGCGTTCCGGCAGCATGTAGCGTTCGCGATTGGAGGCGAGATAGCTTTTCAGCGTGGCGTCCGCGACCGGCGTATCCTCGATAAAGGCGGGGCTGGGGATCAGTGCGACGCCGCCATGACGCGTCTCGTTGAGCAGCCCCGCATAGCGCCGGGCGACTCCTGCTGGCGCCCTGTCGCCGACGGTCGTGGGAACCAGCAGCATGCGCGAGACGAGGCCCATGCCGATATCCTCGCGCACCATCTGGTCGGACAGGCCGCGGCGAGAGATTGCCTGATTATAGAGATCCTGGCTGAACTTCCCGTCGGGCCCCTGGAACGCGGGCAATTGCGCCAGTTCGCTGCCGATCAGCGATTCGCCGATCCTGATCCCGTTCGACAGACCGAAGTCATACAGCGAGGACCTGTCGATCATCTGGTCCAGAATATTGTCGATCGCTCCGGCCTCGAGGAAATCCTCCATCGTGGCGGATGGATTGCCCTCGCGCGCCTGTTCGAACGCGCTGCCGACCGTGGTGCGCAGCTGCGAGGTCGTGATCTTCTGGTCGCCCACGGTCGCCACGCGCTCGCTTCCCGCGATTCCGCCAAAGCCCGAACCCGTGATGTCGGCACTGGCAAAGGCCAGCGCGATCAGCACCACGAAGCCCAGCGTCAGCACAAGGCCGAGCGGCGATTGGAAAAGCTTGCGAAAACCCTGAATCATGGCGACTGGCAATCCGTGACTTGGCCCCACCGGGCCGACATTCCTGACACGCGCTCGCGCCCGTGCAGGCCGGACACGCGTCGTCGTGGCGGACGGCTTTAGGCGGGTGTTCGCCCCGCTGCAACACCGTCCCCGCAAAGGGGGCACGACCGGTCCCCAACCGTTTTGACACACGCCCCTCCTTGGGCTAGCCGCCGCCGACTGGCTCGGCTATCGCCCCTTCCTTCGAACAGGCGATGTCATAAAGCTGACGATGTCATAAAGCTGGGTCATAAAGCTGGCGAATGCGATTCACGATGAGGGGCGAACGGTAATCGATGGCACAACGTTGCTATGTGGTCGGAAACTGGAAGATGCACGGCATGCGCGCGGACCTCAACGAGGCGCGTGCGATTGACCGGGCGGCTGCCCGCCTGCCCAAGGTAGAGGTGGCGATTGCGCCGCCTGCCACGCTGATCGGGGCCTTGCGCGAAACCGTGAAGCAGATCGGCGTCGGTGCGCAGAACTGTCACCGGACCGACAAGGGTGCACACACGGGCGACATCTCCGCGCCCATGCTGCGCGAGGCCGGGGCGGATTTCGTCATCGTCGGCCATTCCGAGCGCCGTGCCGATCACGGCGAGACCAATGCCGATGTCAGGGCCAAGGCCGAAGCGGCGCAGGCCATCGATCTGGGCGTGATCCTGTGCGTCGGCGAAAGCGCCGAACAGCGCGATTCGGGTGAGGCTGAGAAGATCGTCGCGCGCCAGCTGGCCGATTGCCTTCCCGATTCGCCGCAGCGCCTGTCGATCGCCTATGAACCGATCTGGGCCATCGGCACCGGGCGCGTGCCTGCGGTGCAGGAGGTTGGCACCATGCACAAATGGCTGCGCGCCGTCCTGATGGACCGCTACGGCGACGAGGGGCAGGACATCCGCATCCTCTATGGCGGTTCGGTAAAGGGCGAGAACGCCGCCGAGTTGCTGTCCGCTTCGGAAGTGGGCGGCGCGCTGGTGGGCGGGGCCAGCCTGACTGCGGACGGTTTCGTGCCGATCATCGCGGCGGCGGCTTCGCTGGACGAGCAATAGGGCTGGACGAGCAATAGGGCACCGAACTTGCCAGATCGCGCCCCGGCCGGTAAAGGCCGCGGCTTCGGAGCGCGGCACCCTTGCATGGGCACCTGCTGCTCCCGATCTCGCACCCTTGTTTTCTGACTGAGTATCCGGATCAAACGATGTCGCTTTTCCTGTTTCTTACCATCGTTCAGGCGCTTGTCGCGGCGGCGCTGGTCGGCGCCATCCTGATGCAGCAGTCGGAAGGCGGCGGTCTTGGCGTAGGCGGCAGCCCGTCCGGCCTGATGAGCGCACGCGGCGCGGCCAATTTCATGACCCGCGCGACCGGCATCCTTGCCGTGCTGTTCGTGGTGCTGTCGATCGTGCTTGCTGCGCTGGCCGTGGAAACGACGCAGGGCAGCGAAATCGACACGTCGCTCGATCGCACGATACCGGCCGCAGCGCCCGATCCGCTGGCACCGGCGGCACCCGCTGCGGTTCCGCCGGCCGATACCGCACCTGCGGCTGCGCCCGCCGACGCGGATCCGCTGGCTGGCTCCGCCGAATAGGCGCGTTCGCAGCGTAGAGTTCGATTGCGGACCGTCATTCGGTCAGCTTCTTTTTTCCCAAATGTCGAAAAGCGGTCGCAGGCTTCACTCGAAGCTTGCCCCTTTTCGATTCTTTCGACTAAGGCCCAACTCCCATGGCGCGGTACATTTTCATCACCGGCGGCGTGGTCTCCTCGCTCGGCAAAGGTCTCATGGCGGCATCGCTCGCCGCCCTTCTGCAGGCGCGTGGCTACAAGGTCCGGATTCGCAAGTTCGATCCCTATCTCAACGTCGATCCGGGGACGATGAGCCCCTATCAGCACGGCGAGGTCTTCGTGACCGACGACGGCGCGGAAACCGACCTCGACCTCGGCCATTACGAGCGCTTTACCGGCGTTTCGGCGCATCAGGGCGACAATATCACCTCAGGCCGGATCTATCAGTCGATCATCGCCAAGGAGCGCCGCGGCGATTACCTGGGTGCGACCGTGCAGGTGATCCCGCATGTGACCGATGCGATCAAGGAATTCGCCCTCGCCGATACCGAGGGGCTGGATTTCGTCCTCTGCGAATTCGGCGGGACCGTCGGCGATATCGAGGGGCTGCCCTTTATCGAGGCGATTCGCCAGCTGCGCAACGAACTGCCGCGAGAGCAGACCGCCGCGATCCATGTGACGCTGGTGCCCTATATCAGGGCCGCGGGCGAGCTGAAGACCAAGCCGACCCAGCACTCGGTACGCGAACTGACCAGCCTGGGCGTTCAGCCCGACCTGCTGCTGTGCCGCTGCGAACATCCGCTGCCTGACAGCGAGCGCCGCAAGATCGCCCAGTTCTGCAACGTGCGCACCGAAGCGGTCATTCCCGCGCTGGATGCCAGCAGCATCTATGCCGTGCCGCTGCAATATCATGCCGAGGGTCTGGACGCGGAAGTCCTGCGCCATTTCCGCATGGATGCGCCCGCGCCGGAACTGTCGACGTGGCACGACATCGTCGACCGGTTCGAGCACCCCGAGGGCGAGGTGACGATCGGCGTGGTCGGCAAATATGTCGGCCTGCCCGACGCATACAAATCTCTGAACGAGGCGCTGGTCCACGGCGGCATGGCCAACCGGATCAAGGTCAATGTCAAGTGGATCGACGCCGAGCTATTCGAGCAGGACGAGGACGACATCGTCTCGCAGCTTGAGCCGATGCACGGTATCCTCGTCCCCGGCGGTTTCGGCGAGCGCGGCAGCGAGGGCAAGATATCGTCGGTGCGCTTTGCGCGCGAACGCAACGTGCCGTTCCTGGGCATCTGCCTTGGCATGCAGATGGCCTGTATCGAGGGTGCGCGGAACACGGCCGGGATCGCCGCCGCAAGCTCTACCGAGTTTGGCGAGACGACCGAACCGGTCGTGGGCATCATCACCGAATGGATGACGGCCGAAGGGCTGGAAAAGCGCGCCGAGGGCGGTGACCTTGGCGGCACGATGCGGCTTGGCGCCTATGATGCGAAACTGGCGGGCAACAGCCGGGCGGCCAATCTTTACGGCGGCACCGAAATCTCGGAACGCCATCGGCACCGCTATGAGGTGAACGTCGCCTATCGCGATCCACTTGAGAAGGGCGGACTGCTGTTTTCCGGCATGTCGCCCGATGGCCTGCTGCCGGAAATCGTCGAGCGGCCCGACCATCCCTGGTTCATCGGCGTGCAGTTCCACCCCGAATACAAAAGCCGCCCGTTCGCCCCGCATCCTCTGTTCGCCGGTTTCATTCAGGCGGCGCTGGAACAATCTCGCCTCGTCTGAGCGATTTTGCCGATCGCGCAATATTAGGCCTCAAACGGTCCCGTCATGGCGCAAAAGGTTAGGATTTTAAGAAAGATCTTGCCTTTCTGTGCGATGAACGGTTAGCGAGTCTTAACAGTGCATGATATGTTCAGGCTTCACCCGATGTTACGGGTGGTCGCATCCGGCGGACCTGAAGGGTAGGGGGGTCCGTCTGCGAGTTGGCAACAGCACTGCGCGACGGCTCTTGGCGCGGATAAGCCGCATTGATGGGGGCCGCCGAATACCGACTGGTTTCCCACCCCGGTCAGCGACGCGGAAATATCGTCCTGGCTGTTTAGGCTTGCCGATGGGTGTGACTGTCTTTCTGCGACCCGGATAGTCATCCCTGATGGTAAGGCGGCGGTAACGTCGCGGGGGTGGGCAGTTTCCGATGTCCGCCCCCAAAATTTGCCAGAATTCAGATCAGACCCTTGGAACGCAGCGACACGTGGCCGCTGCGCCCGACGATGATATGGTCATGCACCGTCACCCCCAGCAGGCGGCCGGCTTCGGCAATACGATTGGTGATCTGGATATCGGCACGGCTGGGTTCCGGATTGCCGCTGGGATGGTTGTGCACAAGGATCAGGGCGGCGGCGCCCAGATCCATCGCCCGCTTGATGACTTCGCGCGGATGGATCGCGGCTTCGTCCAGCGACCCGTCACCGACATGGTCGTCGCGAATGAGGCGGTTCTGCGCATTCAGATAGAGGACCCGCACACGTTCGACCGTCAGATGCGCCATGTCGATCGTCAGATAATCGATCAGCGCCTGCCAGCTTCCCAGTATCGGCTGTTCCTGCACCTGGCTGCGGGCAAGGCGGCGCGCGGCGATGCCGACGATCTTCAGCGACGCCGCGCTCGTCTCTCCCATGCCGGGGTGGTCGGCCAGCGCCTTGCGATCGGCATTGAACACGCCCGCCAGACTGCCGAATCGCTGCAGCAGGCTGCGCGCGATGGGTTTCACGTCTTTGCGCGGAATTGCTGTCATCAGCAGATACTCGACGATCTCGTGATCGCCCAGCGCGTCCACGCCGCCCGACATCAGCCGTTCGCGCAGGCGCGCGCGATGGCCGCGCGGATCGGTTCCATCGCCCGCTTTCGCCGCAGATGGCGCAGCGGGCGCGTCGATCGGCAGTGTGCCCTGTCCCTGGCCCTGCCCGTCGGCCATGTCTGACGTCCCTCTTTTCCGGAGATGAAATAAGGCGCATCCCCGCACGGTCATTGCCTTTTGGCGATGGAATGCGCAAGTTCGCGGCGACATTCGGCCAGCTGCGACAGCGCCGATCGACAGTTGCGCGGGCGGCATGAGCGAGAGTGACGAGACACAGCGGGCAGACCACGCGCCGCGCGGAGAGCCGGGGACGGCGCCGCGCCGGTTCGCGCGGCTGCGCGCCGTGCGCAAGCGCCGCCTGTTTGCCGATATCGCGCTGGTCGCGTTCGCCATCGCGCTCGGCATCTTTGCGGGGTTGTATATCACGCGTGAGAAAGTGGCAGGCGGGCTGATCGATTCCACGCTGGCCCAATATGATATTCCCGCCACCTATGACGTCGTCTCTGTCGGCCCCAGCGACCAGGTGATCGAGAACATCGTCATCGGCGATCCGAACTCTCCCGATATGACGGTCGAGCGTGCGGTGGTGTCGCTGCTCTATCGCTTCGGCACGCCATCCATCGGAACCGTCCGGCTTGAAAACCCGCGGCTCTACGGGCGCTGGGACGGGAACAGGATCAGCTTCGGTTCGCTCGACCGCGCCATCTATGAAGGCGAAAGCGACGCGCCTTTTACTCTGCCCGACATCGATCTTGCCATCGTGGACGGACGGGCGCTGATCCGCAGCCCGTGGGGCGCCGTCGGCGCGAAACTGGAAGGCAGCGGATTGTTGTCGGGCGGCTTCGACGGGGTTCTCGGCGCGGTCGCTCCGAGAATGTCGGCCGGGGATTGCCGCGCGGATGGTGCCAGCCTCTATGGTAACGTCGAGACGCGCGGGGGGCGGGTGTCTTTCGATGGCCCCTTGCGACTGGCTGCGCTCGATTGCGAATCCGGCGCTTCGCTGGGGCCCAGCAATCTGCAACTCAGCGCGTCGACGAAGGATTTCGCGTCCTTCGACATGCGCGGAAGGCTGGAAGCCTCCCGCCTCTCGCAACCGTCGTTTCAGGCCGCCACGCTTGCCGGGGACGTGGCCCTCACGCGTCAGGACCAGGGCGCGCTCGTGTCGAATTTCGACTTGCAGGCGGGGTCGGTGCAGGCCGCCGGGGTCGCGGCCAGCTCGCTTCGGCTTGAGGGACGCATCCGGTCGCGGCAGGATCTTTCGCATGTCGCGTTCGACGGGAGCATGGAGGGGGAAGGGATAAGGCCGGGGCAGGGTCCGGACAACCAGCTTGCGGAATGGCAGCGCGCAGCCGGCGACACCATAGCAGAGCCGCTGCTGGCTCGGCTGAGGCAGGGGCTGCGCGCGGAAGGTGCGCAAAGCGAGTTTTCGGCGGAGATACAGGCTCGCCGCAGCGACGGGCGCACCACGATCATTATCCCGCAGGCGCGCTGGCGCGGAACCAGCGGTCAGACGATCCTCGCCCTGTCGCGCGGGCAATATGCGTTCGGCGGCCCCGAACCGGCCTCGATCGCGGGCAATTTTTCGACCGGCGGCAACGGCATTCCCCGCATCACCGGCCGGATGGAGGGGCAAAACGGCGCGGCGCGGACCATGCGGTTGACGATGGCCGATTATGCGGCAGGCGATGCGCGACTGGCGGTGCCCGACATGCGCATCTCGCAGACGGCGGGCGGCGCAATCGCGCTTTCGGGACGCGTGCTGGCCAGCGGCGCGTTTCCCGGCGGAACGGTGCGCGGGCTCGATCTGCCGGTCTCCGGCCGGTGGAACGCGAAAAGCGGGCTTGCGCTTGGCAACCGCTGCATCACGCCCCGATTTGAACGCATGACCATCGCCAGTCTGACGCTTGCCGGACAGGCCATCACGCTCTGCCCGCCGCGTGGCGGGGCCATCGTGCAGAACGGCGCTGGCGGGCTGAAGATTGCAGCGGGCGTGCCGGAACTGGAACTGACGGGGGAACTGGGACAAACGCCGATCCGCATCGATGGCGGGCCGGTCGGCGTCGCCTTTCCCGGCGTGCTGGTTGCGCGCGACATGGCTGTCGAGCTGGGCGAGGGCGGATCATCGACCCGCTTTCTGCTGTCGGGCCTGAAGGCCGAACTGGGCCCGGATATCCGCGGCAGTTTCGACGATCTGGAAATGCGCATGGCGGCGGTTCCTCTGGATATCACCCGCGCGTCGGGCGACTGGGCCTATCGCGATGGCGCCCTGACACTGAGCGATGCGTCGATCCGCGTAACCGACCGCGAGGCTTCGGCGCGTTTCAATCCGATGGTCGCCGAAGGAGCATCGCTAAGGCTGGCCGACAATCGTATCGAGGCAGACGCCGTCCTGCGTGAAGAGCAAAGCGGGCGTCATGTCGTCGATGCCGCGATCATCCACAACCTTGGCACGGGGACCGGCCATGCCGACCTGTCGGTTCCCGGGCTGACATTCGACAAGGGATTGCAGCCCACCGATGTCACGCCCCTCGCTCTGGGCGTGGTCGCAAATGCAGCGGGCATTGTTGAAGGGACGGGGCGTATTGACTGGTCGGGGCAGGGCGTGACCTCGACTGGCCAATTCACGACCGATGCACTGGATTTCGCTGCCGCGTTCGGCCCGGTCAGGGGTCTTGCGGGAACCGTCCGCTTTACCGACCTTCTAGGCCTTGTCACTGCGCCGAATCAGCAGATCACGGTGGCGGAGGTCAATCCCGGCATTCCGGTCGAAAGCGGCGTGATCCGTTATGCGCTGGAGCCGGGGAAGGTGTTCGCTTTCCAGTCGGGCAAATGGCCGTTTCTCGGCGGGACGCTGGAACTGCGGCCCGTCCGCATGACCCTGGGTGTGGAGGAAACGCGGCGCTATGTCTTCGTGATCGAGGGGCTGGACGCTGCCCGTTTTCTGGCGCGGATGGATCTGGCAAATCTGTCGGCGACGGGCACCTTCGACGGCACGCTGCCGGTGGTGTTCGACAAGTCGGGCGGCCGGATCGAGGACGGCTTTCTGCGCTCACGCCCGCCGGGGGGCAATCTCTCCTATGTCGGGGCGCTCAGCTATGAGGACATGCCTGCGATCGCCAATTTCGCGTTCGATGCGCTGAAATCGCTGGATTACAAGGATATGACCATCGGCATGGACGGCGCGCTTGAGGGCGAGATCGTGACGCGCGTGCGCATCGACGGCGTTAGTCAGGGAGAGGCGGCGTCAAAGAACATCATCACACGTCGCCTCGCCAGCCTGCCGATCCGCTTCAACGTCAATATCAGGGCGCCGTTCTACCAGCTGCTGTCCAGCCTGAAGTCCCTCTACGACCCGTCGGCAGTGCGCGACCCGCGTGAGCTTGGTCTGCTGATGCAGGAGGACGGCGCGCTGGTGCCCGATCCCGAAGCGCCAGCGGTCCCTCCCGATCCTGCAGCCGATTCGCCGGCCGTCGTGCCGCGCAATGACGAAGACATTAATCCACAAGCCATTCAGAGTGCCGAAAGCGAGACCATGCCATGAACCGTGCCAGACCAGAGTTGAATGGATTGGCTTTGCCCCGGGCCGCCCTCGGGAGCAGGGGTGCCATGTTCGGAGCAAAGGATGACGATGGAGGTTCATGGCCCGAATTGCGCAATATCGCGCTGGCCATGCTATGCGCCGGTCCGCTGATGGCCTGTGTCAATGTGAACGCGCCCAACGATGCGATCGTCATCGAGCTCAATATCAATATAAAGCAGGAAGTGCTTTACCGGCTGGTGGACTCTGCCGAACAGAACATAGAAGATAATCCGGAGATTTTCTGATGGCCTTTTCAAAGCTTCAATCCGTCGCCGGAACCGCGATGGTCGCGATTGCCGCCGCAGCGATGACCGTCATGCCCGCCCAGGCCGTGCAGCGCGATCCCGCCTATGCTTCCGCGCGCGCCAATGGTGCGATTGGCGAGAAGATAGACGGCTATCTCGGCATCGTCGGCTCTCCCGACCCGTCGCTGCGCAAGCTGGTCGACGACCTCAACATACGCCGCAAGGCCAGCTATGCCGACAAGGCGCGCGCCGAAGGGGTGACGATCGAGGAATTCGCGTTCGCGCAAGGCTGCATCCTCATCGCGCGCACCGCTCCGGGCGAGAAATACCAGGCGCCCGATGGCAGCTGGCAGACCCGCGGATCGGGTCCGGCCCGGCTCGATCCGCGCTGTCCCTCGGTAGGCTGATCACGACAGAAGAGGCTTGTCCGCGGTTCGGTCAACCGGACCTTTATCGCCTGGGCGACAAGGATACGACAAAAGGCCGCCACCGCCGTGTTGACTTGGCCAGACCCCTTTCCTAAAGGGGCCGCGCCCTTGACGGGCAGCTTTGCCACGCATGTCGGGGCCTTCACGGGAGCCTGACATGAATGACGAGCGGTCCGGACGAGAGCCACTTGGCGAAGACAGGCGTATCGAAACGCTCGACGAACGGCTGAAAGCCGCGCGAGAGCGGGAAACGGCGCGGAACAAGCCGCAGGTGCAGGGAACCGACGAGAATTATCGTATGGGCTCGCGCGTGCTGGCGGATTTGCTGGGTGGTCTTGTCGGCGGTGCGCTGATCGGTCTGGTTATCGACCGATTCGCGGATACGTCGCCCTGGGGTCTGTTGGTGATGCTCGCACTAGGGATTGTCGTCGCCTTCAGGAACATTATCCGGCTCGCAAACCGGCGCTCTGACTGAATCTTCCCATGCGGGCGAATGCCCGACGGGGGTTCACGGAAGGGCGTCTTTCTGCAAAAGGGCCATGGGTCTTCGGGACCGGGGAGCGGTTTCGTTTCCTTGGGGCAATAGGGATTATCAGCAAGTGGCAAGCGAAGCCAAGGTCGATCCGATGCACCAGTTCACGATCGAGCCGATGTTCGGCTCGGACGCGTGGGCTATCGGCGGCTATAACATTGCTTTCACCAATAGCGCGCTGTGGATGGCGATTTCGGTCATCGTGCTCTGGGCGTTCGTCGCCGGCGGCATGAAGCGCCAATTGGTGCCGGGCCGCTGGCAGATGATGGTCGAAAGCTTCACCGGCTTCATCGACGACATGCTGGAAGCGAACATCGGCACGGCCGGGCGCAAATACGTGCCCTATATCTTCTCGCTGTTCATGTTCATCCTGTTCGCCAATATCCTCGGCCTGTTGCCGCTGGGCGTCATCGGGCTGCATCCCTTTACCTTCACCAGCCATTTCACCGTCACCGGCGTGCTGGCGATCATCTCCTTCGCGATCGTGCTGATTGTCGGCTTTGCCAAGCACGGGCTGCACTTCTTCTCGCTGTTCGTGCCGCATGGCACGCCGGTTCCCATGATCCCCGTGATCTTCGTGGTCGAACTGATCAGCTTCATGGTACGTCCCTTCAGCCTCGGCCTGCGTCTGTTCGTGGCCATGATGGCGGGGCACGTGCTGCTGGAAGTGCTTTCCAGCTTCGTAATCGGTTCGGGTAACTACAGCGCGGGCATCTTCGCGCTGGCCGGTATTCCCAGCTTCATTCTCATGGTGGGCATCTGCGCGCTGGAAATCCTGGTTGCCGGGATCCAGGCCTATGTGTTCGCCCTGCTGACCAGCGTCTATCTGAACGACGCCGAAAATCTTCACTGATCCTTCCATCATCCAATACAGTTTTCCAAAGGAGTTTTTGAAATGGACGCAGAAGCCGCAAAGCTGCTCGGTGCCGGTCTCGCCGCTCTGGGTGCGGGCCTCGCCTCGATCGGCGTGGGTAACGTTTTCGCCAAGTTCCTCGAAGGTGCGCTGCGCAATCCGGGTGCCGCCGACGGCCAGCAGGGCCGCCTCTTCATCGGCTTCGCCGGTGCCGAGCTTCTGGGCCTGCTTTCGTTCGTCGTCGCGATGATCCTGATCTTCGTCGCCTGATCGAACGAACTGAATATTCGCCCGGTCGCATGACGCGGCCGGGCGAACAGAATTTGATCCGTCTTTAGGGCCCTGCCATGCCACAGATATCCCAGCTAGCCGCAACCTATGCGAGCCAGGTCTTCTGGTTGCTGATCTTTTTCGGCCTGACCTATTTCGTCATCGGCCGTGGCATGGTGCCCAAGGTGATGGATACCGTCGCGATGCGCGACAAGCAGATCGCCGACGATCTTTCCGCTGCCGAAGCCGCCCGCAAGGCCGCCGACGAGCAGGAAGAAGCCTGGCGCGTGCGCGAGAATGAAAATCGCGCAAAGGCGCAGGAACTGATTGCCGAGGCCAAGGCCAAGGCTGCAGCCGAGACCGAAGCAAAGCTGGCAACTGCCCAGAAGGGCTTCGATGCCAAGCTTGAAACCGCCGAGGCCCGTATCGCCGAAGCGCGCGAAAAGGCCGCCGCCGAGATCGAGACCATTGCCGCCGAGGCGACCCAGTCGATCGTGGCGCGCGTCGCCGGTCTGACGGTCGATGATACCGCCGCCCGCACGGCGGTCAGGAAGGAGCTCGCCTGATGGCTGCCGAGACCGCTCTCCCGCCCGCCTCGCAGGCTGTCGAGGAGCAACTGGATCATGCCGCCTCAGCCGAGGGCATGACCGAGGAACATCACGTCGAACCCGCGCTGCTGGGCATTGCCCCGCCGGCCGCGGTCGTCAGTTCTGCCATGATCGTGCTGCTGGCGATCGCATTCTTCTATGCCAAGGCGCACAAGAAGATCGCGGGCGGGCTGGATGCGCGCATCGCCGAGATCAAGAACCAGCTCGAGGAAGCCAAGCGGCTCCGCTCCGAGGCCGAGGCGCTGCGCAAGGAATATGCGGACAAGATCGCCAATGCCGAAAAGGACGCGGCCGCGATGCTCGATCACGCGCGGACCGAGGCGGGCGCCATCGTCGCGAAGGCGGAAACCGACGCGACCGCCATGGTCGCTCGCCGCGAGAAGATGGCCGAAGAAAAGATCGCCGCTGCCGAACGCGGGGTGATGGAAGAACTTCGCATTCGCGCCGCGCAGGCTTCGGCTGCGGCGTCTGCGGATCTTATCGCCAAGAACTATGGCGCGGATGCCGACAAGACCCTTGTCGACCAAGCGATCGGGTCGATCTGATCACAGCACGCACATCGATACGAAAAGCCCCGCTTCGTGCGGGGTTTTTTGTGCGTGGGCACGCCGATCAGTAACGCAGCGTTCGGATGATGAACCGGTCCTTGGCGCTGCGATAGGCGTCCATTGGCTCACCGTCGTGCTGGCGTTTCAGCGCATTATATTCGCGCAGCAGGGCAGGGCTGGCGTTCAGCCGGTCCCGGAACCGCTCGAACACGTCCAAGGCGCCGCCTTTTGCAACAAGCTGGATGCCTAGCGGGGGAACGGCTGTCCTGTCTTCGAAGCTGGCGAAATCCTCCGTCCGGTCCGACGGGCCGCGTGCGAACGGGCTGGCAAGCGCCAGCTCCGCTTCGCTGAACTCTTCCGCGTCGACGCGGACCATGACGTCGAGGTCGCCCTTCGTAAGGCAATCGGCAATGGCAGTCGCGCCGACATGCATGATCTCGCTTCCTGTCGGGAGCAGGCGGATCAGGCGCTGCGATACGCTGCGATAGAGCTGTTCGGCATCGGCGCGCGCCCGGTCATGGTCCGGAGCCAGGCGAAAGATGGCGTCATCCGCGTCCACGGACGATAGACCTCAGAAATTGTCCTTGGCGGTGCGCAGGGCCGCGAATGTCGCAACCGCATCCCCGCCGCCCCAGCGCGCCTGCATGTCGGGATCGTCGGCGCGCAGAAAGGGATTGGCCGCCAGCTCACGCTCCAGCCGTGTGGGGACGGTAGGTAGGTCCCGATCGCGACGTTCCGCAACCTCGTCGGCATATTGTGCCAATGCCTCGTTTTCCGGATCCGCGTGAAGCGCGAAGCGGGCATTGGCCGCGGTATATTCGTGTGCGCAGTACAGCAGCGTGTCATCGGGCAGCGCCTTGATCCTTTTCAGGCTTGCCCAGAACTGGTCTGCGGTGCCTTCGAACATGCGGCCGCAGCCGAGCGCGAAGACGCTGTCCCCGACGAAGGCAATACCGGCATCGGGCAGGTGATAGGTGATGTGGCCTTTCGTATGACCGCCTACGTCGATCACGCTGGCCTGATGCGAGCCGATCGATACCGAATCGCCCCCCGCCACGGTGCGATCGATGGCATCGATTTGCGGGGCCTCCGCCTTGGGGGCGACGATGACGCAGCCGGTCGCGGCCTTGATGTCCTTGTTCCCGCCCGCATGATCGGGGTGCCAGTGCGTGTTCCAGATCTGGGTGATCCGCCACCCCTTGTGGTCGGCTTCGCGCAGATAGGCGTCTGCATCGGGCGTATCGATGCAGACCGTTTCGCCGCTTTCCGTGTCATGCAGCAGATAGCCGTAATTGTCGGATAGGCAGGGAAACTGGTGAACTTCGATCATGGCAGGCTCCTTCGCTGCCTGATGTAGTGGCCTATTAACCAAAGCAAAAGGCCCGCCGCGGATGTCCGGGCGGGCCTTTCATGTGTTTGATGGCAGGTTTGGACGTCACGGGAGTAAATCCCGTGACGTCGAACGGTGGCCAAGGCCACCGCCGGCCGGCCTTGGGGCAGGACGGCGCAAGCGTACTTGCGCCGCCGCCCCTTCGGCTCAGTTCTTCTGCTTCAGCGCTTCGCCGAGGATGTCGCCCAGCGACGCACCCGAATCGGACGAACCGTACTGCTCGACAGCCTGCTTCTCTTCGGCGATCTGGCGCGCCTTGATCGAGAAGTTCGGCTTCTTGGTGCGGTCGAAACCGGTGACCATCGCGTCGATCTTCTGACCGGTCTGGAAGCGGTCGGGACGCTGTTCGTCGCGGTCGCGGCCAAGATCCGAACGCTTGATGAAGCCGGTCGCGCCGTCTTCGCCAACCTGCACTTCGAGGCCGCCATCGCGGACTTCGAGGACGGTGACGGTGACGACTTCGCCGCGGCGCAGGCCAGCGCCGCCAGTGGCGGTACCGCCAACGGCCGGAGCGCCCTTTTCAAGCTGCTTCATGCCGAGCGAGATGCGCTCCTTCTCGATGTCGACGTCCAGAACGACGGCTTCGACTTCCTCGCCCTTGCGGTGCAGGGCCAGGGCGTCCTCGCCCGAGATGCCCCATGCGATGTCCGACATGTGGACCATGCCGTCGACGTCGCCCGGAAGGCCGATGAACAGACCGAACTCGGTCGCGTTCTTGACTTCGCCGGTGACGGTCGAGCCGACCGGGAACTTCTCTGCGAAATCGTCCCAGGGATTCGACTGCGCCTGCTTGAGGCCCAGCGAGATGCGGCGCTTCTCGGCGTCGACTTCCAGCACCATGACTTCGACTTCCTGCGAGGTCGAGACGATCTTGCCAGGGTGGACGTTCTTCTTGGTCCAGCTCATTTCCGACACGTGGACCAGGCCTTCGATGCCCGGCTCCAGCTCGACGAAGGCGCCGTATTCGGTGATGTTGGTGACGGTACCCGTCAGCTTCGCACCGACCGGATACTTCACGGCAACGCCATCCCACGGATCGCTTTCCAGCTGCTTCATGCCAAGGCTGATGCGCTGCGTGTCCTGGTTGATGCGGACGATCTGCACCGTGACGGTCTGGCCGATCTCGACCACTTCGCTGGGGTGGTTGACGCGCTTGTAGCTCATGTCGGTGACATGCAGCAGGCCGTCGATGCCGCCCAGGTCCACGAAGGCGCCGTAATCGGTGATGTTCTTGACCACGCCGTCGATGACCTGGCCTTCGCTGAGTTCGCCGATCAGTTCCTGGCGCTGTTCCGCGCGGGTTTCTTCCAGAACGGCGCGGCGCGACACGACGATATTGCCGCGGCGGCGATCCATCTTGAGGATCTGGAACGGCTGCGGAATGCCCATCAGCGGGGTGATGTCACGCACGGGGCGGATATCGACCTGCGAACCGGGCAGGAAGGCCACGGCACCGTCGAGGTCGACGGTGAAGCCGCCCTTGACGCGGCCAAAGATCTGACCCTCGACGCGCTTGCCTTCGCCGAACTCGCTCTCAAGGCGGTCCCAGGCGGCTTCGCGGCGGGCGCGGTCGCGCGACAGCATGGCTTCGCCGTCGGCATTCTCGACGCGGTCGACGAAAACTTCCACTTCGTCACCGACCTTCAGGCCGTGCTCGTCCGAATTGCGGGCGAATTCGGAAAGGCGCACGCGGCCCTCGCTCTTCAGGCCGACGTCGATGACGGCCTTGTCGTTCTCGATGGCGGTGACGGTGCCCTTGACGACGCGGCCTTCAAAGCCGCCATCGGCTTCCGAGCCGAGCATGTCGTCGAGCATTTTCGCGAAATCGTCGCGAGTGGGGTTAGGCGAAGTTGCCATTAGGATTGTATTCCCGTTCAATCGTTTTTTCCGGCCGGGCGGTTTTTCCGCCGGTCTTTCTTCCGCCATCCGCACCATTGCATAGGCGGGCCAAAAAGGGCCGAACCATCCGCAGGGCCGAATGCGCCTGCGAATATCCGAAGAGCCAAACCGTGTGGAGGATGGTGGAAACGGTCAGTACCGCGTCTGCCACCGACCGGGCGGTCAAACCCGTCGGACGGGCGCGCGGTTAAGCCAGATCGGCGGGAAAAGCAAGTTGAAACGGGTCGTGGAAACCGAAAGCCCGCTGCCGACCCGGACCTGATTCGTCCGGGGCGGCAGCGGTTTCATTTAAACGATCAGTCGGTGGTGTCGGTGGTCGTCATGTCCGTGCTGGCATTGCCGCCGGTCGACATCTCGTCGGTGCGCCAGATCTTCATCGCGTCGATGGAGACATCCGCCATCAGACCCTCTGCGTTGAAGACATAGGCCTGCGATTCCTCGCTGTCGCCCTGTGCGCTGGCGTCTGCGGTGGCGATGGTCAGGCCTGCGCCCGCGCCAATGCTCCATTCGCCGCTGTCGGTGTACTGCTGCAGGGTCGCCGGGTCATTGACCTTGAAGACATAGGAGGCGGCCTCGATACCGGCCTGCAGGCCGATGCTGCCTTCGCCCATGCGCCAATAGCTCACGATCTCGCCGTTCTGGACGAGGGCGCCATCGCCGCCCGCACCGCCAACGCCCAGCGCGACTTCCGTCACGTCGGGGAAGACGAGATAGCCGGCCGGCGTGCCCATGCCGCAACTGGGTTCGACCGCCATGCATTGATCGAGCGCCGCCATGACCTTGGCATCCATGTCGGCTGCGACCGGGTTCTGCATGCCGTCGGCGCTTGCGGTCGCATCGACATCGGCTTCGGCTTCCGGTTCCTGCGAACAGGCGGACAGGGCAAGCGCGAGTGCGCCCGCGGCGAGGGTAAGGCTACGACGATTCATATGGATGATTCCCTTTTGCTTCGGTGAACCCGAGCGGTTCTCTGAACAGAAGAACGGAATCGATGACCCGATTGTTCCGACAAAGTCTGGCACTGCCGGGCGTGTGCATCCGGCAAAAATGGTCAGCCTTTCTGCTGCCTGGCCTTTTCGACGATGGAGATCGCATGCTCCAGCGCCTCCGACACGCTCATGTCGCTATTGTCGATCAGGAAGGCATCCTCCGCCTGCAGAAGCGGGGCTTCGGCGCGATTGCGGTCACGCTCGTCGCGCTTGGCAAGATCGTCCATGACCTGTTCGAGCGTAAGGGTTTCGCCGCGGTCCCGGCTCTCAGCATGACGGCGGCGGGCCCGCGCCTCGATGCTGGCGGTCACGAACAGCTTTACGTCCGCGTGGGGCGCGATCACCGTTCCAATGTCGCGTCCGTCCAGTACCGCGCCGCCGGGCCGCGCGGCGAACTGGCGCTGCCGTTCCAGCAGAGCCGCACGCACCCGCTTGTGCACCGACACGCGCGAGGCCAGCGCACCGCATGCGACCGAGCGAAGATCCGGTTCCTGCAGCAGCGAATCGGGAAAGCTGGCCGCCCGCGCGGCGTCGATCGGATCGTCGGGGTCAAGGCCCATGACGCGGGTCTGCAAGCCGACCGCACGGTAAAGCAGACCGGTATCGAGCACCGGCAGCCCGAAATGCCGGCCAAGCCCCTTGGCGATGGTGCCCTTTCCGCTGGCGGTCGGACCGTCGACGGCGATGATCATGCGTGCTTCCCCTTCCTGAAGGCTTTCCAAAGTCCCCAGATCGCGATGCTGGCCCAGAAACCCTCGAGCACTAGGGAGGCGAGGTTGAGATGATACAGCAGCGAGATCGTCAGCAAGGCCGCGCCTGCAAGGTTCACGCCGTGCTGGACGAAGGGATTGGGCTGGTCATTGGCGGTGATATACCAATAGGCCCAGATGATGCAGCCCATCCCCCCAAACCCGACCATGGTGGGCCAGTCGATCGGAATCATGCCGGGGCCGTTTCCTGCGCCTGGCTGAGCAAGGCCGTGAAATTCGGAAAGCTCGTCGCGATCGGGGCGGTGTCATCAACCTCGACGCCGTACCGGCTGGCGAGCCCCGCGACCGCCATGCTCATGGCGATGCGGTGATCGAGATGGGTGGTGACGGGCGCGCCCTGCGTACCGTTCAGCGGATCGCCGCCCGTTCCTTCGATCACCAGACCGTCCTCGCGTTCCTCGACGCGGGCACCGGCGGCGGTCAGTGCCGTCGCCATCGCCGCCAGCCGGTCGGATTCCTTCACGCGCAATTCGTCGAGGCCGCTGGTCACCGTACGCCCCGCCGCCAGCGAGGCGGCGACGAACAGCACCGGAAACTCGTCGATCATGGCCGGGGCGAGGGCGGGATCGACGTCCACGCCGGTCAAGGCGGAATGGCGCACGCGCAGATCGGCCACCGGCTCGCCGCCTACCTCGCGGCGGTCCAGTTCCTCGATGTGTCCGCCCATCTGGCGCAGCACGGTGAACAGCGCCGCGCGCGTCGGGTTGAGGCCCACGTTCTCGATCACCAGATCCGACCCCGGCACGATCAACGCGGCGACCGCAAAGAAGGCGGCGCTGGAAGGATCGCCCGGTACGACGATGTCCTGCGGGCGCAGTTCGGCCTGGCCATGCAGCTCGATGATCCGCTCGCCCCCGTTCTCGTCCACGGTCAGCTGCGCCCCGAAGCCTGTCAGCATACGCTCGGTATGGTCGCGTGTCGGCACGGGTTCGATCACCCGCGTGATACCCGGCGAGTTCAGGCCCGCTAGCAGAACGGCGCTCTTTACCTGGGCCGATGCGACCGGCAGGCGATATTCGATCGGCACGGCGGGCGAGGCGCCGCGCATGGTGAGCGGCAGGCGGCCGCCGGGGCTGGCGGTGAAATCGGCGCCCATCTGCGAGAGCGGATCGATGACCCGGCCCATCGGGCGGCGCGACAGGCTGGCGTCGCCGGTAAACGTCGCGGTGACCGGATGGCTGGCGACCAGACCCATCAGCAGCCGCGTCGAGGTCCCGGAATTGCCCATGTCGAGCGCTGTCTCTGGCTGAAGCAGCGCGCCGACACCTACGCCGTCGATGTTCCATGTGCCGTCGTCCTGCCGCTTTATGGCCGCGCCCATCGCGCGCAGCGCCGCGGCGGTGGCCAGCACGTCCTCGCCCTCAAGCAAGCCGCGCGCGGTGGTGCGTCCGACGGCCAGTGCCCCGAACATCAGGGAGCGATGGCTGATCGACTTGTCGCCCGGAACGCGAAGTCTTCCCGTCAGCGGGGCGCCCGGCATGAAACGGCGGGGGGAAGGCGGATTGTGATGGCTCAACGAAAGGGCCCTTTTCCAGATGTTCTGCCGCCGAGGTCGCTAAGCGCCGGGCGGCGGCAACCGGGAAATGACGGGTCGGATCGGCGCAGGCTTTTGACAGCGCGCAAGGCCTATGGCAAGGCGCGCGGCTCGTGCCGGGGGCGGGAAGGACCAAGCTGTCCGATTCTCGCCGCCGGCAGCCGAATTTCACGAATAGCGCATGCGCCATCCCGGCGCCAAGTTCACGAGGTTTTCATGGTCAAGCCCGAATGGGGTGCCAAGCACAGCTGCCCGAAATGCGGCACCCGCTTCTACGATCTCGGCAAGGACGATCCGGTTACCTGCATCGAATGCGGTAACGAATGGACGCCCGAGCCGGTGCTGAAGTCCAAGCAGCCGATTCCCTACGAGGAAGAGAAGACCCAGAAGCCCGAGAATGACGAGGATCTGGGCGACGACGATCTGGACATCGACGTTGACGACGACGAGGATTCGCCGGACAACGACGTCGATCTCGGCGGCGACGACGACCTTGGCGTGGCCAAGGCCAGCGACGACGACGACGACGACAACTGATCGTCCGAAGCTGTTTTTCCGCCGGTTGAATTTTGCTCTTGCAACCGGCGGAATCACTGCCTAGAGAGCCGCTCTCCGCACCGGACGCCCCGTTACGAACCGGGCTGCAAGGGGCGGAGAGCAGGGCCCCTCCCAGGGTGCCCCGCCAGAGGACAGGCCAGCGGGAAACCGGGCGCAGCGTCCTTTTGGTAATGCGATGAAGATTGGGGCCGTAGCTCAGCTGGGAGAGCGCTACAATGGCATTGTAGAGGTCAGGGGTTCGATCCCCCTCGGCTCCACCATCGCACTGTATCAGCTATTGAGATGAGACGCCGGGCACTGGACCCGGCTTTTTTATGCGCGCGCGGTAGAGGCAACGCCTGTTCGCGTCGCAATTGTCAGGTCCGCCAGCAGCAGCCCAATAAAAAAGGACCGGGCGCTGAGGGGAGCGCCCGGTCCTGCAGGTATGGACCGTTATGTCAGGAAAAACGGTCCACAAGGTGGTTGGGTCCGGTCAGTTCGACCCGGTGCCCCATCTTGCGGCGCCGGCTGACCCATTCCTTGAATTGCTCCGCCGAGGTGTGGTCGAAGCCTTGAACGTGGTTCAGGTTGACGCGAACCGGACGGTCCCCCGGGATGCTCTCCAGCCGGCGGGTCAGGCCCGTCAGGCTGATGAAAGTCGCGCTGCCCGACAGGTGTACGTCACGCTCTTCGCCCTCGTCGTTTTCCTCGACCTTCAGCTTGAGCGAACGGCGATGCGGGATCAGTTCCAGCAGCGTCAGGGCAAGACCGACCAGCACGCCGGTCAGCAGGTCGACCGTGACGACCAGCACGAAGGTCGCCGTCCAGATGACCGCCGGAAGCGCGCCATAGCTGGAATAGAGGTGGCGCACATGCTTGAGGCTCACCAGCTTCCAGCCGGTCACCACCAGCACGCCGCCCAGAGCCGCCATCGGAATCTCGCTGAGCACGAACGGCAGCAGCGACACGAAGCCAAGGATCCAGATACCGTGGATGATGGTCGACAGGCGGGTCTTGGCGCCTGCCTGCACATTGGCCGACGAACGCACGATCACACCCGTCATCGGCAGTGCACCGGCAAGGCCGCACAGGAAGTTGCCGACGCCCTGCGCGCTCAATTCCTTGTCGTAATTGGTGCGCACACCGTCATGCATCCGGTCGACCGCAGCCGCCGACAGCAGCGTTTCCGCGCTGGCGATGAAAGCCACGGCTATGGCCGCGATGATGATCGTCGGGCTGAGCAGCATCGCAAGAAAGCCGTCGCCCGGCGTCGCGACCGCGCCTACGATCGAATCGGGCACATTGACGCGCGTGATGTCGAGACCCAGAGCCATGGCGACCAAGGTCGCGCCGACGACGCCCAGCAATGCGCCGGGAAGCAGGCCCATCTTGGCGGGCTTGAACTTTTCCCAGCCCACCATGATGCCGATGGTCAGAAGACCGATGCCGAGCGCCATCTCGGCCTGCTGAAGGTTGAACGGCGACAGGCCAAGAAGGCGAGCAGGCATGGCCGCCAAGTTCGCGACACCGTTCGAAAGCGGGCTGGCATCGAACAGGATGTGGAACTGGCTGATGACGATCAGCGCGCCGATGCCGGCCAGCATGCCGTGCACCACGGCAGGGCTGATGGACCGGAAAAACGCGCCAAGCTTCATATAGCCGGCAATGAACTGGATCACGCCCGCAAGAACGAGCATGGGGCCAAGCGCGGTGAGGCCGTTGTTCGCGACGAAGTCGAACACGATGACGGCAAGGCCCGCGGCCGGACCGCTGACCTGCAGCGGCGAGCCGGCGAACATGCCGACCACAATGCCGCCGATGATGCCAGTGATCAGGCCCTTTTCGGCCGGAACGCCCGAAGCGATTGCGATACCCATGCACAACGGCATGGCGACGAGAAAGACGACGATGGAAGCCGTGAAGTCACGCCCGAAATGGGCGAACATCCCGGTCTTTTCTTCCATCGCCGCAGGGGTTGCGGCTGCTGTGGTCATTCGGCGGCCTCCGCAAGGCTATAGCGTGCCTGAGCCGGAACGGCGACTGGCAGGGGCTGATTGTCGCGCAGGGGCACGAACTGGCCGGTGTGTCCATCGAGGCCGAGAACCTGGCCTTCGTGAATGTCCACGACCCAGCCGTGCAGGCTCATCTCGCCAGCGGCCATTGCGCGCGCGACCGAAGGATGGGTGCGCAGGTTCGCAAGCTGGGCAATCACGTTCTCGTTAATCATCGCACGGATGCGGTCTTCACCTTGGAGGTGACCCTGACAGCTGTTGACGACCGTCTGGGCAGCGCCGCCGTGCTTCAGCCACGCGGCCACGTTTGGCATGGCTTCAAGCCCGTCGGGATAAGCGAGCGCCTTCATTGCGCCGCAGTCGGTATGACCGCACACGATGATGTCGCGCACGCCAAGGGCAGCGACAGCATATTCGACGGTGGCCGAGACACCGCCCAGCATCGAGGCGTAGGGCGGGACGATATTGCCGGCGTTACGGCAGACAAACAGGTCGCCGGGGCGGGCCTGCATGATTTCCTCGGGCACGATGCGCGAATCGGCGCATGAAATCATCAGCGCCTTCGGGCTCTGCCCGTCGCGGGCCAGCGTGCCGTAAAGCTCGCTGCTGTTCGGGAAGATGGTCTTTTCGAAATTGAAAACGCGACCGATAAGTTCGTTCATCGGGAAAGTCCTTCTGACTGCATCCGGGAAAATGGATCTGCCTCGCAAGAGTGCGGATGTGCCAGAGAACTAGAGCCCGTGTGTTTCCTGAACCGTTCCTGTTTGTAAGAATTTGTTGCTGCGCGGCAAACTGCGCCGGGGCGTTGCGCCGGCGGGTTATTCGGGGCCGTCGAGGGGAAGGCGGATCGTCGCGCAAAGCCCCCCCGAAGTACGATTGGCGATTGAGAAGCTGCCGCCCTGCGCCCGCACGATGCGGTTCACGATCGCGAGGCCGAGACCCATGCCCGGCGTGTTGCGCGCGCGCGCGTGATCGAGTCGAACGAAGGGTTTAAGGACCTCATCTATCTGGGATTCCGCGATTCCCGGCCCGTCGTCCATGACCATGACGATGACCTCCTTGCCCTCTTGCGCAAGCCGGACATGGACATTGCCCGCATAATGCAGCGCGTTCTCGATCAGGTTCGACATCACCCTGCGCAAGGCCAGCGCGCGCCCCTGCATTTCAAGATGGCCCGGCCCATCGTAATCCGCGTCGAGGCCGCGGTCGCAGGCGTCGTCGACCAATGTCTGTGCGGTTGCAGCAATGTCGATACGCTCCACAGGGCCGCGGTGGTCGTGCCCTTCGTTGAAGGTCTGCAGCGACTGGAGCAGCATGCGCATCTCCGCCACGTCGGCGGCCATGGAATCGCGATCCGGGCGCTGCTGGTCCAGCCGCATCTGCAGGCGCGCAAGCGGAGTCCTGAGATCGTGGGCAATCGCCGAGATGGTGAGCTGGCGATTGCTGATCAGCTGGTGGATGCGGTCCTGCATCTCGTTGAAGGCATTGATAAGGTCGCGCGCCTCCTGCGGTCCGGCCAGCGGCACGGGCTCGGGGTCCTCCAGTTCGCCCACCTTGCGGGATGCGGCGACCAGCTTGCGCAAGGGGCGAAGCGCGGCGCCGACCAGCAGCCCGCCGACCAGCATCAGCAATGCCGTCGGCAGCAGCAGCATGACCACGCGCTGCGCGTTCAGCTTGAACGTCTCGTGCACCTCGGCAGAAAAGCGCATGACGGTCCGGTCCGACAGGATCATGCTGCCCGCGACATTGCCGCCGCCGCTCAGCGGTTCGAGATGAAGGCGAAGGCCCGCGCGCCCCAGTTCCTCTTCCTGCGCGACGATCTGGCTGCGCAAGGTGTCAAGTTCGAGGCTAGCGGCGCGGCGCGCCGTTTCCCGCGACCAGCGGATGCGGAAATGATTGGTCGAAAGTTCCTGCGCGACCGACTGCCGCGTTTCGACCGGTGCATGGTCGATCAGCCGATAGGCCACGACCAGCCGGTCGGAGATGCTGGCGGCGTCCTCTTCCTGAAGCGAAAACTCGTTCGCACGCTCGAACACAAAGGCGTTGAGCGCGAATTCGAGGGCTACGACAAGCAGGAGGATGCCCAGCAGCCGGCCCAGCAGACCGGTCCTGAAAAAGCCTGCATTCTCGCGGCCAGGCCATTTCACGCGGGCGAGACTTCCGCCGTGAACATATATCCGACGCCGCGGACTGTGGCGATCGGCGCCTCGTTTCCTTCGGTCGTCAGCTTGCGGCGCAGGCGGCTGACCAGCACGTCGACGCTGCGGTCGGAGGAATCGCCGATGCGCGTGCGCGACAGTTCGATCAGGCGCTCGCGGCTGATGACCCTTTGGGGGGACTGGACGAAAGCGCTCAGCAGGTCGAATTCGGCTGTGGTCAGCTCGACCAAAGCCTTGGTCGGCGACCGCAATTCGCGGCGCGACAGCGAGAGGGTCCAGCCGTCGAACACGACTTCGTCCTGGCGCTGGCGCTGGCTGGACGTGCCCGCACCATTGGAATGACGGCGCAGCACCGCGGTGATCCGCGCAAGCAATTCGCGCGTGCCGAAGGGCTTGGCCAGATAATCGTCCGCGCCCAGTTCCAGCCCGACGACCCGGTCCGCCTCGCCGCCGCGCGCGCTGACGAAAATGACGGGAATGTCGCTGGTGGCGCGAAGGCGGCGGAGGAGTTCGATCCCGTTGGTACCGGGAAGCATGATGTCGAGCACGATAAGCGCGGGCTCTCCATCATCGAGCTGGACCTGCATTTCCGCCCCGGTCGACGCGGTCCGCACGTCATAGCCATGTTCTTTCAGCGCGCGCGCGATCAGAACGCGAAGCTGCGGATCGTCTTCGACGACGAGGATAGTCTGGCTTGCCATCAGTAGGTCAGGATCCGGCGCGGGACTGCACGGCTGCAGCCATGTTGTTGGTGTGCCGGAAAGACTAGTCGTCATGCTGTCAGTCTTCAAGTTGGGGCGTTCCCTTCCAGAGCCATCACGAGCCCGGCGAGAAGGCGATCTTGGCACCGGGGGGGCGGCCGCCGGAGACACGGGGTGGAGGAGGAACTCCGGCGGCCTAGTCGATGACAGGGCGGGGGATCGGTCGGCCGCCCTGCCACCGAGACAGGAAGCGATCGGAGACCGACCGTTCGTGCCGCTGGTTACGGTCACCGGATCGCCGTCTCTCGATCTGAATTCGGTCTATCACCGGTGATGTTTCGGATCTGCGGCATGCTTGTAAGATTTTGTTGCCGGATGCGATCCTTGGTCCGGCGGCGGCTGGCACATCCGTTTGCGCGTACTTGCACCCTGCCGGTTCCTCTCTCTATGGGAAGCGCCGGCAGCTTTGGCCGCGGCGAACGGGCGGCGAAGATGCGCGTCAATGGATGAAGGAGCACGACGGCATGGGTAAACGGTTCTGGCTGATGAAATCGGAACCCGATGTCTATTCGTGGGATGACCTCGTGTCGGAAGGCGAGGGGACCTGGGACGGGGTCCGCAACCACCGCGCCAAGAACAACCTCGCCGCGATGAAAAAGGGCGAGAAGGCGTTCTTCTATCATTCCAATATCGGGCTGGAGATCGTGGGGATCTGCGAGATCAGCGAGGCAGGCATCGCCGATCCCACCGATGAAACCGGCAAATGGGCCGCCGTGAAGGTCAAGCCGGTCGAGAAACTGCCCGCCCCGGTCACGCTAAAGCAGGTCAAGGCAGAGGAATCGCTGTCGGAAATGGAACTGGTCAAGCTGATGCGCCTGTCGGTCAGCGAAGTCCTGCCCGACGAGTGGAAAAAAATTCTGGCGATGTCGAAGGCGAATGCGAAGCAGGAAGGTTGAGGCGCGCAAGAAGACGCGGCTTGCGGCCCGACTTTCGATACGATGGTTAACGACGGCCCTCTGACACCTGTCCCGTAACGGAGCGGGTGCGGCGTCGCGCTTTCGTTCGTGGTGTTTACAAGCTTGGTTAAGAAACCGTTACCGCGATCGCTCGTTTCGGTGGCGGAAGCCCGTGGGGACGGTCAGCAACGGGCCGGTCAGGAACCCCGTTGGCCAAGCGAGGAAAGCACGTCGATGATCTACGCCGCCACTCCAGCCATGCGCGTTCCGATCCGCTTTGCCGTTATCCAGCCGGTGGCCCGCCGCCGCGCTGCGGTAAAGGGATGGTTCGGGCGGCGGATAAACCCGCTGATGCAGCAGGTCGCGCAGGACGAACCCGAAGCGCTGTTCTGGGGCCTCACCACGCGCGACGCCAAGGAATTCCTGATGGCCTATTGTGCCTGCTTCATGGCAGTCGTCGGCTTCATCGCCTGATCAGCCAGTACCTGATCAGCCAGTACCTGATCAGCCAGCACCTGATCAGGCAGCGGGGGCAAGACGGCATTCGGCGCGGTACAGGATAAATCCCAGGCAGGCCGAAATCACGCTCATCGCCGCGGCCAGCAGCAACTGGTCTACGATCGATACGCCAATCGCGCTGAGCCCCATGGCCAGCGCCGATCCGCCCACCATCGCGAAACTGTTGACCAGATTGTTTGCCGCGACCGTGCGCGCCGTCTGCGACTTGTCGACCACCGTCGTGAGAAACGCGTAGAGCGGCACCACGAACATGCCGCCCGCGATCGCGATGCCCATCAGGCACAGCAGCAGGGGTGCGGCGAGCGGCAGTGCGATGAATTCCATCACCGAATAAAGCCCCTCCGCCTCGGGCTGCCACATCCGGCACACGAAATGGAACGCCAGTACGAACAGCCCCATCACGATGACCGAGATGGGCGAATAGCGCGCCGACACCTCGCCCTTCAGCAGCAGGTTGATCGAGACCGAGCCGATCGCCACCCCGATCGAAAAGACGACGAGGAACAGGCTGGCGACTTCCTTGCTGGCGGTCAGCACATTCTTGGCGAGCGGGGGAAACTCGATGAAAAGCACCGCGCCGATCGTCCAGAAAAAGCTGATCGCGAGGATGGCATAGAACACGCGCGCATCCTGCATCGAACCCTTCACCACATTGATCGAGGAGCGCCAGACATTGTAGTCGATGGGTTCCACCACGCCCTGCGCCGGCGCGCTGGGAACCTGCTTGCCTGCGAACCAGCCGAGCAGCGCAAGGCCGATCACCATTCCCGCGGCAATCTCGACCGAAATCCAGCCCGCGAGAATCGTACCGGCAAGGATCGCCATATAGGTCCCCGCCTCGACCAGGCCCGTGCCCGCCAGCACCTCGTTCTTTTCAAGATGTTGCGGCAGGATCGCGTATTTGATCGGGCCAAAAAAGGTGGAGTGGACCCCCATCGCGAACAGCGCGAGCAGCAGAAGCGGTATCGCCGCCGCGTGGACCGCAATGTCCATCGCCGCCAGCATCAATCCCGCCGCGCCGACCAGCATGATCCCGATTTCCGCAAGCTTCACCCGGCGGATAATCATCGCCTTGTCGCGCATGTCCGCAAGCTGTCCCGAAAGCGCCGAGAACAGCACGAAGGGCAGGGTAAACAGCCCCTGCGCCACGGCTGAGAACATCGCTTCCTCTGCCGCGCTGGAATAGACCGCATAGACGACGAACAGCACCATCGCGTTCTTGTACAGATTGTCGTTGAACGCCCCCAGCACCTGGGTAACGAACAACGGCAGAAAGCGCCGCTTGGTGAGAAGATCGGTGGAGGTCATCATGATGGGTCGGCGCCCGTCCTTACCGACCATCCCGAACCGTACAAGCCCGCGCGTTGCGTTCGGACGATTAAAACGGGTCAAGACGCGTGGTGCGCGCTTTGGCTGGTTGGCCGTTTCGGGCTACAGCATGGCCGAATCTATGTTGACACTTCCCAATCTTCTGACGCTTTCGCGCATTTTCGCGGTTCCGCTTCTGGTCGGCCTGCTGTGGTGGCCCGGATGGGCGCTGGGGCACGGCATTGCCTTCGTGCTGTATTCGCTGGCCGGGATCACCGATTATTTCGACGGCTATCTCGCGCGCTCCAGCGGGCGGGTCAGCAGGCTGGGCGTATTCCTCGACCCCATTGCCGACAAGCTAATGATCGGCGCGGTCATTCTGGTGCTGGCCGCGAAGGGCGGCTTGTCCGGGCCTTATGCGGGCGATCTGCATGTGCTGGCGGGTCTTGTCATATTGCTGCGGGAAATCGCGGTGTCTGGTTTGCGCGAATTCCTGGCCGGGGTGCAGGTGTCGGTGCCGGTGTCCAAGCTGGCGAAATGGAAGACGACCGCGCAGATCATCGCGCTGGGCGCGCTGATCCTTGCAGGCGCCTTGCCCGCGATGGAATGGATCCGGATCACGGGCCTCGTATGCCTGTGGGCGGCGGCGGTGCTGACGGTCGTGACCGGCTGGGATTACCTACGCGTCGGCCTGAAGCACATGGACTGACCGACGGATGGACAGGCCGGGGCAGGATGACGATCTGCGGCTCTGGCAATCGCTGTCATCCTATCAGGTCGGGCCTGCCGACGCGGAATTCGGCTTTATCGACCGGCTGGCCCGCGAAAATGGCTGGGACCGGACCTATGCCGACAGGGTGGTGGAGGAATATCGCCGCTTCTGCTTTCTGGCGATGCGCGCGGGCCATCCGGTTACGCCATCCGATGCGGTCGATCAGGCATGGCATCTGCACCTGACCTACAGCCGCGACTATTGGGAACGCTTTTGCCCCGAGATACTGGGCGGCCCGCTGCATCACGGTCCGACCGCGGGCGGACAGGCGGAACGCGATCGCTATTTCCGGCAATATGCCGACACGCTTGCCAGCTATGAGCGGATCTTCGGCCCGTCTCCTGCGGATATCTGGCCGGCGGCGCAAAAGCGGCTCTATCGCGATCCGCAGGCCCGCAGGGTCCGCACGCGCGACTATCTCCTTGTTCCGAAACGGGCGGCATTGATCGTAACCGTTTTGGCAATCTGTGCTGCTATGCTTGTCTTCATCCTGTGGTGATGCGCCGAATCTGGAGGGTGTACGCGCGATGCACGGTTGGAATCCGCTCGACTGGAGCGCAGGGGCCTATCTGGCATTTCACGCCGCTGCCTTCGTGGCGGCGCTGGTACTGGGCAAGGCCCTGCAGAGCGCATTCATACCCGATGGCCGACCGGGCGGGCTGAACGACGAGGAGCATATCGCCGTGCTCGCCGGCGGGCGCGTGCAGCTGGCGCAGGCGGTCGGAGCGCGGCTGGCGGCGGAGGGAAGGCTGGCGGTGGACGGACTGAACGCCTTGTCGATCCCGCGCGCGGGCGGCGGATCGACCGAGGCGCAGCGGGCCTTGCTGTCGACAAGCCGCAAGTTCACCGCTGCGCAACTGGTCCGCGCGGTGTCCGGTGCGGCGCAGACGATCCACGCCCGTTTGCGCGCCCTGGGGCTGGCGATGGAAGAGGGCGGCGAAATCCGCGTACGCATCGTGCAGACCCTCCCCATACTGGCGCTGCTGCTGATCGGGATCATGCGCTGGCGGCTGGGCGTGCTGCGCGAGGAAAGCGTCGGTTTTTTGATCGTGTTCGTCCTCGTGACCCTGCTGGCGGTTATCGCGCGTTTCCAGATCCTCGACACCGCGACCAAGGCGGGACGGGCAGAGCTGGCCTCGCTTCGCGCGCGGGAGGAAAGGCTGCAGCGCGCCCCGCGCGAGACGGAATTCGGCATGGCGGTCGCATTGTTCGGTCCCGCCGTGCTGGCCGGCACGACGCTTGACCCGTTTCATCGGATGTATGCCAGCTCTTCCGGCGGATGCGGCAGCGATGGCGGCGGAGACGGCGGCGGGGGCGGTTGCGGCGGTTGCGGCGATTGAAGGATCGGCTCGCTACCGCTAACGGAGCGCGATGAGCTTTGCCGCGACAATACTGACTCTTTACCCAGAGATGTTTCCCGGACCGCTGGGCATCAGCCTTGCCGGCCGCGCGCTGGAATCGGGGGCATGGTCGCTAAGCACCGTTCAGATCCGTGATTTTGCCGCCGACAAGCATCGCACGGTCGACGACACGCCCGCGGGCGGCGGCGCGGGCATGGTGCTGAAAGTCGATGTGCTGGCCGCTGCGATCGACCATGCGCGCGGGCTGAACCCCGGCGCGCCGGTGCTGGCGATGACGCCGCGCGGACGACCGCTGACACAGGCTCGCGTGCGCGAACTGGCCGCCGGGCCGGGCGCGATCGTGCTGTGCGGCCGGTTCGAGGGTTTCGACGAGCGTATCTTCGAAGGTCGCGATGTCGAGGAAGTGTCGGTCGGCGACATCGTGCTGTCGGGCGGAGAGCCTGCCGCGATCATGCTGCTCGACGCTTGCATTCGGCTGCTTCCCGGCGTAATGGGCGCGGCTTCCAGCGGAGTCGAGGAATCGTTCGAGAACGGTCTGCTCGAATATCCGCATTTTACCCGACCTGTCGAATGGGAAGGGCGCACGATCCCTGAAGTGCTGCGATCGGGGGATCATGCGAAGATCGCGGCGTGGCGAAAGCAGCGCGGCGAGGACGATACACGGTTACGCAGGCCGGACCTTTGGGAACGTCATGGTGACGTTCGGGGACAGCCTGCCTCTGGCGCGCGGCACGATGATGAAGGCACAGGCACATGAACCTGATCCAGCAGCTTGAAGCGGAGGCCATTGCAGGCCTCGGCAAGGATATTCCGGAATTCCGCGCGGGCGACACCGTGCGCGTCGGCGTGCGCGTCGTGGAAGGCACGCGTGAGCGTGTGCAGAACTACGAAGGCGTCGTGATCGCGCGTTCGAACCGCGGCATGGGTTCGAACTTCACCGTTCGCAAGATGAGCTTCGGCGAAGGCGTGGAGCGTGTTTTCCCGCTCTACTCGCCCAACATCGACAGCATCACCGTGGTCCGCCGCGGCGTCGTGCGTCGTGCAAAGCTGTATTACCTGCGCGGCCGTACCGGCAAGAGCGCGCGTATTGCGGAGCGCAAGACGGTTCGCGAGAACGCGTAAGCCTTCGCGCACAAGCGAGACACGAAAGGGCGGTTCCTGTGGGGGCCGCCCTTTTTGCATCTGCGTATAGGGGCGCGGATGGAGCGCGGGTCGGAGCAACGGTTGCATTTGTAATCGCTTTGTCCAATGAAGCGGCGCGTTCTCAAACATGCCGGACCATGCCATGCCCCGTTCGACTTCCCGATTTCTGCGTCTTGCCGCGTCCGCCATCGTTCTGGGCGCCATGATCGGAGGAACTGCCATGGCGAAACAGGCCTATGATCTGCCCGGCACCGCATCGACGCCGATGCCGGTTCCCGATGTCCCGCAAAAGGACCTGACCCTCGAACGCATCGCGGGCAGCCCGTCGCTGAACGGTGCATCGCCGCGCGCGATGAAGCTGTCGCCCGACGGCCGCTGGCTCACCCTGCTGCGCCCGCGCGACGACGACCGCTATCGCTATGATCTGTGGGCCTATGACCGGCAGAGCGGCGAATGGTCGATGCTGGTCGATTCCGAAGCGTTCGGACCGGGCCGCGAATTGTCCGAGGCAGAGAAGATGCAGCGCGAACGTGCGCGCATCGCCAGCCTGAAAGGCATCGTGTCCTATGAATGGTCCGAGGATTCGCAGTCGATCCTGGTGCCGCTGGACGGCGATTTGTTCCTTGCCCGGCTGGATGGCAGCATCACCCGCCTGACCGACAGCGAGGAAGGCGAGCTCAATCCTGCGATCTCACCCGACAATACGAAAGTGTCCTTCGTGCGCGAGGGGCGGCTTTATGTCGCACCGGTCGGCGGGACGCCGGTCGCCATCACGCCCGAGGAAGACAGCGACACAGTCCACTGGGGCGAGGCAGAATTCGTCGCGCAGGAGGAAATGGACCGCGACTATGGCTATAAATGGGGCCCCGCCGGCAAGCGTATCGCTGTCCTGCGCTATGACGAGGCACCCGTCGCAGTCGTCACGCGCACCGCGATCGGTGCGGGCAGCACCAGCACCTATGAACAGCACTATCCGCTGGCAGGCACGGCGAATGTCGAGATCGACCTCTATGTCATGGATGCCGACGGCGGAAACCTGACCAAGGCCGACCTCGGGTCCGAGCGGGACATCTATGTCACCCGCGTCGACTGGGCGCCCGACGGGTCGCTCTATGTCCAGCGCCAGAACCGTGCGCAAAGCCGACTCGACATGCTGAGGGTCGATCCCGCGACGGGCGCAAGTACGCTGGTGTTCAGCGAAACCGCGGCGGAAGGCCACTGGATCAACCAGTTCTCCGATTATCGCTTCCTCAAGGACGGCTCGCTGATCTGGAAGTCGGAACGCAGCGGGTTCGCGCATCTGTGGCGGTTTGCAGGCGGACAATGGACCCAGCTGACCAGCGGCGACTGGGTCGTGACCGGCCTGCTCGGCGTGGACGAGGCGGCAGGGCAGTTGTGGTTCAAGGGACGCAAGGATAGCCCGCTGGAGAACCATATCTACCGCCTCGACTATGCAAACGGCGGCGTGCCCGAACGGCTGACCCAGCCGGGATGGTTCCATGGCGGTTCGATGGACGGGGCAGGGCGCACCATGATCGTGAACCGGTCGAACCCGGCGCAGCCCACGCAATATTACCTTGCCGACAATGCCGGGCAGCGGCTAACCTGGCTGATGGAAAACGCGCTGGATGCCGATCATCCCTATGCGCCGTTTGCCGCCAGCCATGCGGTCACGCGTTTCGGCACGCTGAAGGCCGAGGACGGCAGCACGCTTTACTGGAAGATGCTGGTTCCGGCGATGGAGAAGGGCAAGCGCTATCCGGTGATGTTCTATCACTATGGCGGGCCGCATGCGCAGCAGGTCGACAGCGCCTGGGGTTCGACCATCGCGCAATATTTCGTCGACCTCGGCTATATCTGGTTCGAGATTGACAATCGCGGTTCCGACTATCGCGGCGTCGAATTCGAAAAGCAGATCCGCAAGGCGATGGGCAGCGTAGAGGTCGCCGACCAGAAGACCGGCGGCGCATGGCTGAAGACCCTGCCTTTCGTCGATCCCGACCGCATCGCGATCTATGGCGGCAGCTATGGCGGATACATGACGCTCAAGATGCTGGAAGCTGATCCCGGTTTCTATGCGGCGGGCGTCGCGGCATCCTCGGTGACGAAGTGGGAACTCTACGACACGTTCTACACCGAACGCTACATGGGCGACCCGCGCGAGGTGCCCGAAGCCTACGAGGCATCCAACACGATCGCGGATGCCGCGAAAATCGCCGACCCGCTGCTCATCATCCACGGGATGAGCGACGACAATGTCGTGATGGACAATTCCACCGCCATGGTCGCCGCGATGCAGGAAGCGAATGTGCCGTTCGAGATGATGCTCTATCCCGGTTTCGGCCATGTCGTGTCGGGCCCGGTAATCACGCAGCATTATTACGGGAATATCGTCCACTTCCTCGAAAGGAACGGCGTGCCGCCCGGCGGGCGGTAGAGGCTTGTTGCGGGGCCTTGCTCCCTCTTGCAACGATGGGCGCGTGCGCCTAACCGCGATCCTTCGATAATTGCCGCTGAAGTGAGAGACTGATCCATGGCGACGACCGCCGCTGCGCCGACCGAATTTATCACCCTGGCGCATCCCGCGCCCGTGCCCGATGAAACGCGCGTGCAGTTGCTGGAAAACCCGGGGTTCGGCACGCTGTTCAGCGATCACATGATCATGGTCGACTGGGCCGAGGGCGAGGGCTGGCACAATGCGACGCTGGGCCCGCGCGGACCGATCGCGCTCGATCCTGCGGCGGCGGTGCTGCATTACGCGCAGGAAATTTTCGAAGGGATGAAAGCCTATCGCCATCCCGACGGCAGCACCGCGCTGTTCCGGCCGGAGGCGAATGCGAAACGCTTCAACGTCTCGGCGCGGCGCATGGCCATGCCTGACCTGCCCGAGGAGCTGTTCCTGGAATCGGTCCGCCTGCTGGTCGAAAAGGACGCCGCGTGGATTCCCGATCTCGAAGGCGCCTCGCTTTATCTGCGGCCTTTCATGTTCGCGTCCGAAGTGTTCCTGGGCGTGCGCCCGGCCAAGCGCTACAAGTTCATGGTGATCGCCAGCCCGGCCGGCAATTACTTCAAGTCGGGCGCGCCTGCCGTGTCGATCTGGGTGTCCAGCGACTACACCCGCGCGGCCCCCGGCGGCACCGGTGCGGCCAAATGCGGCGGCAATTACGCGGCGAGCCTTGTCCCGCAGGCCGAAGCGATCGAGCGCGGGCACGACCAGGTCGTCTTCCTCGATGCGGCAGAACGCAAGTGGATCGAGGAACTGGGCGGCATGAACCTGTTCTTCGTGTTCGACGACGGCACGGTGCTGACGCCCGCGCTGACCGGCACGATCCTGCCCGGCATCACCCGCGACAGCCTGATTACCCTGCTGCGCGAGGAAGGGCTGACCGTCGAGGAAGGCCGCTACAGCCTTGAACAATGGCGCGAGGATGCGACGACGGGGCGGCTGGTCGAATGCTTCGCCTGCGGCACCGCGGCGGTCGTGACGGCCGTCGGCAGGGTTGCGGGCCATGACGGCGAATTCACCATCGGCAGCGGCGGCCCCGGGCAGTTGACGCAAAAGATGAAGAACCGGCTGACGGGCATCCAGCGCGGGCTGGAACCCGATACGCATGGCTGGGTCGCCCGGTTGGACTAAGGCTGCCTTCGCGGCGACTGAATGCGGATTTCGCGTCACGTCCTGACCGCACCTGGGCTCTGCCGTTGACAGATCGCAGCGGACAGGGGACGTTCCCGGCAAGCGGACACCTGCGTTTTCGGGGATATCCCCTGCTATTGGCGGCTGTCTCTTGGGGAAGGAGCACGATGCGCGGGGGCGGGGCACATAGCAGGCTGAATGCCCGATCCATCGGCTTCCTGCTGATCGCCATCCTCCTTTGGTTATCGCCTCTTTCGGGATTGGCGAACGCCTTTGCGCAGGACGATAGTGCCGCCTCCGATGTTGCCGCTGTGCAAAGCGAGGCCGATGCCGCAGCCCAGACCGCCGATCTCGGCGAAGCGGCCGCCCTCCAGCGTGCAGAGGCGGAGGAGTTGCGCGCCGCTGCGGAAGCCGAGCGGCGGAGTCTTCTTTCGGCCACGCGGGCGCAGTTGCGTGTCGCGCGCGAGGCAGTCGATGCCGAAGCCGCCCGGATCGAGAATGAAACCGCCGCGATCGAACTGATAGAAACGCAGGCTCTAACATGGCCGCGCAAGGTCGCTGCCGTGGCTGCCGCCCCCGGCGCCGAAGCCAGCGCCGACGCGCTGTACGGCGAACTGATCGCGGCGCTGCGCACGACCAGAAGCGAATTGTCCGATGCGCTGTCGGGCAGCGGGCCCGGCGAACGCATCGCGATACCCGTCCCCCCCGTCGATCCCGCGCTGATGTCGGATGATGCCGGAGAGCGCCTGGCCGAGTATCAGCAGGCGCTGTTACGCCGGGTCGGCCAGTTGGACCGGATCGAATCCACGCTGGTCGCGAAGCGCCGCGATGCACTCTACCGGTCGATGCAGACCATGAACCAGGCAAGGCTGGCCCTGCTGCCCTCGCTCTCGTCGGGCTTGCGATCGCGGGTAACCGGCTTTGGCGAGGAAGGGCTGGATCAGGTCAAGCGCGAGGTGAAGCAGATTGCCCTGACCCTGCGCTATAATCTGGCCACCGGATTTGCCGATCTGAAGGCTTTTGCCCGCGACCTGATGGAATTTCGCGCCGGGCACCTGCTGCTGATCTTTCAGATCTTGCTGATTGTCGTAGTCTTTCGGTTCTGGCGCGGTGTCGGACGCAGTGTGCTGGCCGACATGGAGCGCACGCAAAGGGCGCATAAGCCGCAGACCTTCCTGTCGTCGTTACTTGCCTATCTTTTCGGTCTGATCCGCCACGCACTCAGGCCGCTCGACTGGCTCGCGCTGCTGCTGGTCCTCAACTGGTTCTTCCCAGCCTTCTTCGCGCCCGCGCCGATCCGGCTGTTGTGGCTGATCGCCTGCTGGATCTTTGCAGGCGCAGCGCTGGTGCAGGTCATCGACGCGATGGCGAGGGCGGGTCAGGAAGAGGATCCGCGCGCTGCCCTGCGCAAAAGATCGCTGCGTCTGGTGGCATCGGTGATCATCGGAGTCGGCCTGATCCTGACGGTTACCGCCAGCCTTGTCGGCAAGGGCGCGATCTACAGCTGGTTGCTGACATTCTGCTGGCTGCTCGCGATCCCGGTCCTCTTCATCATCACGACTTGGTGGGGCGACCGGATCGAGACGTTGGCAAGGCTGGGCGCGCCGCGCAATGCGGTGCTGGCGTGGGTTTCGCGCAATCCCGACGGTATCGGCGGCGCCCTTGGCCGTGTCGCCGCCGGCTTCGTCCTGATGGCACAGGGCGCGCGCGTGGTGATCGCGCGGCGGATTCGCCAGCTGTCGCTGATCCGCGAAATCTTGGGCCAGCGCGCACGGGAGAAGGCGAGCGAACGCGTCACCGCGGATGAGGAAAGCGGTCGCTATGTCGCGCTTTCCGAAGACGAGCTGGCTTTGCTGGCGCCGCATGGCAGGCCGGTGGCCGAAGGTCTGGTCGTCGCGGGGGAGGCGGCCGAGGCGGCCCCGCTGCCCGGCCACGTCATGGCCGTGGTGGGCGATCGCGGTCACGGCAAGACGACAGTCCTGAAGCGGCTTGCCGCCAAGTCCGACCTGCCGTGCCTCCATCTGGAAGCGGACGGCGGGGATGATGATCTGCTGGCCGCGCTCTCGCAAGGGCTGGGCTGTGCCGGAGAGGCGCGCTCGATCATCGACGCGCTGCAGGCAAGGCCGCATTGCATCGCCATCGACGATGTTCAGCGCATGATCGTCCCGTCGATCGGCGGGCTGGGCCGGTTCGACGCGATCCTGGAAATTGCGCGCAACACGAGAGGATCCACTTGCTGGATCTTTGCGGTGGGCGGGGCAGCCTGGCCGTTCCTGGAAAGGGCGCGCGGCGACCGGCCGCTGTTCGACGACGAGATCCGCTTGCACGCATGGCCGGTCGAACGCATCCGCGCCCTTATCGAACGCCGCAGCGCGAGCGCGGGCATCGATCCCGAATTCGAATATGCCGCCGACGATACCGGCACCCTGCTGTTCGAAGAGGAAATCGCACCCGAGGAGCGTGCACGCCGCGCCTTTTACGCCGCTCTGACCGAGGAATCCGGCGGCAATCCGGCCGTCGCGCTGGAACGCTGGCGGCGCAGCCTGTTTCGCGACCGGGAAACGGGCCGGGTCTGCGTGCGTACGTTCAAGGCCCCGGCCATCGCGCGTCTGGCCGCCATGCCGCCGATCACGATGTTTGTGCTGCGTACCATCCTGCAGATGGATATCGCCCGCTTCGAAGACATAGCGCGCGCGACCGACCTGCCGCCCGCGCGCGTACGCGAAACGCTGCGCAGCTGCGAATTGCTGGGCGTGGTCGAACCGCATGGTGAGGGCTATCGTATTCGCCTGTACTGGTTCAACGAAGTCCGGCGCATGCTGCTGGCGCAGAACCTGATCGTGGGAGTTTTGCCATGATTCCTCACTTGCGGCATTTCGCCCTGATGGCCGCGCTGCTGCTGTCGGCGGCGCCTGCCGCCGCGCAGGATGCAGAGATCGACGTGGCGCAGCTTGGCGATTTTATCCGGTGGAGCGGCGTCGTCACCTCGCTGTTCGTGCTGGCAGGCGCCTGGTTCCTGCTCAAGTTGCTGACAGGCTTCGTCAATCGCTTCAGTTCGCAATATGCGGCCCGCAGGCTGACGATGCAGAAGGTCGCGACCTTCGCCAAGTTCTTCATCTTCATCGCCACGGGCGTCATCGTCATTGCCCTGTCGTTCCGGGTCGACAGCACGCTGCTGGCCCTGATCGGCGGCACGGTGGCCGTCGCCGTCGGCTTTGCGCTGAAAGACCTGGTTGCGTCCTTTGTCGCGGGCATCATGATCATCATGGACCGCCCGTTCCAGGTCGGCGACCGGGTCAGCTTCGACGGGTTCTACGGCGACATAACCGCCATCGGGCTGCGTTCGGTGCGCATGCAGACGCTGGACGACAACACGATCACGATCCCGAACAACAAGTTCCTCAGCGATATCACGTCGTCCGGGAATTACGGCGCGCTCGACATGCAGGTGATCGTCGATTTCCTGATCGGCGCGAATGAAGATGTGGACCGCGCGCGAGAGATCCTGAACGAGGCGGCGCTGTCCAGCCGGTTCATCTATCTGCCCAAGCCCATCGTCGTGCTGGTGACGCAGGTGCCGATGCAGAATTTCGTGGCGGTGCGCCTGAGATTGAAAGCCTATGTGCTCGACACCAAGCACGAGAAAGCGTTCGAGACCGATATCACCGTGCGCACCCTGCGCGCCTTTCGCGAACACGGCATATCGCCGCCAGTGAGCGGCGCGGACTGACGTCACTTAATCGGCCGAGGCGTCGATCTGCTCTTCCAGCCACGCCGCAGCCTGTTCGGGCGATGCCTTGTCGTCGCTGCGGTCGACCATCAGATTGGCCTGCCGCATGACCTCGATCGGAATGGCCTCCTCAAGTCCGGTCAGCGCCGCGACGATGTCCTCGTTTTCCTTAGCCCGCGGCGACAGGAGCATCACCGCATCATAGCGGGCCAAGGCCCCTCGCGGATCGTCCAGAATGCGAAGATCCAGCGCGGCGATGCGCCCATCCGATGAAAAGGCGGTGATCGCATCGACCGTACCATCCGCGATTGCGCGATACATGAATGTGGGGCTGTACTGCGTGATCGATGCGAAATTCACCGGATAGCGGCGTTGCACCGACTCCCACTCGGGCCGGTCCGTAAACTCGAGATCGGTGCCAAGCTTCAGTCCGGACGACCTGTCTGCCATGTCCTGCAACGTCCGCATGTCGGTGCCGCGGACGGCAAAGCCATAGGCGTTTTCGAAACCCAGCGGCGCAAGGAGGGATACCCCGTCGCGGAGATCAAGCTCCCTGCGAAGGGTCGGCAGCATTGAGGATCGATTGGGATTGTCTTTCCGTTCCAGTATATTGGACCACAAAGTTCCCGAGTAATCGACATAGACATCGATATCGCCCGACGCCAGCGCCTGATAAGCGATGGTCGAGCCGAGATTGTCGCGCCGCGCTGTCGCGAAACCCTGCTCCTGCAAGCGCCGCTCGATCAGGCTGGCGAGGATATATTGCTCGGAAAAATTCTTGGCGCCTACAGTTACGACCGGTTTGTCCGTCGAAGGCCCGGCGGGTACGATCGCGGTCAGGGCAAGCAGCAGCAGGCCTGCGACGCCCGTCCAGATCCGAAACCCTTTCCTCTTTGCCACGCCGCTGGCCAGCAGGGCGAGCAGCCCATCGACCAGAAGCGCAACCGCCGCCGCCGCGATGCAGCCGACCAGCACGCGGGTCCAGTCCTGCGTCTGCAGGCCAGCGAAAATCAAGTTGCCGAGGCTGGGCTGACCCACCGTCGTCGCCAGCGTCGCGGTGCCGAACGTCCACACCGCCGCCGTGCGAATGCCTGCCAGTATGACGGGCGCGGCCAGAGGAAGCTCTACGAAGCGCAGTCTTTGCCGACTGGTCATGCCAAGGCTGTCCGCCACGTCCAGCGCGACCGGATCGATTTGCTCGATCCCGGCGACGCCGTTCCGGAGGATCGGCAGCAGAGCATAGAGAAACAGCGCCAGCAGCGCAGGCAGAAAACCCAGCGCCGGTATGTCGAGGCCGGTTGTGCGGCCCAGCAGCAGCAGCGCCGGATAGAACAGCGCCAGCAGGGCAAGCCCCGGCACGGTCTGCACCACCGCGGTCGCGGACAGAATGAATTGCCCGGTCCGCGGATGGCGCGCGGCCAGCACGATCAGCGGAAAGCCCACCAGTAGCGCAAGAGCCAGCGCCGACAGGCTGAGCGCGACGTGATCCTGCAGCAGCGCGGGAAGGTCGCCGAGCGCGCTTTCAAGCGGGCTCATGCGCCGCTCTTCAACGCGATGAGGCGGCGGGCCTGAAGAACGGGAGGATCGACCAGCGCACGAACCGACGGATCATCGCTGTCCACCAATTCGGCTGGCGCCGCAAAGGCCGCGACCGCCCCGTCTTCCAGAACGAGGACGCGATCCGACAATGCCAGCGCTTCGCCGACGTCGTGCGTGACCATGATAGTCGTCAGTTCCGCGTCTTCATGGCTGCGGCGATAGGCTTCGCCCAGCGAGGTGCGCGTGGCCGGGTCCAACGCTCCGAAAGGCTCGTCCATCAGCATAAGGGCAGGGCGCAGATACAGCGCCCGCGCGATCGCCACGCGCTGCGCCTGTCCGCCCGAGAGGCTGGAGGGATAGCGCTGTGACAGCGCCTGCGGCAGCTCCATCATCGAAAGCAGTTCGGCCACACGCGCCGGATCGTGCTGCCGCTCGCCCCCGATCCGCGCGGGAAGGCCGATATTCTCCGCGACCGTCATGTGCGGAAACAGGCCGATGTTCTGAAGCACATAGCCGATGCCGCGGCGCAATCGCTCTGGCGACAACGTCCGCACATCGGTGCCGTCGAGCATTATCGTGCCGCCGAAGTCCGGCACCAGCGTATTGATACAGCGCAGCAGGCTGGTCTTGCCCGCGCCGGATGGCCCGATGATCGCGACGAACTCGCCCTTGGCGATCGACAGGTCGATAGGCTGCAGGATCCGCGTGTCGCCCCGCCGCAGCGAGAGGCCGCGCATCTCGACGAAGGGCGCCATCAGTCCCAGCTCAGCGGACGAGCGACATGTTCAAGCGGCTTGCGCTCTGCTGCGATGCCGAACCGCATGGTCGCAAGGGCCGCCAGCAGCATCAGCGCCGCGCCCAGCAGATAGCCCATCAATACCTGCGTGCGCGAACCGCTTTCGATCAGCAGGCCGAACACGAAGGGCGCTGCGGCCCCGAACAGCGTGCCCAGCGCGTAGAACACGGCAATCGCAAGCGCGCGCATTTCCAGCGGAAAGCTCTCTGCCGCGGTCAGATAGGCTGCGCTGGCGGCGGCCGATGCGAAGAAGAAGGTGACGCTCCAGCACAAGGTCTGCGTGGTCGCGGTCAGCAGTTCGGCCTGAAATGCAAAGCCCGTCGCCGCCAGCAGAACGCCCGACATGGCATAGGTCAGCATGATCATCGGCCGCCGCCCCCAGCTGTCGAACAGACGCCCCAGCAGCAGCGGACCCAGCACATTGCCCGCCGCGAAGGGCAGGATGTAATAGCCCACATGCGCGGATCGGACGCCATAGAAATCGGTCAGCATCATCGCATAGGTGAAGAAGATCGCATTATAGAAGAACGCCTGCGCGGCCATAAGGGTCACGCAATAAAAGGTGCGGCGCGGATAAGTGCGGAACAGAGTGTGCACGACCTCGGCCAGCGGCGTGGCGCGGCGGGGGCGAAGGACGGCTTCGGAAACGGGTGCTTCCGGAAGGGTGTGGCCTTCGGCGATCACTCTCTGCTCGATCCCCTCGATGATGATCTCGGCATCCTCTGCGCGTCCATGCGTTGCCAGCCAGCGCGGGCTTTCGGGCAGGAAGCGGCGCAGCCACAGGATGATCAGGCCGATCGCCGCGCCGCCAAAAAAGGCGATGCGCCAGCCCAGTTCGGGATCGATTATGTCAGGATTCAGCAGGATGAGCGAAGCCCCGCTCGCCAGCGCCGCGCCGATCCAGAAACTGCCATTGATGACCAGATCGGTCCAGCCGCGCCGCCGTGCGGGTATCAATTCCTGTATCGCCGAATTGATGGCGGAATATTCACCGCCGATCCCCGCACCGGTCAGGAAACGCATCAGCGCAAAACTCGGCAGGTCCCACGTGAATGCCGTGGCTGCCGTCGCGACCAGATATAGCCCTAAAGTGATCGAGAACAGCTTCTTCCGGCCCCATCGATCGGTCAGCCAGCCGAAGAACAGCGCCCCCGTCACGGCTCCGACCAGATAGGCGGAATTGGCAAGGCCGACATCGGATGCGCTGAATTGCAGCACCGGGCTTTCGCGCAAGGCGCCGGCTACCGATCCGGCAATGGTCACTTCCAGACCGTCGAGGATCCACGTTATGCCAAGCGCGATCACCACCAGCCAGTGAAACCGGCTCCATGGCAAGCGGTCCAGCCGTTGATGGATGGCAGGCGATGCTGTCGTCGGGGACGGGATGGCTTGTCCTCAGGAATGGCGCGTTGAAGAGCAGACTATCGGGTGGCGGCGCGCATGACCAGCCCGTGTTTGTTCCCCGCAAAACGGACGTATCGGGCAAATTCGGCCAAGGGAGATGGTTTCGATTGTGATTATCTATCACGCCCGCTATCCCCTGATGCGGGTAAGGGACGCTTCTTCATGATCCTATGGCCATGGGCACACGGCGCGATGGGCGCGGCAATGGCATTTGCATGCCAGACGGCGGCTGCCGCGCAAACGATAGAGGTGCCTGCCGCCCAATCCGAAACCACTTCGCCCGAAACCACTTCGCCCGATACGGCACTGACCGGCGAAGGCCCGTCGCTTCCAACCGTGGCTGACCGTCCGCTCGAACAGGACGGCAACGATCCACTTCTTGCTCTGGCCGAAACGCAGGGCGATGGCGGCGCGTTTCTGGATGCCGTGTCGCTGGCGGTTTCGCGTCATGGCAATGTTCGATCCGCTTCTGCGATGGTCGACGCCGCCGACGCGCGGCGGGACGAGGCGGGGATGGGCCTGATCCCCGATGTCCAGCTTGGCCTGCAATCGCGTGAGAGCATCGCCAGCAGCTTTTCGGGACAGCCCGGCACCCAGTTCGAACGAACGCGGGCGCGAAGCCGTGTCGATGCGACGTTTCAGGTGCGTCAGACGCTTCTCGACTTCGGAACGATTGGCAGCACCATCAGCGCCGCGGGAGAACGACTGCGGGCAGCAAGAGAGGATCTCGACGCCGCGCGCGAACAGGTCGCGCTATCGGCCATCGCCGCATGGTATGATGTCTTTGCCGCGCGGGCGCTGCTTTCGCTCAGCAACAGCTTCGTCGAGGAACAGGAAGGCCTTGTCGCCGATCTGGAGCAGCGGATTCAGAGCGGGTTTTCGGCCGAAGGCGACATGGCGCGGCTGCGCTCCTCGCTCGCGCTCGCGCGGACGGACAGGGCGCGCTACAGGCGCATGCTGGCCGGTGCGGTCGCATCCTACGAGGAATTCATCGGCACGCCGCCACCCCCGGATCTGGAGCGGGCTCCGGCACCGGCCGTCCCTGCGGTAACCGCGGAAATGGCGGCATTCCTCGCGCGCCAGTCGCCTGCGGTCCTGTCGGCGGAAGCACAGGCTCGCGCGGCAGCCGACGACGCCCGCGCCACCAGTGCCGAGCGGCTGCCGGTGATCGACGGATCGATCGAGGGTGGGCGCTATGGCCTGGTCCGGGATCAATATGACGGCGATTACGACATTCGCGCCGTGCTGACCTTGCGGCAGAACTTCTTCACCGGCGCCATCCCGCGCGCTCGCGGAGCCAAGGCGCAGGCGCGGGCGGCCGATGCGCGGGCCGATGCCATCGCGGACGAAGCGGCGCGCGCCGCCGCGATCGCATGGGCCGATGTCGACAGCCTCGACGTCGAATTGCAGGCGCTGGCCGACAATTACGTCGCCAGCCGGCAGACGCGCGACGTGCTGGCCCTGCGCTTCCTCGCATCGCGCGGAGAGCTGTTCGACGTCATGCAGGCGCAGGACAGCTTCTTCGCGATTGCCGCGCGCTACATCCAGGTTCTGACCGAACGCGATGCGGCGCGCTATGTGCTTCTGGCCCGCACAGGGCGGCTGCTTGGCGCGCTGGGCCTGCCAAACGAAGGCGAATATTCCCCGTCATGAATGCCGATCCCAACGAAATGGACATCGCCGCCCGTCCGCCGCGCATAGCCGACTGGCTGTCGGGTCCGATGCGCGAGAACCGGCCGATCTATTGGCGCGTGGCACTGGCGGCGCTGTTCACCAATCTGTTCGCGCTGGCGAGCAGCATTTTCACCATGGTCGTCTATGACCGCGTCCTGCCGAACGACGCAGTGGATTCGCTGATCGCGCTGTCGATCGGCATGGCTTTCGTCATCCTGTTCGACATCGTGCTGAAACTGCTGCGCGGTTATTTCACCGATTTCGCGGGCGCGCGTGTCGACCGCTCCATCGGCACTTCGGTGTTCCGCCGTCTCGTCGCGGTTCGTTTCGGCAGCCGCCGCGGATCGACGGGCGCGCAGGCAGGGCTGATGCGCGAGCTGGAAACATTGCGCGATTTCTTCGCCAGCGCGACGATCACGGCGCTGGTCGATGTGCCGTTTGCGCTGATTACGCTGATCCTCATTTTCGTCATCGGCGGGCCGCTCGTCATCGTGCCGCTTGTCATCATTCCGTTGGTGATCCTAGCAGGCTGGCTGCTGCAACCGGTGCTGAACCGCCTCAGCGCGGCCGCGATGAAGGATGGCCTCGGCAAGCAGACCGTACTGGTCGAAACCATCGGCGGGCTGGAAACGGTCAAGGCCAGCGGCGCGGCCCCCATGCTGGAAGAGCGGTGGGACAGGGCGCTTCAGGACCATGCGTCGGTCTCGCTGCGCCAGCGGCTGGTCTCGAACCTTGCGGTGACGCTGGCGCAGGCGGGCCAGATGATGAGCTATGTCGGCGTGGTGATCGTCGGCGTCGGACTCGTCGGCGACGGCGAGCTGTCGCTGGGCGGGCTGCTGGCCTGTTCGATCCTTGCCGGGCGCGCCGTCGCGCCCTTGACGCAGCTGACCCAGTTGCTGTCGCGGCTGACATCGGCCCGCGTTGCCTATGCGCAGATCGACAGGCTGATGCAGCAGGAGAGCGAGCAGGGCGGCGCCCGGCGGCTGTCTCCGCCCGAACTTCGCGGCGAGCTGGAATTGCGCGACGTCACCTTTTCCTATCCGGGCGGCGGCAAGGCGCTGGACGACGTCTCGCTGCGGATCGCACCGGGCGAAAAGGTCGCGATCATCGGACGGGTCGGATCGGGCAAGTCGACCATCGCGCGCCTGCTCCTCGGCCTGTACGAGCCGGACGAGGGCGCGGTGCTGGTCGACGGTTCGGAAGTGCGGCAATTCGAACCCGACGCCCTTCGCAGCCGCATCGGATCGACCATGCAGGACACGGTGCTGTTCTCGGGCACGGTGCGCGACAATATCACGCTGGGCCGACGCGACATCGACGACGAGGAGATGCTGCGCGCCGCCCGCCTGTCGGGAACGCATGAGTTCATGGCCGCGGTGCCAAACGGTTATGAAAAGCGCCTTGCAGACCGCGGCGAGGGCCTGTCGGGCGGGCAACGCCAGTCGATCGCCATGGCGCGTGCGTTGGCGGGACGGCCCAAGGTGCTGCTGTTCGACGAACCGTCGAGCCATCTGGACACGCAGGGCGAGGCAATGATGCTGGACAGGTTGCGGCAGGAAGTCGCGGACAGGACTTTGGTCGTGATCACCCACCGTACGCCGTTTCTTCAGCTGGTGGACCGGCTGATCGTGGTCGACCGCGGGCGCATTGTCGGTGATGGGCCGCGGGACGAGGTGCTTTCGCGCATGCGCGGCCAGCCGGTGGGCCATGTTACGACCGATGCCATCGGTGACAGGAGCGGGCGATGACCGCGTTGCTGGAAGACCGCATGGCCGATGTCGCGCCCGCCCGCGCGGCGAACTGGTTGCTGTTCGCCGTCACCGGTTTCGTCGCGGTGTTCCTCTTGTGGGCCGCATTCGCAAAGCTGGACGTGACGGTGCGCGGGCAGGGACGCGTGGTGCCATCATCGCAATTGCAGGTGCTGTCCAATCTGGAAGGCGGCGTGGTCGAGGAGATCCTGGTCGACGCCGGGGCCGAGGTTCGCAAGGGCGATCCGCTGATCAGGCTCGATCCCACCGAAACCGGTTCCAGCCTTTCCGCCAGCGAAGCGAGTTCGGCCGCGCTTGCCGCGCGCATCGCCCGGCTCGAGGCCGAGGTCGAGGGGAGGGCTCCGCGCTTTCCGGCGGGCTCGCCGATGCTGGCCGAGCAGGTTGCGATCGAGCGTTCGCTCTATGCCAGCCGCCAGTCCGATCTTGCCAGCCTGACCAATGCGGCGCGCGCCCGCGTCTCACAGGCCGAGCGTTCGGTTGCCGAAGCGCAGGCCGCAGCCGACGCGCGGCGCGAAAACGCGCGTGCGGCACGGGAGGAACTGGAACTCGTCCGTCCGCTGGTCGAACGCGGGATCGAGCCGCGCCTGTCGCTGATACAGGCCGAAAGCCGCGCGTCGGTCGCGCAGTCGGAGGTCGCGGCTGCGGCGGCGGGCGTCACGCG